>OIZA01000170.1_pt1 | contig 38916 bp, 33 predicted proteins | sample 1588381 | NCBI WGS metagenome assembly OIZA01 (sample SAMN03283277) | human gut metagenome | biome: human-associated habitat; material: feces | host: Homo sapiens | place: Peru | collected 2012 | reverse complement strand
CCCTTATATCCTGATCACTGACAAGAAGATCTCCAACATTCAGGAGATCCTGCCTCTGTTAGAGCAGATCGTTCAGTCCGGCGCTAAGCTGTTAATCATCGCTGAGGATGTAGAGGGCGAGGCACTGACCACCCTGATCGTCAACAAGCTGCGTGGTACTTTCAATGTAGTAGCTGTTAAGGCTCCCGGCTATGGCGACAGAAGAAAGGCTATGCTGGAGGATATTGCAATCCTGACCGGTGGTACCGTGATCAGTTCTGAGCTTGGCTATGAGCTGAAGGATACCACAATGGATATGCTGGGTCGTGCAAAATCCGTTAAGGTACAGAAAGAGAACACTGTGATCGTAGACGGTGAGGGCGACAAGGAAGCATTACAGTCCAGAATCGCACAGATCAAGAAGCAGATCGAAGAGACCACTTCTGATTTCGACAGAGAGAAATTACAGGAGAGATTGGCTAAGCTGTCCGGCGGTGTTGCAGTTATCCGTGTAGGTGCTGCTACCGAGACCGAGATGAAGGAAGCCAAGCTTCGTCTGGAAGATGCTCTGGCAGCTACCAGAGCAGCCGTAGAGGAAGGCATCATCTGTGGTGGTGGTTCCGCATACATTCACGCATCCAAGGAAGTTGCCAAACTGGCAGCCAGCCTGGAAGGCGATGAGAAGACCGGTGCAGGCATCGTCCTGAAAGCACTGGAAGCTCCTCTGTATCACATCGCAGCAAACGCAGGACTGGAAGGCAGCGTTATCATCAACAAGGTACGTGAGTCTGAGGTCGGTGTCGGCTTCGATGCTCTGAAAGAGGAATATGTAGATATGGTAAGCGCAGGTATCCTGGATCCCGCCAAGGTTACCAGAAGCGCTCTGCAGAACGCTACCAGCGTAGCAAGCACACTGCTGACTACCGAAAGCGTTGTAGCTAACATTAAGGAAGACACCCCCGCAATGCCCGCCGGCGGCGCAGGCATGGGAGGAATGATGTAAACACCCATAGAAAAAACAAGCGCCACACCTTCGGGTGTGGCATTTGTTTTTTATGGGTGTTTATCGAGATAATCTCCCCCTTGACTCTCCCCCAAAAACCTCTTAAACTTATCCCAGACAAACCCATCAAAGAAAGAGGTATCCCCTATGAATCGTTTTGAATACATCGTAGAAAGCATTGACGGCGATTACGCCCATCTTCGCAGAACAGACATCGAATCCGATGAATTAAAGCTGGTGGCCCGTGCGTTGCTTCCGCCCGAGATCATGGAGGGCACGAAGCTGTTGTACGAGTGGATGCAGTACTCTATCATGGAATAATTTCGGAGGAATACCATGAAACTGTTATATGCAGAGGATGAACCCGGACTGTCCGAAGCGGTGGTGGACATCCTCACTTATTACAAATATCAGGTGGACGCGGTGGATAGGCGGCACATTGACCTCCAAAAACGGTGACATGTTCTACGTTACCAATACACACTGCACCAGGACCTTATCCGGCGTGAAGATCGTTAATCAGGACAGCGACGGCGTGCTGATGAGAGTGGTCGGCAACAGCACCATCAGTTCTCTGGACAATCAGGGCACCATTAATTACAACGGCTATACTATCACGCTGGCAGATGGCACGATCCTGAAATAATGAAAGTACGAAGAGCGCAATATTTGTCATAAAATAAAAAGAAAACTGGCACGACAGAAGCACCGGGAAAAGGTAACATGATAGCAGGAAGATAACGCATAAAGTCATTTATGCGAATAGATAACAGTGATAAAAGGAGCCCCCCTATGAGCGAACAGAAAACCTATCACAATCCTGTACAGCGAGGCTTTTTCCCGGATCCTTCTGTGATCCGTGTCGGCGACGATTATTATATGGTGAATTCCAGTTTCCAGTATTTTCCGGCAATTCCCATTTCCCATTCCCGGGATATGGTGCACTGGCATATCATCGGCCATGCCATCACGAATCCAGAATGGCTGGACATCAGCGACATCCGGGATTCCCACGGAATCTGGGCGCCGGATATCGAATATGTGGACGGGAAATACTATATTTATGTAACCTTACGTCTGAATGCGGACGGCAAGCGTGACAATAACGTGATGCGCAGACAGCTGGTCATGGTGTCTGACAGGCCGGAAGGCCCCTACAGCAAGCCGGTATGTCTGGAAGTGGACGATATCGACCCGTCACTTTTTGTGGATGATGACGGCAGCAGATATATGATCATTGCGAAAGCGGCACAGGCGGTTCCCCTGACAGCGGACGGACTGGCGGTGGCAGGCCCGGCAAAGACGGCATGGGAAGGCACAGGCGAGCGCTGCTCCGAAGGCCCCCATATCATGAAAAAGGACGGCTATTACTACGCTATCGTGGCGGAAGGTGGTACCGGCTACGGTCACGGAATCAATGTGGGAAGAAGTAAGAATTTCTATGGTCCTTATGAGTGCTCTCCCTACAATCCGGTCATGCGCCAGAAGGATCCCACCGCACCCATCCAGAGAGCCGGACACGGCAAGCTGGTACAGGATCAGAATGGCCAGTGGTGGTGCTATTACCTCTGCGGCAGACCCAACGAGGGCAATTATACTACCGTAGGCAGAGAGTCGGCACTGGATCCCGTACAGTGGACGGAGGACGGCTGGTTTACCGTCAACGAAGGAAAAGGCCCCAGCCTGACACAGATCGCCCCGGATCTGCCGGAGTGCATTTATGAGAGAAACCTGTTCGACGATTTTAACGATACGAAGCTGAATCTGGAATGGGAGTTCGTCCGGAATCCGGATAACGGTTCCTGGTCACTGACCGAGCGGCCCGGATATTTCCGGATCTGGACCAGAGACGGACAGCTGAATGAGATCCGTGCAAAAAATACGCTGTTGCGAAGAGAGCAGGAATTGTCTTATGTGGCAGAGACAAAGCTGGAATTCTATCCGGATAAGGACGGAGAACAGGCAGGACTGACCTGCTACTACAGCACAGCTACCTATGCAAGATGCTCCCTGTGCCATGAAGGCGGCCGGAAGATCCAGCTGGTCATCAACCGCAACCACGGCGAGGAACTGATGGCGGAAGTGGACAATGTGAAGGAAGCTCCCGTATATCTGAAAGTGGTGGTGGAGAAGCTGACCAGAACTTTCTACTACAGCTATGACGGTGAAAACTGGGAAAAGGTCGGCGTTCTGGAGAACTGCATTTACCTCTGCGACGAGGGGGTTCCCGACGATCCCAAGCGTCACACCGGTACGCTGGTAGGCATTTATGCCAACAACGGAGGCTGCGGAAGCCGCAAAGCAGCGGATTTTGACTACTTCAAATATGAGGATTAAACAAAAAAGACAGCCGGATTTTGGCTAAAAGTGCGAAAAAGTCGCAACGATAAGAAATCTGTTTGCCAAATAGTCGAAATAATGGTAAAATAATTATGATTCGAAATGTAAGAGCTTACATTTTTGAATCGACAGGAACAAATGCAACGCATAGTTTCATACATCTCTTTTCAAAGGATCCCGGGTGAGCAGCCCGGGATTTTTTGATGTGATGAAACTTTTTACGGGAATGCGGCGTCAAAATAATAGATAACATAAGAAAAAATGTGTTACAATGAACACCGGAGAAAATCATTGCATGCAATTTTCGAAAAGTGAGGAAAGGACATATGTCGGACAGAAAAAAAGAACAGGCGGTGGAGCGTGCCCTGACGGAAGGGTATGAGAAGTATTACCGTCTTGCCTATAGTTATGCACATAATGAAGCGGACGCGCTGGATATTGTGCAGGAAGCAGCTTATAAAGCAATCTTAAAAAGTGACAGCCTGAAGGAGCCGCAATACGTGGAGACCTGGGTGTACCGGATCGTGGTGAACGAAGCCTGCAGCTTTCTGCGGAGCCGGAAAGAGAGTGCAGATGTGGATGAAATCCAGGCGGCCAGGGAAGATACCTATGAAGATATTGATTTGAAGCGGGCCATAGAAAATCTGGAGCCCAGGGATCGTGCCATCGTAGTCCTGCGATTTTTCGAGGACAGGCAGCTGGAGGAGATCGCGTCGATCCTGGATGAGAACCTGAGCACGGTAAAGAGCAGGCTGTACCGGGTGATGAAAAAGCTGCGGCTGAATCTCGAAGGCACCACGGGATGACCCGGGGACTGTTGATACAGATATTTGCAGGACACAGACAGATACAGGCAAAGAGATAGGAAGAGATAACATGACCGGTCCGAAAAGACCGGACAGATGGAGATAAATATGACAGAACAGGAACAATGGAAACGTTTAAAAGAGGAGTATGAGAATATGACAATACCCGAGGCGGGACGGGAACGGCTGCAGGCCGGCATCGACAGAGCCCGGATGGAGAAAAAAAGAGCGCAGCGGGCCAGAAGACGCTCGGCATGGACGGCGGCAGCGGCAGCAGTGGTGGTGCTGATCGCCTTGCCCAATACCAACGTACAGATCGCCCATGCCATGGAAAATATTCCGGTGTTGGGAGGTCTTTTCCGGCTGGTGACGGTGCGGCAGTACAATTACAGCGATGAGAACCATGATGCGGAGATCAAACTGGCACAGATCACCTATGGGGAGGATATGGTGGAAGGCGCTCCCGTGGGAGAAATGGCAGTGGGTGCAGCAGCTCCAGAAGGAACAGAAGCCGGAAGTGCGGAAGGCACCGGGCAGGAAGCCGCGGTGGCAAAGCTGTCGGAAGATGGTGTGGAAGTGGTGAATCAGGACATGGAGGCCACGGTGGAGGAACTGATCCGCCAGTTTGAGGACACGTTATCCGAGGAAGGGTATCACGGTCTGCATGTATCCCAGGAGGTCGTTACGGACAATGCCCGGTATTATACGGTGAAGCTGAGCACTCTGGAGACGGAGGCCAGCGGCTACGAGCATAATCAGTTTTATACCATCGATAAGCAGACGGGAAATGTGGTGACACTGCCGGATCTGTTCGCAGAGGGAAGCGACTATCTTACCGTGATCAGCGAGAACATTAAGACACAGATGCGGGAACAGATGGCGGCGGACGAAGGTGTGATCTATTTTCTGGATGACGAAGACATGCCGGAATTCAATTTCCAGGGGATCACGGAACAGACGAATTTCTATTTTAATGAAAATGGGGATCTGGTCATTGCCTTTGACGAATACGAAGTGGCGCCCGGCTATATGGGAGCGCCGGAATTTGTGATTCCACAGGAAATTGTGGAAGCATTATATCAATAACGTACTTGTGGGAATCCCCTGCTTTCCTGTATAATTCTCTTAAGGAATTGTTGTGCGAAAGGGGAAAACAACATGGACAATAAGAGATTTCATGAGCAGTTGAATGAATATCTGGAGGAGTTGGACTGTACCGCAAAAGAATTGGGGGAAGTCTCGGGACTATCGGCAGCCACCCTCAGCAGATATCGTTCGGGCAGCCGGGTACCGGACGTGGATACCGAGGCTTTTAACGGCATATGTGAGGCAATCGGCAGAATAGCCGGACAGCGTGGGATAGAGACACTTACCAAAGAGAAAGCCAGGGAGAGCTTTTTACGTTGCCGGGATATGTCTGCCGTAGATAAAGAACAGTTGCGAACGAATTTCAATCTGCTGGCGACTGCAGTGAATATGAATATGGCAAGGCTGTGCCAGCAGATCAATTATGACAGTTCCACGGTTTTTCGTTTTCGCAATGGTTCCCGGCAACCGGCGGAGCCGGAAAAATTTGCGGAGGCTGTGGCAAAATATGTAGCGGAAAACTATACGGAAGCAGCGGAACGCGAGAAACTGGCCCGAATCCTGCAATGTGATGTCTGTGAATTCGCTGAACAGGAGCATTATGCGGATAGAATCAAAAGATGGCTTTTGGAGCCGGGAAGGGAAAAGGAAAGCGGAGTAACCCATTTTCTGGAGCAACTGGACCGGTTTGATCTGAATGAGTATATCAAAGCTATTCATTTTGATGAATGGAAGATTCCCCCCACCATTCCTTTCCGGCTGTCTACGTCGAAATCCTATACCGGTTTGAAAAATATGATGGAGGCGGAACTGGATTTTCTGAAGAATACGGTGTTAAGTAAATCCATGGATCCGGTGATCATGTACAGTGACATGCCGATGGAAGAGATGGCAAAGGATCCGGAATTCCCGAAAAAATGGATGTTTGGCATGGCAATGATGTTGAAAAAAGGATTGCATCTGCACCAGATCCATAATCTGGATCGTTCTTTTGAGGAAATGATGCTGGGACTGGAAAGCTGGATCCCCATGTATATGACGGGACAGATCTCACCGTATTATCTGAAAGCGGGACAGGATCAGGTGTTCCTGCATTTTCTGAAAGTATCCGGATCGGTAGCTTTGACCGGAGAAGCTATCAGGGGGTATCACAGTGAGGGAAAATACTATCTGGCCCGCTCTAAGGAGGAAGTGGCGTATTACCGGAAGCGTGCCGAAGAGCTTTTGAATTGCGCAAGCCCGCTGATGGAGATTTACCGGGAGGAAAATGCAGGAGTATTCGAGGTATTCCTACGATCCGATGCAGAAACTGCCGGTGAGAGAAGAAATATTTTGTCGGCACCGCCGATATGGATTTTGGACAGAGAGTGGCTGGAAGCGTTTTTGCTACAGCGGGAAATACCAAAGGAGCAGAGGCGGAAGATCCTGGCCCATGCGGATACCTTGCGACAGCGCAATGAGCATATTTTACAGAAAAATCGTATAACAGATGAGATAACGCTGCCGGAACAGGAAGAATTCGTACAATACCCGATAAATCTTTCACTCAGCGGAATGTTTTGTGAGACGGATATTTTTTACACATGGGAGGAATATCAGGAACATCTGGAGCAGATGAGAAAGTATGCTCAGGCACACGAAAATTATATTTTGAAAGAGACGAAGGCTCAGACATTCCGGAATCTGCAGATACAGATCCATGAAGAAAAATGGGCCATGGTGTCCAAGGGAAAAGCACCGGCGATCCATTTCGTGATCTATCACTCCCGTTTAAGGGAGGCTATAGAACAGTTTGTACCGCCGGTGGTGGAGAACTAATGACGCTCCAGTTCTTCCCATTCGGGTCCCAATTGCAGACTTCCGTCTTTGCTTCCCACAAAGGTGTCGTTATGGCGGTAGATGTGCTCATAGCCTACATCTGCCTCATAACCTCTTCCGGTGGAATCTGTATACATATTCACACCGCGGATACCATCTGAGGATCTGTCATAGATCCGGTCCATCTGCCGGCTGTGGTCATGAATCCCCTGATTGACAATATCTGAGGTTTCTGACAGTGTGCGGGATATCTGCTGTGAAGAACGGATGGCGTTCTGCTGTCGCTGCATGGCACCCTGTATCTGAATCTGCTGCGTGTTCCGAAGCTCTTCATCCTGCAATGCAAAATACAGGGGAGCATAGCGCAGCTCGGCAAGGAATTTATCAAAGATCCCTTCGTAAGAGTCTTTTTCCACATGGGGATACACCAACAGCAGATCAAAAGAACGGCCCCAGTCAAAACTTCCCATCCCTCCGATGCCATACATGGCACCCATAAAAGCCATCCCTTTTTTTAACAGGTCCATGACATCCGGAGAACCGCCGGAAGATTCTTTCGGAGCTTTAGCGAGGATCGTGGCAAAATATCCGTCATAGACCATATTGTTTTGCTGGAAGCGGAACTGGAATTTCCCGGCCTCCGTCAGAACATTTTTTTCCAGCTTTTGAGAAGCCTCCTGCTGAAAAAGAAGTGCTTTTTTCTGTAAAAGTTCGCCGGAACAGGGACGCATCTGGATCTGCGGAACTCCGCAGATGGCGGAGATCCGCTCTACGGCATATTGAGAGAGCGGAACCATTCTGCGATAACATACCAGGGAACGGGGATCCAGCTGATAGTCGCGGGGACCCATACCGGGCAGAGAAGATCCGGGAGTGTAGTCTTTATAATAGGCAAAGGGCAGGAAAATAAGCCGGGCACCCTCCGGGGATTGAAGCTGTAGGGCTTTGCAGACAGCGGCCAGGGTGGAAACGGAATTGTCGTCGATAACACGGCAGGACCAGCCATTGGGAATATAGGCCTGATATAAAGGGCCTCTGCCGGCATAGTCGATGCGATGTATTTCGGAAACCTTTTCTTCTCGAACGGAGGATAAAATATATTCAGTATCACAATATTCACAGCGGATTCTGAGGGCGCCATAGGGCACTTTCAGAGAATGACCGCAGTTTCTGCATTTCACTTCTGTGTATTCCATAGAATTCCCTTTCTTTTTATCGGTTGACAGGGTCGACGATGATTTCCCTTTCATTATATAAGGTGTCGGAAAACAAAAAGCTAAAAATTTCCAATTTGGAAAATGCCAAATCGGAAAATGGAAACCTGCCTGTGATAGTTTCCGTTACAATAAAAGCAGAAGAAAACGGAAACGGAGGCGGGAGGATTGAAGAGAAAGATTTTTGGCATGTTGGTTCTTATTGGGCTGTGTGTGGTATGCAGTGCCTGTGGAAATCCGGCGGAACGGGAAACAGTATCTGTGGAAACACAGGGAACGGTAGAGGAATCTTGGGAGAAATATAAGGACTATGACGGCTATGGATATTGCGACCAAGACGGCCATCTGAAGTATTATATAGAGATCGGGGAGAAACTCCGGCTACACTGTTTTTTCCAGTCGGGAAGTCCGGAGTATGAGGAGAAAATATATACGCTGTATTTACAGGAAGAGGGAAATGCAGACGGGGAACTTGAGATCCGGCAGATCACCGATGAAAACGGGCAGGATCTGTCAGACAGTTTTTCCATGTTGAAGATTGCCTTTGAAACGGATCAGGTGCGATTGCAGGTAGAGCGGAGAGAGGAACGGATGGCCGGAGGAGATTCGGATAATATCCAGACAGGAGAATATTTGCTGCTTCCCGGACAGGGAGTGCAGGAAAGTGAAGCGCAGACGCAGACAATTCCAAAGGAAAGCGGGGAACTGCTGGCAATGGCAAGAGCAGGCTATGAAAGAGAAAGCGGATTCCTTGCGCCGGAAGCGGAATGTGTGGAGAATGGAGACGGAACTTATACCATCCATTTATATGAGATCGTACCACAGGAGGATGGCAGCTGGCATACGGCTACTTCCTGCTGGTATACTGTAAATGGTTTCGGGGAGGGGACGGATGATACGATGGGAGACCGGATACAATTACCGGAGCTTTCCGTGGCAGAAGTAGCGGAATATCTGCCTACGCCAGTAAAACTTACCTATTTGCAGGAGGGAGAGGCTGCAAGTGAATGGGAGATCACGGATGCCGATGTTATTTGGGAGTGCAGGAAAACCCTGCAGCAGATAACCATAGGGGAGCAGACCAATCAGCGTGCCACCGATGCGGGGGAATCGTTTTGCTTTGAACTGGCGGACGGAAGCACATGGACGGTCCGTTTTGAAGCAGGCAGATTGTTAAAGGGAAGCGTATGCTTCGAAACGGAAGGATATCAGGAATTGCATAGAGTTGTGAAAGATTATCTGACGGAGGAGGGATTATAATGAAGCGCAAATGGTTTTTCATCCTATTAATGATGACGGCCACATTGACAATCGGCGGCTGCGGGGAAAATGCTGTCGAAGGGGAAGAAACCACTGCACAGGCAGCAGTTTCTCAGACGGAATCGTCGGCGGAGCCGGTGACAGAAGAAAGCACGGAGAATGCAGTGGCGGAAGAACAGAATTTTACGATCACACCGCTTTACTCTGGACTGGAACTGGAACCTTATGTATGTGAGGATTTTTCCATGGAAATACCCCAGGGCTGGAGGGTGGAATGCACCCAGACGATAGCGGGAATGCAGCATGCGATCCATGTGTATGATCCCGAATGTCCGGTGAATCAGATCTTGTTCATCCTGAAGGCGGAGCCTTTGTATATGGATGAGACCTTACAATATTTATTTTCCACTTATGGGGAGGAATGGGGATTATATCCGATCCTGAGTGATGTGTCGACCGAAGGATTTTTCAATGTATTTTCGGAATACGCAGATGCTATAGAAACACATCCTGCCTATAGCACCATCCGGTTGCCGAGAATACGGGAGGTGACTCCTCTGGAAGGGTATGAACAGACGGATACTCTGGTGTATGCGGATTTCTGGCAGGATGATACAGAGGGAGAAGGGATGTTTTACACGGATCTGGAGCCCTTCAGCAATCCTGCTATGGGGACCGGTTATTATATGGCTTATAATGTGATCGCCGTGACGGCCGGGAAAGATACCTTCCAGAACTGGGAGGAGATTCTGACCAAAAGTCTGAGTACGCTGGATTATTCCCAGAGCTTTGTGAATTATGCCATGGGGCAGAGTGACCAGCAGGTCGCAACTTCCAGACAGCTCAGCCAGGCAGCAGCGGAGATGTCCGACAGTATTATGTCATCCTGGGAGAACCGGAACAAGAGTGATGATATTATACGGCAGAAACAGAGTGATGCAACGTTTGGTTATGAAAGAGTAATGGACACAGAGACCGGGGAAATCTACCAGACAGAAAACGGTTTTACCGACTGGTATGATGGAGAACGATACCAGCCTATCACGGATGAACAATATACAGAAGCAGTCAAAGGAGAATTTTCCTGGAAATAAAGTATCTCTAAAAGCCAAAATTCCCGCATATCTTGGAACAAAAGGATATGCGGGAGTTTTTTTATGCCATTAATCGTTTTGGATGCGGGCCACGGTGGCTCCAACCCGGGGGCCACATATAACGGAAGAAAGGAAAGTGAGGATGTTCTGGCGCTGACGCTGGCAGTGGGGAGCATTTTAGAGGAAAACGGAGTGGATGTGTATTACACCCGGACTACGGATGTCTACGAGTCCCCTTATCAGAAAGCACAGGAGGGAAATGAGGTGGGAGGAGATTATTTCGTCTCGATCCACCGCAATTCCAGTCCTTATCCGAACCAGTACAGTGGCGTGGAGAGTCTGGTCTATAACCGTTACGGAGCGGCGGCCCGGATGGCGTACAATATCAACGCCAGACTGGAACAGGTGGGCTTCGTGAATCTGGGAGTGAACGAACGGCCGAATCTGGTGGTGTTGAACAGCACGAATATGCCGGCAGTGTTGGTGGAAGTAGGATTCATCAATACGGATGCGGACAACGAACTTTTCGACAGCCGCTTCGATGAGATCGCCCGGGCCATCGCGGACGGGATTCTGGAGAGTATATGATTTTACCTAAACCTTACAAACATCTTACCACACTGTGATATTATGTGAATTTCCTTCATGCTAGTATGTCAATGTAATCAAGAGAAAGAAAAACAAACAACATGGAGGAACATTATTATGAGAGTAAGACACAGTAAAGGATTGGCTCTGGTAGGAGCATGTATATTATTTGCCATGAGTCTGGCAGCCTGCGGCAACAGTGATACTGCAGCAGATGCAGCAAACACAGCATCTTCCGCAGAAGTAAGCAGCGTGGCAGAGAGCACCGCAGCAGAAAGCAGCGCAGCTGCACCCGCAGAGACCACCGCAGACCTGTCCGGCAGCATTTCCATGGTAGGAAGTACTTCTATGGAGAAGTTAGCCAATGCATTGAGCGAAGCTTTCATGGAAGAATATCCTGATGTAACCGTAACTGCTGAGTTCGTAGGATCCGGTGCAGGCATCGAAGCTGTTACCAACGGAACCGCAGATATCGGTAACTCTTCCAGAAGCTTAAAGGATGAGGAAAAGGCAGCAGGTGTTGTAGAGAATGTAGTAGCGATCGATGGTATTGCCGTATGTGTAGATCCCGCTAACGAAGTAGCAGATCTGACCAAAGAGCAGCTGACGAACATCTACAATGGCACAATTACCAACTGGAAAGAAGTCGGTGGCGCGGATGAGCCTATCATCGTGATCGGCCGTGAGGCAGGTTCCGGTACCAGAGGAGCTTTCGAAGAGCTGGTTGACCTGAAGGATGCCTGCAAATATGCAAACGAACTGGACAGCACCGGTGCTGTGATCGCTAAAGTAGCATCTACTCCCGGAGCTATCGGATACGCTTCCCTGGATGCACTGGATGATAGTGTTAAGGCACTTTCCCTGGAAGGTGTAGAAGCTACCGCAGAGAACATCAAGGCCGGTAACTACTTCCTGAGCAGACCCTTCGTAATGGCTACCAAGGGTGAGATCTCCGAGCAGAACGATCTGGTACAGGCATGGTTCGACTTTGTACTGGGTGACGAAGGACAGCAGGTTGCTTCCGAAGTTGGTCTGATCACTGTAAAGTAATAGCCTGACACAGAAAAAGGAAAAAAGCGATGAATAGTGGAACACACGCTTCCGTAATGGGAAACAGAAAAAATAAAGCGGTTGTGGAAACTGTGGCACAAATAGTATTTACCATTTGTGCCTTCTTCGCCGTATTGGCGGTAGTTTCCATTACCTTATATATGATCATCAGTGGCACTCCGGCAATTTTAAAAGTGGGATTAAAAGAGATTCTGTTCAGTACAGAATGGATGCCGACGGCGGCAGAGCCGAAATTCGGTATCCTGTGGGTTATCCTGACTTCTATCGTTGGTACAACACTGGCAATTTTACTGGGTGTGCCCATCGGCGTACTGACAGCAGTATTTCTGGCAGAGGTGGCACCCAGACCCTTAGCTGCCATTGTAAAGCCTGCGGTAGAGCTGTTAGCCGGCATCCCTTCCGTTATCTACGGACTGTTGGGAATCTATTTATTAAATCCTCTCATGTATCAATTAGAAAGACTGATCTTCCGGGGATCCACGACACACCAGTTCACCGGAGGCGCGAACCTGTTGTCTGCAGTGATCGTACTGGCGATCATGATCCTGCCCACGGTGATCAATATCAGCGAGACTTCCATACGCGCCGTTCCCGCCGGAATCAAATCGTCCTCCCTGGCACTGGGAGCTTCCCATGTGCAGACTATTTTCCGGTCCATCCTTCCGGCAGCCAAATCCGGAATTGTGACCGCTATCGTTCTGGGAGTGGGACGAGCCATCGGCGAGGCCATGGCCATCACACTGGTATCCGGCAGCAGCGTAAATGTGCCGTTGCCCTTTAATTCCGTACGATTCCTGACCACAGCCATTGTCAGCGAGATGGGATATTCCTCCGGACTGCACAGACAGGTGCTGTTCACCATCGGACTGGTACTGTTTGTATTCATTATGATCATCAATATAGTACTGAATAAAATATTGAAAAAGGGGGCGGACGACAATGAATAAGGACACCTTATATGTAAAAAGAAAACGCCCCACAGACATGCTTCTGCTGGCAGCTATTTATATCTCTGCCGCACTGGCCGTAGCACTGTTACTGGGAATTATCCTGTATGTCTTCGTAAAGGGTATCCGCACCGTCAACTGGGCTTTCCTGACCACGGTGACCAGTGCCAGAAAGCAGACCACCGGTATTGCCGGTAACCTGTTGAATACCCTGTACATCATCGTGATCACTCTGCTGATCGCCACACCCATCGGCGTGGGAAGTGCCATTTACCTGAACGAATATGCAAAGCCCGGCAGGCTGGTCTCCATCATTGAGTTTACCACGGAGACCCTGTCCGGCATTCCTTCCATTATTTTCGGTCTGTTCGGTATGATCTTCTTCGGAGAGACTTTGGGCTTCGGCTATTCCCTGCTCACCGGTTCCTTTACCCTGACACTGATGGTGCTGCCGCTGATTACAAGAAATACGCAGGAAGCACTGCGTACCGTACCGGACAGCTATCGTACCGGTGCCTTGGGAATGGGATCTACCAAATGGCATATGATCCGCACAATCCTGTTACCGTCTTCCATGCCCGGTATCGTCACCGGTATCATTCTGGCCCTGGGACGTATTGTGGGAGAATCCGCAGCACTTTTGTTCACCGCAGGAAGCGACTACAAACTGCCGAAGTTCACCGGAGCTTTTGGGGACAATCTGGCAAAGCTGGCCCACAAGGCCATGGAATCCGGCGGTACCCTGACCATCGAATTGTATTTGCAGATGCAGAAGGGACAGTATGACAATGCTTTTGGTATCGGCTGCGTTCTGATCATTATCGTGTTGATCCTGAACCTCCTGACCAAGCTGGCGGCGAACAAGCTGAGACGTGAGTAAGAGAAATCACAAGAAGGAGAAAACTTTATGGCTAACAGTAAAATAACCGTGGAAAATTTGAATCTCCATTACGGAGAGAACCACGCACTGAAAGATGTAAATATGGAGATCGCAGACCATGCCATTACCGCATTTATCGGTCCCAGCGGCTGTGGTAAATCCACTTTTCTGCGCTGCCTGAACCGGATGAACGATTTGGTGGACGGCTGCAGAGTCGAAGGAAAAGTAATTCTGGACGGAGAGGACATATACGATAAGCGGGTGGATACCACACTGCTTCGCAAAAAGGTGGGTATGGTATTCCAGCAGCCCAATCCTTTTCCCATGTCCATCTATGACAATATCGCCTACGGCCCCAGGCTGCATGGCATCAAGAATAAAAAGGAACTGGATGAGATCGTGGAACGTTCTCTGCAGGGTGCCGCTATTTTTGAAGAGGTAAAGGATCGACTGCACAAATCCGCACTGGGTCTGTCCGGCGGACAGCAGCAGAGACTGTGTATTGCCAGAGCGCTGGCAGTATCCCCGGAGGTGCTTCTGATGGATGAACCTACTTCCGCTCTGGATCCCATTTCTACGTTAAAGATCGAGGAACTGATGGAGTCCTTGAAGAAAAAATACACCGTGGTCATCGTAACCCACAATATGCAGCAGGCAGCCCGTGTGTCGGACGACACCGCATTTTTCCTGGTAGGAGAAGTTATCGAGAAAAATGCAACCTCCGAGATCTTTGCAAGACCTCAGGACAAACGGACAGAAGACTACATCACCGGACGGTTTGGATGATTTTGGATGAGAAGATAGGAGGAATGGGAGATGTCACCCAGAGTATTATTTGAACAGGATCTTGAGATTTTGAAAAATAAAGTATCCGAGATGGGAGCGCATGCGGAGATCAGTTATGACCGTATGGTGTATGGAATTCGTGAGAACAAAGAAGATATTTTGAAAACACTGCTGGATACAGATCATACCATGGTGGATATGCAACGTAGTATAGAAGCTATGTGTCTGAGCCTGCTGACCAGACAGCAGCCGGTGGCCAGAGATATGCGGCTGGTCAGCGCAGCGCTGAAGGTCGTAACAGACATTGAGCGGATCGGCGATCATGTGGCGGATATGGTGGAACTGTATCTGCGGATGGGGAATATGAATGCTGACGGAAAGTATGAAAAACTGCTTCTGGAAATGATGGAGGAAGCCAAGGATATGATCCATAATTCCGTAGAATCCTTCGTAGAGGGAGACGAGGCAAACGCCAGAAAAGTGGTGGAGCATGATGATGTAGTGGATGACCTTTTCAACGATGTGAAGGAAGAAATGATGCAGGCCATCCGGGAACAGAATCTGGATGCCGACCGTGTGGTGGATTATCTGATGATGGCGAAATATCTGGAAAAGGTGGGGGACCATGCGGTAAATATCGCAGAGTGGGCAATCTTCCGTATGACCGGAGACATGGAAGGGGTCAAATTATATTAGGATCCGACAATCCCAGCAACGATGCAGAACCCCAATTCGCAAAATCGCCTCTGCGAGGCTTACCTTTTGCTCATTGAGGCTTGCTCGCCAAAGAACTCTTGCCATATACTCTTACGAATGCTAGCATTCGACGAGTATCCGGCAAGGTTCATGGCTCTGCATCGTTGCAATTTTACATAAATTTTACATTCACTGGTAACGCATTTTACATAAGCAAGATAAAGTGTAGATAGAAACCAAAAATGTAAAGTATTATGTAAAATGAGAGGATTAGAGTATGAGCTTTTTTGATTTACTGAAGATGGTAGGAGGACTTGCACTGTTCCTGTATGGAATGAACCTGTTGGGTGACGGATTGTCCCGGGCATCCGGCGGACGATTAGAGCGGATTCTGGAGAAACTGACCAACAATCCGTTGAAGGCAGTACTCATGGGTGCGGTGGTCACCGGTGTGATCCAGTCCTCCTCCGCCACCACCGTTATGGTAGTCGGCTTTGTCAATTCCGGTATTATGAATCTGAAACAGGCGGTAGGTATCATCATGGGTGCCAACATCGGTACCACGGTGACCTCCTGGATCTTAAGTCTGACAGGCATTGAGAGCGATGCTTTCTGGATCCGTATGCTCAAGCCCAGTTCCTTTTCACCGATTCTGGCGATTGTGGGCGTGGGTATTTTATTGTTTTCCCATAAGGACAAATTGAAAAATGCGGCAGCCATTCTGGTGGGATTTGCCATTCTGATGTTCGGTATGGACAACATGAGTGCAGCAGTATCACCGCTTGCAAATGTACCGGAATTCACCAATCTTCTGATCAAATTCCAGAATCCGGTCTTCGGCGTACTGGCAGGAATGATCCTGACGGCAGTGATCCAGTCTTCCTCCGCATCGGTAGGTATTTTACAGGCGCTGTGTATGACCGGTGCCATCAGCTTCGGTGCGGCAGTTCCTATTATCATGGGACAGAATATCGGTACCTGTGTAACTGCCATGATCTCCGGTATCGGTGCTTCCCGCAATGCAAAACGTGCGGCTCTGATCCATCTGTATTTTAATATTATCGGAACAATCCTGTTCCTGGGAGTATTTTATACCGTCAATGCCATTCATCCTTTTGCTTTTCTGGGAGAAGTGGCAACACCTTTTGGTATTGCAGTGGTTCATAGCTGTTTCAATATTGCGGCGACAGCAGTACTGCTTCCCTTCTCCAACGGCCTGGTGAAGCTGGCCTGCCTGACACTTCCAACCCATGAGGATGTGAAGGAAATGTCTGAGACAGAGAAGACTTTAAGCTTACTGGATGTACGTTTTCTGGAGAAGCCTGCCTATGCGGTAGAGCAGAGCAGACAGGTGGCTTCTGTGATGGCGGATAAGTCCAGAGAGGCTATGAATCTGGCCATGGAACTGCTGCAGAACTTCGATGAGGCGAAGGCGGAGCAGGTGGCACAGATGGAGACTGATGTGGATCGGTTTGAGGATGAACTGGGAACCTATCTGGTGAAGTTAAGTTCCAAACAGCTTTCCAATAAGGATAGTGAAACTTTAAATACGATCCTGCACTGTATCGGTGATTTTGAGAGAATTTCCGATCATGCCCGCAATATCAAGGAAGCTGCACAGGAAATGCATGACAAGCAGCTGGTATTCTCCGAAAAGGCACAAGAGGAATTGAAGGTATTCGAGAGAGCCGTGCATGATATTCTGGATATTACCATGAACAGTTTTATTAACGGAGATTTGAAGCTGGCAAGACAGGTGGAACCCCTGGAGGAAGTCATCGATGGATTAAGTCTGGATGTGAAGCAGCGGCATGTGCGAAGACTCCGCAAGGGAAAATGTACCATTGAACTGGGCTTCATTTTATCCGATGTTATTACGAATTTTGAACGTGTCAGTGACCATTGTTCCAATATTGCGGTCTGCCTGGTACAGGTGAACGAGGATGAATTCGATACCCATGCTTATCTGGATGAACTGCGTCAGGAAGATAATATTGATTTCCAGGGGAAGGTGATGGCATGTCGTGAAAAGTACCAGTTACCGCCTGCAAAGCAGGAACGTCTTGCGGAAAAGAATGCGAAAGCACTTGCGGAGTAAGGACTTACAGCGGTATAGTTAGTAAGAGAAAGCACAGTCAGAGAGGAGTACTGTGAAATGGCATTGATCTATGTAGTAGAGGATGATAAAAATATTCAGGAGATTGAGACCTTTGCGCTGGCCAATGTGGGCTATGAGGTAAAAGGGTTTGATTCCGCCACAGACTTCTATGAGGCACTGAATGAGACCACACCGGATCTGATTTTATTGGACATCATGCTGCCGGATGAGGATGGTCTGAGCATCGTGAAAAAGCTGCGTACCAGACAGGATACGGTACTGGTGCCGGTGATCATGGTCACGGCGAAGACCACGGAGATCGATAAGGTTAAGGGACTGGATCTGGGGGCAGATGATTATATCACGAAGCCCTTCGGTGTCATGGAACTGATCTCCCGGGTAAAGGCAATGCTTCGGAGAAGCCAGAAGAGCCAGGAAAAAGATAAGGTACTGAAGCTTGGCAATATTGTTCTGGACAGAGAGAAACATTCTGTCACGGTGGGTAAGGAGCCGGTGGAACTGACCTACAAAGAATATGAACTGTTGAAGCTTCTGATGACCAATGCGGGTATCGTGACCACCAGAGAACTGATCCTGGATCGTGTCTGGGGAATTGATTTCGAGGGAGAATCCCGGACGTTAGACATGCATATCAAGACGTTGCGGCAGAAGCTGAAGGAAGAGGGCAGTCTGATCAAGACCGTGCGTAATGTGGGATACATTATGAACGGTGAGAAAGCGTAACCGAAGATGAAGAAAAAGATAAATAAAATGATGCTCCTGATCGCCACGGTGACGATCCTGCTTACCATGGTGCTGATCACGGTAGTGTATTATGATCTGTTCCGCAGACAGGTGCTGGAGGATTTGAAAAGCTATGGTTCTCTGTTAAAAAGCTGTTCTTCGGTGGAAGAGATTGAGACAAACGGAGCGCCTGTGGAATCGGATCTGCGTCTGACACTGATCGGCAGTGACGGACAGGTATTATATGACAATGAGGCAGATTCGGTGGGCATGGAGAATCATGCTTCCCGCCCGGAGATTCAGGAGGCCATGCGGGACGGAGAGGGAGAAGCGGTGCGCAATTCCGAGACCCTTTCCCGGTCCACCTTTTATTATGCGATCCGTCTGGAGGATGGCAGTGTCTTACGTCTTTCCAAGGATGCCAGAAGCATCTACAGTATTTTCAGTCAGGCGCTGCCCATGATGGTGGGAATCTTTATCCTGTTGATGGTGCTGTGCATGGTGGCGGCCAGAGTGTTGACCACGAAGCTGGTGGCTCCCATCGAGAAGCTGGCAGAGAATATCGGGGAATGCACGGAGATGCAGACCTACGAGGAACTGACTCCGTTTATGGCTATGATCCGCAAGCAGCATGAGGATATTATGAAAAATGCCAGAATGCGGCAGGAATTCAGTGCCAATGTGTCCCATGAACTGAAGACGCCTCTCACCTCCATATCCGGTTATGCGGAGCTGATCGAGACTGGGATGGCTTCCGAGCAGGATACGGTGCGTTTTGCCCATGGAATCCACAACAGTGCCAACCGTCTGCTGACATTGATCAACGATATTATCCGGCTGTCGGAGTTAGACGGAACGGAAGAGGAAGCGGATACGGAGCTTTTGAATCTCCATGAGATGGCGAAAAACTGTGTGGAAATGCTGGAAATGAGTGCAGAGAAGCACAATGTGACCATAGCACTGGGCGGTACGGAATGCTATGTGACAGCCAACAGGCAGATGATGGAAGAACTGTTATTTAATCTGTGTGATAATGCGATCCGGTATAACAATCCGGGCGGAAGTGTGGATGTGCAGACCTATTCCAGAGAGGGACATACCTATCTGGTGGTAAAAGACACCGGTATCGGCATCTCCAAGGAACATCAGGAGAGGATCTTCGAGCGTTTCTACCGCGTGGACAAGAGCCGCTCCAAATCCACCGGTGGCACCGGCTTAGGGCTGGCCATTGTTAAACATATCATCGCCAAGAGCCACGCCGAACTGCAGCTGGAGAGTGAACCCGGAAAAGGAACGACGATACGGGTGATTTTCTGAGAAGTTCGAGTTTAAATTTTCTAAGACTTCATTCGAGAGAGTGGAGTCTTTTTTATGCATGATACTCCGCCAGCAGCTGTTTCGCATAAGCGACGCAGTCTCTGTGCAGGGAGAATTTTTTGCCGTCGCACATGATGACTTTGCGGAAGCCCAGCTTCTCCATATATCTGCCGTTAAGGATCGTCTTGACGGTGGGAGCGAAGAAGGTGGGGTGATTCTCTATCTGGGAGAACAGGTTGATGGCGGTGGTGGCTACCTTTACGGTGCGGCCGTCTTTCAGGGTGACAATGACATTCCGGCCCTCTTCTTCGGCATAGAGAATGTCCGGTTCGGTCACATAGATGGTATCCTCGTCCTCACGCAGTTCGATGAGAGGAACCGCTTTGGCCATGATCTCCAGAGCATGGTCGATGCTTTGCGCCAGTTCGGCTACCTTGATGGGCTTGTCCAGGAAGATGACATTCTCCGGATAAGACTGTTCCCTGTAATTGATCCGGGAACAGCATAATACGATAGGGGCGTTGACACCCTGTGCGGAGAGGGCATTTACCACGTCCGTACCGGTGGTTCCTTCCGTCAGGCACATATCGATATAGAAGGCATCGTACTGCATGGGATTGGCCAGCAGAGAGTTGGAATTGCCGAAAGAATCGGTATAAATGATACCCGTAGACGCTGCTCTTTTGTCGGATTCTCTTTTCAATAAGCGCTCTAACTGTTTTCTGTCGGCCACATTATCATCACACACTGCTATATGCATATCGACACCTCCCGGACTTTCTCTCATATAAAAAAGTATAGCATATTTCCTACCTGAATAAAAGGGCAAAAAGCAGTAACTGTGCCACCAGGATCGCCGGCATTCCGTACTTGAAATACCAGTGCTTCGTCTTGTGGCGGAAGTGCTGCATGCCCAGAATACATCCCAGGCTGCCGCCCAGAAGCGCCGTTAAAAAAAGAGAAGCCTCCGAGATGCGCCAGGCACCCCGGATGGCTCTTTTTTTATCGACGCCCATGATCACATATCCTAAGATGTTGATGATTACCAGATACAGGATCATCACAGTAATTAGAGTCTGTGCAGTTATCATAGACACCTCATTATTTGAAATCTTAGTTACCCAGCTTCTTCTCGTTCTCCTGTAACTTCATGGCACGAACCTTCAGGGACAGACCGAACAGATTGATGAAGCCTTCTGCATCGTGATGGTCATACAGGTCGCCGGTGGTGAAGGAAGCCAGATTCTCGTTGTACAGAGAGTAAGGAGAAGTGGTTCCGGCCTTGATGATGTTGCCCTTGTAAAGCTTGAACTTTACTTCACCGGTCACATATTCCTGAGTCTTCTCGATGAAGGCCTGCTCTGCCTCACGAAGAGGAGTGAACCATTTGCCTTCGTATACCAGACTCGCGAATTTCGCACCCATTTCCTTCTCGAAGGCATAGGTATCGCGATCCAGGATCAGCTCTTCCAGCTGCTGATGAGCCTCCATCAGAATGGTACCGCCGGGAGTCTCATAGACACCACGGGACTTCATGCCAACGACACGGTTCTCTACGATATCCACGATACCGATACCGTGCTTGCCGCCCAGCTTGTTCAGGGTACGGATGATATCGGACACCTTCATCTTCTCGCCGTTGACGGAAGTGGGAACACCCTTTTCAAAAGTCATGGTCACATATTCACCCTCATCGGGAGCCTTCTCGGGAGTCACACCCAGTACCAGCAGATGCTCGTAGTTGGGCTCGTTGCCGGGATCTTCCAGTTCCAGACCTTCGTGGCTGATGTGCCAGATGTTACGGTCACGGCTGTAGGAAGAATCGGTGGAGAAAGGAAGATGAATGCCATGAGCCTTGCAGTATTCGATCTCGGATTCACGGGAGTCCATGTTCCACTTGTCGCTTCTCCAGGGAGCGATGATCTTGATATCGGGAGCCAGAGCCTTGATACCCAGTTCGAAACGGATCTGGTCGTTACCCTTACCGGTAGCACCGTGGCAGATGGCTACAGCGCCTTCTTTTCTGGCGATTTCTACCAGCTTCTTGGCGATCAGGGGTCTTGCCATGGAAGTACCTAACAGGTACTTGTTCTCGTATACGGCATGAGCCTGTACACAGGGAACGATATAATCATCACAGAATTCATCGATAACGTCTTCGATATACAGCTTGGAAGCGCCGCAGGCCTTTGCTCTCTCTTCCAGACCGTCCAGCTCCTCTGCCTGTCCGCAGTTGACGCAGACGCAGATAACTTCATAGTCGAAATTCTCCTTCAGCCAGGGAATGATAGCGGTAGTATCCAGACCGCCGGAATAAGCCAAAACTACTTTTTCCTTCATGATAAAATCCTCCGTTTTATGGTTTGTATGTAGCTGTCCCGCATCCGGAAACAGTGCTTCCGGCGGAAAGGAACAGTTAGGATCGTGTGTTACGCTCTGACAATTACTATACAACATTATAATCCCAAAAGCAAGCAGAAAAGTTGTATAAATAAATCAAAAATATGAATAAAACAAATTGAAATATGCACATAAATGTATAAAACAAGAATTATACAGCATATTTATGCATAAAAATCACTGACTGATGCTCAGTCGCTGATCTTTTCAATGCCGGAGATGTCGCTGTCGATCATCAGGGAGTAGTTCGTATAATAGACAACAAAGCCCGGTTTGGCACCGGCCGGCTTTTTGACCTGTTTCTTCTGGACATAATCGATCTCCACCTTTTCCTGCTCCCTGCCCTTGGAGTAGTAGGCCGCCAGGCGCCCGGCTTCTTCAAATGTCCGGTCCGGCAGTTCCTTTCCCTCGGTCTTTACCACCACATGGGAGCCGGGAATGCCCTTGGCATGGAACCACCAGTCGTTTCCGGTGGCGAACTTGAAGGTCAGTTCGTCGTTCTGGAAATTATTTTTGCCCACATAAATATGAAATCCGTCGCTGCTCAGATAATGGAAGGGCCTGCTGGTGATCTTCGCCTTTTTGGTGCCGCCCTTTCTGCGGATGTAGCCGCTCTGGGTCAGTTCCTCCTTGATCTCCACCAGATCTTCTTCCTTCAGGGCGATATCCAGAGCCGTGCTGATGGTCTCCAAGTGGTCGATCTCTTCCTTTACCTGCGTGGTCAGTTCCGACAGAGCTTCGTAAGTACGCTTTAACTTTCCATATTTGTCAAAATATTTCTTCGCATTTTCCGTGGCGGAGAGAGTGGGATCCAGGGGGATCGTCACCGGCTCATTCGTATAATAATTTACCGCCGTAAGGGACTTGTCACCGGGCTTTGCACTGTAACCGTAGGTATTCAACAGTTCTCCGTAGATCCGGTATTTTTCCCGCTTCTCCGTATCCTTCATCTGGGTCAGCTGCAGATCGTATTTCTTAATATCACGTTCCAGTGCCGTCTGCACGATCCGGCGCAGGTCGGAGGATTTCTGCCGGATCCTCGTCAGGGTATTTTTCTCCGCATAAAAATGCTCCAGCAGGGCGGACATGGAAGTGTAGGATTCTAAATGATCCGCTCCGGTGCTGTACATGGTCAGGGGAACTGCCGCATATTCCACGGGACGGGGGCCGGTGTAGGCGATGCAGGGGGAGAAAGTTTCTTCCTTAATAGAAGTAACCATTTTGGAAAATACTTCGTACAGAGCGTGGTAATCCCCCGGTGTCAGCGCCGCGGTAGGGCGCTCCCCGTCGATATCTGCCTCGTGGCACAATTCCTGCGCCAGCACCGGGGAGATACCGGTAAAGCTTCCGTAGATGGCCTTGAAGACCGGCTGGGGTTTGGCGGCAAGGGCTTCACGGAAGGAAGCCTCTTCGCAGGTCAGGGCATCCAGTTTGTCCTGGGTGTGGGCGATGAAGTAGGGCTTGCCGGGCAGGACTTCCCGGACGCTGCTGACTGCGGCGGAGACCCGCTTGATACTGTCGATGATGGTATTGTCATCGTTACAGAAGATCAGGTTGCTGTGTTTGCCCATCAGCTCCATGACCAGGGTCTTGTGCCGCAGATCCCCCATTTCGTCCAGATGCTCGATGTCGATATGCACGATACGCTCTAACCCCGGCTGGGAAATGTTCACGATACGGCCGTTCTGCAGGTGCTTACGCAGCAGCATACAGAAATTGGGAGCCGTCATGGGACTGGGCTTGTTGCCTTCCGTCAGATAGATCAGGGGCAGGGAAGCACTGGCGGACAGAAGCAGTCGTTTCTGCCCGGTGGGCTGCTTGATGGTCAGCAGCAGTTCATCGTTTTCCGGCTGGGCGATCTTGTATAATCGTCCGCCGATCAGTTCTTTTTTTAATTCCGATATTACACAGGCAATGGTAACGCCGTCAAAAGCCATAATTTCCTCATTTCTGCTCTGCAGATCCGCAAAAAACAGATCGTGAAGAGCCGCAAAATAGATACGCTGCAGGCATAAGCGCAGCATAGTTATTGTAACAGATTTTTATAGGAAAGAAAAGTACGCGGAAGATAGAATGAATATTATTCTACTATATTGCATAAAACTGTAAAAATAGTATGAATACATGTATAAATATACATAACCACACAAAAAACGTGCATAAAAATGAAAAAAGTAGTAGACATTTAGACAAAAAGTGGTATCATGGAACTATTCAGAGTCTTGTAACCGCTGTCAGACGCTGTTTTTTCTCGGAAAAGAACAGGCGGCAGAGGGGACGGAAGAACGACAGAAATGCGGAAAAGCGTAAGCAAGAGAGGTAGAAAAATGATCAGAGTAGGAATCATCGGAGCGACCGGTTATGCCGGAGGAGAACTGGTAAGGATCCTGTTAAATCACAAGGATGCCAGGATCGTATGGTACGGTTCCCGAAGCTATATAGATAAGAAGTATTATCAGGTATACCAGAACATGTTTGAACTGGTGGAGGACATCTGTAAGGATGACAATCTGGAGGAACTGGCGAAGCAGGTAGATGTGATCTTTACCGCAACCCCGCAGGGATTCCTGGCGGGTCTTTTGACTGAGGAGATCCTCTCTCAGGTGAAGATCGTGGATCTGTCCGCAGATTACCGGATCAAGGATGTGGCCACCTATGAGAAATGGTACGGCATTGAGCACAAGTCTCCGCAGTTTGTCGAAGAGGCTGTATACGGACTCTGTGAGATCAACCGTGACAAGATCACGGAGAAGACCAGACTGGTAGCCAACCCCGGCTGCTACACCACCTGCTCCATCCTGACGGCATATCCCATGGTAAAAGAAGGCATGATCGATGTGAACACCCTGATCGTGGATGCCAAGTCCGGAGCTTCCGGAGCGGGAAGAGGAGCCAAGGTGCCCAACCTGTTCTGCGAAGTGAATGAGAATATGAAAGCCTACGGCGTGGCAAGCCACAGACATACCCCCGAGATCGAGGAGCAGTTAGGCTATGCGGGCAACTGTCAGGTGACGATTAATTTTACCCCGCATCTGGTACCTATGAATCGTGGAATTCTGGCAACCGAGTATGCCACACTGAAGAGAAAACCGGACGGCACACTGCCTACCTATGAAGAAGTGAAGGCTGTCTATGATAAATATTATGCAGACGAGAAATTCGTCCGTGTGCTGGATAAGGGCAGCTGCCCCGAGACCAAGTGGGTGGAAGGCAGCAACTACGTGGACATCAACTTCGTCATTGACGAGCGTACCGGCCGTATCATTATGATGGGCGCACTGGACAATCTGGTTAAGGGTGCCGCAGGACAGGCGGTACAGAACATGAACCTGCTGTTCGGCTTGCCTGAGAGCGAAGGTCTGGAGCTGGTTCCCTGCTTCCCTTAAAGCAGATACGGAAAAAGGATCAGAAAGGATTAGATACATACATGAGCAAACAGTTTACGATCAAACCCATGACCATAGAAGATTATGGCGGTCTGCATGCCCTCTGGATGACCATTCACGGCTTTGGCATCCGCAGCATCGACGATTCCAGAGAAGGTGTGGAACGTTTTATCAACAGAAATCCCGGCACCAGTGTGGTGGCCATCGGGGAGGACGGATCCGTAGTAGGCGGCATCCTCTGCGGTCATGACGGACGACGAGGCTGTCTGTATCATGTGTGCGTGCGAGAGGACTACAGACGCCTTGGTATCGGTAAAGCCATGGTGGTCCACTGCATGAATGCCCTGAAAGAGGAGCATATTAACAAGGTCAGCCTGATCGCTTTTACCCAGAATGATATCGGTAACGCTTTCTGGAAATGTATCGGCTGGACGAAGCGGGAAGATCTGAACTACTATGATTTTACCCTGAACGAAGAGAATATTACGGCGTTTAACAAATAGAGACGGAATCGAAAGGAGAGTATTCCAATATGAAACAGATCCAGGGCGGTGTGACCGCAGCAAAAGGCTTTGAGGCAGCAGGTGTGGAAGCTGCCATTAAATACCAGAACCGTAAGGATATGGCACTGATCGTAAGTAAGGCACCCTGTACCGTGGCTGGTACTTTTACCTCCAATGTGGTAAAGGCGGCTCCCGTACTGTGGGATAAACAGATCGTGGAGCATTCCGCATATGCACAGGCAGTGGTAGTCAATTCCGGAATCGCCAATGCCTGCACCGGCAAACAGGGACTGGACTGCTGTGAGGCGGAGGCAAAATGTGCCGGGGAGCTGCTGGGCGTGCCCACGGATGCGGTACTGGTGGCATCCACCGGTGTCATCGGCATGCAGATTCCCGTAGACCGGATCACGGCAGGCATTGAAAAGCTGGTAGCAGCCAGGGCAGATACCCTGGAGGCAGGTTCCGATGCAGCCCATGCCATCATGACCACCGACACCATCTCCAAGGAGATCGCCATCGAGACCGAGGTCGGCGGCAAGACTGTGACTCTGGGCGGTATGTGCAAGGGTTCCGGCATGATCCATCCGAATATGTGCACCATGTTAGGATTTGTGACTACGGATGTGAAAATCTCGAAAGAAATGCTGCAGAAGTGCGTCAGCGCAGATGTAGTGGATTCCTTCAACATGATCTCCGTGGACGGCGATACTTCCACCAACGATACCCTGTTAGTACTGGCCAACGGTATGGCAGGCAACGAGGAGATCACCGCAGAGGGTGAAGATTACGATAACTTCTGCAAGGCACTGCATGAAATCACCACCTTCCTGGCAAAGAAAATGGCAGGGGACGGCGAAGGTGCAACGGCACTGTTCGAGACCAAAGTGATCCATGCCGCCAGCAAGGAAGATGCCAGAACACTGGCAAAATCCGTGATCTGTTCTTCACTGACCAAGGCAGCCATCTTCGGACATGATGCCAACTGGGGACGTATCCTCTGTGCACTGGGATATTCCGGAGCCAAATTCGATCCGGAGAATGTAGATCTGTATTTTGAAAGCAAGAGCGGCAGGATTCATATCTTCGGTAACGGTGTGGCCTGCGATTACAGCGAGGAAGAGGCAACGAAGATCCTCTCCGATCCGGAAGTCACCGCACTGGTGGATATGCACATGGGAGAAGCAGAGTCTACCGCATGGGGCTGTGATTTAAGCTATGACTATGTGAAGATCAATGCGGACTATCGTTCTTAAAACAGAGTGATCGGAAGAAAAATGACAGGCGGATCCCGGCATCTGCGGAAATGAGGATAAAAATGGAAAAAGATATGGAACAGGTAATGAAAAAAGCGGAGGTGCTGATTGAGGCGCTTCCTTACATACAGAAATTCAACCGTAAGATCATCGTGGTAAAATACGGCGGCAGTGCCATGAGCAATGAAGAATTACAGAAAAACGTCATTAAGGACGTAACACTGTTGAAACTGGTAGGTTTCAAGCCCATCATCGTTCACGGCGGCGGCAAGGAGATCAGCCGCTGGGTCGGCAAGGTCGGCAAAGAAGCGAAGTTCGTCAACGGCCTGCGTGTCACCGACGAGGAGACCATGGAGATCGCGGAAATGGTACTGAACAAGGTGAATAAGAGCCTTGTGACCATGGTGGAAGAACTGGGTGTCAAGGCTGTGGGCGTCAGCGGCAAGGACGGCGGATTGCTGCAGGTAGAGAAGAAATATTCCGACGGCCAGGACATCGGTTATGTAGGAGAGATCACCGGCGTGAATCCCGAGATCCTCTTTGACATGCTGGAGAAAGATTATCTGCCCATCATCGCGCCCATCGGACTGGACAAGGATTATCACACTTACAATATCAATGCGGATGATGCTGCCTGCGCCATCGCAAAGGCAGTACATGCGGAGAAACTGGCATTCCTGACAGATATTGAGGGACTGTACAAGGACATCAGCGACAAGTCCACCTTTATTTCCAGACTGACAGCCTCCGAGGCAGAGAGCCTGATCCACGACGGCTACATCGGCGGTGGCATGCTGCCGAAGTTGAACAACTGCACATCTGCGATCCGTAACGGTGTAAACCGTGTACATATCCTGGACGGACGTCTGGCACACTGTCTGTTACTGGAGATCTTCACCAATCAGGGTATCGGAACCGCAATCGTATCCGATGAGGAGGAAAAATAAAATGAGCGACACCATGAAAGAATATATTGCAGAGGCGGAAAAAGACCTGCTGCATACTTATAACCGGTATCAGATCGTTCTGGATAAAGGAGAAGGTGTACATCTGTATGATATCAATGGGAAAAAATATCTGGATTTCGTAGCGGGAATCGCCGTGTTTGCACTGGGTTATCAGAACAAAGCCTATAACGATGCACTGAAAGCACAGATCGACAAGGTGATCCACACCTCCAATTATTATTACAATGTGCCGGCCATCGAGGCAGCTCGTAAGATCAAAAAAGTATCCGGCATGGACCGCGTCTTTTTCACCAATTCCGGTGCGGAAGCGGTGGAAGGTGCTATCAAGGCGGCCAGAAAATATGCCTATCTGAAGGACAGCTGTACCGACCATGAGATCATTGCCATGAATCATTCCTTCCATGGCAGAACCATGGGTGCTTTGTCGGTAACGGGCAATCCCAAGTATCGTGAGCCCTTTGAGCCCATGATCGGCCACATCAAATTTGCGAATCTGAATGATTTCCAGAGCGTGTTGGATCAGGTGACGGATAAGACCTGTGCTATTATCATGGAGACGGTACAGGGCGAAGGCGGACTGCGTCCCGCCACCGAAGAGTTTTTGAAACAGGTACGGGATCTGTGCGATGAGAGGGATATCCTGCTGATCCTGGATGAGATCCAGTGCGGCATGGGACGTACCGGTTACATGTATGCATGGCAGCGTTTCGGCGTGAAGCCGGATATCATGACTTCTGCCAAGGCATTGGGCTGTGGCGTGCCGGTAGGGGCATTTATGATGACGGAGAAGGTGGCACAGCATTCCCTGACGGCCGGAGATCACGGAACCACTTACGGCGGCAACCCCTTAGCCTGCGCAGCTGTGGAAAAAGTGCTTGATTTATTCGGAGAGGACCATATAATAGAACATGTGAGAGAGGTGGCTCCCTATCTGGAACAGCGCCTGAATGAACTGGCAGACAAGTACGACTGTATCAAAGAACGCCGTGGCGTGGGGCTGATGCAGGGACTGGTATTTGATCATCCGGTAGGAGATATCATTAACAAAGCACTGGAGAAGGGATTGATCCTGATCAATGCCGGTGCGGATATTATCCGTTTTGTACCGCCTCTCGTGATTACCAGAGAAAATGTGGACGAAATGATCGCTATTTTGGACACCTGTATCGAATAAGAGGTTTAGTTTAATATGTTTTTGAAAAAAAGAATTATTGCTACAGCAGCTGTGATCGCCATGGCTGCTGCAGCTGTTTACGGAAGTACGCAGGAGATGAGCCAGACGGCAGAGAGCAGCGGCCTGCAGCTGTTTCGTGCAAAGGAGACTATCTACTGCTGGTATTCCGATGAAGCTCTGTCCGGATATGTGAATGCAGCGGCAGTGTCCTTCGGAGAGCAGAATAAAGGGGTTCGTGTGATCCCGGTGCTTACTTCGGACAGTGAATATCTGGAGGCGGTCAATCAGGAGACCCTGCATTCCGATCAGATACCGGATGTCTATCTGCTAAGCAGTGATTCCCTGGAAAAAGCATATCTGGCCGGACTTGCAGCACAGGTACCGGATACGGTTGGAATCTGCAATGCCGAACATTTTTCCCAGGCAGCATTATCTGCGGTGACCTATGATCACAAGCTGATCGGTTATCCGGTCTATTTTGATACCAGTGCCCTGGTGTACAATGAGGACTATCTGCGGACCTGGGCAACCCAGCAGGCGGAAAAGGAACTGGCGGGCGGCGGTGACAATGACGAGCCCATAGCGGAAGGAGAAGAGATCATCGAGGAAGATTCCCTTCCGGAAGACCAGACTACAGAACAGGTTACCGCGGACGAGGCAGCGGTAAATGCGCTGGCGGAGCAGTATTTTGCGGAAGCACTTCCCTCTACGGTGGATGATCTGCTGAACATTGCGGATACCTTCGATGCACCGGAAGGGGTGGAAGGTGTCATGAAATGGGATGTGAACAATATTTTCTACAACTACTGGGTCGTGGGTAACTACATGATCGTAGGCGGCGATCCGGGGGATGACAGAAATGATATTGGCATCAATAATCCGGAGACCATTCAGTGTCTGGAGGTATACAAGGCGCTGAACCAGTTCTTCTTCATCGAGTCTGACACGGTGACCTATGATTCCGTGATCCAGGACTTTATCGATGGCAAGACCATGTTTACCATCGGTACCACGGATGTGGTCAGACGTCTGGAGGATGCGAAAGCGGACGGAAGCCTTACGTTTAACTACGGAATTGCCCGGATGCCGGATGTCAGCGCCGAGCTGCAGAGCAGATCTCTGTCTGTGACGGGAGCGGCAGTCATCAACGGCTATTCAGAGCACAAGGAACTGGCGGATTGTTTTGCGGCATACCTGGCAGAAGGATATGCGGACGGACTGTATGAACGTTCCGGCAAAATGCCCGCAAGCCTTCATGCAGCGGAAAATGCGGACAACGGAGCACTTACGATCTTTGCCGATGAATATGCGGACAGTGTATCCCTGCCGAAAATGCTGGAGACGGGAAACTTCTGGATGCAGCTGGAAGTACTGTTTTCCAAGGTATGGAACGGCGAGGATGTGACTACTCTGGTGCAGCAGCTGGCGGATACGATAGCACAGCAGGTGGGCGGCACAGAGAACTAGAACCGCTGCAATAAAATATGAATGAACGGACCGGTCACAGGATAGACTACTACTAAAAAGAAAAGGTGGTAGAATTCTATGATCGGTTTTTTGATTGCTTTATTGTCCGGAGCGCTGATGAGCATTCAGGGAGTGTTCAATACCCAGGTGACGAAATCCACCGGCATCTGGACTGCCAGCGCATTCGTGCAGTTCACGGCACTGCTGGTATGTCTGGGAGCCTGGCTGTGCACGGAGCGGACTTCCTTTCTGAAGATAGCGCAGGTGGAGCCAAAATACATGCTTCTGGGCGGAGCCATCGGCGCCTTTATCACCTACACTGTGATCCGCAGCATGGATGCTCTGGGACCGGCCAAGGCGGTAATGCTCATCGTCGTTGCCCAGCTGGCAGTAGCGTATATTATAGAATTGCTTGGATGGTTCGGTGTGGAGAAGCAGCCCTGGGAGTGGCGCAAAGCCATCGGCATGGCCGTGGCGATTGCGGGAATCGTGATTTTCAAGTGGAAATGATTTCGGCCCATCCTCATAGAAGTGCTCATAAAAGCGATTTCGCGAACGGGGCTCCGAATAGTTATCACAAATGCGAAAACGGCTTGTAAATTCCGCGTGATTCCAGTACAATGAAAGTTAACAGCATAGAGAGGCAATCCCCTGAAATTTTGTGGTGAAATCAGGAAAATGGAAAGGGGACTATGATGTTTTTGATAAGATTTTTTAAAAGAAAATACGCAGGACGGATCGGAATGTTTTTCTGTCTGGTCATGTTGCTGGCCGGTTGTGCCGGGAAGGATAAGGCCATGGTGCTGATTCCCTCCGGGGAAGATGCGACGGAACTGACTGCACTGGAAAATGCAGAACAGGATGCGGAAATCTCTTCCGGGACGATGGTATTGCCGGGGGCTGGAACGACAGAGGAAGATCCTCACACGGTGTATGTCTATGTCTGCGGTGCGGTACAGGATCCCGGAGTTGTGGAAGTGCCAGAGGGCAGCCGGGCGGAGGAAGCCCTGCGTCTGGCAGGAGGCATGACCGCGGAAGCAGATCCTTTTTATGTGAATCTGGCGGAGACGGTGACGGATGGCCAGAAGCTGTATTTTCCGACGGCAGAGGAAGCAAAGACACTGGAAGCTGTTACGAAAGCGGCGGAAGAAGGTCTTGTGAACATCAACACGGCATCCCCGGAGGAATTATGTACGCTGCCGGGGATCGGAACATCCCGGGCTGCGGATATTGTGCGTTACCGGGAGAAGAACGGAGCTTTTCAGACGAAGGAAGACATTATGAAGGTATCCGGGATCAAACAGAACGCGTACGACAAATTGTGTGATAAGATCACGGTGCAATAAAGGCTTATGCCGGGACCGTGAAGAGAAAAGTAAGGGATAGAGAGGTTAAGGAAGATGGCAGGCAGGAAAGTGCTGGTAGTGGATGATGAGAAGCTGATCGTGAAAGGAATCCGTTTCAGCCTGGAACAGGACAATATGGAAGTGGACTGTGCCTATGACGGTGAGGAAGCATTACAGATGGCGCATAACAAGGAATACGACATCATATTGCTGGATGTCATGCTGCCGAAGCTGACCGGTTTTGAAGTCTGCCAGCAGATCCGTGAATTTTCCAACGTTCCGGTGATCATGCTGACCGCCAAGGGCGACGATATGGATAAGATTCTGGGACTGGAATATGGCGCGGACGATTACATAACGAAGCCTTTTAATATTCTGGAAGTAAAAGCCAGGATCAAAGCCATTTTCCGCCGTATGGAGCCGAAGAAGGGAACGACAGAAAACACCGGTATTCTGGAGAGCGGCGACATGAAGCTGGATCGTGACGGCAGAAGAGCTTATATTCAGGGCCGGGAGATTGGCCTGACGGCCAAGGAGTTCGAAGTGCTGGAACTCCTGATGCTGAATCCCGACAAGGTGTACAGCAGAGAGAATCTGCTGAAGCTGGTATGGGGGACGGACTATCCCGGAGATGTGCGCACGGTGGATGTCCATATCCGGAGACTGCGCGAGAAGGTCGAGTCGAATCCCAGCGAGCCCAGATACGTGCATACCAAATGGGGCGTGGGGTACTATTTTAATAATAAGTGAGACGCAGAACTGAGGTTTTTATACTGTGAAAAAATGGAATAAAGAACGTTGGGCAACTATATGGGAAAAGCTGGAGAGCATGATCGCGCTTCGAAGTCTGCGGGCGAGAATTTTTTTGCTGACACTGGTGATCGGACTGGTTCCCTGTATTGCCATGCGCCACGGTATCGTGAGCAATTATGAAGATTTGGCGGTGGAACAGCGGATCACGGTGGTACAGAACCAGTTGATGATCCTGGCGAACCATCTGGTCAGCAATAACTATTTAAGCAGCCATGGTGTCAGAGAGGACACCGGCAATTCCAGAGAAGTCATCAACGCGGAACTGGAGATGCTGTCCAATCTGTACGAAGGCCGCGTTATGATCATTAACAAGAATTTCAAGGTGGAAAAGGATACCTACGGCATCAGTGAAGGGAAGACCATCATTTCCGAAGAGGTCATCAAGTGTTTTCAGGGAGAAAACATTTCCCACTATGATCCCGAGCACGGCTACATAGAGATGACCACCCCCATCATGGATACTACGGCAAATACCACGGACGAAAACGGAAAGCGGAACCCGGATGCGATTAGCGGTGTTATGCTGACCAGCATTTCCAATGACAGTATCGTAAATGCCAAGGAAGTGCTGAATCGTAAGGCGTATATTCTGGAAGTGATCATGATAGTGGCGATTCTGGCGCTGGCTATCATATTATCCAGAGCCCTGACAAGACCTTTCAACAGAGTCACCCAGGCCATCAATGCGGTGAAGGAAGGCTTTAGTGATGAGACGATCTCCGTACCGGATTACGTGGAGACGGTACATATCGTAGATGCATTTAACCAGCTGCTGAAACGAATGAAAGCACTGGATGATTCGAGACAGGAATTCGTGGCAAATGTGTCCCATGAGTTGAAGACTCCCATGACCTCCATTAAGGTGCTGGCGGATTCCCTGCTGGCGCAGGAGGATGCACCGGCGGAACTGTACCGGGAATTCATGGAAGACATTGCTTCTGAGATCGACAGAGAGAACCAGATCATCACGGATCTGCTGGCACTGGTGAAAATGGACAAAAAGGTGCAGGATCTGAACATTGTATCGCTCAATATCAATGATCTGACGGAACTGATCTTAAAGCGGCTGCGGCCTATTGCCCGGAAAAAGGATGTGGAAGTGGTATTCGAGAGCGTGCGCCCTGTGGTGGCGGAAGTGGATGAAGTCAAGATGACCCTGATCATGACGAATCTGGTGGAAAATGCCATCAAATATAATAAGGATCACGGCTGGGTGAAGGTGGTACTGGATGCGGATCATCAGTATTTTACCTTTGAAGTCAGTGATTCCGGAATCGGTATTCCGGAGGAAGCGCTGGCACATATCTGCGAGCGATTCTATCGTGTGGACAAGTCGCATTCCAGAGAGATCGGCGGAACGGGACTGGGACTGGCCATCACCAAGAGTGCTGTCCTGATGCACAAGGGTTCCCTTACAGTGACCAGTACTGAGGGGCAGGGTTCCTGTTTCCTGGTGAAGATTCCTCTGACCTATATCGCTTCTTAAACGGATGTGCTTTATGAAAGATTGTGTAGCTATGAAGAAAATAAAAAAATATGTTTTGACCGGAATGTTGTTAGGAATGCTGGCAATCTTGGCCGGATGCGGTACAACGCAGCCACAGACCGGGAAAAAGATTTCCATGTATTATGTCAACACGGCAGAGACGAAGGTCGAAGTACATGACCAGTATCTGGATACCAAGACACCGGAGGAACAGCTGGACGAGACCATGAAGTATCTCTCCACCACTCCGGAAAAGCTGGAGTACAAAGCGCCTTTGGATATGGGATTTCAGGTCAGAGATTATGAAGTGGAAGACGGGAAGCTTCTGATCGATGTGGATAAAGCGTATTCCGAGCTGTCTCCCACCACGGAAGTACTGGTGCGGGCGGCTATCGTAAGAACTCTTACACAGCTGTCCAATGTGAAATATGTGGGGATTACCGTGGAAGGCAGTCAGCTATATGATAATGCCGGAGAACTGGTAGGCTGGATGAATGCCGATCAGTTCATCAACAATGACGGCAACGAGATCAACACTTACGAACTGGTAAAGGTAAAACTGTATTTTGCCAATGCGGATGGGGATAAGCTGATCGCGGCCTACAGAGAGAAGCATTATTCCACCAATACGCCTCTGGAGCGATTCGTGGTGGAGGAACTGATCGCGGGACCCAGCGGGCAGATAGAAGGTCTGTACCCGGTGATCAATCCGGAGACGAAGATCATCAATGTCCTGACCAAGGACGGCATCTGCTATGTGAATCTGGATTCCAGTTTTCTGACCGTGGTGAATAATGTCTCCACGGAAGTGGCGGTCTATTCCATCGTGAATTCGCTGGTAGAACTGGATAATATCAATAAAGTACAGATCCTGGTCAACGGAGAAGTGCCTTCTACTTTCAGCAATTCCACGTTTGAACGGAATCTGGATTATGTAACGACTTTGGAACAGTAAATTTATGCTTTTTTATGCGGGTATGGACTGTTCTATGCTGTGTTGGCAGGACAGTCTGATCCGTGGGGCAGGCGTGCGAGGCGCCTGTGGAAGGGAGCTTAATGAGACGACCGCTTTTTATGGCGTGTCTGTGTCTCGTGATAGCGATCACCATAGGAAGAATACTGACAGGGGCGGACACCGGGGAAAACGGTGGACTGCCACCTGACGGAAGTCCGGTGAGGATTACGGGACAGATAGACACAAGAACTTCTGAAACAATTATTCTGGAATCAATTTCTATTATTCAAAACGATCAAAAATATTCCTATTCTGGAAAATTACAATGTGAATTGACAAACGCACAGGATGCTCAGAACCTCAGACTGGGCCAGCAGATTGGCGTGGAGGGAATTTTTTCGCGCTTCGATATGGCAACGAATCCAGGGGAATTTGATGTGCGGGCATATTATGCGGGAAAAGGCATCGGCGGCAGAGTGCGGAAAGCACGGATTCTGGCAATAGGGGATGACTATAGTGTTTTACGGGAAAAGCTGTATGGATTTCGTCTGGCATTGCATGACAGGCTGGCCCGGGTATTCCCGGCAAAGGAAGCCTCGATCATGCAGACATTGCTGTTAGGGGAGAAGGAAGAACTGGATGCGGAGGTAAAGGCGCTGTACCAGAGAAACGGCATCGCCCATATTTTAAGTATCTCAGGGCTGCATATTACACTGCTTGGAATGGGATGTTACCGGCTGCTTAAGAGACTGGGGATGCCGGTCAGAGTGGCTGCAGCGGGCGGCGCTGTGGCGTTGCTTCTGTACGGCATGATGGTGGGCATGAATGTGTCCGCCAGCCGGGCCATCGGAATGTACCTATTACAGATGCTGGGAATATTTGTGGGCAGGACGTATGATATGCTGACGGGCATAGGGCTGCTGGCGGCAGTGCTTGTCCTGCGGGAACCGGAGCGGCTGGGGGATGTCAGCTTTTTACTGTCCTTTGGAGCGGTAATGGGGATCAGTGTGCTGACACCGGTGTTTGCCGGGGGCGGTAGAGAAGAGGATGCAGGGTCGAAAGTGGATAGTGACGTGGCGCCAGGGCTTGGAGAGAAAGAAAGGGCTGGCGGAAAGAGAGTTTTTGGCGAGATGTTGGGCTTTGGAGAGAAAGAGGGGGCTGGCAGGAAGAGAGGACTTGGCGTGGTGTCAAGGCTTGGAGAGAATGAGAGGTCTGGTGGGAAGAACGGCTTTGGTGAGAGGTTGGGCTTTGGTTTCAGAGTGCCTGTATGGCTTCGAACCGTGGCAGATATTCTGGGAGACTCTGCGTATGAGAGAAACTTGCATCGGGAAGGCTGGCGGAAGGTACTGTATGAAGGGATTCGTCGTGCGGTGGCGGCAGTGAAAAGTGGCTTCACTGCCAGTGCCGGAGTTATTCTGTTTACATTGCCCATACAGCTTTGGTTCTTTTATGAGATTCCGGTCTATTCAGTGCTATTAAATCTGCTGGTACTGCCTTTTATGAGTGTGGTAATGGCAGTAGGGATTCTGTCGTTGATTCCGGGACTTGGGATGGCCGGAACGGTGGATTGCCTGATCCTGTGGTGGTATGAATGGATCTGTGAGAGGTTCGGAGAACTGCCGGGAGCACTATGGTGTGTGGGGCGCCCGGCAAAGTGGCAGACCATCATTTATTATAGTGGATTGTTTTTGCTGATCTTTGGCAGGAATTATGCGGAAGAGCGTAGACGGCAGAGGGCTTATGAGGCTTATATGGCGGAAATGAATCGTGGAGCCAAACACGGCGTTGAAAGAGATTCCTATTCTGAAATACGCTCCGGGATATGTTCTGTGAGAGAACAACACGGTTTTGGAAAAGTGGTGGATATCTGGCAGGAACTGATACAGGGAAACAGATATCTGCGCCGTATGGGAGCCGTGATGATTCTGGCAGTATTGATTGGCCTGCTGACCGGCAATTTTGACCGGGGAAGCCGCGTGACTTTTCTGGATGTGGGCCAGGGAGACGGGATCGTGATAGAGACTGCTCAGGGGGCTTACCTTTTCGACTGTGGCAGTACCAGCCGGAAGAAAGTCGGGGAATATGTGCTGAAGCCCTATCTCAAGAGCAGAGGAATCAGGTCTTTACGCGGTGTGTTCGTATCGCACCCCGATGAAGACCATATGAATGGCGTATTGGAATTGCTGGAGAACGGCGGAGAATGGGGGATTACGGTGGAACAGCTGTTTCTGCCGGCGATTGCAGAAGCAAAACGACAGGAGGCTTTTGACAGGCTGCTTGCTGCGGCGGAGCATGCCGGAGTACCGGTAAGCTACATAAAATGCGGCGATGAGATCAGAGATCATCAGCTGCGGCTCTTGTGCCTGCACCCGGAAGCGAATACGACTCTTGAGGATTCCAATGCCTATTCGGAATGCTTCTATGTGGAGGTATTTGCGAAGAAGGTGAAGTGGGGAGCGGATGACAGGGAAGTAAAGGAAGCAGGGGAAAGATTTGCTGTCGAAGTGTTCGGTGGGAACGAGGATTCTGCTGGCGGCGGTGCAAGTAAGGATTTTAATGGGGATGCCGGGAAGCTAAGCATCCTTCTGACGGGAGATGTGGAAGGAGAAGGGGAGCGGCAGCTGACACAGGAATTGCTGGCATTGCAGGAATCGCAGGGATTATGGGTGTTGGAAAAATTGCAAGAACCGAGGAAAACGCAAGAATCGCAGAAATCACAAGGATCGCAGGAAGCACAAGGATCGCAGGAATTGCAGGGATTGCAAGAGTCGCAGGAATTGCAAGAGCCGCAGAAATTACAAGAACAGAGGAAAACACAAGAACTACAGGAACTGCAAGGACAAGGAGGCTCCAAAGTAGATATCCTGAAAGTGGCCCATCACGGCTCTGGATATTCCACCAGCTCCGAGTTCCTTGCCGCCGCCAATCCCACTGCCGCCATCATCTCCTGCGGCCGCAACAATTCCTACGGCCATCCCCACACCGACACCCTCCAGCGCCTCGAAGATGCGGGGGTCCCCTGGTACCTCACCACCGACTACGGAGCCCTGACAATAACCGTCGACGACCATGGAAACCGACTGCGAGGGTACCTAAGCGGAAAATAGGTCTTTCAAACGCAAGCGTCAGGGCGAAGATGCAAGAAAAATAAGAATAAGCCCCGGGGAAGCCGAGGAGCCGGGGCGTGGAAGCAAGAAAAGAAAGAATAAGCCCCGGGGAAGCTGAGGAGCCGGGGCGCGGAAGAAGGAAAAGCAAGAATAAGCCCCAGGAAAATCGAATAGCCGGGGCGCGGAAGCAAGAAAAGAGAAAATAAGCCCTAGGAAAACTGAATAGCCGGGGCGTAGAAGCAAGAAAAGAAAGAATAAGCCCCGGGAAAATCGAAGAGCCGGGGCGCGGAAGCAAGAAAAGAGAAAATAAGCCCTAGGAAAACTGAATAGC
>OIZA01000168.1_pt1 | contig 39183 bp, 38 predicted proteins | sample 1588381 | NCBI WGS metagenome assembly OIZA01 (sample SAMN03283277) | human gut metagenome | biome: human-associated habitat; material: feces | host: Homo sapiens | place: Peru | collected 2012 | reverse complement strand
CAGGAGCCAACTCCTTAGGCAACTGCTTGATGCCATGAAACAATACGCCTATCAAAGCCTGCTTCTTGGCAATAGCATATAGCTCCTTCCAATCCGCTTCCTTCAAGGAAGAAGGTATTCCCTTAGCAGAACCAATGCAGAATCGCAAGAAATCAAAGAAAATCTTTTGTTGTTTCAACATAAAGTTGTACTTTTGCACGCATGAAACAAACCATACGCATCATATTATCCTACATAGCAGCTATCATCCTCCTTCCGATAGCCTTGCTATGTAAGTTCTTCCGAAGAAAGTAATCCTACTTTTTTCGGAAAGGATCCTTGTATATTCCCAAGAGCTGCTTACCGAAGTAATAGAAGAACTGCATGTCATCCACGAAGTAACGCTTGAAGAGGCGCTTTGGTTCCTTCATACAACGATACAGCCACTCCATACCAATCTTCTGCCAAATCTTAGGCGCACGTTTCAATGTACCAGCCTCGAAGTCAATGGTAGCACCCAGAGCCATGAACACCTTTACACCAGGCATCTTATCACGATATTTCATAATCCACTTCTCTTGCTTTGGAGCACCCACACCAACGAGCAGCACATTTGCACCACTCTCGTTTACGATGCGAACCAGTTCCTCGCATTCATCCTCATGCTTCTCAAAGCCAAAGGAAGGAGAATGAGCACCAACCACCATCTGGCGCCCCACCTTCTCATTGATACGTTCCATAGCTTTGGCTGCAATACCCTCCTTAGCACCAAGCAAGAAAATCTTGCAATCAGCATCATCCTTATGATACATATAATAAGAGGTGAAGAAGCTGGAACCCGGAATCGCTTCCTTGACAGGAGTCTTCAACAACTTACCGAACAGGTAGAGAATCTTACTGTCACACACCACCCATTCCGACTTCTGATACACGTCATAAAACTCCTTGTCCTTCTGAAGCTTAATCAGATGGTCAAGATTAGGAGTCACAAGAACACCCTCCTTCAAGTTCTCCAAGAGTTCCTGACGAGTAATGTTCTGAATATCTATATTTAATACTTTTACTGTTTCCATTGTTTTTTCAAAATACATCATACAAAATCTTTGTTTGATTATCAATTACTACACAAATCAGAAAGGCAATTCTTCATTTTGATCACCATATACAACTCCCTTCGAAGAGTTGTCATGCCTAACAGTTGTTTTTGGAAATGCAGGCTGACTTTTTATATCATCAATATTGAAGATTGCGTTTAAAGATATCGAATCATCATCAACTATAGAGACTATATCACGATAGTTATTCGAATTTAAATAAGAGCGTACACTATTGACAGGTCTATCGCACAAATTAATCATCTCATGATTTTGAATCAACACAACCCCATCAAAATATTCTAAGACACAGCCTTTATAAACGAAACAACTCGAAAGAGGCTTACCAGCAATTTTTTTCTGTTCTCCAAACGGCTTAACCCTTTGCGAGATATAGAAAGGCTCATCAATCTTTCCTTCTTTAATTTTAGCATTTACTATACTTCCATCATTCATCACGAAGAAACTTTTATCCGAGCTATTAAAACTATACATTATGTCTGATTTATCTATTTTTGTCCTTGAGAATAAATCTTCCATCCCGTACACAGCCTTTGCGAATTGGCTGATTACTTTTTTCTCCCTTATCTTTGTTGTAGTATAGAAGTTTTTATTATCATTTTTCACTCTATCTACACATTCATTATATATGTAATCAAAATTGCTGGCATTATTATAATTTACTACATCAGATGTCATCCATCCTGTACGCAAAGAACGTTTTGCATACGACTTTCCTTCATCAATTCTAAAATTAGTATCGAAATCTAAGACCTCTCCTTTTAACAAGCCATCCCAATCAGCCGAAACGACAACAGTACTATTTCTGGCATTCAACCCAATAACTTTACCATCAAAACATTTGGAAAAAAGAGAAGGATTAATTTGATAGCTACCATCCATATTCAGTTTTGACTCGAACAACCCATTCTGACATCCAAGAAATAGTCTTCCACCATAAGCACGCAAATCCAAAGGTATTGATTGACATACATCTATCGTGTTGCAATTTTCCTCTATATCAGAAAAATTGAGTTCAAAAACGATTTCTTCCGAAGCCTTTTGCCACACGTGTCTAAAAGTCTCTTTTATTTCTTCTACTCCAAATAGGATTCTCGCTGCTTCGCTTTTAGAATATTCATTATGAAGGAAAACGAGCTCTATCAAATTTGCATATCCTGGATACTGCGCTTTCAGGCAATTTATAATCTGGTGATAAGACACATTGACCACCCTACCATCATTCAGTACGATAAACAGATAACCACCATACAGATAGCAATCCAAAGCGTTAACCTTTATAGAAAAATGAATAATCGGATTCATAGTTTATGCTTTAATAATTTACGACATACAGATATATCTATAACACCAATACTAAACCAATGATTAATTAATTTGTCTCCCAAATTCGTACTATCAGTAGGATAACCATGCCAAGATTCACCTTCATTTCGTGGCTGAGGAAAGTATGCTAACCGTTCCCCTGATATTCCCAATATGCAACCATTTTCTTTAATAGAATAAAGACCTTTATTGTCGTCATTAACCCATCTTAAATTCCTAACAAGTGGTTCATCTCTCAATACCCTTTCATCGTGTTCATCTGCCAAATTAAAAATATCATATTCAAATTTAGCATTTGCTATCCAACGAGTCTTGTCATTTAGCTTCTTAGCTTTATAGCTATGATAAGGAGCAGGCTGATAATAATGCCCCACTTTATTTGGCCCCAGTTTCATATTCATCCAATTTAAGCTTCAATTTATCCAGTTCTATCTTTCGTTTTTTAAGACGTTCTTTCAATTTATATAAAGTAAATGTAGTAAGTCCCAAGATAAACATCAACGCAGAAATTATTAAGAAAAAGCCTTGTTTATAAACTTCTACAATTTCTACATTCTTCTCTTTCGAAGCAAGAACACTTCCCAGTACCGCACTAAAGCATAAAAGAGACAACATCATACTTATATAAAGATTTCGTTCACTCTTCCTCTTATGGACATCATTAGATGGAGTTTGTTTCGGCTCATCTTTCATAGTCATCAAAAGATTGCAATATTCATTCTTTTGGCTTGAGTTCAAAAAAGAATTGCTCAAGATTTCAAGAACAAGAATACATACCAACTGCTTTATTCCAATGACATCAGAAACCTTTACACCATATTTTACTGCTATAGCACTTCGCAATGCAGCTAAAATATCATTAGCAGGAATCGCCTTGTCTATTACTAACGGGCGAACAGCATAAACCACCTCATTAGTTGCCAATCTAACTTTTTGCTCATATTCCTTATTCTCCTTTTTACTCAAAAAGAACTTAGTTATAAAGAACACAATAAGTGAACTTATAACACCTCCACCTATTCCAACGATCCAAGGATTTGCAATTAAATCATCCATATACATGATTATTTTAATACAAAAAAAATAAGACGCCTTACTCTCCTACATTACATGCAGTACCATCGGTACATACAGTCTTCACATTCTTATCTTCCTCATCACCCACTTTTCCAATGGATAGACCACATAGCATGCTATCGTTGACATCACAAACATCTCGTTCCATAGCCTATAAATAGATTAATATCAGGAATGCGGCTTAAAGGTGGTGTAATAAAGCCTTGATTAGTAATGGTATTACAACCAGCAATAACATGCATAGAATCGCTTTCATAACAAATTAAAGGAAAAACTCCAACGAGCATCCAAACTATCATTAATGATAAAGCAGAATAATAAACCAATTTTGAATTCACGTTCATATTTTAACAAATTTATTTATATACAACCATTAAACACTCTCTCCCATTCACTATAAATCTTCTCTACAGAATATTCTTTGCTTTTCTTGATGGCAGCCAAAGCCATTTGCTCACGCTTACCTCCATCCTTCATGATGTTGGCAATCATACCTGCTGCTTCATTGGCATCATATCCATTCTTATGATAAGGAAGCACGATGCCATCCTTGCCACCTTCAATGATATCACATACCGCAGAATAACTGTTATATACGGCAGGAATCACACCAAAGCTCATACATTCAGCAAGCACCAATGGAAAACCTTCGTATTCTGATGTAAGCATCAAGATTGAAGCACGCTCATAATATGGTTTTGGTTGCTGGAAGCCTTCGAAAGACACTCTTTGCAAACCATACTCTTTGGCTAGCTTCTCTATATCCTTACGAGCTGTACCATCACCAACTATCGTCAACTTCCAATCAGGAAACAATGGCTCCAGTTTTGCCCACGTACCCACAACTCGATAAACACGCTTCTGGTTATAATCAATTCTACCCATATAAATAATCTCTTTCTGCTTTTTAGAAAGAGAGTAATGATAAGAGGAAGAATCAATGGTCACAGGATTTGTCAATACTTGAAGATGATCCGGATGAGTTATGCCAGTAAACTCTTTGAACTTCTTGACAAAACTAGGTGAAAGCACCATATACAAATCTGTATGCTGATACACATACTTCATGCTCCTGCTTGTGATTTGCTTGAATGCAAACATCTTGGCATAAAGCATGGCTTTCTTCAAAGGATTACGAGTTTCAGATAGTGCAATTTCAACATCCTTGATACGAGCGTTGGTATCCGGAGAATTATGATAAATCGCAATAGTCTTAACCGCCATTCCTTCTTTAGCTTCATTCAACACCTTGCATGGTACGTATGGCAATCCCCACTGGTTGACAACCACATTGATGTGATTTTCCTGCAATATTCTTCGAACAACATCCACATTCTCCTTAGAATACTTGAAGTCTCCTATCGTATAAAAACATACAGCTGGATTGGTACGTTTTACCATCATGCCATTGGGGTGCTTAAAACTCGCAATAACAACTTGATGACCTTTCTTTATAAAGGTATCAGCGAGTGTAGCCGTAACGACCTCTTGCCCTCCCACCTCGAAGACTTTCATTAAAAAAAGAATATTCATATTATTTCAATGAGTCATGAATATAATTTTCTGATTTTTTTCTCCACTCATCAACGATAGGATTAACTCTATCATAATCCACAGTGAGCGTTTTAGGCAATAGATTGCTGCCATCATCATAAATGATTCTATCCTTCAATCCTGTAATTTCCAAAATAGACAAGGCACGACTGTTCATATTGCTACTGGGATTAAGTAATGTTGTAAACGGAATATTGAAATTGATAGAAAATGCTGTACCATGAAAACTATCGGTAACCATATAAGCTGCATTCATGATTAAACCAACCCATTCCTTAGGACCAACTTGATAAAGATGCTCAATACCATCATTTTTCTCAGGTCTAAAATCAGACTTTATGTTCACAACTTTGCAACCATCACCAATTTGTTTAGCAATACTTTTGGCTAAGTTACGAATATATTTTGAACCAGAAAGCGTGTATATCAAAACATACTTCTCACCTTTTTTGATTTCATTTGCAACATTCTGTCTCCATTCCTGCTTGCGAACCAATAGAGTTGGATCTAATACGACGGTAGCTTTTTTATTACTGTATTTCTCAACAATATCTTTTCCATTCAACTCCCTCACCGCAATGCTATCCATGTTTTCAAAATATCTTTTATAATCAGCATGAAGTCTTGCAGGTAAATCTGGCACACTTAAACTAGCAGCATAAGCGATTTTTCTTGCTTTAAATCGATTTGCGAATTCCAAGAAATAAACATCCAAATAGTCTGTATGCATATAGTTCCAAATCTGATCACTTCCTGCAACATATACATCATAAGGCATGTCTTCCGTATATACATTTTTCAAAGTATAATATTTTGAAGAATGCTTTATTTTCTCATTGAAGAATTGAGTGTAAAGTTCATGCTTTTTCTGAATTTCCGCAGCAAAACGTTTTTTTGCCTTTTTTCTCAGAATCACGTCCTATCCCAATTGAAGTATTTTATAAGGAGCATTGATACCGTATGTTTTAAAACGATTAACTATAGCCGGAACTATTGTTGATAACGAAGAAGAAATATCCTTATTTTGCTTTTCCAAATCAAGGATTTCTGCGTCATATCCAAGTTTATTATATACATATTGCATAGCAAAAGCTTGCAACTCTGCACCATAGTTATCACACTTTACATATGTTACTATTCCTATTTTCATTTGCCCAATTTATAAATTATTGTTTTATACACATTATATAATCCAAATGTATAAATTACATTTTTCACTAACTTTTGGATTCTCCAAATCATGGTTATTTTATAAGGAAGCCCATATTTTTTAGCATAATCTACCAAAGAAAAATTAGGATCAACCATATCCAATACGGCAGAATTTCTTACATTCAACCTATCCATTGGCTGCTTAAGATTGACCTGCTCAAATATAGCCTCATCCTTAGGTCTTTCCTCTATATATGCCATATCTCGCAACTCATCATAAATGGTAGGCATCAAACCAGTATTGTCTATAACTAATGACACCCCCGAAGAAACATTACGCTTAAATGGCAAGCCATGTCTTCCTATGCCCCAAAAATCTGCAATTGTGAATGTTCCAATTCTTTCTGTATTGCAATATTGACAATTAAAACAACATTCACGGAACGTAATACCTTTGAAAAATGCGTCCATAAACGCATTTTCAGAAAGGTTCAACATTCGCCAATTAGATTTTGCAAACTTAACTGATGGGATAATTGACCAACTATCTAATTTACGAAATCTAAATTCTCTGATAGCCCCAATCTCACCATTAGGAGAGAGGCTTTTTTCTAATTTAGACAGGTAACTTTTAAATGCGCCATAGGATGGTGTTCCATGACAAACTAAATCTAAAGTATAAAGTAATCCTTCATAACGTTTTCCATTCAAGAATGAATATAATCCACCAACTTGACAACCAGTGCCAACGAATAGAACTTTTCTGTTTGAGCGCAAATGATTTCTAATATTCTTATATGCGTCACCTATAATACTTTGTACATATTTTGAGCCACGCAATTTACAAAGTTCGTCAACACATTCCACCCCTATGTGCCTCACCTCGAATTTTTCATTGATGGTCGCTCCATAAACTATACCACCTTGCAATATTATCCACTTGGCAAAAACACTAAAGGCACCACCAGAAGAACTTATTTTTCTATCTTGATCATATATGAGTGCATAATACTTCTGTTTCTCATAGTCCAACCTTTCTATTGGTCTTAATTCCGGGCAATGGTTCTGACACAAACCACAATCCACACATTTCGCTTTATCAATAATGGGCACCAAAAAGCCTTCATTATCATATCGCATAGTAATTGCCCCATGACTACAAGACTGCATACACGCACCACATCCTGTACATGAATCTTTTAAACACAATTGTATCATTTTAATATATGGGTGATTTTTTTACTTACTTGAACGATAAAATTAATCAAAAAACGCTTTTTCAAAAGGAGGACTATTCTGTATTTAATTGGTAATTTAAACAAAATATGATAATTAACCTTCTTGGCTTTAGAAACTAATTCATCGTAATAATTATACTCCTCTTTATATTGTGACCATCTAATCATTTGCATTGCAATATTCAAAGCAAGACCTTGATTTAAAGCTTCCAGAAACAAAGGATTCGTATTTTTAAAAAATAGAAATAACTCTTCAAATGTTGTCCAAGACTGAGTACTAGAGCTGATTCTCGGCTTATTTGTATAAGATTCTCCATTAGAAGAACAATCATAAAAGTAAAAAGCATTGTTTATCGAAGAAAAAGATTTTGCATGGTAAATCAACTTGGGAATAATCTGTAAGTCCTCCGTATTATTTATTCCTACAATATTTTTAATACCATAGTCTCGATAAAGCGATGTTTTTATTAAGATTCCACATACATTATGAGGAATTTTCAAAGATAAAATATTAATAATTAAATCTTGACGTGAGACATCATAAGGAACCAAACGTTTAAAAAATTCACCTTCTTTAATAATTTTATAGGTACCAAAGACTATATCAAAATTGCATTTCTTTTGTTCATTGACTAAAGAACTAATAAAATTGCCATCAATATAATCATCACCATCAACGTGAATTAAAAAATCGCCTTTGGCATTAGCTACAGCTGTATTTCTAGCTTCTGCCAATCCTTTATTTTCAGAATGTCTAATAATTCGAACTTGCTCTTTTCTACTTGGATAATCATTAATAATTTTCTTCAAAATAGAAACACTAAGATCATTGGATTTATCGTCTACAAATATGATATCTAAATCAAAATAATCTTGCTCAAATATACTACGTGAACAACGTTCTATAAATTTTTCAACACCATAAACAGGTACACAAATTGAAATTTTCATCATAATTTTAAACAAATAATTGATTTGTATAAGGAACAATATCATCAAAGTTTTTCACTATCGCCTTTACAAATATCAAAATACAATAAGCTACTAATATAATTTTATACATACTTCGTCTTTTTTCATTCAATATTATTGCTATAGCTATAATCTCAAACAAAAAGAAATTCATAGAAACCCTAAGAAATAAAGCAGACAATACTCCTAGAAGATTCTGACAAAAAATTCCACAAAATAGAGAGAAGACAAAAAAAGTATAATATTTATGTTTTATCGGCAATAACCATATACATAAAGACACTATAAATGTATCTAATATAGCACTAAATATAGAAGCTGTTTTTTCCGCATTCTCTGCTACTTCATAATATTCAGAATAACGTTCACCTAATAAATCCAGAAATATACTTGCTTTACTTAATAGCGAATAAATACTACCTTTAAGTACAAATGCAAGTAATGACATAAATGCTAAGCATACCAACAATTTCTTCTTAAAGAGGATTTTTTCAATAATAGGCAATCGATATAATGGAAGTAATCCTAATATTATCAACGTTCTATGGAATAGCATTCCGATTAAAATACATAAACCTATATATATATATATTGAAAATTTCTTCGTTGAAAACAACAATGGTAACGTATATATATAGAGACTTAAAGCAAATGTTTGGCGCATTGCATTATAAGAATGTGTAAAATAGAGAAGGCTAATACCGACAAATAAAGTAAGCATATATCCTTCTTTAAAAAAAGAAGTAAATCTATAAAAAGAAATCATCCATAATACATATAAAGCCCCCATAAACGTAAGATAATCAGTTGAAATAATTCTCTTAAAAAAGGCAATTACGTAAGAGAATCCTATCTCAAATTCTGTATAAGCGGAAAATGAGTTAGGATTCATTGTTGTCATATTAAAATTTAATGAGTATACAATATTATCTGCTCCAACATCAAAACATCTGAAGTAGCCTAGAAATCCTAAGAAAAAAAGAAAAAATATACATTTTCCTCTATCGGTACTAGAATCGTTTTTTTGAAAAGTCATAGCCATTACTAATATGTATACTATAAAATATACTAACATACCCTACCTTTTAATGTATTTCCTAAATATCTTTTTTGCAAACAATTTGAACTTCTTTTTTTTATTCAACCAACTGGCATCATAATGATGAATCGAAACTGTTCTTTCAGATAATTCCAAAATGCCAGTTCTGTAATCCTTAGGACAAAAATACTCCTTTGGATATATCACTACACTAGCAACCTCTTGAATATCATTTATATTCTTCAATCCATACTTGTAAAGCAAATCAGATGTTATTGTAACCACAGTTTCAGGACTATAACTCCCATCAGGAAGAATGTAATGCTTATCCTTGTATATATCAAGAATTTCCCCATACAGCCTTAGACCTGGTGCTGAACCAAGCCCTAGACCTGGTGCTACACCAAGCTCCGCCGGCATTGCGCCAGGCTTAGCCTCATTCTCACATCCCATAAACGGACCTTTTGCAATAATATCATCCATATTCTTGATAACCTCTACATCCGTATCAAAATATAGTCCACCATATTTGTAGAGGATCCAGAAACGGGCATAATCACTCACAAAGGCATATTTCTTTGCCTTGTATGCCTCTGCTGTATATGGAATGATATTCACGTCAAAGTTACTCTCATTCCATTCCTTTATCTCATAGTCAGGGAGATATTTTCTCCATGACGCAATGCACTTCTGTGCACTCTTTGGCAGAGGATTACCCCCAAACCAGCAATAATGAATTACTTTTGGTATCATAGCTTACTCTTTATCTTATGTAAAATTCTTGTTCCAATCAGGCGATGGTATTCCTTTGCATCGGTAGCAACTATCCATTTGCCTTTAAAATTTATCACGTTAAATTGATGTCCACCTTCTTTATAGAATGGGATATCTGTCGGCAATATCTTTTCCTGCAATATTACCTCTTTATACTCCGTTGGAGAAAGTTCAGTTATCTCAGAAACATGAACGTTGTCACCATAGCGATGCGTACAATCCTGGGATACTCTAAACAACTTGCCTTGATGTTCTATCCAACAACCTGCATTGCGCCCAACTTTATTACTTTTAATAATAGGTGAACTAGGATGGGCTGTATATGGACCTTCTAACTTATCACTAATATAGAGTTCCAAAACATTCTCAGGTTCACTATATTGCAACATGGTCATCAGGTAATACTTACCATCTTTCTTATAAATAGAAGAATCACCATAACCCATGCGGATTTCCTTATCCTTAGGTTGCTCCAACAACTTCTTGACCAGTTTAAATGAACTAAGACTATCACTGGTTGCTTCATATAGGCGTATACTAGCATCTTGCCCTGTTTCCGGTATCATATATACCTTTCCATTCTCCTTAAACACCCAAGGATAAGACAGATGAAATGGCTCTTCCAAGACAACTACAGGCTTAGACCAGTTAACCAAATCTGAGGTAGAAGTCATCATAAGCACACCAGGGGTATAAAGACCCTTACTTTCATAAAACAGATGCAACTTACCCTTATATTCAAATAAGAAAGGATCAGCCACTATAATAGTAGGATTTGCCTTAAAGTATGGTTTTAGGCAATCCACCCCAAATATTCTCGTTCCTTTTTTAATATTAAAGATATCCTCTTCATTTTCAAAAGAAAGAAGCTGGATTTTAAAACATTCTATCATTTTTTATCCTAATATTTTCTGAATTTTATGGATTGGGAAATATATTAAACGACGCCCCCAATACATCAAGGCAGGCTTCATATCATTCTTATTCCACAATAATACACTATCAGAATGATGAAAATCCTTCAACCATTGCATAAATGATATGCCTTTAAGCTTTTTAAGACAATCCATCATATCTGGCACTTCATCCATACAATTAAATTTTTCTTTCGGTGTGAAATCATCCAGATAAATCTTATTATCTAATGTAGATACTGCCCATCTAAAAGGTAAATTAAAGCCACCATATGTGAAGAAATAACTCCATCCCGAATTACGATAATTAACTTCCAAGAAATAGTGTTCACCGTGCTTATCAACCAAAAACTCAATACAGAAAATTCCGGTAAACTTTGTTTTCCGAATTAATTCTGTTATTTTATCAATCAATGCAGAATCACGAAATGGGAAGAAGTACATATAGTTACCAAAACTATCCTTTGTCATGCGATAGTAATGACAGGCGTATGGCATAAATACTTGTTCACCTCCATTAATACTGATACCATCAATACATAGTTCGTTCTCTTTCTTGATAAACTCCTGAACCAATATCTTATCAGACTTCATTGTCTTATAAGCAGCATTCAGTTCTTCTTCATTTTCACAAATATGCGCTAAAGCTTTCCAATTACCTCCTGTTGAAGAAGTAACTGCCTTTGTAAAGACTGGATATTTCAAAGTCTTGGGCGTTTCTCCAACTTGAAGCAATTCCTCTTTAGGAATATTAATACCGCACTCTACTGCAGCTTGAGTAATATCATATTTCTGAAGATATTTTTCGATACCACCTTGTCCATTGGTAAAATAGAACTTATCCTTTAATTCCTCATAGTGCTCATCGAGAAGTAGAGTAACATTATCACTACCATTATAAATAAATGGTTTTAGTGGCTCATTACTATAATGCTCCACAAGAAAATCAAAACCTTCTTCAATGGTGTCAAAGATATGCAATTCCCCAACATATTTACTGTTATTTACCATTACGGGGTTATGAGCGCACAACAAAACAATAGGTTTAATTCCCTCTTCACCTAAACTGCGAACGATACCTAATGGATTCTGATGTTCTTCTACAAGACAAATATGCTTGTGCTTAAAGACTTCATGATTTTTGCTTATCATATTTTTAACTTTTTGATTTTTTCAATGTATATAAGAAATAACACATACCTGCAAAAATAATCGTGATGACGATAACACCTAAGATTACTGATGCCATTTGAACCAACGCCAGACCACCACAAGCAAACAGCACCATGGCACAAAAACATTGAGTCATACTCCAAGACACTTTTCCTATCGTCCAAGCCTCTTTATCTGGTGTAAGCAGTGTAGCTACGACAAAAGAACTGGAATCTGACGAAGTAATAAAGAATAAGCATATTGTTATCAATACTACTGCTGACATAAACAGATAGGCGAAATGACTCGTTGTTATATTTTCTATAAAAATAAACAATGAAGTTGTTATATCATTTTGCATGGCAGGAAATATAAGATCCTTGATTTCCGTTCCAATGGTGCCATATACACCAAACCACAACATGGTTACCAATGATGGTAATATCAATACACCGAGAATGAATTCTCTTATACTTCTACCTTTAGATATCTTTGCAACAAAAACTGATACAAATGCAGCCCATGCAGCATACCACATTTGATAGAATACCGCCCAGGAAGCAGCCCAATCATCTGATTTTGGATTAAAATAATCGTTATAGAAAACATAATTTCTAAAGAAGGTCACAAGACCCTTTCCTATATAAGAACCATAATTTGTTACAGAATGAGTAAGATAGGCAAATAAGATAACCAGTAGAACTAAAATTCCAACAAGGATGGTAGAAGAATTGGATAGCCATTTTACGCCTCTTTTCAAACCAGAGTTAACAGACCATGTTGCTATCAAGCAAATTCCCATCATCAGAATATAAGGATTAGCATTCACATGAAAAACATATTTAAATCCACCACATAACTGTGCCACACCCAATCCTAAAGATGTACAAAGACCCGCAACAATACCTAGTGCCATTACTATATCAATAGTTCGACGTAAAACGTAACTAAAGCGCATAGGAAAGATAGAACTGATTTTAAGCTCACGCCCTTTGTTGAAATGGAAATATGCGATAATAAGTCCCAACATTGCATATAATCCCCAAGCATTGAAAGTCCAATCATATAATGTTAAGGAATATGCGATAGATTCTGGAGATCCAGATACCCATCCTACATAAGGATTACTATGCAAATGAAATAATGACTCCTGACAATAGAACATGATTCCGATACCCATTCCTGCCATAAACAAACAGGAGAACCAGGAGAAATTACTATACTCTGGCTTGGCATCCTTGCCGCCAAGTTTTATTTTGCCATACTTTGATACTGCAAGAATCACCAAAATCAGAAGAAACAGACAGCATAAAAATCCAACATAGCCTCTAACTGCAATACATGTTTGCTTAAAAAATAAGCCGAAAGCTTCTGAGTCTAATCCCATAAATGCAATAACGGCTAAGAGTAGCACTATCAATGCAAAAGCAATGATAGAACAAATGTTCTTTTTTAATTTACTGATCATTTTACTAAACTATATAGTTACATCAAAACCTGCGACTATTCTTGGATGAGAATCAAAAAGATTATCAGTCCACAGATACAAATTATATTTCTTTACACTATAGTATGCACCAACAGCCATATCTATGTTTTCATCCATCTTCCAAGAATGAATTTCACCAACCATAGGAGTAATGCTACTCTGTTTGCCTACTTTAAAGCAATGACCTAAATATATCCATTGCTTTATAGTATTGGGAGCTCCATCATTGACCCCCCACCATGTATTCGCACACCAGAATGTATTTCCATCTTTGGTAATATTACCATTTAAATACAATGCAGAGGTAAGATACGAAAACTTAAAATTATCAGAAAGATTGAATGAAGGGGTAATTTGAACACCAACATTAAAGTATTTAGATAAACTGACTCCATATCTCATCAAAACACCCCAATAGTTGTTACCATTGCTGGTATACAAGTCTAAACCTGTAGCCAATGAATTACTCAATCCATACTGAAAAGTAGTATAGGTTTCCTGAGAATTAATACCAGGTCGAACTTTCATTGAAGTATATGCATACATTCTATCCTGACCTACCGTCTTTGCAAAATAAGGTATCTGAGCATTAGCCATAAGGCTAATGAAAAGGCACAAAATTAATATAATCTTCTTCATTTTATTCACAAAACTTTTTAAAATTCTTAAATGTTAAAGAATAGACTTTCTTTGTTTAATCAGAAACAAAGAATACATCTCTTTGTTACCCCAATCTTGATAATCCTCTACCTCAAATGGTCTGAAAGATTTATTGTCAAGCAACATGGCATAAACGATATGAGACATATATAGTTTTTCGAAATGGCCCAATCGTTCATAATACGAACAGAACTGCTTGGCATCTTCAAAGAGATAACCTCCAGCATTGAAATATCTACTGATAATCTTTTTCTCAATGATATTAGTAATGTAGAACAGGTCATCCAAATCCACATAACTCTTATTGTGAGGATTTACCATATCCAATTTATCCAGAGGATAAATGGCGATACCATTTGTCTCTGTAAAGTCACAAGTGAAATAACCATCTGCATCCTTTACGAAGATACCATCTTCTATCTGCTCTTGCTTCACACACTCGTATATGGTTTCTGCTTGTGAATTTGTTGGGACTTTCAGAGATAATACTCTCGCCTTCTCAGACAACCCTAAATTACGCAACTGCATATTGAGCAATTCAGACAAATGGTATTTCTGGTCAAGTTTGTCTAAAATCACAAAATAGATATGCTCGAACTTTGTCAAATCTAAGCCTTGAATAGACTTGATGCAAAGCAAAATACCATCTACCGAAAAATTGAAAACATACGGCATCGTATGCTCATATTCTGGTCTGTCTGCCGCTATAGGCACTATTAAACTCAAACTCATAACATTGAATTGATTACATTCTTAAGATAATTAGTTACTTTCTCTTCCTTGGCATACTGCAAGATACGCAGGAAGTTCATCAATTGAAAGACATGATAATATTCACGATACCAAACATACTGCGAATAATAAGAATCTATCTCATGATCTATCTTTTGAGATATAATGCTCAGTCTTACCAGATCAACTTCTCCTTCATACATCAATCGGGACCATTCATACTTAGAATCCTGGCGAATCTTCACAAGGTCAAGCAAAGGAGACTCGATAAAAGAATCCAGGAAGTCGATTAGATAATAGTTATTACCATTGAAGAGGATATTTGAGAAAGTCAAATCACCATGACACTTTCCCATCGGGATTTCAATCTCAATCGGAAGTTGCTCAAACACCTTGCTACATTTCTCCAGCAAAGCCTCAACCTCTTTATCTCCTTCCAGAAACTCATTCACATGACATTTATTACAAACATCCAAGAATTTATCTTTAACAACCTGGGTGTTAACCTTTCGAAGCGGAGAATCTTCGATCTCGGCATTCATGAAGATTTTCAAGGCCTTGACAAAATAACTGATATTGTCGAATCCTGCATCCTCAAAATAATCGATGTAGTTCTTACTATACACATACTCCATCTTGATAATGAGATGTTCATCCGTCTTATCTATCTCAAAGATTTCAGGAATACGTATATGCTGATAAGCTCTTCTACATGCCTCTTGCTGTTTTTTAGCCTGCAAGTAGAGGCGATTGATGTATTTAGGGTCATGTGTACTTTTATAGATATACAGATTATTGCCGTCATTGACAATATCTATCTGGCATCCACTATGACCTTTTACTTGTATTTCCATAAAAATAGTCTTTTGTTATTTGAACATAAGAGAGATTAGCTGCAACAGCTGCGCCTATACCTACGGGAGAATCCTCGAAGACCAAAGCTTCGCTAGGCTGGATATTCAACTTATCTAAAACTTTATTATATATCTCAGGATTGGGTTTTCCATGCTCAACATCCTCGCCAGCTATAATCAGCGTAAAAGCTTCCAATGCTCCTATATCCTCCAAGGCATTCATTAAGTTTTTCTTTCGTGCCGTTGATGCCACAGCAGTCAATCCTCCCGCTTGCTTAAAGGACTTCAACATAGAAAGAAGAGAATGGTTGACTTTCAACTTGTCAAAGAAGAGAGGATAGCAATCACCCTTTGCCTTTCTGATGCCTTGTTTGATGAGTGTATCGGAGATTCCCATATGCTCCATAAAGTCATCGAAACGGAAACCGAAACAATCTTGGTATTGCTGCTCAGTTAAATTCAAGCCAAACTGGGAGAAAGCCTTTTGGTAAGCCAAGTAATTAGCCTCGAAGGTATCTACCAAAGTTCCATCAAAGTCTGTTACCAGTAGTTTTATCTGTGACATTACATATAGCGTTTTAGTTCTTCAGGAGTGCCGTATGAGTAATACTCCTCCATTTTAGCTAACTTTACATGCTCACCATTCTGCAAAAGTGTATTGAAGAGCAAAGATACATAGAACTCAGGCTTTGAGAAGTGAATATCAGCCAGCATTGCATCTGCAGCATTCAGGAAACTCTGGGACTTTGAAAAGAAATAAGCTCCACAAAGTGCATGATGAGAAATCACTTCTTTCTCTGCAGTTCTGATAACATTCATATCAGCATCCACCTCTGCATAGCTATACTTTGGGAGATCAGAATCAAAAGACACCAGCATTCCACCATCTACATTTTCTATTGGCTTAGACAGAATAGACTCGATATTTTCTACATAATCCTTGCTTTTAAACTCCAAGTCGCAATCCATCACAACGATGGAATCTTCTGGAGCAATTGCAGAACGAGCCATCAAGCAAGTCTCGACAGCACCTCTTGTTGTCTTCTGAACAGAGAAGATATTTGCATCAGGAAGTATCTGCTTGATCTTCTCATCTATTTGATACTTGTCTATATGTTCCTGTCGAACAATAAACGAATACTTCATAGGAGCATCTTCTACTTTGACACTTCCGATGGCACGAAGAAACAATTCCTTGTCGTGCAACTTAATCAATGGCTTAGGTGTAGTCCAGCCTTCTTTCAAGAAGCGGCTACCCTCACCAGCCATTGGCATTATAATGTGTAATGGTCTCATATATTACTTATATATAACTTCAATAAAACGTTTAACAATATCTTCCCAATTATAATCAAGATTTGCAATAAAATTGTAACCAGCATTTGCTTTTTCAATTAAGGTTTCTTTATTGCTTAATGCTTGTATTATAATACCAGCCAGTTCCTGAGGATCCTCATTTTGACAAATATAGCCAAACTTACCATAACCTGAGAATTCAGGAAAAGCAAATCGATTTAACCCAACGATTGGAGTCTTATTTGCCAACCCCTCCAAATAGGTTTGACCATTGGGCTCATTTAAAGCAGGCATAACATACAAAGTCGCTTGTTTGAATAACTCTAATGTCACTGAACGAGGTTGGTTATAATAATAAGTTACACCATCCTGGTTTTCACCATCTGTACCAACAACAGCTAGTCTAACTTCTGGTATTTGCTTTTTTACTTCTTTAAATGCCTCTAATAGCAAACAAAGTCCTTTTAATCTCTCATTACCTTTTCTAAGAACAATCAATAATAAGTTATTATCATGATTCTTTTTTCCTTCAAGAAGCTTTACGTTCAGTCCGAAGCCAACCTTTTCTACTTTATCTTCGGGATAACCTAAATCATCATGTAGGTAATTTTTCACCCAATCAGACTGGGTGAAAATATGCTCCATCGATAAGAAATGTCTCTTTTCAGATTTGTATAATAACAATTTTAATAAATTATGCTTTAAAGTATTCTCACTCCTATGATATGGATAAAACTTATATCTTTCTTGAACAACAGCATCACAAAAAAGATAGGATTTTATGTTAGTATTAGAAATCCTAACCCCATTACCCATATAGAAAACATTTGAAATACCTTCCTTTTTTAGTTTCCATTTAATTATAAATCCTAAAATGATCTGATCCCATCTTGACAATTCATTACCAAAGAATGGTAATATTGTTTTTCCAAATAAGTGAATAATACACTTTCCAATAATAGTTTTATACCATGAATATGGATTAAAAGGAACAACATCTATACCTTGCTTTTGTAACTCAGAATATATTGCAAAAGGTGTTCCTGACCAGGATTTAGGATCAGTAACATTATCTCCCACTAATAATAATCTTCTCTTATTTATTCTTTTATCTTGCATAACACTGATGAGATTTTATTATTGATATATATTTTTTCATTTTTTTCCAATCCACAAAAATATGTAGATACAACAACTGAAAACATACAGAAGCATATTCCCATTATCAACGTTAAGACTTCATTAGCATTCATCGTTCTAGAAATGCCATAAGAAATAGGAACACTTATAAAAACAACAGGAATAACGCTAGATAGCAAGCTCTTATAATAATGGCCAATACTCAAATGAATTAATGGTTTAATCAGACATGAACGAACAACAAAAATTACAGAACAAATAGCAAGATGAACAATATATACAAAATATGGACTGGCTCCAAGTTTAAGCACAACATAAGATATAGGAGCTATAGTCAAAGCGATTATTGCTATTATCGTCAAGAACTTCTTTATCTTACCAGTTGATTGTGCTGCAGTCATCAAAGGATTTCCAACACCATCAACTATAGAAACTAGCAAAGAGAGCTGAAGAAATATAGCAGTATACTGAGGTACTATTTTTAACCACAATTTCAAAATGCCTTCTGCATAGAAAAACAGAGGTAATGTAAACATGAAGAGCAAGAAGAATGTAATACGTGATGTGCGTATTATCAACTTATGCATACTTTCCAAATCACCCTGTGCATAGGTTTTCGTTATCTGAGGATTAGCTGCCATCTGAAAATTTGCAGCAAACTGTTCGATTGCAGTTTGAACCTGGACAGCCAGGCCACGAGCAGCATTTATGGCTGGACCAAAGAATACATTTAATATCAAATTGACTCCCTGTGCAGACAGCATACCAGCCATATTACCAAATATGTTCCAACCTGCGAATCCTAACATTTCCTTAAATAAGCTTTTATTCCACACTCTACAATATATGGTTTCTTTAAAATGACGTTGGCAATAGGTACTATAACAAATACGAATACCTAACTGAACTAGCATGAAGAGAATGGCATAAAATATCAACTTATCAAAAGGTGAAATTAACAGCAAAAAAACAATTGCCAATTTTAATATAACCTCCAACACGGAAATATAAGCAAAAGCCGACATTCTTTCATGTGCAATTATGGTGGCATTATAAGGCACACTCAATATCATGATGACACTTGCCCCTATAGAGCACTGTAATACCCAAAAGGCTGCCGATATTCTATCAGCAGGTATTTGCATCTTATTATAAAGAAACCATAATCCTATGGTTTCAGTTAATAACACTACAGCAACAGACAACATGAGATGTATCTGCAAAGATGTCGAAAAGACTGTTTTTAACCAGTTTTCATCTTGCTTTCCAAGGGCAAAGGTTATATACCTCTGAGTTGCAGTCGCCATGGCTCCATTAACAAAAGAGAACACAACAACTATACCACCAACGACATTGTATACACCATAATCTACAACTCCTAATGTATTTAAAACAGCTCTACTTGTATAAAGAGACACTGCCATAGTAAAAAACATTCGAAGGTATAGAAGTAGTGTATTCTTCGCTATTCGTTTATTATTATCTGATGTTTGATTTGACATTAACTATTTCTTTTCTATTGATTTTAAAAACTCATTTCTATCATTCTCCCAAATTGTATCATCCTCAACCTCCGGCAAAAGAACCATTATCATACATGATACTTTTCGTATATCCTACTCCAACCAAATTTTATTAATTTTACTCATAAAACTCTTTTTGCGGAAATCCCAGAAGTAGAGGTCATCGTCTTGGAAAAATTTCTCATTCTTATCAATATACCCTAACTCCTGAAGTTTCATAATTCGTTTGAATTTTGGCAATGTATTTAACATTTCCAAATCAAACCTTCTCACTAAACAATAGTTAGCAAGAGAGACCAGATTCCTCTGATTATTCATATATTGTTCTGCATCATAATCTCTGTTCTGAATAATCTGATACAGCACAAAGGAATCATGCTTCCTTGACCGCAACAGGCTTTCAAAATTCACATCAGGCATTGCTGCATGCTTTATTCTTGCTAAAAAATAATGCATATAAGAAGGAGAATAATTTCCTAAATCCAAATCAGCATAAAGTTCATCTAAAGGTTTATATTTCAACTTTAGTGCCTCAACCAACCCTTCAGCTGTTAAATTACGTATCTCCCTTATCAAGTCATACAATGTATCTCGTATGGTACTTTGGGTAACGGAACGTCCTGCCAAAGTTCTTATATTGATAAAACTATCAACATATAAATTGACCTGACTCAACTTATACTTAATTGTTTTCATGTAATCAACCTTACATATCGGTGCCATAAGCAAAGGAAAATACAAAGAATCTGCTATACAATAATTAGCAACAAGATTTAATCCTGAATCTGAATCTCTTCTTAATTTTTCTATCGTAAGATATAAATTGGAATAAAAGTCAAAATCTGATTTAACGAAAAGATAAAAATCTTTGGGCTTGTCGAGATACAATTGCCTTAAATGCCCCTTTAACCAAGAATGAAATTGAGTACCTATATTTTCAAAATCCTCATTCCCTGAATTTGCGGTCTTAGAACGTTTGGTATTGGCATATTTAGCTCTCAACCAAGCACGAAAGAAACTCATATCTCCTTCATCACCAGCCATTGCCTTTATCTCCATCATCCTATCCTTCCATACTTTATTCATTTCTTCTGCCTGTTCTTCATTCTCCATTTTGGACAACAAAAAAGCTTTAATGATTTCTGTAGGATTAAGACTCATACCACGGTCATTCATCGTTTCAAAAATGATGTAGGCATTATCTAGAGAAAAGGCTTTAATCTCTACCAACGTGACATTATGCAAAAGCCATTCTGCAAACAATGGGAAAACTCTCTTATTCTTTAATTCTACAGGAAATAGATTGGCTATGTCATCATATCTATCAATTATATTAGACACAGATTCATCCATTGGCTGAAGTCGCTCATATATATCTGTAGTTTTACCATCGGCTATCAAGAGTTCCATTACCTCTTTTCTCGCCGGTACATCAAGAACCAAAGTTTTCTTTCCACCCTTTTTCACATAAAGATAATCAGCAAAGTCATGCTGTTCTTCTTCAAACAGCCCCAACTGATTCTGGAAATGTGCCATAAAGATAAACAACAAACTTAATGAGGTTAAACGTTGCTGTCCATCAATAATCGACAAGCCATTTGTTCCATCTTGACATAAGACGATAGGCCCCATGTAATAATAATCAAAGCTCTCGACATCTTCCAAAGTATCACCAACCTTGTAATTTCCAATAAAATTAGAATACAAATCACTAATAAGAGCCTCTATATGATTACGCTTCCAGCGATATTCTCGCTGAAAGACATCAATCCTAAAACGATTATTGCTCAAGATATCTACCAACTGCTTGTCCTTGGCTTCTATATGATTAGCTATATGTGTCATAATCAAACAAGTTCTTTTATTAATATTTTCTGTACATGATAAAGATGTTCATAGATTTTCATATTAGCCTGTGAAGGCTCTAAATCACCATGGAAAATGATACAGCGCAATTGATATATCAACTGTATAATGGCCTTTGCATCTAAATCTATATCATCAGATAGATATAGGGGCATCTTTTCATTAATAAGCACACTATGGGATGGTTGTTTCCCTAAGCGAGTTGGTTTAATTACAAAATTAGCTGGCTGATGCCTCAACACATGACTTAAACATTCACGCACTTTACTTTTCATTGTTGTAGTACGTAAATTCACGAATTCTGATTCATTGTCCAACTCTGTTAGGTCCTTTTTAAACAACTCAATAATTTCAACAGACGCTCCGGTTTTCTTATTAATTACCTCGATGCGATATTGTTTAGCTCCTTTCTTTGCATCTTTAATTTTTGAAAACTTATATGAATAAGTTCCATAATCAAATGCATAGTTGTCTAAATTAGAGTCAACTGCCCATATCGTATGAAAAGACAAGCGATTTCTTCCATCAGGAATGGTATGACTTTCAAGTTGTTCATAGAGTTGAGATAGGTGAAAACGGAATTCTGCAATCTCTTCCCCTCTACCAGCTAGCAAATTCTTCAATTTGTTCTTATACTTGTTATCGTTGCTTTTAACCTGCTCTATCATTTTCTTGTCGGTATTACAATCTGACTTATCATAATAAGTCTCTTGATACCAAGCATTAAATGGTATCCAAGCATTGATAAACATTGTATAGTAATCGGCATTGGAATGATCTATCCAGCTTTTAAGATACATATTATCTATTTTAAAGAGGCAGGCTCCATGCCGGGAGCCGAAAAGTAGCTTAGTAAAATAAGCTCCCAGCACTTCACCTGCCATAATTTTTTTCTGCTAAAAATTCCAAATTCTTTTTTAATGTTTGATCTTTCTCTTCAAGTATTGAAAGGAGATACTTGCCATAGTCATTCTTCAACATTGGCTGAGCATTCTCTCTCAATTGTTCTGCTGTAATCCAACCTTGGCGGTATGCGATTCCTTCCAAGCAAGCAACCTTCAAGCCCTGGCGCTTCTCCAGGACCTCAATAAAGGTGGATGCTTCAGAAAGAGAATCATGAGTTCCGGTATCGAGCCAGGCAAATCCTCTTGCCATGGTCTGTACCTTCAGCTGCTTATCCTTCAAGAACTCCAGGTTCACCGTTGTGATTTCTAACTCACCACGAGCAGATGGCTTGATATGCTTAGCCACTTCCACTACCTTGTTAGGATAGAAGTACAAGCCTACCACAGCATAGTTACTCTTTGGATGCTCTGGCTTCTCCTCAATGCTGAGGCAATTGCCTTGCTCATCAAACTCTGCTACGCCATATCGCTCAGGATCGCTAACTCGGTAACCAAAGACTGTTGCCTTGTTATTCTGCTCTGCATCAACTACAGCTTTAACCAAAATCTTGTTCAATCCAGCACCATAGAAGATATTGTCACCCAATACAAGACAAGCAGAATCATTACCAATAAACTTCTCACCGATAATGAACGCTTGTGCCAAACCATCTGGCGACGGTTGCTCTGCATATTCAAACTTCACTCCGAACTGACTACCATCACCTAAGAGACGCTTGAAACCAGGTAAATCAAATGGTGTTGAAATAATGAGTATTTCACGAATACCTGCCAACATCAAAACCGAGATAGGATAATATATCATCGGTTTATCAAAGATTGGTATCAGCTGCTTGCTAATACCTTTTGTGATGGGGTACAAGCGGGTACCGCTTCCACCTGCTAATACTATTCCTTTCATAAATGTTTGCTATTTTTATTGCTTATCTTCACCCTCTTTAGATTGTTTTTGATTATCTAATTGAGTAGTTTTTTGCATATTGGTATTCATCATATTGACAAATGTCTGTGCCATAAAGTTCTGACTCTGCACATTCTGATAAGATTCCCAATCCCAAAATAGATATGTGTCCCACAAGCCTAGGTCTATCTCCTTCTTGAGTTCTTCCATTCTTGCAAGAATAGGCTTACCATTACCATCAAAATATTCATGCCAACAAGAGCGAATTCTAAATACTGACAAAATGTTCAATTCTCCAAGGGTAAACATTTGCAAAGGATCCTTAGAATGCTTAAGTATATTATTTTCTTTATCCCACTCGCACTTTGAAAAATCCAAATCCACATATTTCTTTGCCACAGCTCGTACAGCCAACAACCTTGTATTAGAGGAGAAATAGGCATCGACATCAGAAAAGAACAAATCATCGCAGTTTCCCTTGTTAACTTGACCTTTCATCAAGTCTAAAGTATCCTTATCGATTAACTTATGCTCAAACTTCACTTCTTCTATTTGAAATAAGTCATTTATAGGCTTAACAACTGGTATACCTAACTTGCACAAAGCTACAAGAACGGCTCTCTTCTCCACAACATCAAGGGAATTATTGAATTCTGATGCTGCCTTGTCGAAAGTTTGTCCTTGCTTGACATAGCGACAGAACACATCCAATGCCTTGATTGCAATCTTACGCACCTTATTCACTTTTCGGTTCTGGAAGCTATGTTGAAACCATGCTCCGAAATAACCTCCAAGAAAAGCACTCAAGAGTGCTAACAATATGCTCATGATTGTTTCCATAAATAAGTTAATTTTTTGTTATTCTGTTAGCCACTCGTCACATACAGAATGGTAGAAACTGCCATCCTTGCCTTTTTTCAACCAATTTTCAATGAACTTCGGATTTTCACTCTTTGGTCTTGGATTTGCCGTGTTTATTCGTGCCATTACAGGAGTTCTTACAGCATCACCCAATATGACAGCATGTTGTTGTGGCAATATTGGTAACTGGTTCAGAACTTCTGAACTTGCAGAAGATACCAACTTACGAATATATTGCTGGTCGTCTGGATTCTGCAGACGATGAATAACAAAACTGTTACATTGAGAAAGAACTGTCTTAGACAATTCTGATGGTCTCTGACTTGAAATTACTAAGGACAGTCCATATTTTCGACCTTCACGTGCTATGCGTTCAAACACCTTACGTGAGATTGACGTTCGGTCTTTTTTGTTAATTTCTGGTATATAGTTCTGTGCTTCTTCCAATACCATAACAATAGGCATAGAACCTCTATCAGCTTCTTTGAATCTCGAAACAAATTCAAGGATTATTCTTCCAACTAATCCAGTAATGGTCTCCAACACTTCTGATGGTAGCAGGGACATATCAAGAATTGTTACCTGATTAGAAGATTCTGCCATCTTCGATTCACCAATATTCTTTGTATATTCTGTATATAAATCTGTATCACTACTTCTGTAAACCTTGCAATAGTCACCTAGAACAAAAGCAATAAACTTGACAAGAACTTCTTTTATATCTTCAGTTGCATCCATCATCAAAGGACTTGCGATACGCATATCATCTTTGAATGACTGCATACGCATTTTCAACGTAGAGACATATTCCGAAAGTCGATCAGACGAGGTTTCCTGTTCTCGAATAGCCACATCGAAATACATTGATAATAAGTCTGAGAAATTATAGAATATTGGCAAATCCAAATTGCGATTTTCTGATGTTGAAGCAACATTTTTCTCTGCAATGAATTTATCTAATAGTTCTTGCAGTTTTGGCAATGTAGACGATATAATGCTTATATCAGCAGAACCATTAATGTATCCCTTATCATTTTTAGTCAATGTCCCCTTTCCTTTTACAAGTTCTTTTAAGGTCTCTATTAATTCATCATATATATCCGACTTTGATTTTGTCTTTTCATCTTGAAACATCTTCAATACAGAATCTAAGTCATCCATTAAACAAGTCTTCATTTTGAAATTATCTTCATGTAAAGAAGACAACAAAGAATTTATTCGAGATATTTGGAACTTAGAAAGTGTTTTGGGTGACGTATCTGTAGATATTGAACTCTTTGCTAAACCTACAGCCCTTTTCAATATAGGAGCTTGACTTCCTGCTGTAGGTTCAAAAAGATAATCCAAATCATCATAGTTCATGAACCAATGTGGAATTTTCAATCCGTCCTTGTTTATAGCTAAAGGATTTACCTTATCATCTTCGGACAAATTAAAGGCATTTTTATACTCGCCATTGGTGTCAAAAATAACAAAATGGGCATTTCGAAGCTTTTGCCCATTATATTTATTATGAAACAAACTCTGAAGTATCGACGCCAATGTACATGATTTACCAGAACCAGTATTTCCCAAAATCGCAGCATGCTTACCAAAGAATTTATCTGGATTTATCTTTATTTGAAAATCAGGAAAGGCTGGTGATGTGCCTATTGGCAAATAAAAATCCTCCTCAAAATTTACTTGCTCTGTTTTCTTCTTTTGATCAAAGATTTTCTCTAAATCCTCTCTTACGACATACCATACAGGATTATCCAAAATAGGATAGTTGTAAACGCCCATGACGTATCTTTTATTGTTTTCAATTGTACCAATCATGGTAGCTGACAAATATCGAGAAGATTCTGTTAAAAACAATGCTTTATTATTTTTGCTCAACTCAGTTTCCTCACGATTTTGAACACGATTGACGATAGCGACAATTCTATCTGCGCCTACTGGTATAATAATGTAAGAATTGATTCTTGCTATTGGATAGATTTCATGAAAGCCACTTTTATATAGGCTCTTCAAATTATCCTCCAATTTTACATATACCGTAAGACTATCAACGGAAACTATATGACCTACTTGCCTTTCTTGTTCCATAATGTATTGCACTATTTATTTAACAATGTTTTCAAAGTCTTGATTACTTCATCCGAAGACGAAGCATCTGTAAAAGTTGGCATCATTTCTGTTGAGAATGTTAAGAAATCACCTATGTCATTTCCTTCCAATATAATGATACGAGGATCTTTCAAATCTCTCAAACGCTTAATCTCATGAGACTTTTCTGATTTTTGAAAATTCACAATTATTAATGTAAAAGAAGGATTTGACAATGCTTGGTAGATAATATCATTGAAATGCTCATCGCAGAAAGAATAGCCAATAGCAAACAGTACTGACTGAGGTTGGGAAATTGCACTACTAAACTGACGGATAAGTTCCGAATACGGCAAATCTAATGTATATGACTTCTTAACCGCAGATGGATATATCATCAAATCTCCATAATCAAAAGATTCGCTTGAATTCTTTGACTTTTCTTTGATTAAGTCTATTGGCATTTCCTTAATTCCATAGACATTTGATGCATTCAAATCATGATCTTTAACCCACGTAATTGAGCCATGCAATTTGAAATACCTAACGACTTTTTCTATACGTTGTACTTTACCTGATGTCGTAGAACCAGGATAAAATATATCATAGTCAAATGTCTCTGGTTTAAAGTAACGATGATGAAAGCCAGAAAAGCCATCAATGTACTTTACTCCTATATTATCGAAAGCATATTCAAAAGCCAAGTCATAATTACTTGTGAATATGTTCGCACGTTTCAGATTTAAAGGTCTTTGTAACAAAGACTTCAAGAACTTCTCATGAAAGATATATTTATCCTTTTTGAATAATTCCTTATAACCTTTACTCTTAATACGCTCCAAATCTCTATCGCTGGTCGTTCTAAAATGAACATCGCATAGATTGAACATTGCCTTCTTGATGGCAGAAATCAAATTGCTTAATCTTGTAACTTTATCATTATCTTGCTCAGCTTCTGCTACATACAAATTGGCAATGAGGTAATTCAACAAAGATTCCAATGGGACTTCTATTTCTCCATATTCATCAACAACCTCTACTTCATTCCCTTTTACGGTTTTCTTCTTGACATCACAATTTCTATAGAACTCACCATCATAAGTATACTTCCATCCATAGGAGTCTGTTCTGACCTTATCTTTCTCTAACCCACTCGTTACATTCTTCTGCATCTTTTGAATGTAAGCTTTGAAATCATTTGCAATATCCTTATTCTTGCCTTTAAGGATGTCATCTTCAACGGCAAACGGAATGTTTTGTATAGAAGCTGCTCCTAAATGAATTGATGCCCCCGTACCAAAAAGGAAAGAAACATTATCCAATTCCAAATAATCACGGAACATCTTCTGTATACGCTCAATAACATTCGAGCGCATTTTTTTCTGCAGTTCTTCAGAAAGGGACTTGCTATCATCTACAACTTTTCCCCAGTCAGGAAGGACATTTGTTCCACCAATAAGTAAGTGATCTAAATTATTTTTATATATAAGTACTAACATGGCTCATTTTTCGTTTTATAGAAAAAGTAGAATTATGAAACCAATAAAAGTACTTGAATTATCAGAGGTTGATCGCCTCAAATTAGAGAAAGGCTATCATAATGGCCCTACTCATAGTTTTCGTATCAGATGCAAATCCATATTGCTGAAGTCAGAAGGTAAATCAGCTCCCCAAATAGCAGAAATGCTTGAGGTAACAGTACCTACTGTCTACACATGGGTAAAACGTTATGAAGAAAATGGCATCAAAGGCTTGGAGACACGTCCTGGTCAGGGGCGAAAGCCTATTATGGATTGTTCTGATGAAGAAGCAGTCCGCAAGGCAATTGAGGAAGACCGTCAGAGTGTGTCCAAAGCACGTGAAGCATGGCAGAATGCGACTGGTAAAGAAGCCAGTGACATTACCTTCAAACGTTTTTTAGAAACATTGGTGCAAGATATAAGCGTATAAGAAAACGCCCAAGGGGCAAACCCTCACCGCAGCTCTACGCATACAAGAAAGAGAAGTTGCAAGAACTTGAAGAACTTGATTCCAAAGGAGAACTTATGCTATATTATGCCGACGAAAGCCATGTTTGTACAAATGGTTATGTTCCATATGGCTGGCAATTCAAGAATGAGGATATTTACATCCCATCCGAGAAGGCAGCCCGGCTTAATATCTTTGGCATGATTACCAAAAGGAACCAATATAAAGGCTTTACCACAAAAGAGTCCATCAACGCAGACAAGATTGTGGACTATCTTGACAGATTCTCTTTCAATGTTACGAAGAAGACTGTAATTGTCTTGGACAATGCTTCTGTTCATAGAAATCGGAAAGTTAAAGAACTGAGGAAAATTTGGGAGAAAAGAGGATTGTTCCTCTTCTATCTTCCACCTTATTCTCCAGAACTTAATCCTGCCGAGATTCTTTGGCGTATACTTAAGGGCAAATGGATAAGACCTATAGATTACGAGACTACGGACTCGCTTTTCTATTGTACGAACATGGCCTTGGCGTCTGTGGGTACGAACTTATTCGTGAATTATTCATATTTATAAAATTAATTTTGAACAGTTACTTATAGATATTATTGTCTTCTACAAACATAGCATCAAATGAATTAGTTAATAAACCGACTACTTTTCCTTATTATAGAAAAACTGATAGTAATTCATTCCTGCAGCTTCATCAAAGCCTTGGACGATTTTGTCATGTCCTCCCAAGATATTTATCTCAAAATTGGAGTCAAGATATAAAGTCGTTTTTGGTAGTGAACTTTTCTTTTTTACCAATGGCATTTCTATATGGATGTCAATATTCTGCATTTGACAAGGATTTTCTTTCGATGACAAATAGCTTTCAAATTGCTTATCCAAACCGCCTTCACCAAAAATTTCTTTTGAAAAATCATGGACTGACACGGTTTCTGCCTGCCCCAATGCCTTTCTTACCTTAGATATAAGATTGGCTTTTTCAACCTTTGATTCATCAGAGTAATTGTCCGCAATGAAAGCTTTGCAAGAGTTTAGAAAATTCTTGGTTTGTGAGTATGATGTTGCATCTGTCATAACGTGGAGAAAATCGTCTTTCCAATACTTAGACTGAATGCCTTTTGACTTTTTATCTACAGAGAAAACAACATAGCCATTTTCTTCATTGACATTGAAAATCAAGCAGCCTTTCTCTACCTTAGAGAAACTTATGACCTCTGACTTTTTTATCTCATAGCCATGTTCTGTATGGAAATATTGATAAGCAGGTTGCTTGTTTTCAGTCTTTAGTATGGCTATTGCATCCGTCTTCTTGCCATCAATTTCACAATCTGACAGATAAACAATGTTCAACTCTCCAGACTTTGTCATCGGGTGGGATGTTTTCTCATAGAGAATTTTCGCGATAAACTCTGATTGCTCTTGAAATCTTGAGGCATCTTCAAATATAGTTTTGACAAATGTATATATTGGATTTAATGCCAATGTACTTTCAAAGTAGAAGTGACATGGCTCTTTGGTGTCAAAAGACTTAACCAACATTGATGTTATATCAGAAGATATATCCGTATAGTCAAGTTCTTTCTCAGAGAATGAGACACCTTCATCTCTGCTTTTGTTGCCAACATAATGAACTATCATGTGGCTTATGTTACCTATTTTAATTTTCATTGTCTTTGTTTTGCTCTAAAACATATTGGGGAATCAAGGCATTGCCATTCGTAAAATTTTCTTTGGTTACGAAATAATCCAACTTGTTTTCTCCTGTCCAATAAGTATCTGGTGCATGCTCAACAAGGATTATTTGGAACTGCTCTTTTTTCTCCTCTGTCACATATTTCATGAATCGGTTGATACCAGCGAAAGCATCAAGCAATTTTTCCTTGTCGGTTGTCTTTACATTCTCTGAACCTGCATAATATGGTATGCTCGGTTGATCTATGAAGAGAAACTGACCGATATGACGCATATTCAAATTCTCGAAGAAATAACGATGAATACCTAAGAAGAAGCAAAGATGAAGGAACATATAGTTGGACTGGCTACCTATAACATCATAATTGAGTATTGACTTGCCATTGTTCAGCATTAGACGTTCCTGTTTCATATCATATTTTGTATAGCAGTGCTCATAATGCTCCATATATTGGAATCCATCAAAAACATGCTGGATGCACTCGTTCAGTTTTGGAATGGTTGCCAATTGTTTCTGCTTTATTGCATTCTTCATTTGCTCCAATACGGAAATTCTCTGAGCGTCTTCTTCATTGAAGATATCTATATTTTTTAATTCTTCCTTATGTTTCTTTTTCCAAAGTCGTTCCAGCTCTACTATTTTAGATTCCAAGAAACCAATTAGTTTAATGTTATTTACTTGTTGGTACAGAGAACCTTTTTGCTTGGTTATCTTCTCCATACTGTTCTCTATTGATTTCAACTGTAATTCCAAGATTTGTATTGCCTGTTCAGGGACAAATGGCAAGGTCTCTATCTGTCGCTTGTTTGACGATATTTTTTCCAAGGAACTTTTTAGAGAATTTACAACATGGGAAGTCCACATGTTGGATCCTTGACTGATAATTTTCTCGTGCAGCACTTCAACAGGTTTCAATGAGTCTTCAACCAATCCCAATGAGTTGATATATTCTTCCTGTTCTTTCTTTGCACGGTTTATGTTTGTCAACTGAAGACTTATGCGCGAGTGCTTTTCCTGCAAAGCCTTGAATTCTTCGTCGTATTTGTCTTTTTCTTGCTTTGAAACAGTATTTTCTTCCAAAATTTGCTTCAAAGCCAGAATCTGGTCTTCATCAGGATAGTCTTTTATTTTATCTGTCAATAGTTGTGCATCAATACACATATTGACAAGTTGAGTTAAAAGGTCATTAAAACCATCAGTCTTGCTTCCTAAAGACTTTTTGTAACTATCATAACTTTTCTTTTTCTTCTGAAGGCCTTTAAGTTCCTCACTTATTTTGGCTACTTGTTCTACATCAGGAGTCAATACAGATTCGACAAACTTACAACGATTTTCCTTTTCTTCAAACATGTCAATACCATAGAATTTATAGTTCAGAAAATCGTATGGAGAAGTGATTATATTTTCAGTCAAAGCATTGAAGACAAAGCTTGAACGATAGAAAAGTTCATTATTGGATTTATATCCAAAAGCCTTATCAAGCTCTCGCCTTGCATCATTGACATGTGAATTGTATGACGTTGGATAAAACGGATCTGGAAATGGTTCATATTGGAGATACAGTTCTGGCGGAACAACATCTACTGTAGGTTTTTTCCTTGCTATGGCAAAGAACTTGTCACCAACATTGAATTCCAAACCATACCAACTTGCATTTTCGTTAATGACAGGGAAAACAATATTTGGACGACCTGACAATAGGCAATAATCAATAATAGCATAAATATTGCTCTTGCCTGTAGATGAACTTCCAGTAATGACATTCACCTTACTGTTCTCAAAGGTGATGACACGAGGCTTTATCCCTTTGTCGAACCATATATATAGTTTTGATATAAAAAGTTTCATAACTCAATATTCAATTTATGGTAATCATTGGCTATATCAGCATCCTTTACCAACTTCAATAGCTTAGAAGCAGCAGTTTGGATACAAACAAATCTCTTGCTATCACATTTTGACAATATAGACTCATAACTTGCTGCATTTTCTGCTATGACAAACTCTCCATACAAAGAAACTAAATTCAAGTCTAAGAGAATTGATATCCCATTTACGACTTGCGAAAGCAAATCAATGTATCTATCATTGAAGTTGCTCAAATAAGCCTGGTTTTGTGTAACAACAGAATCAAAACTGTTATAGTTTTGATATGTCATTTTTTGAGTGATGTTATCATCTAACAAAATCGGCATAAGCAGAGCCACTTTTGACAATGGTATTCTTGGTGATACACTTAACATAGACATAATCGCAAAAGCAGTTATAGCCACATTATTATATATATAGTAACCAGAGATTTTCATTTTTACTTTTTCAATTTAGGATAAACATCATAATACCAACAAATGGTAGGGTGCTCCATATCATTGGTCATATTTAAAAACCAACCAGAGGAAAAAGGCTTGTATATAGAACGCATATTGTCTATTGGTATATTTTTTCCAATGACTTCATAAAAACAATTTTGAGCAGCATCTATCTTTTCATCTTCTGATGAATCTTGCCTAATTCTTTGATGATACTTACGAAAAGGAATTAACCATATTCTTTTTGCTGAAAAATTCATAGAATTCTCTAATTCAGGTGTCATCTGTTGTGTTGAATAATACGTTTGCATAGAGTTCTTGTAACTTAGCCATGATCCATAATAATCTCCTATAGAATCTGGAAAATTCAACACGTTAATCTGTTCCAGATATTTTATAAAAGGTAATTCATTTACATCCTCAGGTATTTCTATATTATCATCTATAATTGGAGTAAGACTCTCATCACTAACTTTTTGGAGTATTCCTCTATACTCTTTCAGAAAAGCATTTTTTTCATAAGATAATGTTTTATGATTAGATGCAGCATTTATCTTTTCTGTATGCAATTTCCCTAACAGTTCACAAACAATCTGCTCCGCCTTAGTTGGGCTGTTGTTTTGAATTAAAAACTTCTCATATAATGCGCCTAATGAATCGGGAACTTGCATTATTTCAACTTTTAGCAAAAACATTCTCAACTCCACTTTTCCTAACTTCAACATTTTTTCGACTATAGGAAAATACGAAACCGTTTCTTTTACTTGTTGCAAAAAAGAAATGACTTCTTCTATGCCACATTTTCCCTGTTTCAAGCCTTTAATCTGTTCATAAAAGGAATTGGATAGAGTCTTGTTAGTATAGAGAATAAACCGATTACCATCTTTCAAGAAATCTATATTGGAGATACTTATGGCATATAACGTAAGCCAATTGTCGAATGTTTTCCAAAAATCAGAATCAGCATCTGTCAGTTTAGCATCATTATCAACTGAGTTCTTTACTTGAATAAGCCATTTTGTTCCATCTGCACATGATACAACAATGTCATCCTCCGTTTCATACTTAATGACATCACCTCCTTTAATATCGAGTAAGAAAAATACAAAAGCCAAAAACTGAATATCAAATCCTAAAGCTTGCAAATCTGCTTTGTGGCGTTTTACATATTCTTCTGTTGTTAATGGAACTCCCATAAGCTTTTTAATATATTATTCCACAGTTTCCCAAAAACTTCGTAAGCATCCAACCGTATATCACCATTACAGCGTCCTCACTATTTTACAAGTAGTTACACCTATCAGTTTTTGAAAAAAGTTATTTTTGTTCCCCATTGCAGTATCGCTCTGCGCTTGTCGCCACTCGAATGAGGAATATTGTTTTATTCTACCTTTGTCAGGATTACCTCGGGTGAGGAGCCCATCAGGGTTATGGCGGAAATCTTATGACCGCCATTGTCATTTAATGAATGACACCAGTGATAGAGGCTATCATCTATGATAAGCCAACGGTAGCACATTTGTCTATATCACCTCACTTACGCTCACCTCATCCATAATCTTTCGCCACAAGTCCTTGGTCATGGCGATGGTGGGGGATACGCTGAATTTATATTGCTTGCCAATAGAACGCAAGTTGTACATCACATTATGGCGACTTTGCGTTATTTGGTCAATGATGTCTGCGTTTCCTTCTTTGGTGATGATAGGAAACATGTATTCTGTGTCCGTGGAATATCTGTTGGCAATTTGCTGCATGGCCTTGTCCCATTTGATCGTGACAGCAGGATTGGTGTCAGACGCATGGGAAATATAGGTCAGCATCCCGTCTTTAACGTCGGATTTCTTCAGATAGGCTATATCCACAAATTTCATTCCTCTTGTATAAAGGGAGAACAAGAACATGTCTCGGGCGAATGCTTGCGATTTGTGAAGGTCGAGGGTTCGCAAATAATGCAACTCTGCTATTGACGGGAACTGTTGAGAGGTGCGCTTTGGTTGTGGCGGTCTCTTGTTGACCAACCGAAAGATGTCTCGTTCCTGAATAATTCCACTTTTTACAGCTTGTTTATAGAATGTGCATAGTTGCGACAGGTAATAAGCTGTGGTAGATGCAGTCAATCCTTGCGCCTTCATCCATGCCTCATAGTCCTGGACAAACAGCTCATCCCATTTGTCCATAGATGTTGGGCTGTCACCCATAAACATCAATATACGGTTGGCTGAATGCTTGCGAGTGTCTGCCGTGTGCTTTCTACCTTCTTTCATTAGTTTGTCGATGATCTGTTGTGCAAAAACTGCAAAATCGGTCATATCAAAAAGTGTATTGTTGTTCAACTACTCTTCTACAACTTCAAAGTCTTCCTTATGCACGCCACGGATAGCTACTGCTATTCCACCGAAGTCGAAGACGAGCTGGCGGTCACGGTCTATGCGGACAATGTAGCCTTCATAGTCTTTGAATGGTCCTGAAAGGACACGTAACTTCACGTGGTCTTTGGCAAACTTCTCAAAAGCATCACGAAGGAATGTCACCTGCTCCGGATGTGTCTTCATCACATTCATAAAGGGCTGCATGATGGAGTCCTTGATGGATGCAGGTCGTCCTAAACTGCGGTCGTTGACTAAGTGAAATTGGGGAAAATGCTCTGCAAGAAATTCTTGTAGGTCATTCACGGTACCTTGCAAGAAGACAAGTCCGCTGACAGATTGCTCCAAAGTCTTTTTCACTCCTTGTTGCTTTTCTTCATCCTTGTAGGAATAACGAAGGGTTTTATGAATGAAATAAGGTTGTTTGGTATTTTTCTCGTCAGCATTAAACTCTTCCAGCCATTTCTCCAGTCCTTTGGCTGCCATGTGAAGAATAAAAATATAACTCCATGAAGTGGGGTCGGTAGAAGGGTCTTCTTTCTTTCTTATCCGTTTACGTCGGGATATTCCTTCTACACTCGGATCCGAAAGTCTTTCAGCCCCGATAACGTGGATGCCCTTTGGTAAGCGCTTGCTTACGTCGGCTGTAGAAGGTGAATTCAAGCAATCCTGCGTCATATTCTCGTCCTACTTTATGTCCTCAGCTGCAACCATACATAATGGTTGTGGAAGCCTAGTCCATTTGTTAATGTTGTGCATAATCTTAATCGTATATAATGAGTATTAGCCATACAGCCTCTACATGTAACTTTATTTTACATCCTTTGCACTTTCTTCTTAGAAAAGGGCAACGACAGTCGAAATAAGTGCAAATCTGCCATTTACAGAAATCGTCCGAGGCAGATTTGCTAAACATTTGTGTTAAATTTTGGGGACGGATTATAGAAAATGATAAAATTTGACAAGTAATCCAACTAATTTTCGTATTTTTGCAACAAGATTACTCTCTTCTAAGAAGAAAGGGTGAAATTTGCTAAACATTTTACCCCATCATTCCGAAGTGGGGTAAACATAACGATTTGTTTACAACTCTTTCAATATCTTTCTTATAATTCGCTCGTTGGCTTCATTGATGGTTGCTACGTCTAATGACTGCAAGTAAATCTGTGTGGTCTTGTATGAGTTGTGTCCCATGCCCTCGCTGATGGTGGCTATCGGGATGTTCATGTGCAAGGCTACACTTGCCCAGGTGTGGCGTGCCACGTAGGTGGTCAGCGGTATCTTCAAACCTATCATCTCACCGATTTTCTTCAGGTTGTAGTTCGTGTTGTGCTCCACTTTGCGGTATGCAGTGTATGGAGAGGATTCCTTGCCTGTCAGGATGGGTAGCAGATAAGGAGACTCTTTGGTCTGTTCGGCATACTTATCGATAATGGCTTGCATCGGCTTCATCCACTCAATGTTGAGATTTTGGTGGGTCTTGCGACGGTTATAGCTCACCAAGCCACATTTCAAGTCTGTCTTCTTCAGGAATGCCATATCCACAAATGCCATGCCACGGAGATAGAAACTGAGCAGGAAAAGGTCTCGTGCCTTGTCTAGGGAGGAACCTGTTGGCAGCTCTAGGTTTTCTATCTTGCGAATATCCTTTACATTAATGGCTCGTTTGGCAGTTCGCACGTTGTTTGTCTGCACATGCGCAAAGATGTCATTGGGTGGAGCTTGCCCTGCTTCCACCGCCTTGTTGTAGAGGGTGCGGAGGGTTCGCAGATAGAACGCCACGGTGTTCTGCCCAACTCCTCTGTTCCATAGCCATGCCTGATACATTTCCATCATCTCTCTGGTCATCTGAGAGAAGGTCAGGTCTTCTTGATTTCGAAACTCCATGAATCGGTTGGCGGCACTGGTGTAGTTGCTCTTGGTACCGATGCACTGCATCTGCTCCTTCTTGGCTATCTGCTGGCGGAAGAAAGCAAAAACGCTCTGGCTAGGTGGTAGCTGCTGTATCTCCTTGGCTATGTCCTCAATGGTATAAGGGATGTTTTCTGCATCCTTGTCACGGATGATACGCTGCATCTGCTTCATTTCCCAATCTATCTTTGACTGGATGAGCTGCAGATGTACCTGTCTATTGTTGCGGTTAGAAACAATGATAACCGACTTCTTGTCGTTCCACTCTTCCGGAAAGACATGATAGTCGGTACTGATCCAACGCAGACTGCGCTGGTGGATGAGGTGATAATACAATGTGCCTTCCTTTCCCGGCACCGAGGATGCTCTGAATTTTACTTTTACTGTTGCCATAATGCTAACTTTTTTATTTGTGAATAATGTTGCTTTTTGGGGCTATTTACACCTTATTATATATGTAAGCAACGGTATGGCAAGAATGTAGTTGTATATCAATAGCTATTTGGTGTCACTTCGTCGTTGTTGCTTCTATGGCTTGTATAGCAATAGCAGCTCTGTCTGTCTCCTCCTATGGATAGAGGCTATCTTGCGTCTTTGGTATCTGCAAAAATCAAGATACTCCCCACGTATGTTTCTTTCGCCTTGCTCTATTTTCTGCAGGAGTCGGCTCTTGGGGAACTTTCCATTCCCTAATATCTTGTAGGGACCGACATTATAGGCAAGTACGGCAAGGACTAGTGAGTCTCTACCGTACTTTCTGAATAGGGTACAGAGTTTTCTCAGGTCAGAGCGCAATAGCGAGTCTGCCTGTTGAAAGGTGAGGTTCTTCCTGAACTTCTCATGCGGCAATATCCGATGTCCCCACCCGATATAGGGATAGTTCTTGCGTATGTCGTGCCACCCTTCATAATACTTGATGCACCGCACGGCTCGCTCAAAGGGTGGCAATGCAAAGATGCCCAAGTTGCTTTGGCTTGGGCTATCTGTTGTGGGTGTCTTGTTCTGTGCCATGATATTCTGGCATAGCAGCAAGAGTGCTGTAATGATGTATGTCCGTATCTTTCCTGTCATGAATCTCGTTTTGTTTTCTTTGATGTATTGTCACTTGGCATTCTTCTTGTTGAATATCTCTGCTATCATGGCTTTCACGTCCTCACCAACTTGCACGAAGTTCTTATAGAGGATGCGCTCACGCTCATCACGGCTCTTGAAGGTGTAGAACTTGGGCAGTGGCATATACTCGTTTTCCTCCTTCTTGATGTCTGCCATATCGAAGTCGGTCTTGCAATAGAACTTACTGGTCTTGAACTCGTCGCTCTCCTGTATGTTCATACTGCCATTCATGCCGGTCTTGGTAGGCACAAAGTCTCTTGCGGTCTGACCGCAGATCCATCCTGTCGGCATATCCGAGATTTTACTGGCTGGCACAAGACTGTCCATATTCTCATTCAGGTTGATGCTCGTCTTGTCTCTATCGATGGTCACGCCTTTCTTCAGTTGCACCACCTTTCCAAAGATGTCAGACGACAGCCATTCCAGCGTTTCCTTGCTTCGTGCCGAACCGCTCACCACATTGCCTACGGTGGTAATGATCTTCTGCATACCCACCTTTCCATAGTCTGCTTCCAACTGGGGCAACTCCTGGAATCCCAAGGCGACGCTCACCTTGTTGCTTCGGGCTGTACCTATCAGTCTATCTATTTTGTGGAAGTAGAGGGTCGGCAACTCGTCCACGATGATACTCACAGGGATGTTCTTGCCTTGCCCTGTGTTTACTCGTGTTACCAAGCGGTTAAGAATAAGGGCGTTCAATGCCCCGATAATGCTCTCCATCTCTGGGTCATTGGCTATCAGCAGATAACTCGGATTCTTCGGGTCACTTACTTTCAGATCGAAGTCATCGCCATCCTTATGGAAGATCCAATAGCTTTCCTTGGTGGCAAGGCGTGAGGTATAGACACGCAGGGTGCCTATCATACCCTCCAACTGCTCCATCGCCTTGTTCTTCAAGGCGGTCTGAAACGGTCCCAACAAGGGTGCTACCTCATTATCGGTCTCCAGCACATTGAAGATGGTCTGGTAACTCTCATTCAGGAAACTCAGGATATGGGGCATATCGCTATACTTGCCTAACCAATAGGCTGGTTCCACTTCTTCTCCTGCATGGTTAAATACCTTTCCGGTCGGCTTCATCTGCATGGTCTTCGGATCAAGAACTTTCTCTGCTATCAGCATCTTGCCGTCCTTGTCGTATGGTTCCTTGCCATAGTTGATGAAGAAGTAGATACAGGCGGCGAGGAAGTTGACGGCTGAGG
>OIZA01000166.1_pt1 | contig 39310 bp, 34 predicted proteins | sample 1588381 | NCBI WGS metagenome assembly OIZA01 (sample SAMN03283277) | human gut metagenome | biome: human-associated habitat; material: feces | host: Homo sapiens | place: Peru | collected 2012 | reverse complement strand
ATAAAATAGAAGATCAGAATCATTTCAGGCTATTGCCAGATTCTTATAACTGAGGACCAGCAGCAACAAGTGCTTTACCAGCTTCGTTTCCTTCATATTTAGCAAAGTTCTTAACGAATCTACTTGCTAAATCTTTAGCTTTTTCTTCCCATACACTTGCATCTGCATAAGTATCACGAGGATCTAAAATCTTAGAATCAACTCCTGGAAGAGCTGTAGGTACTTCAAAGTTGAAGTGAGGAATCATCTTTGTTGGAGCATTCAAAATATCACCATTTAAGATAGCATCAATGATACCACGTGTATCACGGATTGAAATACGTTTACCTGTACCATTCCATCCAGTGTTAACAAGGTATGCTTTAGCACCACTCATCTTCATCTTCTTAACTAATTCTTCTGCATATTTAGTAGGATGTAATTCAAGGAATGCTTGTCCAAAGCATGCAGAGAATGTTGGAGTAGGTTCAGTAATACCACGTTCAGTACCTGCTAATTTTGCAGTGAAACCTGATAAGAAGTAATATTGAGTTTGTTCAGGTGTTAAAATTGATACTGGAGGAAGAACTCCAAATGCATCTGCAGATAAGAAGATTACGTTCTTTGCTGCAGGTGCGGAAGAAATAGGACGTACGATATTCTGAATATGGTTGATAGGATAAGATACACGAGTATTCTCGGTTACGCTCTTATCGTTGAAATCAATCTTGCCGTTAGCATCAACGGTTACGTTCTCAAGCAGAGCATCTCTCTTGATTGCGTTGTAGATGTCGGGCTCGGAATCTTTGTCCAGGTTGATAACCTTAGCGTAGCATCCACCTTCGAAGTTGAATACACCGTTGTCATCCCAGCCGTGCTCGTCATCACCGATCAGCAGACGCTTAGGATCGGTAGACAGGGTGGTCTTACCGGTTCCGGACAGACCGAAGAAAATTGCGGTATTCTCACCGTTCATATCGGTGTTTGCGGAGCAGTGCATGGAAGCAATACCCTTCAGAGGCAGGTAGTAGTTCATCATGGAGAACATACCCTTCTTCATTTCTCCGCCGTACCATGTGTTAACGATAACCTGCTCGCGGCTGGTGATATTGAAAGCTACACAGGTCTCAGAATTCAGACCCAGCTCCTTGTAATTCTCAACCTTAGCCTTGGATGCGTTGTAAACTACGAAATCGGGCTCGAAGTTCTTCAGCTCTTCCTCGGTGGGTTTGATGAACATGTTGGTTACGAAATGAGCCTGCCAAGCTACCTCAACGATGAAACGGATAGCCATACGGGTGTCCTTGTTAGCGCCGCAGAATGCATCTACAACGAACAGTCTCTTGTTGGACAGCTCCTTCTTAGCGATATCCTTTACAGCAGCCCATGCTTCCTGAGACATACGATGGTTGTCGTTCTTGTACTCATCAGAGGTCCACCATACAGTGTCCTTGGAGTTCTCATCCTCAACGATGAACTTATCTTTGGGAGAACGTCCTGTATATATACCGGTCATAACGTTTACCGCACCGAGTTCAGTCTCCTGACCTTTCTCGTAGCCTTCCAGTTCAGGCTTCATCTCTTCTTTGAATAACTCTTCATAAGAAGGATTGTAAACGATTTCTGTGGTTCCGGTGATGCCGTACTTGCTTAAATTGATCTCTGCCATCTTACATTAACCTCTTTCCTTTAAATTTATGTGTGTCTTTATCTTCTGCCACATCGTCTGTATTATCTCAAAACCCAGTAAAAAAGTCAAGAAAGCGTTAAAAATTTTATACCGATTTTATAATCTCTTTACTTTACCCCGGTTTCCGCCGCCAGCCACTCTTTTTCTTCCTCATTCAGATAGGGAGAAATCTTCTCGTAGACGGTCTTCTGATACTCCTGCAGATACTTTTTCTGGGTATCGTTCAGGTACTTTTCGTCAATGGCTTCTCTGTCGATGGGCACCCAGGTCAGGGTCTCGAAATGCATGAACTGACCGTACTCGTTCTTCACATCATTTCTGGCTACCATCACGTTCTCGATCCGGATACCGTGACTGCCCTGAATGTAGATGCCGGGCTCGTTGGTGATGTCCATGCCGTCCTCGAACACTGCTTCCACCATATTACCGGTGAATCTCCAACGCATGTTCTGGGGACCTTCGTGCACATTCAGAATATAGCCTACGCCGTGTCCGGTTCCGCACTGGTAATCAATATCCATATCCCAGATGGGCTGTCTTGCCAGAATGTCCAGATTCCGTCCGGTACAGCCGTAGAGCCAGTGGGCGTGGGTCAGCTGCATCACTGCCGCCGCTACCATGGTATAATGCTTTCTGATCTCCTCGGAGATGGGGCCTAATACGATGGTTCTGGTCACATCGGTAGTACCGCCCAGATACTGTCCGCCGGAATCTACCAGAAGCATTCCTTCCGGCTGAAGCGTTGCGCAGTTCTCCGGAGTGGCCTCATAATGCATCATGGCTGCGTTGGACTTGTAGCCTGCTATGGTGGGGAAGGACAGATCCAGGAATTCCGGAATCTCTCTTCTCTTCTGTTCCAGATAGTCTGCCGCGGTCACTTCGGTGATCGTCTCTTTGCCTACATGGGTCTTTAACCAGTAGATGAACTTTGTTACCGCCACGCTGTCTTTTAAATAAATCTCCTGCATTCTTGCCAGTTCCACCGGATTCTTGATGGCCTTTAACAGTTCGGTGGGGTTCTTGCTCTCTACTAACTTCTGATTCTTCTGCAGAGTCTTATATAAAGTATAGCTGCAATATCGGTTGTCCACGAGAATGGCATTGCCTGCGGGAAGTGCCTTCAGGAAATCCACGACGGTACCGTATTCCTTCACCTCAATATGATGGGCTGCCAGATACTCCGTCACCTGTGCATCCAGTGCCTTCTGCTGGATAAATAATGTTGCATTGCTCTCCGTAATGTAGGCATAGGACATGGCCACCGGATTGCATTCCACGTCACAGCCACGGATATTGAAGAGCCACATCAGATCGTCCAGTTTGGTCAGAAGCAGTGCATTGGCTCCGTCCTTCGCCATCTTTTCTCTGGTCTCTGCAAGTTTTTCTTCTACGCTCTTACCGGCAATCTTTTCGTCCAGCACGGTAACTTTCCCGGCGGGGAAATCCGGTCTGTCCATCCAGATGCTCTCTGCCAGATCCTTCTCATAAGCGATGCGGATCTGCTTCTTTTCCAGCACCTTTTCGTATTTTCTGCCGTCCATGGCAGCGATGACTCTGCCGTCGAAGCCCAGGGTCTGTCCCTGCTGCATGTTCTGCTCCAGGAACTCCTCGATGGTGGGGACCCCTTCCTGTAACATACGGAACAGTTCTACGCCGGTTCCTTCCAGTTCTGCTTCTGCCTGGATAAAATATCTGCCGTCAGTCCACAGTCCGGCGCCGTCCTTCCATACTAACAGCGTACCGTTGGAACCGGTGAAATTGCTGAAATATTCTCTTACCTTAAAATAATCGTTTACATATTCGGAATTATGAAAATCCGCGGTGGGCATCATATAGAAATCAATGCCTTCCTCCTGCATCTTCTTCCGCAGAAGAGCAAGTCTGTCCTGAATCACTTTGTTTTCCATGTTATCTCCATTCTGTATATCTATATACCAATTCTGTTGCAGGATGTGTCAAATCATATCCTGGCCTGGGCTTATCCCCCGTTAACCGTTTGGCTGTTTTACCGTTTGGACTTTTCACTGCTACCGCCTGACGGCAACTTCCGGCCGGTACGGGGAATCAATATCCTTCCGTGGTTTCTCCCTTGCAGAGTCCTACGGCTCTGGAAGTGCCGATTCTCTCACAGCCAAGGCCTAAGAACATTTCCAGGTCTTCCATGCTGGATACGCCGCCGGCCGCCTTGATCTTCACCTTGGGGCCGATGTATTTTTGGAACAGTTCCACGTCTTCCTTCGTGGCACCGCCGGTTCCGAAGCCGGTGGAAGTCTTGATAAAGTCCGCTCCGGCATTGGTCACTACCTTACACATGGCGATCTTCTCTTCTTCCGTCAGATAGCAGGTCTCGATGATGACCTTGAGGATATGGTCTCCACACTCTTTTTTCAGGGTACGGATCTCTTTCTCCACCTTGTCAAACAGGCCGTTTTTCACATCGCTGATATTGACTACCATATCAATCTCGTTGCAGCCGTCCTCCAGTGCCTTGCGCACCTCGGCCACCTTGGCTTCCGTCACGCTGTAGCCTAAGGGGAATCCCACTACAGTGCAGATATTGATTTTGTCTCCGTAGGTGTCATGGATTCTTTTGATATAGCAGGGAGGCACACATACACTGGCGGTATGATACTGGATGGCCTCGTCACATAATTTTTGGATATCCTCCCAGGTGGCAAAGGCCTTCAGCTGGGTATGATCCACTTTTCCAAGCATTTCTTTTGCTGTCATGTTGTTCTCCTTCTGGTATCTATTTTCATGTTGTTACTTTCCGCTAACCCTACCTATTATAGCAAAGAACCCACATAAGATAAAGGGCAAAGTTTATCGCCCGTGCCTGTTTTAAAGCAAATCATAGGCACAGGGATGTCTATTTCCTTGGTCTATGCCCTTTTCAAAACAAAGTGAGGGCACAGCCGACTGGATTTGTCAGTGCTGTGCCCTTCTTTCAAAATGACATCTATTTTATTTAAATTCTCGATTACATTCCCAGAAAACTCTTCACGGTATCTTTCATCTTGTCCACATCGCACTGGGTGTCATGCAGCACCGGTGCGGTACGGATCTCTTCAATGGCATTGGGTACTTTCACCTTCGCGATCTTCGACAGTTCATCTACCAGTTCAAAATCACCCATGGCATCATACTTGGTATCAATGGCATCCATAACACTTCTGGTGAACTTGAAGGGGCTTGCGGTGGAGGCGATGACAGTAGTCTTGTGATCTCCGGTCTCAGCCACATACTTGCCATACACAGCGGAAGCTACAGCGGTGTGGGTATCGATCACATAGCCGCACTTCTCATACAGACGACGGATTTCTGCAGCGGTCTCTGCCTCACTGGCAAAGTTGCCGTAGAAGTCAGCCAGCTGCGCCTTCATCTCATCGGTGATCTCGTATTTACCGTTGCCCGACAGGGCATTCATCAGTTCACGATTCTTGTCCGCATCGTTGCCTGCGATACGGTAGATCAGACGCTCCAGATTGCTGGAAATCAGGATATCCATGGAAGGTGAGGTGGTCAGTACGAATTCTCTGTTGCGGTCATAGGTGCCGGTGCGGAAGAAATCATACAGTACCTTATTGTCATTGGAAGCACAGATCAGCTTGTCGATGGGCAGTCCCATATTCTTTGCATAAAACGCTGCCAGAATATTACCGAAGTTACCGGTGGGAACCACCACATTGATCTTCTCGCCCTCTGTGATCTTACCATCTTTTAATAACTGTGCATAAGCATAGACATAATAACAGATCTGAGGCACCAGACGTCCGATGTTAATGGAATTGGCCGAGGAGAACTGGAAGCCCTTTTCATCCATTTCCTTTGCCAGTTCTTTGTCGGAGAATATCTTCTTCACGCCGGTCTGGGCATCATCGAAATTGCCGTGAATACCTACCACGAAAGTATTGACTCCCTTCTGGGTCACCATCTGCTTCTCCTGAATGGGGCTGACACCGTTCTTCGGATAAAATACGATGATACGGGTACCCTTGACATCTGCAAAGCCTGCCAGAGCGGCCTTACCGGTATCGCCGGAAGTCGCGGTCAGGATCACGATTTCATTCTTAATGTTATTCTTGCGGGCGGAAGTGATCATCAGGTGAGGCAGAATGGAAAGTGCCATATCCTTGAACGCAATGGTGGAACCATGGAACAGTTCCAGATAATAAGCATCATCCGCCTGTACCAGAGGAGCGATCTTTTCGGTATCAAACTTGGAATCATAAGCATTGTTGATACAGTTCTTAAGTTCTTCCTCGGTAAAGTCTGTCAGGAATAATTTCATAACTTCATAAGCCACCTGCTGATAGCTCATCTGAGCCAGTTCTGCAAGACTCTTGTCCAGTGTGGGAATATGATCCGGTACGAACAGTCCTCCGTCATCGGATAATCCCTTCAGGATTGCCTGGGATGCGGTTACAGGTTCGCTGTTGCTGCGTGTGCTGCGATAAATTACTTCCATTTCCTCTCCTCCGTGTCTATGTATAGGAATCTACACCGGGCTGCCCGGGTATCCATCTATATTTTCACAAAGTATAGCATACTTTAAACACTGTTGCAAGGTGAATCATTGAAGTGTTTTCCCCTCCGAAAAAAATTCATGGCCTCCATGCCGGAATAACAGGGTCAGTTTCTCGTCAAACCAGCGCATGCTTTCACTGTCAGCATATTTTCTGGCGGCGAAATACAGTGCTCCCTGAGAAATATCTTCTCCAGCCAGTGCTCGTCCGACTGCATTTACCGTCTCTTCACTGATCTGTACCTTGTTATAGCTGCCGTCGACGGTGGGAGAAAACTGTGACACGCCATTCTCCCGCTGGAATACGATCTCCGTGACAGTATCCGGAAATCGATCGGAATTCAGACGGTTCAGTATCACATTGGCCACCAGCAGTTTCCCGTCTTCATCCTCGCAGCCAGCCTCGGCTTCCACGATCCGAAGCAGTACTTCCAGATCTGCCTGCTCCAGCTGGTACTTGCTCTCCCGCTGCAGTTCACTGCAATCCACGACTCTCTGTCCGGAAGAAGTCCGGGAGGCGATCCCCATCATCATGCTTTCCCTGTCCGCAAGCATGCTCTCCTCCGTAGCTGCCTCCAGCACAGTCTTCTGCATTTCTCCACGAATTTCCTCAATCCTGCAGAGGCTCAAAAGCCCTGTCAGGAACAACAGATTTATCATAAGCAGTCCGCTTAACGCTCTTTTATACATATACGATCTGACCCTTTCCATACTTCTCATTTTGGCTCTAACTTCATTTTATGCAGCTCGTCCGAAAAATATATCTGTTGTTCCCCTGCAAAAAATGTTACTATAAGAGCATGAATGAGAAAAACTGTGAAAAAGAGCAATTATATAAAGGAGTATTCCGTGCTGAAAAAAAGGATGGAACTGTATATTACCGGGCTTCTCTGACCAGAAACGGCAAACACATCAGCCTGGGCAGTTACCCCGATGCCCTGCAGGCACACCAGGCCTACGAACAGGGACTTTTCCTGCTGTCCGATCTCTCTCTGACCCTGCAGTCCTACGAGCAGACTTCTCCCTTATCCTTCGAAAAATGGGTCTGCCTGATCAACCTGCGGGATAACGGGCTCTACATCAGCAATCCGATCTACCTGGGGCAGCAGCTCTTCTATTACTATCTGTCTCCCCATCATGTATTGAAATTCGACATGGAGGATCTGTTCTATTACTCCTCCCATAAGATCATGCAGCGGGGAAATCATTATTTCGTGGCAGACTACGGCATGCAGCTGACGCTGACTTCCCGTTACGGCATCAAAAGCTACGGAGTTCCCGGCGTGGACTACTGTTTTGTCAACGGTGACCCCACGGACTTCCGCCGGGAGAATCTGCAGATCCATAATATCTATCACGGGGTCCGCAAAACGGCAGCAAAAAACGGACAGTACCTTTATACTGTCCGCATTCATATCCGAGGTAATTATGTTGTGGGGCGTTACGCCACAGATGTGGAAGCTGCCATTGCCTACAACAAGGCTATCGACATCTTACGTGCCAAAGGCATCACCAGTAATTTTACCCCCAACTATGTAGAAGGAATCACTCCCCGCCGCTACGCGGAAATCTATTCCGCCCTCCCCATAGCACCGGGAATTCTGAATTATCCGGCTACTTCTCCGAATAATCAATAAAGCTGATATTCATATTGGCATAACCGGCAATTCCATCAATGGAAACATCATTGGCATACTGCCACATGGTAAACCGGTAAGGATAATCCGGCACATCCTCCATCTGGGACAGCCATACGTCATACGCCGTTAATTTTGACAGGTCGATCTCCTTGATAAGCCACTCCTTATCCCCGTAAAGCAGGGTCTTATATCCGGCCGCCGCTATGGTATCCAGAAAAGCCTTGGTGATCTTCGTCTTGTCTGCCCGGCTGACACTCTCGATCCTCGCCGTATCGTTGTCCACGAAACTCATATCAAACGCCACCGGATAGGTGATCTTATAATCTCTGATATTGTCCAGAACCGTATTGGCTTCCTCCACGGCTTCCTCCTCCGTGATGGCCTGGGAACTGAAATACACACCGATCTGCAATCCGGCATCGGTGGCTCTCTTGATATTATCCGTAAAATAATCATCCAAAACGATCTGTCCGCTGCCGTACCCTCTGGCACCGACCCGCAGCATCACAAAGTCCACACCGGCTTTTTTCAGTTTCAGGAAGTCCACATAATCCTGATATTTGGAAATATCCACTCCCACATAGGAAGTCAGTTTTCCATCCTGATAATACTTCATCAGATCCGACTGGCACACCAGCTTTGTAAAATCATATTCGTGCTTCGGAAGATAGGGGCTGATCAGCACCCACTCTTCCTTGCCGTCCCGGTTGGTCACCAGCGTGTGCTTTCCGTCCGTGGAAGGATCTGCCTCGGCCGTTTCCTTTTTGTCCTCTGTTTTGGAAGGTTCTTCGGAAGGCAGCGGCGGGGCTGTGGCCTCCGGATACATGTCCCAGAAGTCCAGATCCGAGGGCGATAAGGTACTTCCGGTGACCAGATCCTGCGTGTCCGGATATTTATTGGCCTGGTTGCTGTTGCTTCCCGCCTGTGATACCTGATCCGTCTGTGCAGCCACATTATTCTGTTGGTGAGAGACCGGCTGTCTGTTCAGGATCAGTACCACTGTAAGGATCGCCGCCACAAAGATCGTGACCGCCACAATGGCACTGATCACCGTCGGTGTCAGCCCGCCTCCGTGATCTTCATAATCGTCCGGAAGACGCATATCTTTTCTCCTTTATGTCTTGTATTTATGCTTTTACGATACATTTCTTCGGGCATTTCTCCATGCAGGCTCCACAGCCCACACATTTCTCCGGATCAATGATGGCATGGAAATTCTCCACCTTCACTGCGTCATGCTGACAGTTCTTCACGCAGATACCGCAGCCCACGCAGCCGGTCTTGCAGGCCTTCATGGTAACGGGACCCTTGTCCGTAGAACTGCACGCCACCTGTACCGTATTGGAATAAGGCCGTAAGCTGATCAGATGCTTGGGACATACCTCCACGCATTTTCCGCAGGCCTTACATTTTTCCTTGTCCACTACCGCCACACCGTTCTCTACGTGAATGGCATCGAAGGGGCAGACCTGTGCGCAGGTTCCGAATCCCAGACAGCCACTGTTGCAGGACTTTGGTCCGCCTCCGGGGACAAAACTCATCATCCGGCAATCCTTAATGCCGTAATAATCATAATCCGTCGTGGTTCGTTCGCAGTCGCCCTGACAATGGACATATGCCACTTTCCGTTCGGAAGCCTCTGCTTCAACACCCATAATGGCGGCGATCTTCTTACCGACTTCCTCTCCGCCCACGGGACAGGTGTTCACCGCAGCTTCTCCCTTGGCAATGGCAGCCGCCAGTCCGGAACATCCGGCGAAACCGCAGCCACCGCAGTTATTTCCGGGAAGGGCGGAAAGCACCGCCTCCTCCTTCTCATCTACTTCTACTTTGAATTTAATACCGGCCACGCCAAGGAACAGTCCCACAAAGATGCCGACGATTCCGACACAGGCCGCAGCAATCAGAATTCCTGTTATACTCATCTATGTTACTCCTTCCTAGATCAGACCGGAGAATCCGCAGAACGCAATAGCCATCAGGCCTGCTGTCAGCAGCACCATGGGCATTCCCTTGAAGGATTCCGGTACTTCATTATATTCCATCTTCTCGCGCAGTCCTGCCAGGATCACAATGGCAATGGTAAAGCCAAGCGCTGTGGCAAAACCATTCACGATACCCGTCAGAATCCCGTATTCCTTCTGTACATTGGTAATGGCAACACCCAGTACCGCACAGTTAGTGGTGATCAGTGGAAGATATACACCAAGAGCCTGATACAGGGAGGGCATTGCCTTCTTGAGGAACATTTCCACGAACTGTACCAGTGCCGCGATCACAAGGATAAATACGATGGTCTCCAGATACTCAATGTGTAACGGCTGTAAGATAAATTTGTAGATCACGCCCGCTACCGCACTGGCCAGAGTGATGACGAAAATAACCGCCGTTCCCATACCGCCTGCCGTCTTGATCTTACGGGATACGCCTAAGAACGGACACAGTCCCATGAACTGGCTTAACACGATATTGCTGACGATGGAGGAACTGATCAGTAACAGAAGCATATCTTTTACACTATCCATTTATTTGTCCTCCTTATCCAGATCTATAGTCTCAAGATCATCCGTTGCCGTCTGAGGCTTTGCTGCCGCCTTGGCCGCGTCTTTCACAGCATCCTCTCCTGCACCGGTATTATCATAAAACCGCTCCGAGCAGCCGCTCTCACCGCAGTGCAGGCAGTCATGTCCGCAGCCGGACTGGATCTTCTCATAATCCTTGCCTGCCAGCTTTCTCTTGTTCTTAATGTAGTTCTGCAAAGCCGTCAATGCAGCCAGTACGAAAAACGCACCGGGAGCCAGGCCGAAAATATTGATCGTTACATAGGAATCCGGCATGATCTGGAATCCGAAGATGGATCCGGCAGCCAGAATCTCACGCACCGCGCCGATACAGGTCAGTGCCAGAGAGAAACCAAGTCCCATGCCAAGTCCGTCGAACAGGGACGGAATGGGGGGATTGGAATAAGCATAGCTCTCCGCTCTTCCCAGAATGATACAGTTTACCACGATCAGAGGAATATACACGCCCAGAGCATCGTTCAGTGACGGCAGATACGCCTGCAGAAGCAACTGTACCGCAGTTACGAAGGATGCGATGATCACGATAAATGCAGGGATTCTCACCCGGCTGGGGATCACCTTCCGGAGCAGGGAAATGATCAGGTTGCTCATGGTCAGCACCACCGCCGTGGTCAGTCCCATACCCAGTCCGTTCATGGCCGATGTGGTCACCGCCAGTGTCGGACACATTCCCAGCATCAGTACAAAAGTAGGGTTCTCCTTGATGATACCGTTATAAAGTCTCTCACCCGCTTTATTCATTGCCAGCACCTCCCTGTACATAATCATTAAATGCCAGAAGGCTTCCGTTGACGGCATTGGTCACCGCTTTCGTCGTGATGGTCGCACCGCTGATGGCATCGATCTCACTGTCGGAGGTGGATCCGGTCTTCGTATAGGAAAAGTTCTTCACATTCTTGTTGTGGAACTGGGGTACCAGCACATCTCCCGCTTTCATGCCCAGTCCGGGAGTCTCGGAAATACTTAAGATGGAAATATCATTGACCGTACCGTCCAGACGGATTCCCACATACAATACGATATTGCCGCCGTAGCCTTCGGAGGTCGTGGTCTGGATCACATAGCCCAGCTGTGCTCCGGAAGCGTCCTGGGCTTCATAGACCGTACCGATGGTGATTCCGGTATCGGACAGCTTCTGGGCGGTATCCGCAGACGGTGTATAGGCATCCAGTTCTTCAAAATGTTCTGCGTCGGCGAAAACAGCCTGACAAGCTTCCTGTACTGCTTTTTCCTCCTGCAGGCGGATGGGCTCCTTGGTCAGCTCATAGACAAAGCCAAGCAAAAGTCCGGCGATCAGGGTAATGGCGAACAGGATACCCGCTTCTTTTAACATTGCCTGAATATCATTCTTATTTTTCACGTTGCGCACCTGCCTTTCTGCCAAAAGCCACCGGCATGGTGAATTTTTCGATCAGAGGAACCAGAAGGTTGCCTAAAATGATGGCATAGGATACTCCCTCTGCTCCCGGTCCGAGGATACGGAAGATTCCCGTGAGAAGTCCCAGTACCACGCCATACACATACTGTCCTTTGATGGTAATGGGTCTGGTGACATAATCCGTTGCCATGAAAAAGGCTCCCAGGATCAAGCCGCCGCCGGCTAACTGTGCCGAAAGATATGCGGGATCAAAACCATGGCCACCGAAGATTCCGGCAAACAGGATCACGGTCACAATGTAGGTACCGGGGATCCGAAGGTCGATCACGCCGATCAGGATCAGGAAACATGCGCCGATCAGCAGGGCGATCACGGAAGTCTCGCCGATGGTACCGGCGGTCTTACCTACGATCATATTCATGACATTGACGCTCTCTCCGGCTTTCAGTGCTGCTAACGGAGTAGCTCCGGTATAGGCATCACAGGCAAAATTCGTCATCTGGGACGGGAAAGAGATCAACAGAAAACATCTGGCTGCCAGTGCCGGGTTCATAAAGTTCTGACCCAGACCGCCAAACAGCATTTTTACCACAAGGATGGCAAACACGCCGCCCAGTGCCGCCATCCACAGGGGGATGCTCACCGGCAGATTCAGCGCCAGCAACAGTCCCGTTACCACGGCTGACATATCTGAGATCGTTATTTTTTTCTTCCAGAGCCAGCCGAATAATAATTCCGTCAGTACCGTGCTTAAAATGGTCACAGCCATGACCGCCAGTGCTCTGGGGCCAAAATTATAAATTCCGAAACCGGCAGCCGGCAGCAGGGCGATCACCACCGCGGTCATAATACTGCTGGTCGTTACTTTGGATCGGATATGAGGATTTGAAGATACTTTTAAAAGTCCGCTCACTGTTCTTCCCTCCTACTTCTTTTTCTTCTTGGCAAGCTGGATCTTACGCATGGATTTGATCTCCTGCGTCAGAGGACGCTTTGCCGGGCATACAAAACTACAGCAGCCGCACTCACAGCATTCCATGCCGTTATGCTCCACGAAGGCTTCTTCGTCAAAGCGCTCCGCATAAGTGGCCAGGAGACTGGGAACAATACGACCGGGACATGCTTCCACGCAGCGTCCGCAGTTGATGCAGGGACTGGGCTCCATGGCAGATACATCGTCCTGGGTCAGCGCCAGCAATGCAGTAGAGGTCTTCGTGGTGGGTACGTCCAGCTGGAACATGCCAAATCCCATCATGGGGCCGCCACAGATGATCTTCTCCGGCTCCTGTTTAAAGCCGCCGGCCACATCCAGCAGTTCCTGATAGCTCATACCGATGGGCACACGGAAGTTCCGGGGATTCGCCACGGCATCACCGGTCACCGTAATAATACGCTCCATCAGAGGACGGCCTTCCGTCACGGCTCTGTAAATCGCCACCACCGTGTCCACGTTATCTACGATGCATCCCACGTCTGCAGGCAGCATGGAGGAATTGATCTTCCGTCCCGTCGTGGCATAGATCAGCTGACGCTCCGCACCCTGCGGGTACTTCGTTTTCAATGCCTTGACCGTGATCTGGGGATCATTTCTGGTCAGCTGTTTTAACAGGGAAATACAATCCGGCTTGTTGTCCTCCACAGCTAGAATACCATGGGCATTGTCGAACAGCTTCAGCATGATCTTCAGGCCGCCGATCAGCTTGTCCGGCTCTTCCATCATTCTGCGGTAATCGGAAGTCAGATAAGGCTCACATTCCGCGCAGTTGGCAATTACATATTCAATTTTGTCAGGATTCTTGGGAGAAAGCTTCACATGAGTAGGGAATCCGGCACCACCCATACCTACGATTCCGGCTTCCTTTACAATGTCGATGATCTCCTCCTTTGCCAGCTTATCCACCGGTGCATAAGGATGGAATTCTTCGCTCTCATACAGACCGTCATTGTCGATTACGATACTCTGTATCAGATCTCCCGTTACCACACGTCTCGTCTCGATGGCCTTCACCGTACCGGACACAGATGCATAGATGGGTGCCGACACAAATCCACCGCTTTCCGCTATCTTCTGTCCTGCCAGCACTCTGTCTCCCTTAGCCACGATGGGCTTTGCCGGAGCACCGATATGCTGGGACAGCGGATAGACCATTTCCCCTTTGGGCAGGACATCCTGGATCGGTTTGTCCTTGGACAGATCTTTTCCATCATAGGGATGTATTCCGCCTACAAATGTCAACTTTGCCATTTCCAACATCCTTTCTTAGCAGTTACTTGTATTGTAGATCACATTACGATAATTGTACTATTTTTATCAAATTTTATCAACTTTTATCAACAAAATGCTACTGCAAAATATAAAATTATGGTAAAATAAATTCACCCAAAGAAAGTCTGTGTGACTGCCCGCAGGCGACACAAGCTTTCTGTTTATTAAGTTAATTGCCCACACGGCAGAAAGAGGTCATACATGAAAAAATCAGAAGAGACTCTGGAGGATTTTGCGATCTCCTATCCCCTGGATAAGCTGGCGCCTCTGGAACAGATCCTTTTTCTCGATATTGAGACCACGGGCTTTACTTCCCGTACTTCTTATTTATATATGATTGGCTGTGCCTACTATCAGGCCGGTAAATGGCGGACGATCCAGTGGATGGCGGACGACTATTCCCAGGAGGGTGACATTCTTACCGCTTTCTTTGATTTTGCCAGAGACTACCGTTATCTGGTACATTTTAACGGCAATAACTTCGACCTTCCCTTTATCACCCAGAAATGTGCACAATTAAAGCTTCCGTTCTCTTTTGACGGCTTCCAGGGCATTGATATTTACCGCAGGATCTCTCCTTATAAGTTCTTCCTGAAACTGCCGAACTGCAAGCAGAAAACGCTGGAACAGTATCTGGGAATTGCCCGTACGGATGTTTTCTCCGGCGGAGAACTGATCGGACTGTATCATGATTATGTAAAAAATCCTTCCGAGTTCACAGAGAAAGCATTGTTCCTTCACAATGCTGACGATCTGAAGGGAATGCTGGAAGTCCTTCCGATCCTGGCCTACTATGACCTGTTCAATGAGAACTGCGTCAAAGCAAAAAAAGTGCAAGCCAACTATTACAAGGACATCAACGGTTCTCAGCGGAAAGAATTGCTGATAACCCTACAGATTCCCACTCCTCTACCCAAGCCCGTAACGGCTTCCGCAGCCAACTGCTATTTCCGCGGTGAGGGGGAAGTGGCTACTTTAAGGGTTCCCATCTACGAAGAAGAATTAAAATATTTCTATTCGAACTACAAGGATTATTACTACCTTCCTACGGAGGATGTGGCACTGCACAAATCCGTAGCCGGTTTCGTGGATAAGGAACACAGACTCCAGGCTTCCGCAGCCAACTGCTATACCCGGAAGTTCTCCTGCTATCTGCCCCAATGGGAGATTCTCTTCACGCCATTTTTCAAGCGGGATTATAAAAGTAAAGAATTGTTCTTCGAACTGACCGATGAAATGAAGAAAAACAGAGAAGGCTTTACACAGTATGCCAATCATGTCTTATCCATGATTGCATCAACTTATTGACTGGATCGATCCACCAGTCGTCAGACGTTTTAGAACAGCAACAGTATAAAAGCAAAAAAGAGGAAAGCAGTTTTGCTTTCCTCTTTCTCATCTCGTTATTTTCTGTACTCGCTACATCGGTTTCACATAGTAGAAAGAACTCTTTCTCTCAAAGCCGATCTCACGATAGTTCATGATCTGTTCGGTACTTCCGATGAACAGCATACCACCTTTGGCCAGCGACTTGTAATACTTCCGGAATACTTCATCCTTTGCCTCTTCCGTAAAATAAATCAGTACATTTCTGCACACGATCAGATTACAATCGGTAGGATACGTGTCCTTCAGTAAATTGTGCTGGTGAAAATCCACTCTCGCCTTGATCTCATCTGCGATCTTGTAAGAGGGACCGATCTTTGTGAAGTATTTCTTCTTCAGATCCTCCGGTACACCTTCTATGCTTTTCTCTCCATACAATCCGGTCTTGGCTTTTGCAATGACCTGCTTGTCCAGATCCGTAGCATAAATGCGTATCTGCTGTAACGGAATGTGTCGCGAGAGAGCCATTACCAGTGAGTAAGGCTCATCTCCCGTAGAACAGGCAGCGCTCCAAACCTTCAGGTTCTTACCGAAGCGCTGGATCAGTTCCGGGATCACGGTCTCTTCCAGATATTTCCACTGTTCCGGATTCCGGTAGAATTCTGAGACATTAATGGTAATATAACCTACAAACTCCTCAAAAAGTGCCTTATCCGTCTTCAGTGCCTGTACATACTTATCATAACCTACGATCTTATGCTTGGCGATCAGGGTATCGATACGTCGTTTCATCTGCTTCTCTTTGTAAGCATTCAGATCGATCGTAGTCAGAGAATAAACCTCTTTTTTAAAGTACTCATAATCGTATACCACGAATATCTACCACCTAACGGTTGATTATTCCTCAGCTTCTGCTGCGATAACAGCGTCGATATCAACAGATACAACGTCTGCATCGGACTCTTCCTCTGCCTCAGCGGGTTCGGGAGCGGTCAGAGCTTTTACGCTCAGGGAAATCTTATGATCTGCCTCGTTGAAATCTACAACCTTGGCAGTTACTTCATCACCAACGCTCAGTACATCAGAAGGCTTCTCGATGTGCTCCTTGGCGATCTGGGATACATGAAGCAGTGCATCCACACCGGGCTCTAATTCTACAAAAGCACCGAAGTCAGTCATTCTTGCGACCTTACCGGTTACTACATTGCCGACTGCATACTTCTCTGCTGCATTCTTCCAGGGATTGGCATCATCGAATTTCAGAGACAGGGCGATCTTGTTGCCGTTGATCTCCTTGATCAGGACTTTCAGCTTGTCACCAACCTTGAATACCTTCTTGGGATGTTCAACTCTGCCCCAGGACATTTCGGAGATGTGAAGCAGTCCGTCTGCACCGCCCAGATCGATGAATGCGCCGAAATCGGTTACGTTCTTAACAACGCCTTCTACGATGTCGCCCTCTTTGATCTTCTCAAAGAGTTCCTTCTGCATCTCAGCCTTCTTGGCTACGATGAGCTGCTTGCGGTCACCGATGTATCTTCTTCTCTTGGGATTGTACTCGCTGATAACGAATTCGATCTCCTGTCCTGCGTACTTGGTCAGATCCTTCTCGTAGGTATCGGATACCAGACTTGCAGGGATGAAGATTCTTACTTCGTCCACGATCACGCTTAAGCCGCCGTCCAGTACCTGGGAAACGGTTGCCTTCAGAACCTCGTGGTTGTTGAATGCTTCTTCAATTCTCTTGTTGCCTCTGTCAGCAGCAAGACGCTTGTAGGTAAGGAGAACCTGTCCCTCACCGTCATTTACTTTCAGAACCTTGACTTCCATGGTGTCACCAATCTTGGCAACCGTGGTAAGATCCACGCTGGAGTCGTTGGTGTATTCGTTCTTGGTAAGAATACCGTCAGACTTGTATCCGATGTTCAGAATGATCTCTTCTGGCTTCACATCGATGACTGTACCTTCGACTACCTCTCCTGCATGTATTGTCTTTAATGATTCTTCCAGCATTTGTTCAAAAGTTAATTCTGACATAATTTTGAACCTCCTCAATTAATTTGTTTGGGGTGGAAGCCCCCGCGGTAATACCCACTAGTCGAACAGCTTTAGGTAGATCTAAATGCAAGTCATCCAGTGTCTGTATAAAATAGGTGTGCTCACATTCCCTCTGGCAGATTTCGTATAGTTTTCTGCTGTTGGAACTGTGCTTCCCTCCTATCACAATCATAACGTCAGCTTCCGCTGCAATGGCCTTTGCCGATCGCTGTCGCTCTTCTGTAGCATTACAGATAGTGTTCACAACACTATCATTGTAACCTTTTTTTTCAAAAATTTCAACTATATATTGAAATTTATTGTAGTTATATGTCGTCTGAGACACAATACAGAGCTTTTCGCCTTCTGTTTTCACAAAATGATCCGCCTGTTCGGGAGTTTCCAGAACGGTTACCGGTCCCTGACACCAGCCGACGATGCCCTCTACTTCCGGGTGTTCCGGATCACCCACGACGATCACATGATATCCTTCCGTGCTCTTCTGCTCCACGATACGATGGATCTTTTTTACAAAGGGGCAGGTGGCATCAATACATTCGAGACCGTTTGTCTCCATGATGTCATAGATCTCCTTTGCGACTCCGTGGGCGCGGATGATCACGGTGGGAATGACCTCCCCGGCTTTCAAAGTTTTCAGTTCCTCTTTGCTCTCCAGAACCTTTACTCCCATTTCCGCCAGTTCCCGGACCACTTCCTCGTTGTGCACGATGGGACCATAGGTATAGATAGTCTTCCCGTTTTTTAATTGTTCATACACGGTATCCACTGCACGTTTCACGCCGAAGCAGAAACCCGCACAGTCTGCCAGTCTTACTTCCATAGCAACTCTCCCGCTTAACCGATCAGTTCCACAATCCGGTCGATGACCTGTTCGATGGTCATGTCGGAGGTATCTACCAGTACCGCATCTTCCGCCTGCTTTAACGGAGAAGTCTCTCTGTGCATATCTCTGTAATCTCTCTCCTCGATATCCTGACGGATCTTCTCCAGATCACAGGTTTCTCCCTTGGCAGTCAGTTCATCATATCTTCTCTTGGCTCTGACCATGCTGCTGGCGGTCAGATAGATCTTCACCTGGGCATTCGGCAATACCACCGTGCCGATATCCCGGCCGTCCATGATCACATCGCTTTTTGCTGCCAGTGCCTGCTGCAGTTCTACCAGTTTGGTGCGGACTGCGGGCTGTGCGCTGGTGTTGGAAGCCATGTTACCCACCTCCTCGGTGCGCAGATAGGCATTGACATTCTCTCCGTTCAATAAGACGACCTGTTCTCCGTCCACATACTGAATGGTGATGTCTGCCTCCTTACATTTAGCGGCGATAGCCGCAGCATCTGTGGGATCCACGCCTTCTCTTAACATAAACAGTGCCATGGCACGATACATCGCTCCGGTATCCACATAGATAAATCCCTTTTTCTTTGCCACTGCTCTGGCAATGGTACTTTTTCCGGCGCCTGCAGGGCCGTCGATCGCTACATTAAAACTCATAGTCTTGTCCTCTTTTCTTCGTTTCTATTATTAATTACCATGAAATCCTGTTTTTTGCAACTATAGGCTCACTGGATACTGTCGCCTGCCAGATGTCCCGTGGACCAGGCGATCTGCAGATTAAAGCCGCCGGTCATGGCATCCAGATCCAGTACCTCTCCTGCAAAATACAGATGCTGCACATGTTTGGATTCCATGGTGGAGGGATTGATATCCTTTACCGAGATGCCTCCCTGCGTGATGATTGCTTCCGCGAAAGATCTCGTTCCCGTCACCGTCATGGGCAGTTCCTTGATCAAAGCACCAAAGGCTTTTCTTTCTTCCCTGCTGATCTCGTTCACTTTTTTCTCCGGAGAGATTCCGGACAACTCTATCATAACAGGAATCAGTTTTGCAGGAAACAGGTGATCCAGTGCATTTTTAAACTGTTTGTTTTTCGCTTCCTCAAAATCCCGAAGCAGACGTTTGTCCAGCTGTTCCGGCGTCAGTGCCGGCTTCAAGTCCAGGAAAAGCTTTACCTCTTCACCGGCTTTTTGCTTCGCTGCATATTTGGAATAAAAGCTGCTGGCTGACAGGATCAGCGGACCGCTGACGCCGAAATGGGTAAACAGCATCTCGCCGAAGCCTTCGTACCAGGTCTTCTTCCCGCATAACATCCGAATCTCCACATTTTTCAAAGACAGTCCCATCAGTTCCCTGCACCAGGGCTCCCGGATCTCCAACGGCACCAGTGCGGGCTTTCGCTCCGTCACTTTATGTCCCGTCTCTTCCGCGAAACGGTAACCGTCTCCGGTGGAACCGGTGCTGGCATAGGAGCACCCTCCGGTGCAGACAATGCAGTCATCCGCTGCAATCTTCTTATGATCTGCACATTCCACGCCACAGAAGGAGACTTTTCCCTCCGTTTCCTTCGTCAGGATCTTCTTCACCTCGGTATGCAGCTGCACATCCACCTGATATTTGCGCAGTTCCCTCTGCAGAGCTGCGATCACATCCGAAGAATGATCGGATACGGGAAATACCCGCTCTCCCCGCTCTGTCTTTAAAGGACATCCTGCCTGTTCCAGCAGATCGCATACCTGTGTATTGTCAAAGCCGTAAAAAGCACTGTACAGGAACTTTTCATTGGTGCAGACATTCTGGAACAACACATCCATATCCGCTGCGTTGGTCACATTACATCGGCCTTTTCCTGTGATGAACAGCTTTTTCCCCAGCTTTTCGTTCTTTTCCAAAAGGGTTACCTTATGCCCGCATTTTGCTGCCGCAATAGCAGCCATCATGCCGGCAGCACCGCCGCCGACCACTATTACCTTACTCATTCTTGTCCTCTTTTACCGACCTGCCTGCTGTTATTTCTCCTATTTTCCCTTGCGCCGCAGAGAATAATCCAGCATCGGTTCGTCATCTATAAAATCGATCTCGTCATTCAGATACACCTGATAATTATTCCAGGTCTCTTCCAATGTCTCCAGATTCTTACGCACCTGTTCCGGACATTTCAGACACAGGGCCACCACCAGGGCATTGATCACACTAAGAGGTGCCACCAGAGAATCCACCACCGACACCATGTCGCTTCTGGCCAGCAGATTGCAGGACGAATACAGGTTCATGGGGGAATGGATGCTGTCGGTAATGGCGATCACCTTGGCATTCCGGTCATTGGCGAACTCCATGGCTTTCAGCGTCCGCATGGAATATCTGGGAAAGCTGATGCCGATAAAACAATCCCTCTGTCCGATATGGATCATCTGCTCAAAGGTCTCACTGACACTGGTGGTATTCAGTAAAAAGACTTTTCCCCGGATCATATTCAGGTAAAAATGCAGAAAAGCCGCCAGGGGTTCATTACTGCGAAGTCCCATGATATAGATGGTCTCCGATTCCAGAATCGTCGTCACAGCGGATTCAAATGCCGCAGGATCCAGATTGTCTATGGTGTCCTGGATCTTCTCAATATCTGCGCTGAGTACGGAGGTCAGGATCTCCGACTGGGAACTTCTGCCGTATTTAGCATCCATCTTCTGAATGCCATTGAGTTTTCCCTGCACGCAGCGTTCCAGCGCCTTCTGGAATTTCGGATAGCCGTCGTACCCGATGCCCGCCGCGAAACGCACTACCGTAGACTCACTGATTCCCAGTGTCTCTCCCAGTTTTGCCGCGGTCATAAATACCGCCTGATCGTAATGTTCCGATATATAGTCCGCAATGGCTTTGTGGCCTTTGCTCATTTTTGCATAATGTTCATTGATCCGGGTAAAAACATCATATTCTGCCACTGTTCTTAACCTCTCGTTGTCTCATTGTAAAAAGCATAGTAAGAATGTTCCAAAAGCTGCATGGTCTGCAGATCCGTCAGGTCATAGTCTCCGGTCAGGGACATGCAGGCAGCACCGTGAATAAAGATCCACATTTTCATGAACAGGTCTCCGGGATCCGGGCATCCCGCCACTCTGGCCAGATTGATCTCATAGACCACATTTCCGGCATCTCCGTTCAGAATCTCATACATGCTTTTTCTCTTATGTTTGCCATCCTCATTATCCGATACGAAAAGAAGTTCAAACAGATGCCTTTCCTCTCTTGCAAAAGCTATGTAAGCCATGCCCAGATTGGCAAACGGCGTTTTGCCGGTCCGGGGATACAGGCTGTAATAATCCAGAAAATAAGCTGCCGCTCTCTCATAGACCGCATCCCACAGTTCTTCCATATTCTTATATACCCTAAAAATAGGCTGTGTGGAACATTCTGCTTTCGCCGCTACCTTTCTGGCCGTCACATTGGCAAATCCTTCTTCCCTTGTCATGGCAAAAGCCGTATCCAGGATTTTATCAATCGTGATCATCTCTTTACGAGCCATAATCCCTCTCATTCCGCTGTTTGTTTACAGCAAACGACGTTTTCTTCTATAACACTTGTTATTTTAGTGGGTGAATACCACTTTTGTCAATAGTCCGTCTAATAAAAAAGCCGCACGGTTATGGCAACCGTGCGGCATCTTTATTGAAAAATTAATTATACAGGGTATGCACCGTTCTTGGTGTCAGCCTGGGTCATATCAACCTTTTCCTGCTGTGCCTGACGATACTTGAAGAAGTCGGTAGCAACCTGAGGGAACAGAGCGTAGCTCAATACGTCCTCATCCTGCTGTTTCCATTCCTTCATTTCGCCTTCCAGCTTATCCATCTCGTTGTCGAGCAGATCAGCGTAACGGCAGGTGATTCTCTCCTCACCGGGGATAACCTTGTCAATAACTTCCTGGCTCATGGGCTTAACGGTCTGGCCATACTCACCACGAAGCACTGCCTTAGTCTCCTTGGTAGCCATCTTGTAACGCTCGCCGAGCAGTACGTTGAAGACTGCCTGCGTACCAACGATCTGAGAAGAAGGAGTAACCAGAGGGGGCTCACCCAGATCCTTACGAACCTTGGGGATCTCCTTCAGTACATCGTAGTATCTGTCTTCTGCATTCTGCTCCTTCAGCTGGCTAACCATGTTGGAAAGCATGCCGCCGGGTACCTGATACAGCAGAGTCTTGATATCAACGCCCATAACCTTGGGATTCAGCAGGCCGTTAGCCAGGCACTCGTCTCTGTAAGGTCTGAAGTAATCAGCGATCTCAGCTAACAGGTTCTGATCCAGACCGGTATCATAAGGGGTTCCCTTGAAGGTCTCAACCATAACCTCGGTAGCAGGCTGTGAAGTACCCATAGCGAAGGGGCTCATAGCGGTATCGATAACATCAACGCCGGCCTCTACTGCCTTCAGGTAGGTCATGCTTGCAACACCGGAAGTATAGTGGGTATGCAGCTGGATGGGAAGCTTGGTAACTTCCTTCATAGCCTTGATCAGTTCAGCAGCCTTGTAAGGTACTAACAGACCGGCCATATCCTTGATACAGATGGAATCTGCACCCATCTCTTCGATCTTCTTGGCCATGCTGGTCCAGTACTCCAGAGTGTAAGCATCACCCAGAGTGTAAGCCAGAGCAACCTGTGCTTCACCTCTGCCTTCCTGTGCTTTGAACTTGTTGGTAGCATTTACTGCTTCCTGTAAGTTGCGCAGGTCGTTCAGACAGTCGAAAATACGAATGATATCAATACCGTTGGAGATGGACTTCTGTACGAAGTAATCTACCACGTCATCTGCATAAGGTCTGTAACCCAGAATGTTCTGTCCACGGAACAACATCTGCAGTTTGGTGTTCTTAAAGCCGTCACGCAGCTTTCTCAGTCTGTCCCAGGGATCTTCCTTCAGGAAACGAAGGGATGCATCAAAGGTAGCGCCGCCCCAGCACTCTACGGAATGATAACCAACTTTATCCATCTTATCTACAATAGGAAGCATGAATTCGGTCGGCATTCTGGTAGCGATCAGAGACTGATGTGCATCACGTAAAACAGTTTCCGTAATCTTAATCGGTTTCTTTTCAATTTCTGACATTACGAATATCCTCCATAATAATATTATCTAATAAAAGTTACTGCGATGTGTTATCCTAATCCCTCAGATCCAGGATAACGCTTTGCGCGAAATACATCGCGATTTAGAATACTCCGAAGATGGCCATGAAGGTACCGGCTGCTACGGCAGTACCGATAACACCTGCCACGTTAGGTCCCATAGCATGCATCAGCAGGAAGTTGGTAGGATCGGATTCTGCACCAACCTTCTGGGATACACGTGCTGCCATAGGAACTGCGGATACACCCGCGGAACCGATCAGAGGATTGATCTTGCCGCCGGAAAGTACACACATCAGTTTACCGAACAGGACACCTGCGGCAGTACCGAACATAAATGCGATCAGACCCAGAGCTACGATTTTCAGGGTATCGGCATTCAGGAATGCTTCTGCACTGGTGGTAGCACCTACGGAAGTACCTAACAGAATAACTACGATGTACATCAGAGCATTGGATGCTGTCTCAGTCAGCTGACGAACAACGCCGGACTCACGGAACAGGTTACCCAGCATCAGCATACCTACCAGAGGAGCCGTGGTGGGAAGGATCAGACATACAACGATGGTAACAACGATGGGGAACAGGATCTTCTCCAGCTTGGATACGGGACGAAGCTGACCCATCTTGATCTTTCTCTCCTTCTCAGTAGTGAGAAGCTTCATAATAGGGGGCTGGATAATGGGAACCAGTGACATATAGGAATATGCCGCCACTGCAATAGGTCCCAGGATTGCCGTCTGTCCCAGCTTACCAGCAAGGAAGATGGAGGTAGGGCCGTCGGCACCACCGATGATGGAGATTGCTGCAGCTGCCTTGTCGTTGAATCCCAGCCAGATTGCTCCGAAGTATGCTGCGAAAATACCGAACTGTGCAGCAGCTCCCAGAAGGAAGCTCTTAGGATTTGCAATCAGAGGACCAAAGTCTGTCATGGCACCTACACCCATGAAGATCAGGGAAGGCAGGATTGCCAATTCATCCAGCTTGTAGAAATAATACAGTAAGCCGCCGGCACCGTTTGCTGCATTTTCAGGGTGCAGCATGATATCGGGATAAATGTTTACCAACAGCATACCGAACGCTATCGGGAGTAAGAGCAAAGGCTCGAACTCATGACGGATAGCTAAATAAAGGAAAAAGCATGCAACCAGAATCATGACATAGTTTCCCCAGGTCAGGTTAAAAAACGCTGTCTGATGAATCAGGTTGTTAAGCGTACTAGCTATATATTCCATTTGATGACCTCCTGTTGTTTATAGAGCTGATGTAAAAATGCTTAGTTCAGAGTTGCCAGAACTGCACCAGCCTCAACAGTATCACCAACTGCAACGTCAATGCTTGCTACAGTACCGTCTTCGGGAGCTACTACAGGGATCTCCATCTTCATAGCTTCCAGAATGATGACAGCGTCACCCCTCTTAACAGCCTGTCCAACACTTGCCTCTAACTTAAAGATCTTACCAGCTGCACCAGCTTCAACCTTGATGCTGCCTGCTGCACCGCTTGCCTTGGGAGCTGCTGCGGGAGCCTTAGGTGCTGCCTTGGGAGCTGCGGGAGCCTTTGCTGCTACGGGTGCTCCGGTAGATGCGCCCTCTTCTACTACTACATCATATACGTTGCCATTTACGGTAATGGTATAATTCTTCATTTTAATATCCTCCTAACGATTTTACGATTATCTTAATTTACGGATAGAACGAACTACAAATCCGTCAGTGCTTGTTGCACCCTGGCTTGCTGCGATTGCAGCTGCGATAACAGCTACCAGCTCAGTGTCATCTGTCTCAGGCTCTTCCTGTGCAACGATCTGAGTTACTGCGTTATCAATGCCTGCGCTCTTTACTTCTTCCTTCTTGTCCTTCTTGCTGAATGCAGCCTGGATCTTGGGAATGAAGTTGAACAGGGAAATGATCAGTGAGATCATGATCAGCATTACGAATACAGTTCCCATACCGATCAGAGTGTTCAGTGCAGCCTTGATCATCAGACCACCCATGGACTCCACGGGGTTCAATGCTGCGGACTCCATCTGCATGAACATATCGTTGGTGAAGATCACTTCTGCCTGTGCGTCCTGATCGGCACCGGTCACATCTACATGTACAATGATCTGATCATCATCGATGGTAGCTTCTGCATCACCGACAGCGGTAATGCCGCCGATGGTCTTCTTTGCGGAATTGAAAGACTCGATAGCAGTCTTGTATGCATAACCGTCAACGGTGATACCTACATTTTCCTGTACCAGATATGCCACTTCATCAGCGGTATACTCGGAGAAACTCTCCAGTGTGGCTTCGTCTTCAAAATTCTCCAGAGAAGGAATCACATACTGGGTAGCGATCTGGATCGCAGTGTCCATCTTACGCTGCTCGTAATCCGTATAGGTCTCCTCGCTGCCGCACGCCGTCAAACCAAAGATGCAGGTAATCATACATACTAAGCTTAAAAATTTCTTCATTTTACAATCACCCTTTCTTATACAGTTCCGTGTTTCTTGGCAGGACGGTCTTCACTCTTGGTGAATAACATCTCGAATGCGCCGATCACATACTTTCTGGTGTCAGCTGCATCTACGATCTGGTCCACATATCCTCTCTTGGCTGCGCTGGTTACATTCAGAGTCAGTGCTTCGTACTCAGCAGCCTTTTCGTTAATTACATCAGCACCCTGGCCATCATACATGATCTTGGCAGCCAGCTTGCCGTCCATGGCACCGATCTGTGCATCCGGCCATGCCATGGTGATGTCAGCGCCGATCGCCTTGGAGTTCATTACCACATAAGCGGTTCCCAGAGCCTTGCCGATCACAACATTTACCTTGGGAACGGTTGCGTTTGCGAATGCATAGGTCAGCTTTGCAGCAGCCTTGGCAATGGTCTTCTCGGAAGCCAGAGTTGCTTCATAACCCTTTACATTGGTCAGAGTCAGTACAGGGATGCCGAAAGCATCACAGAAGCTTACGAACTCTGCAGCCTTCTCACAGCCTTCTGCAGTCAGAACAGCATCCAGCTTCTCTGCTACCTTGCCTTCTTCGTCGCAGATCTCGGAACGGTTGGCTACTGCACCGACAGTAACGCCATCCAGACGTAAGAAACCGGTTACCATGTTCTTGGCATATCCGGACTTAACTTCGAAGAAATTGTTATCATCTGCCAGAATGGACAGAGCAACGGAAGTGTCGCCAACACAGCCTGCGATCTCGGGGTTCACACGATTCAGATCATCGGTGCAGTCCTCTAAGAAGCTTGCATCATCCTCGTTGTTGGCAGGCAGGAAGCCAACCAGCTCTCTTACCTTTTCCAGAATGGTTGCTTCATCAGCTACCACATCAACGATACCGCTCTCTTCTGCCTGGAACTTGGCGGAAGAAGAATCACACTTGGTGATCACATTGCCATCCAGAGCGTTGGGAGCATTTACGAACAGTTTGGCGTTCTTCTCTTCCATGAAAGTGAAATCGGTCATGGTAGGGAACAGTCCAAGACCGCCGCCACAGGTTCCGAATACAGCAGTGATCTGAGGGATCACGCCGGAAGCCATGGTCTGCTTTAAATAGATCTCACCGAATGCAGCCAGTGCATCAGTTGCCTCCTGCAGTCTTAAACCTGCAGATTCGATCAGTCCGATCACAGGTGCTCCGGTCTTCATAGCCAGATCATAGAGGTTGGTGATCTTCTTTGCATGCATCTCGCCGATGGTTCCGTTCAGTACGGAAGCATCCTGGCTATATACATATACAAGATTACCATTGATCACTCCGTAGCCGGTAATACAACCGTCAGAAGGAGTTTCATTGGGTTTCAGATTGAAATCCGTAGCTCTTGCGGTTACAAGTCCGCCGATTTCAACGAAACTGTTGTCATCGAGTAAAGCTGCTATTCTTTGACTCGCTTTTGAAGTAGTACTCATATGTTTTCAGCCCTCCGTTGATAATATAATAAAATATAATAGAAAACGTTTATTAATATAGAAGCACAAATGCCCCCATGATTAACATTGTGTAGTATAACATAAAATCTGCAACTCGCAAAGAACGAATTGCAGATTTTTACATTTTTTATACATTGTACCTTATTTTGAACAATTTCCCCGTCATTTTTCCCATGTCAGGGAACCGTTATCCGAAAGCGTTCCAGGATCTGTCTGCCGCACCAGAAAAGGTCGATGGCTTCCACCGTCCCGGCGGCATACAGCCGCTCTCTGCGCCAGATCCTGCCCTCCACCAGATAACAGATCTCTCCCACGGTCTCTCCTTCCGTCACCGGGGCTTTCAATTCCTTTTCTTTCCGGTAAAGGATCTCCACCTTCTCCTCCGGACGCATGAGCAGACCTTCTGTCCCCTCCGCTTCCGGATCCATCTCCACAGGCAGCAATGCTTCCCCGGTCAGTTCATCATTTCTGGCTTCTGTCACCGGGATGGGAGCAAGCAGCTGTTCCCTGCCCGAAAAGGTTTCCTCCGCGAACTTCCGGTAAGTATAATTTTCCAGTCCATACCCGAACAGTTCCCTGCTGTCGCTCCATTTGTAGGTCTTATGATTTGGCCAGCCGCAGGCCAGAAGCGCCACGATCATACATTTTCCGTCCCGTTCCAGCGCCCCCACATAACAATACCCCGCCTTATTCGTAAATCCTGTCTTGCCGGTAAAGGCCCCGTCCATCATCTGTAAAAAGGCATTGTGATTGTGGCATTGATACGAACGGCCGTTTTCCGTAAAGCTGTAATCCGGTGTCCCCGTGATCTCCCGGAACAGATCTCTCTGGGAAGATTCCCGGATACAGTACCGCAAAATACAGGCCAGATCCTTTGCCGTGGTGTGGTGTTCCTTTTCCAGAGTACTCCCATCAGGCAGCGTCAGTGTCTCCGTGGCATCCAGCCCGTTGGGAGTGATGAACCAGGTATCTTTGCAGCCGACCTCCACTGCTTTTTCATTCATGGCCTGTGCAAATCTATGTAACGCTCCCTTACTCTCCTCTGTGGTATGCTCCGAAGCTTCGCCCATCTCCCCCAGGAACTTACCGCCGATATATTCCGCCAGCACCGCTGCGGCATCATTATGGCTTTCCAGCATCAGGGAAAACAACAGTTCCCGCACGGTATAATGTTCTCCCTTTTTCACATAAAGCTTTACCTTCGGCATGGTGGCCGCATAGGCAGAGACGCTGACTGTTTCCTCCACCCTGGCATTTTCCAGTACCAGAATACAGGTCATGATCTTGGTGGTGCTGGCCATGGCCATGGGAGTTTCTTCATTTTTTCCGTATAATACCCGTCCCGAATCGGCATCCAGAAGTACCGCCGCCTGGGCATACAGCTGCAATTCCTCCGGTTTGGCATTTTCATTTTCCCGGTTTTCGTTTAAAATAACTGCCGTCTGTCCGAAATTTTCTGCGACATTACAGCATGCCGGTGCACTCCCCATGCTTTCAAGACACAGGATCCCGGCCAGAAAGGCACAAAAAAAGCCTCGCATAATCATCACTCCCGGTAAGAATTACTTATTATTATGAGGCTGGTTCTTTGTCCTATTCTATTGTGGGTACAGATTTATATGTTTAATGTCAGCTGTACTTCCTGTTCTGCCTGCTGTTTGAATTCCTCCACCTGTACCGGATTCAGTTCCGGCAGTTCCTCCAGGCTCTTCACGCCAAAGCAGCGTAAAAACTGTTCCGTCGTGCCGAACAGCAAGGGTCTTCCGGGAGCATCCAGACGACCCAGTTCCGTGATCAGATCGTATTCCAGCAGTTTATTGATGGCATGATCACAACTGACACCTCTCACCCTCTCGATCTCCAGTCTCGTTACCGGCTGCTTGTAGGCGATAATGGACAGCGTCTCCAACACCGTATCCGTCAATGTCATTTTTCGGGGAGTCTTGGCGATCTTGATCAGATATTCATACATATCCGCCTTGGTACAAAGCTGTACGGAATTGTCGAACTGTGTCAGTCCGATGCCCCGGTTCTCTTCCTCGTACCGCGCCGCCATATCTTTCAAAATAGACTTTGTCGTCTTCACATCCTCTTCGATCACCTCCGCAAGTCTGCTGATCTCCACGGAATCCCCCATGGTAAAAAGGATGGCTTCTATTACTGCTTCTGCTTTACTGCGTTCCATGTTACGACCTCACTGTATCTTAAACGTTAGATGTAATCATAATATCATCGAATATATTTTCCTGGCTGATGTTGATCTTGCCGGTCTTCATCAGTTCCAGAATGATCAGGAAAGTGACAATGACCTCCATTTTGCTGTTCTGCTTCTCCAGAAGCTTCCGGAAGCTGAAGGTCTTATGTTCTCTGGCATAGGCCTCCACATACAGCATCTTGATGTCCATATCCACCTCGTCCTTTTCGATGTTGCCGTACTGGCTGCGGACGGGGTCGATCTTGTCCTCCTGTTTCTTCACGATGGATTTGAAGATCTCGTGAAGCTTGTTCAGGTTCATATCGCCGATGAGTTCTTCGTAGTCGATGGGCCGCCTGTAGGCTTCCACTTCCTTCGGAAGTCTCTGCTCTCTGTACATATTCCTGGCGGCATCCACCTGACGGTCTCTGAGTTCGAAGGACATATATTTGTACATCTTGTACTCCAGCAGCTTCTGGACCAGTTCCGCTCTGGGATCTTCTTCCTCGCCCTCCTCGTTCACTTCCTTGGGCAGCAGCATCTTGCACTTGATATCGATCAGTGTTGCCGCCATCACCAGGAACTCACTCATGACGTTCATATCTTCCCGCTGCATCTGTTTGATGTAATCCAGATACTGGGCCGTGATCTCCACGATAGGGATATCGTAGATGTCTATTTTGTTTTTCTCGATCAGATGAAGCAGCAGATCCAGAGGACCCTCAAACGCTTCCAGTTTTACAGATATTGCCATGTAACAAAACTCCTATTTCCCCTCATTGCTTTCCTCCGGCAATAGATCCACCTCCAGAACCTCTCCCGGATTGAACAGCCGGATCGGGATCGTATGCATCCCCAGGCCTCTGCTCAGCAGCATAACCGTCTTCCCCAGGGTAAACTCTCCTCCGTCATATTTTGGGAAAAGCCTCACATTGGGAGACACCACACCTTTTCCCCAGAACGGGATCCGTACCATGCCGCCATGGACATGGCCCGCCAGTACCAGATCCGCTCCCCAGTCCGCATATTTCGGAAAATAGTCCGGATTGTGAGCGATCAGTATCGTATACTGCTCTTCCCGGGGTTGTCCCAGAAGACCTTTCAGATATGCCGGATCCATGGGCTTTATTCCGAAACGCTTATAGTAGAACCGGTCGATCTCCGAACCATAGATGCGGATCCCGTACTCCGATAACTCCACCGATTCGTTCACCAGTCTCCGGATGCCGATCTTCTGCAAAGCCTCTTCATACCGCTCTGCCATATCACCGTAGGTCTCCGGGTACAGCTTCAGTCTGTGCTCATGATTGCCGTTGCCGTAATAAATGGGATACTTCTTTGCAAGCTTTGTAAGGAGATCCACCGCCACATCCAGACTTGCTCTGGGCTTTGCCGTCAGAATATCTCCGGCGATCAGAATCATGTCCGGTCTTATCTCCTCCACCGCCTGCAGCAGGCGCTCATTCTCTTTTCCGTATCTCTTATTATGCAGATCCGCCAGAACCACTGCCTTTACAGGCTTTTTGATTCTCCGGTCCCGCAGGGAATAATGCCGTACCACGAAACGATTGCTGTCGTACAGCATTATCCACAGCAGGATCACAAGGATCACTGCGATCACGGTAATCACCACATCCAAAGTATCTGCCCCCAGTTTATTGCCAATATGTTCTATAGTATAACATATTTTCCGGGCTTACAAAAGATAAAATTCCATTATTTTGAAGAGGCAATCCCTGTATACCGCTTTTGCCACATCATTTTCATACAGGATCGGAACACTGCCGATCTCCACGCCGTTCAACAGATAGACAGCTCGACCTGCCTCCGTCCCCTTCGCAACCGGAGCCACCGCATTCTCCGGCAGTTCTATGCTTTTCTCCACGCCGGCCAGGGAATTGCCCTCCGTATCCAGATAGCGGAATTCACTCTGGTACCGGATGGATACCGTATCTTCCACGCCGCCTTCTACCCGCAGAGCCTCCAGAGGATCCGTATTTTCATCCAGATACAGGTCACTGACATTGAAGCCATAGCTTAACAATGTCTGGGCATCTTTGAACCGGGTCTTGTAATCCGGTGCTCCCATGACCACAGCGATCAGGTCAATGCCATCCTTCGTGGCTGTGGCGGACAGGCAGTATTTTGCCTTGGAGGTGGAGCCGGTCTTCAGTCCCGTGGCCCACTGATATTGTTTCAGCAGCTTGTTGGTACTGTTTAAGGTAAACGTGGAGCTCCCCTGTCTGGTCTCATGGGTGATGTCTTCCATCCAGATCCCGGTATATTCAAACACCTTCGGATATTTTACCGTCAGTTCTCTGGACATGATTGCCACATCCATGGCTGTGGTATAGTGTCCGTCGGAATCCGTCAGACCGCAGCAGTCCTCAAAATGGGTATCCACCATGCCCAGTTCCGTCGCTTTCTCATTCATCTGTTCCACGAAAGCCTCTTCGCTCCCCGCTATGTATTCTGCCACGGCCACGCTGGCATCATTGCCGGAGGCCACGGCGATACATTTGATCATGGTCTCCAGGGTCTGTACTTCATTCTCCGCCAGGAATACCTGAGAACCTCCCATGGAACTGGCATAAGCACTTACGGTCACCGGATCCTCCAGCTTTATCTTCCCCTGTTCCAGTGCCTCGAAGGTCAGCAGCAATGTCATGATCTTGGTAATGCTGGCGGGACTTCTGCGCTCTCTGGCGTTCTGTTCAAAGATCACTTTTCCGGTAGAGCTTTCCAGAAGCACTGCACTGGGAGCTTCAATAGCCGCCGGCTCCGCGCAGACACTGAAACCATTCCACCAGAACACCTGAATGCTGACGGCGAAAAGCACGATCCATCCGCAGATGCATTTCCTGTTTTTTTGCATAAAAAAGCCACACTCCCTTATCCTTTCTTCTAAAAGATATGGTAGTGTGGCCTTGTATATACCTGTAAATCCCGCCGTCCCGCGTTCTTCGCGGTTACAGTCTGGCGATCAGTGCCTGACAGCGTTCCTTCAAAGCCTCGCCCTTGCTGCGCACGTCGATGTGAAAGACTTTGATCAGCTGTACTGCATAATCCACAGCTACGACCGTCAGAATCACCTGAATCATACGGGTACCCACCTGCACCTGAACACGGTCGATGATGTGATACATGGCATCATGGACAAACTGCACGATACCGATGGCATAAAAGCCCCAGGCAATAGTGCTCTCCAGACAGATGATCCCCCGGTAATTAAAAGGCTTATTATTATAATCCCACCACAGTTCCCCCAGGAACCGGATCATACCGATCCCCACCAGATATTCAAAGGTGGTGGCCAGAATGGCTCCCAGGAAATATAGCTTTACCAGCTTTCCGCGTAAGGGGCTTAAGATCAGATACCCCAGCACTCCGCCAAAACCATAGATCGGGCAAAAAGGGCCTTTGCCGAATCCCCGGTTGGTCAGCTTATGATTGCAGAAAGACATGTAAGTGGATTCCAGGGCCCATCCGAGAATACTGTACAGGACAAACGCTGCTAACAAATGGTATACATCCGTTCCCAGTACTTCATAATTCCACATTTTGTTTCCCTCATAACCTCATAAGTACAAAGTCCCCGGTGATTACGCCGAGGACTGTTGTTTTGCATTAGTTATATTTACGTTTTCTTGCTGCTTCAGACTTCTTCTTACGTTTTACGCTAGGCTTCTCGTAATGCTCTCTCTTACGAATCTCCTGCTGGATACCAGCCTTAGCGCAGCTTCTCTTGAAACGACGTAAAGCGCTATCTAAAGTCTCGTTCTCTTTTACGATTACGTTTGACATCTTACACCCGACCTCCCTTCAGTCCCTTCAAGTAACATGACTGACTGGGTTATTCTAATGCGCAGTTGTTCTACACACATTTGATATTATAGCATAAAAAATGTATTCGTCAACTACTTTTTTATCATATTCCAAAAATTATTTAAAAAACTTATCATAGATACCGAACAGGAAAATAAAAATAACGATCAACGGCAGTCCGTAGGTCACGTAACCGCGCATCCAGTCGTGTACCTTCAAGCCCTTTCCGGTATTGACCTCTTTCTTGTAATTCTCCCATCCCCAGCCGTATCTGGTCACACAGAACAACAGATATACCAGAGATCCTAAGGGCAGGAACAGATTGCTCACCAGAAAATCTTCGAAATCCAGTACTGCTCCGCCGAAGACAGAGAAACCATCCCAGCTCCATACATTGTAGCCCAGCACACAGGGTACGGACAACAGGATGATCAGGAACAGGTTCACCAGAGAAGATTTCTTACGGCTGGCACCGGTCAGTTCCATACCGCAGCAGATGATATTCTCAAATACTGCCAGCACGGTAGACAGGGCTGCAAACGCCATGAACAGGAAGAACAGGCTTCCCCACAGGCGTCCGTAAGACATATTGGCGAATATATTCGGCAAAGTAATGAAGATCAGGCTGGGGCCGGAGGTCTGATCCACGCCATAGGTAAAGCAGGCGGGGAAAATGATCAGTCCCGCGGTAATTGCCACGAAGGTATCCAGCACTACAACTCTGACAGACTCTCCCATCAGGGAATGCTCCTTACCGATATAGCTGCCGAAGATAGCCATGGCGCCGATACCAAGGCTTAAGGTGAAGAATGCCTGATTCATGGCACCTACCAGTGTAGACACCACACCGACCTCCTGCATTCTTCCGAAGTCAGGCACCAGATAGAATTTCAGTCCTTCCTTCGCTCCCGACATAAAGAAGCTGTTGATGGCAAGCACTACCATGATGGCTAACAGCGCGATCATCATAACCTTTGTCACGCGCTCCAGACCGTTCTGCAATCCTCCGGCACAGACGCCGATACCGATGATCACTACCAGTACCATCCAGAACATCATGACCTTGGGATTAGCCAGCATCTGTGGAAACTGATCCGCCACCGCATCGGCGGAAAGACCGGAAAGTTTACCGGTAGCTGTCATATAAAAATAATGTAACATCCAGCCCGCCACCGTAGTATAGAACATCATCAACAGATAGCAGCCTGCCAGTGTGAAATACCCGTGGATATGCCACTTCTGTCCGGGCTTCTCCAATGCCTGATAAGCCTTGACGGGACTTTTCTTACTGGCTCTTCCCACAGCGAATTCCATGGTCATAATAGGCAGACCCAGAATCACCAGGAAGATCAGATAAAACAATACGAATGCGCCACCGCCGCCCTGGCCGGCCATGTATGGAAACTTCCATACATTACCGATGCCAATGGCACAGCCGGCGGACAGCAGGATAAAGCCTAAACGGGATTTTAAATTTTCTCGTTCCATTATGCGAGCTGACCCTCCAGTACCTTGGACGCTTCCGCAATGGCTGCGGGAATGCCTGCGGGATTCTTACCGCCGGCCTGTGCCATATTGGGACGGCCACCGCCGCCACCGCCTACCAGTGCGGCAATTCCCTTGATCAGGTTGCCTGCATGGGCACCGGCCTTTATCGCGCCGTCTGTAGCCATGGCGATCATATTGACCTTGCCGTCCTGTGCGGAAAGCAGTACTACAACGCCCTCGCCCAGTCTGCCTTTCAGCTGGTCTCCCAGATCTCTTAAGCCGTTCATGTCAACGCCGTCCACATTGGCAGCCAGAAGCTTCGTTCCCTTCACTTCCACTACCTGATCCATGACATCGCCCAGTGCGGACTGTGCCATCTTCGCCTTCAGGGACTCATTCTCTGCATTCAGAGCCTTCAGTTCTGCCTGCATATGCTGGATCTTCTCGGTCAAAGCTGCCGGAGTTGCCTTTGCGGCTGCGGCTGCCTTGTTGAAGTTCTCTTCCATGGCCTGATAGTATGCCATCACATTGGCACCGGTCAGTGCTTCGATTCTTCTGACACCGGCTGCAACACCGCTCTCAGACAGGATCTTGAAGTAGCCGATCTCACCGGTATGCTTTACATGGGTACCACCGCACAGTTCCTTGGAGAAATCTCCCATGGATACCACGCGGACGGTCTCACCGTATTTCTCTCCGAACAGAGCCATGGCTCCGCTCTTCTTCGCATCCTCGATGCTCATGATATCGGTAACGACTTCAATATCCTCTGCGATCTTCTCATTGACCAGAGCTTCTACCTTGGCGATCTCTTCCGCGGTCATAGCCTGTCCGTGACTGAAATCGAAACGGGTTCTTGCACCGTCCTGATAGGAACCCTGCTGTTCTACATGGTCACCCAGTACGATCTGCAATGCCTTCTGTAACAGATGGGTAGCGGAATGGTTCTTGCAGACACTCTTTCTGTTATCGGTATCTACGGCAAGTTCTGCGGTATCATTTACGGATACGCTGCCGGATACGACCTTACCCACATGGCCGATGCGGCCGCCTGCGATTTTCACCGTCTCCGTCACTTCAAAAGTGCCGTTCTGGGTGCGGATCACACCAAAGTCACCCTTCTGTCCGCCCATGGTAGCATAGAACGGAGTTACGTCGGTGATCAGAGTACCGGTCTCACCTTCTTTTAAGGTGTTTACCAGTTCGGTCTCAGACGCCAGTGCCACAACTTTGCCGGTTGCGGTCAGTTTATCATAACCTACGAATTCGCTGGTGGTCTTCTCATCCAGAGCATCAAATACACCGGCTGCGGTGGTCAGCTTCTGGGAGAAGTTCTGTCCTTCTCTCGCCTTCTGCTTCTGTTCTTCCATGGCAGCAGCAAAGCCTTCTTCATCTACGGTCAGATTCTCTTCCTGTGCCAGTTCCACGGTCAGTTCCAGAGGGAATCCGAAGGTATCGTATAAGTAGAATGCAGACTTGCCGTCGATCTCCTTACCGCCTTCGCTTCTCTTCTGCTCCAGGATCTTCTGCAGTTCCTTCATGCCGTTCTCCAGAGTGCTCTCGAAACGGGCGATCTCTTTCTGCAGCTCGCTTAAGACAAACTCACGGTTCTTCTTAAGTAACGGATAGCTTTCCGCATAAATTTCATCAATATACATGGCAGCAATGTGTAACAGCTGCTCTGTGGTCATATTTAAGGTGCGTCCGTGTCTTACCGCACGACGGATCAGACGGCGGAGAATATAGCCGGCACCGGTGTTGGAAGGAAGCAGCTTGGCTTCGTCACCGATCAGCATTACGCTGGTACGCAGATGATCCGCCAGAATACGCATGGATCTGGTCAGCTTCTCATCCGCATTGTATTTTGCACCGGAAGCCTCTTCGATATAAGCAATGACCGGAGCAAAAAGGTCGGTCTGATATACGTCTCTGGTACCGTTCAAGAAAGCCAGAATACGCTCCAGTCCCCATCCGGTATCCACGTTCTTCTGCTTTAAGGGGGTCAGATGACCGTCGTGATGCTTCTCATACTGCATGAACACATCGTTACCCAGCTCCGTGTATTTGCCACAGTCACAGCCGGGGCCGCAGTTCGGTCCGCAGTCCGGTCTGTCTGCGATATAGAACATCTCACTGTCAGGACCGCAGGGGCCGTATTCCAGTCCCCACCAGTTGTCGTCAGCGGGCAGATAATACACGTTCTCCTTCTTGAATCCGGAAGCGATACGATACTGTGCGCCTTCCTCATCTCTGGGAGCATTCTCGTCACCGGCAAATACGGTGGCAGCCAGATGATCCGCATCGAATCCGAACACCTGGGTCAGCAGCTCAAAGCTCCACTGGCAGCGCTCCTTCTTAAAATAGTCACCCAGGCTCCAGCTTCCCATCATCTCGAAGAAAGTCACATGACTCCTGTCACCTACGGAATCAATATCGTTGGTACGCACACAACCCTGCACGTTGCAGAGTCTGGTGCCCAGAGGGTGCTTCTGTCCCAGCAGATAAGGCATCAGAGGCTGCATGCCCGCTACGTTGAACATAACACCGGTGGATCCGTCAGATACCAGGGATACTGCTCCCACATCCACATGACCGCGGTCTATATAAAATTGTTTCCAAGCTTTTCTCAGCTCATCAGAAGTGAATTGTCTCATTCTCTCGGTCTCCTTATGAAAAAAATTACAAATAAGCCTACATTTCTACATTATAATGTTATCGTTTCGCCGCGTCAAGGACAAAACATCACTTGAAAAAGATATAGAAAAGGAGCAGAAAGATATTCTGCTCCCTGTAAACAATCTTAGAATGTAAACTTATCTGCAAAATAAGCATCCAGATCGGCGATTGCAACACGCTCCTGCTCCATGGAATCACGGAAACGTACGGTGACGCAGCCATCTGTCTCGGATTCAAAATCATAGGTTACGCAGAAAGGAGTTCCGATCTCGTCCTGACGACGATATCTCTTACCGATATTTCCTCTGTCATCAAATTCACAGTTGTATTTTCTGGAAAGTTCTGCGTAAATCTTCTCTGCGCCCTCGTTCAGCTTCTTGGACAGAGGCAGTACACCGATCTTCACCGGTGCCAGTGCGGGATGGAAATGCAGCACGGTACGTACATCGCCGCCTTCCAGTTCTTCTTCGTCGTAGGCTGCGCACAGGAATGCCAGAACGACTCTGTCCGCACCCAGAGAAGGCTCGATAACATAAGGAATGTATTTCTCCTTCTTCTCGTCATCGAAGTAACTCATATCCTCGCCGGAAGTATTGGCATGCTGGGTCAGATCGTAATCGGTTCTGTCCGCAATACCCCACAGTTCGCCCCATCCGAAGGGGAACAGGAACTCGATATCGGTGGTTCCCTTACTGTAGAAGCACAGTTCCTCAGGGGAATGATCACGAAGTCTCATCTCGTCTTCCTTGATGCCCAGAGACAGCAGCCAGTCACGGCAGAAGCCTCTCCAGTACTGGAACCACTCCAGATCGGTACCGGGCTCGCAGAAGAACTCCAGCTCCATCTGCTCGAACTCGCGCACGCGGAAGATGAAGTTGCCCGGGGTGATCTCGTTGCGGAAGCTCTTGCCGATCTGGCCGATGCCGAACGGCAGCTTCTTGCGCGTCGTGCGCTGGACGTTGTTGAAGTTGACGAAAATGCCCTGCGCCGTCTCGGGACGCAGATACACGGTGTTCTTCGCGTCCTCGGTCACGCCCTGGAAGGTCTTGAACATCAGGTTAAACTGCCGGATGTCGGTGAAATTGTGCTTGCCGCAGGTCGGGCAGGGGATGTTGTGGCGCTCGATGAAGTCCTTCATCTCCGCCTGCGTAAACGAGTCGATCGGCTTTTCCAGCGTCAGGCCGTTGGCGGCACAGTAGTTCTCGATCAGCTGGTCGGCGCGGAAGCGCTCCTTGCACTCGCGGCAGTCCATCAGCGGGTCAGAGAAGCCGCCGAGGTGCCCCGAGGCGACCCAAGTCTGCGGATTCATCAAAATCGCAGAGTCGAGGCCGACGTTGTACGGGTTTTCCTGCACGAACTTTTTCCACCAAGCGCGCTTGATGTTGTTCTTCAGCTCCACCCCGAGCGGGCCATAATCCCAAGTGTTCGCCAGTCCGCCATAGATCTCCGACCCGGCGAATACATACCCGCGGTTCTTGCAGAGCGCGACCAGCTTGTCCATTGTTTTTTCCGTATTTTTCAGCATACTTTTGCCTCCAAAGCATCATTATTCTAATGAAACATTATACCCGCAAACCCCAGCCATGTCAATAGCTTCGCCCCGCAAGCACCGTTTCCGTTCAAAAGCCGCCCAGTCCGAGCTACGGGCAGGGCGGCTTTCCCTGCCGGCCCCCGTGCCTCCGCACGGGGGCCGGCGAATTTCAGATCGTTCCGGTGAGGGTGATGGTGGCTGCGGCGGGAGTGAGGCTCCATTGGTTCGTTTGGGGATCGCGGGTGTAGGTGGCGGCGGGAAG
>OIZA01000165.1_pt1 | contig 39437 bp, 32 predicted proteins | sample 1588381 | NCBI WGS metagenome assembly OIZA01 (sample SAMN03283277) | human gut metagenome | biome: human-associated habitat; material: feces | host: Homo sapiens | place: Peru | collected 2012 | reverse complement strand
ATCTAAATCACATTTCATCCCTTGCATTTTATGCAGGGGATTTTTTCTGCAAATTCCAGAGATTCCCCGAAGAGTTTTATGACATACTTATATAGTTAGATAAGGAAATAAGAGGTTAAACCACGAGCGGCAATGGGGTTTTGATTTTACCCAAACATTATTAGCCGCACTATTGGCATTGCACACGGCAATGCGTATTATGCCGGGAGATACCTCCACTCCCGGCTAATGTTCCCAAAATATAAAAACGTTTGCTCTAACTTGTTGGTTATTCGACGGTTTACCTGGAGAATAACCAAACAAGAGGATAAAAGAGAGGTTAGCAAGACAAAAATCTTGCTGAGCAAACAAGGAAAATCGTAGCTTTAAAAGCTGCGTCTGCTCAGGCAGTTGGATTACGGCACTGTCTCAGGTCGTAGCGTAATGTGTGCAGCACAACGGAAAATTGTGGAGGTAAAAGAGATAATGCTTGGACTCCACAAAGCACAACGGAAGCTCTCGCATATACGGTTACGCCGATTTTTGTCGGAGTAAACGGATATGTTGGGAGTATGAGACAAGCGCACAACCATAAGTGCGTGCCTAAAAAGGCAAAAAAATGTGGGTATGATTTTCCTTAACAACGATAATAAAAAAGGGGGATAAAAATGGGACATAAAAACAAAAAGTCACTTACTCGTCAGGTGCAGGAGGTGTTCGAAAGCAAACTAAGAATAGGATGCAGTAAGCACAAAGACAAGCACGACGGGATAAGCGACAATTACATTTACAGTTATAGCACGCTCAAGACCTATATCAAGGAGGCAAACTATTTTGCCAAATACTGTAAGCGAGAGCACGGTTGCAAGACTCTTGAACAGTGCCGCCCGTATATTTCAGAGTGGATAGACAGCCGTCGGCATCTGTCCGCTTATACGCTCAAGCTGGACATATCGGCATTGGCAAAGCTATATGGAGTTAAAGCGTTGGAATTTGAAATTGAAACGCCATCAAGATTGATGAAGAACATTACACGCTCAAGAGGTGTAAAAAAGAGCGACAAGCATTTCTCGGAGCTGCGAAACGCTGATTTTGTCGAGTTTTGCCGAAGCACAGGATTACGCCGAGCGGAGATAACGGCTTTGCGTGGCAATATGCTTGCAACAGACGAGCAAGGCAGACTGTGCATAGCCGTAACGGTCGGAGCCAAGGGTGGTCGACCGAGACTGGCTCCGATAGTCGGCAATGTAGACAAAATTAAAGCGATGATGGATGCCGCCGGCAACGAAAAGGTCTTTAAAAAGGTCCCGACCGGAGCAGATATACATAGCTATCGTGCGGACTATGCAACGTCGGTATATAACCAATACGCACGACCGCTAAACAAAATTCCGTATGACAGAATAAACAAAGGCACAGGGAAAAGATATCAGAGCGAGGTATATGTATGCCGAGGAGAAAACGCCGGGAAAAGATATGATAAACGAGCAATGCTCGAGGCCTCACACGCCCTCGGCCATAACCGCATCTGTGTGGTCGGCGAACATTATTTAAGGTAGCAGATGGTGCTTGACAGGTTGAAAAAATATTTAATAATGATATAATGCTTTTTAAAGAAAACTTTATTATGAGGAAGTGGTGCTATGCTGTATCTTATGAGCAAGGATATTCTTGTGGCAAAGTTTGAGAATAATGCTATGCAGGTAGAAAACGAAGCACTACTCCCTTTGTATTTTAAAACACATGATAATTTAGATGAGTGGCTCAGCAAAAGAGCGATAGATGCACGCCGTACAAATTCAAGATTACTGAAAAAAGCCCTGCGACTGACGAAAAGGGATGATGTCTCGACCGCTCTTAAATTTGGTGCAGCAAAAATAACGGATACCTATTGGGTAAAAGACTTACATTCTCATTTAACATACGATGATGTTAAGTTTAAAACAAACAATTATGACACTTTAGCGTTGTGCAGAGATTTAAACGCATTTAATCAAACGCCTTCAAGAACGCCTGAGCTCACAAACACAGGCAGCTTTGAAAAATGCTGGAGACTGATAAATAACGAATGGTGGATGTACAAGACAGGGAGTAATAACGCATATTTTTCAGAACTGTTTATTTGTGAATTCAGCAAGAAAATGGGCTTTCCGACAGCAGAATACGAAATGGACGGAGGCTATATACGGACAAAGGACTTCACCGAAAACGGCAAATATAATCATGAGCCGATGTCCTCGTTAATTGATGAGGATGAAGATTATTCAAACAACTTTAATCTTATTTATAGCATAAATCCGAGCTTTGCCGCCGATTATTTGAAACTAATCTACACCGACGCAATTTGTTGCAATACGGACCGCCACACGGATAACTACGGATTTCTGAGAAACCCCGATACAGGCGAGATAGTTTCGCTTTCTCCTAACTACGATAATAATATTGCATTAGTATCCAACGGACCGCTCAGCCTTCCAAACGAAAACGATGCATTTATTGAATTGTTCGTTGCTTTCCTTAAAAACAACATTACGGCAAAAGAGATATTTAAGTCATTGAATATTCAGCCGCTGAGCAAGCAGGAAATAGAGGAATGTATTCAACAAGTGCCAATCAAAATCGAATACAACATAGCCGATATTATATGGAGTAGACAAGATTTGCTTTGGAAACAATATAATCAAATCGGTTAAAAATTTAAGCCAATCTTACAGCCTCTGCGGAGTAATCTGCAGGGGTTTTTGTATTGATATGGCTAAATAACGAATAGAAATACGGTGCTTCTGTTTACAGTCCTTGCAAACGGACTACAAAATGATGTTTTGTAAAATTTAGTGTTGATAAAACATTAAAACCCTGTTACACTGTTTAAATGAGAATTAAACAAGTATGACAGCGGTCTTCAAAAAAGCAAAATGGCGAAAATGTTATATATTAGTTGAAAAAACACTAATATTCTGATATAATATCAATTAAGTATGTATATGCCTTTGATTTGTACTTTTATCGAAAAGTTCCTATTATTTCAAAGCGGGGGCAGGAATATAAATTTATGGAAATAATAAACAATACCACTAAAACTTTGAGGGATGACTTAAAAGGGGAAGCAAGCTGTCTATCGTTACCGCTTGCTTCTCCATTTATGCTTTTCATGAGCTTAAACAGGAACTGCTTGACATAGATGAATTAAGATTCATATTCACCTCGCCCACATTTACGACCGAAAAAGTCAAGAAAGAAAAGCGTGAATTTTATATCCCGCGCTTGAATCGTGAACGAAGCTTATATGGAACTGAATTTGAGGTAAAGCTCAGAAATGAACTTACGCAGAAAGCAATTGCCAAGGAATGTGCCGAATGGATTAAAAATAAGGTTACATTTAAATCAAATACAAGTGATAAATCGATTCAGGGGCAAATTGTTGTTGACGGAATTGGTTATACTCCCATAAATAATTTTACAACAGTGGAATGTGGAGTGTGGAATGAGGAGTTAACTCTTGATGAAAACCTTGCATTTCACGAAAAGCAGGCAAAACTTGAAAAAGAGATTGCACGGCTTGAAAAACGAGCCCGAGCAGAAAAACAGCCGAGAAAAAAGTTTGAGTTGGTGCAGAAAATTAAAGAATTAAAAGAGAAAGGATAACACAACATTATTATGAGACCATATAAAAAACTAACAATTATATCTATAATTATTACAATTATTACAGCTCTAATTTCTGTGTTACTTAAATTTGTTTTCGTAAAGAGTTGTAGTGAGTTTTGGATTAATGTGTCCCTCGCTATATTTGGTGGGTCATTTTTATCAATTATAAATTCATTGATTTCATATTATCATGAGAGAAGAGTTACGCTTGAAGGATTAATGTATCATACAAGAAGGATTATAGCTTATTTAAATAAATATCAAACCAATATGACGTTAGAGCAGAAAATGAAATTCTTTTTAGATTATTATGATATTGATAAAAGTGCTTGGGACGCAGATTATGGTAATATCGATTTTTTCTTTGAAATTCTAACTGGTCACAGAAAGTATATATATGAAAAAATATATCAACCGATTATTAAACTGAATAGCGAAGTAGCAAACCATGTTTGGCATTTTCGTTGGTATTTCGATGGAACTGGTAAAAACGAAAAGGTCATGGAAACATTCGTTGAGGACATAGAGAGACTTTTGGTTAAAACGATTGAGGAAGACGTACCCACAGAATCTGATGATAATGGAAATCCAATTTCATATTGCCATCTCACACATACTGAATATATTTTTGTGTCAAATATTATGGAAGAATTAAATGGACAATTTTTAGAAATATTGATTGGAAAGAATAAAAAACATAAACAGGAGGATGAGGATAATGGACAAGTTAAAGATGCAGACAGTGAATAAGGCGGATGAGAATTATAAGAAGCTGGCGGAGATGTTTCCTAATGCGGTGACGGAGGCTATTGACGAGAACGGCGATGTTGTCCGTGCGATTGATAAAGATGTGCTTATGCAGGAAATCAACACGAGGGTTGTTGACGGCAAAGAGGAACGCTATCAGTTCACATGGCCGGACAAAAAGAAGACTGTTCTGCTTGCCAATGCTCCTATAAACAAGACGCTTCGTCCTTGCAGAGAGGAAAGTGTTGACTTTGATAACACAGAAAATCTCTACATTGAGGGAGATAATCTGGAAGTCCTCAAACTCTTGCAGGAAACATACCTCGGAAAAATCAAGATGATTTACATAGACCCTCCGTATAATACGGGTAATGACTTTGTGTATGAGGACGATTTTGCACAGAGTACGGACGAATATCTTGCAAATAGCGGTCAGTTTGATGATGATGGCAACCGTCTTTTTGCGAACACAGAAAACAATGGTCGCTTCCATACTGACTGGCTAAACATGATTTATCCAAGATTGAAGTTAGCAAAAGACCTGCTGACCGACGATGGTGTTATTTTTATTAGTATTGATGATAATGAATCGTCCAATATAAAAAAGATTTGCGATGAAATTTTTGGTGTCAGCAATTACATCAATCAAATTGCATGGGTATCCAATATTACAGGGCGTCAAATTTCAGGAACAGGCGCAGCAAAAACTTGGGAGAGCGTTTTTGTATACTGTAAAAATGTTCAGAGCTTTTATAGCTTAACGGTAGATATAACTTTCGCCAAAGAAAAAATGCCAGATAGTTACAAAGGATTTAACAAGGATATAAGGAAAGATGCATATGGTTCTTTTGCGGTTGGAGACACTTTGTATAACCATAATCGTAAATTCAATGAAGAGACTCGACCAAATTTGGTGTTTTCTATTTTTTATAACCCAGATACAGAAGAGATTGTCACAGGGAATATTGGAGAAGTCAAAAAAGGATTTATTGAATTGCTTCCTCACAAAAATGGAGACGGAATCCACAAATATCATGCTTGGCGTTGGTCGAAACTAAAAATCGCTAACGAAAGTTATAATCTAATCGTTTTACCAACCTCAAATGGAGGATATGAAATTTATACTCGCATTCGAGATTTCAATACTACGCTGTTAAAAGATATTGTTACTAATATTCCTAATGGTGATTCAGAATTACAGAAGTTATTTGGTGGAAAAAAGTATTTCGAATACCCCAAATCTGTTGACCTCATTAGCACTTTTATTGGCTCAATAAGCGACAAATCTGCCATTGTTCTCGATTTCTTCTCTGGCTCTGCCACTACCGCCCATGCAGTTATGCAACTCAACGCCGAAGATGGCGGACACCGTAAATTTATTGTGGTTCAGCTACCGGAAAAGACAGATGAAAAGAGTGAAGCATACAAAGCGGGATATAAAAATATTTGCGAAATTGGCAAAGAGCGTATTCGCAGAGCAGGTAATAAAATATTAGAAGAAGCAACTCAAGAAACTGTTGACATTGCAAAATATAGTGAATCATATGAAGTAGATGAAACAATGAATAAATATAAGAATCTTGATGTTGGCTTCCGTGTATTGAAGTGCGACAGCTCCAACATGAAAGAGGTTTACTACACACCCGACGACTATGAAATGAGTTTGTTCGATTCACTGGAGGACAATATCAAAGAGGACAGAACTCCTGAAGATTTACTGTTCCAGGTTATGCTTGATTTAGGCATACTCCTTTCAAGCAAAATTGAAGAAACAACCATTTCCGGAAAGAAAGTATTTAAAGTAAATGGTAATAATCTGATTGCCTGCTTTGATGAAAACGTGACAGAAGATGTAATCACGGAAATCGCAAAACAAAAACCGTATTATTTCGTAATGCGTGACAGCTCAATGGCAAATGACAGCGTCGCCACCAACTTCGACCAAATCTTCGCCTCCTATTCTCCCGGTACTATAAGGAAGGTGCTGTAATGGCTGAGATGAATGATTCGTTTTCAAAGCTTTCTGAGTTTGCAAAGAAACTATCAAATCACCCATTAATGGAAGAGCCACCCTGTTCTTTAGTGCATAATATAATTCCTACAATTCCGTCAGTGGAGATTGATAGAAAAAGCACTTTTGCATATCAGATGCAACAGCAAACCAATCAAATTATCGAAAAGAATAATGAACAAATTCGATTACTGAATGAGCATAATGAACAGTTGGTTAATAATTATAATAAACTGGAAGAATTATATAGTCTCAAAAGCAAAGAATTTGAAAAAGCAAAACAAGATGCTAAAAATAGCAAAAATAAATATATACTTGCTACTATTATTTCTGTTATTTCTTTATTCGTTGCTATTGCTTCTTGGGTGTTTCCAAGATAAAACATAATTGTAAGGTGATAATATGCCAAACACTAATTTACCCGAATACTTATATTACTATACAGATGTTGACACTCTTGCATTGATATTAAAAAATCACACAATTAGATTAAATTCACTCGACAAAATGGATGACAAGCAGGAACAGATGTCCACGGATTTACAAAATTTCGGAAAGTTTGTCTTTGTTAGTTGTTGGACTGAGGAACAAATAGAAAGTATTCCAATGTGGAGAATGTATACGCCAAAAGGAAAAGGTGTTCGAATTAAACTCCGTTCCAATCCCTTTGTAGCATATGATGTTGATGTATTAAATTTTGCAAAGATTATCGGAGCACAAAGTGTTCAAGGGTCAGGACAATTAGATTTTAAATTGATTATTCCGACCGAGAAACTTCTTGATAAAAATTACGCCGTTTCAAACTATACACATAACAGTCAACTATTAAATATTGAATATACAAATGACAATAATTTGCTAAATCCCGATGTAATGTATACAACTGAGGCAGGGGCTATTGTTGTTGAATTGGATAAATTAGGAAAATGCAAAAATTTGTATTGGAAATTTCAAAAAGAGTGGAGGTACCGATTGTTGATTTTCCCCATTTCAATAAATCGATATTTGCAAAGAAATTACTCTGAATTGATTAAATTTGTTTCAGAAGCGCAAAAAGGAATATCTGCTCTACCATTTGATTATTATGATTTGGTCATTCGTGATGAATGCTTTGAAGATATGAGTATTATGCTTGCTCCCGATATTACCGAGTCATCTAAAACATTTGTAAATCTTTTAGTCCAAGAGTACAATCCATCATGCGAATTAATTTCAAGCGACTTAACCAGTCTTATATAATAAATCCGATAATCGCCTATAAAAGAAAAGAGGCAGTAGAAGAAAATGAAATTTAACTTTAAAATACAACAATACCAAACGGATGCTGTTGATGCGGTTGTGAGGGTCTTTAACGGACAGAGATTTCACGACCGGACAACTTATATCCGTGACCTCGGTAAGGTTAAGCCGAATAAGAATGCATCGGGTCAAGATATCTACGAGGGTGAACAGATATCCAATATGACCGACGATGACTACGACCTTACATCAGACACGGGATATAAAAATGAGATTATCGAGCTTTCGGATGACCAAATTCTCAGAAATATACATACGATTCAAAGCGAGAACAATATAAAACTTTCACCGTCGTTGGTAAAGGATTTCGGCAGATGCAGCCTTGATATTGAAATGGAAACAGGTACAGGTAAAACCTATGTTTATATCAAGACGATGTTTGAGCTGAACAAAAAATACGGCTGGAGCAAATTCATTGTTGTTGTGCCGAGCATAGCCATCCGTGAGGGCGTAAAGAAGTCATTTGAAATTACAGCCGAACACTTTATGGAACACTACGGCAAAAAGGCTCGTTTCTTTATTTATAACAGCTCAAATCTCAACCAACTGGATTATTACTCAAGCAGTTTTGCTATCAATGTAATGATTATAAATACCCAGGCTTTTGCTTCATCACTTAAAGAGGACGGAAGAAGCAAAGAGGCTCGTATTATCTATTCAACGCGTGATAACTTTGCTTCACGCCGACCGATTGATGTTATTAAAGCGAACAGACCGATTATAATTCTCGACGAACCGCAGAAAATGGGCGGTGAGGTAACACAAAAAGCATTAAAGAACTTCAATCCTCTTTTCAGCTTGAACTATTCGGCAACACACGCAAAGCAGCATAACCTTGTTTATGTGCTTGATGCTCTTGATGCGTTTAATAAAAAGTTGGTTAAGAAAATTGAAGTCAAGGGTTTTGAAGTCAAAAATTTCAGAGGAACAGACAGTTATCTTTTCCTTGAGCAAATTGTACTTTCAAAGAACAAGCCACCGAGAGCTAAAATTGAACTTGAAATTGCATACAATAAATCAATAAACAGAGAAACAAGAACTCTTGATGTGGGCGACGACCTTTACCGTGAATCCAATGAGATGGAACAGTACAAGGGCTACACCGTTTCTGAGATTGATGCCGACGGTACGGTTACTTTTACAAACGGTGTGGTTATTCACGTCGGAGAGATTATGGGCGATATTTCTGAAAAGGATATGCGTCGAATCCAAATCAGAGAAACGATACTTTCACATTTTGAAAAGGAAGAAAATCTTTATAACAAGGGAATAAAATGCCTTTCGCTTTTCTTCATTGATGAGGTCGCAAAGTATCGCCGGTACGATGAGGACGGCAATGAGATACTCGGAGAATACGGCGTTATGTTTGAGCAAGAATATCAAAGCGTTCTGAACGACTACATAACAATGTTCGACACGCCATATCAGAAATATCTGAAATCAATGTGCATGGATGCATCAGTTGTACATAGAGGATATTTTAGTATTGATAAGAAATCCGGACGCAGTATCGACAGCCCGACTAAAAGAAATTCAGAATTCTCGGATGATATTTCCGCTTATGATTTGATTCTGAAGAATAAGGAAAGACTTCTTTCTTTCGACGAGCCGACAAGGTTTATATTCTCCCACTCCGCTCTTCGTGAGGGATGGGACAACCCTAATGTTTTCCAAATTTGCACGCTGAAACATTCGGACAGTCAGACTACCAAACGGCAGGAAGTCGGACGTGGCCTGAGACTTTGTGTAAATCAATTCGGAAACAGAATGGATGTTCAAAGCTGCGGAAGTATGGTTCATGACATCAATAAGCTGACCGTCGTGGCGAGCGACAGCTATAAGAATTTCGTCACAGATTTACAGAAAGACATTAAGACTGTTCTTTATGACAGACCGACAACTGCTTCATCCGAATATTTCAAAGGCAAGTATGTTAAGGTTGACGGCGAACCCTCTCTTATTGATGAAAGAACTGCCAAATCAATTGAATTTTATCTTATTCAGAACGGCTATGTTGATGAGGATAGCAAGGTTACCGATAAATACCGCTCGGATTTGGCAAACAATAATCTTGCAAAATTGCCGGATAAACTTGTTCCGATGGCTGACGGAATACACGAACTTGTGCAAGCCGTGTATGACGACAGCGTGCTTGCCGAGATGTTTGCCGACGGACATAAGACCAAGGTTACCGAAAACAAGCTCAATGATAATTTCTACAAGAAAGAGTTTCAAACGCTTTGGAATGAAATCAATCACAAATACGCATATATGGTTGATTTTGACAGCGATGAGTTGATTAGCAAAGCGGTTTCGGCTATTGACAGTAGGCTGTATGTTTCTGAGCTTCAGTACACAACGACGGTCGGACAGCAGAAAGCTCAGATGAATGAATATGAGGTTGAACGCGGAGACTCCTTCACCAAAGAAAAGACAAAGACAAAAACACTCAAGCACGCTGCGACCAGCAGTGTAAAATATGACCTTGTCGGAAAGGTTGCCGAGGGAACAAAGCTGACAAGAAAATCCGCAGCGGCAATACTTCGCAGTATTGACAAGCTGTATATGTTTAAATTTAATCCGGAAGAATTTATTTCCAAGGTCGTTAAAATTATCAATGAGGAAAAGGCAACCACGATTGTTGAGCATATCTCATATAACACAATAGACGGTAAGTATGATGATAATATTTTCACCGCAGAAAAGAATTCACAGAGCTTTGATAAGGCTTTTGTGGCGAAGAAAGCAATTCAAGATTATGTTTTCACAGACGGGTATGCCGAGGAAAGCACTGAAAAGCGTTTTGCCAAAAGCTTGGATATAGCGGATGAGGTATGTGTTTACGCCAAGCTGCCAAAGGCATTTCATATTCCTACGCCGGTAGGCAATTATTCGCCGGACTGGGCTATTGCCTTTAAGGAAGGCTCGGTAAAGCATATATACTTTATAGCCGAAACTAAAGGTACGATGGACAGCATTGAACTGAGAGGCATCGAAAAAGCAAAAACGGATTGTGCTAAAGTTCTTTACAACAAGCTTTCTACAAGCAAAGTTCGATATGATGTTGTAAATTGCTATGAAAAACTGCTCGATATCGTAAATAAGGATTGAGTGTAGAGGATATTGATGCAAAAGCTCATTCGGTGACTGTTGCATAACAACAATTCTTATATAGCTACAACATAATAAACGCAAGCCCGACTATCAGGTTAAATCCTGACGGTCGGGTGCTTTTTATAATATTGCGAATAGTTGTTTATACGGACTCTCAATATGGAAGATAATCATCATCGTATAAATCATAGTCGACGTACGGTATGTAGGTATAACCGTTTTTTAGTGCTCCGTTATTAACATTAGCATTATTTGCCGTGGCTGTAGTATTAACGACTGCAGGCGTTCCGATGCAAGAAGAATTAATATCTTTTCATTTTGAAGCAAGTCTTGAGGGCGACTCTTCAAAGCCGTCACAATCCGAGTCGCTCGAAAGGTTCTCGCCGTAAAAGCCAAAGGTATGTGAACAGCAAATGGCATCCTCTTCGTCATCGGCATACGGATTATCGTAGTACGGGGAATTTAACGATTCGTTAAGCAGCTCCTCATTTTCATCATCAAAGTACATTCGGATTCCGTCCACTTCAAGATATTTTTCCGGCTTAATATCAACGGTTGAGACGGTAACGGAAGAAACGCACGGTGTGGTGTTACATGTTGCAACCTCTCTATTCGTTAAATCAGGCTCAAACGTTTCTGATTCAGCAACAGGGCTTAAAGACACAATTCTTGCAAGAGTTTCTTCTAAAACATCATACGGCAAAAGCTTTTTTATGTAACTCTTCTCGCTGAGCTTGTCCCACATTTTACGGTTAAAAATATGATTCGGGCAGTCATTGATTGACTGAAGCCATTCAACTTTTTGTGCAACAGTAAGTCCCGGTGTATCAAGATAAGGTATGTTCCATATGCCGCCACGATGGCCTGCAATGCAATCCTTAAAGCATTTCCAGCGGTAATTTTCGTCCTCTTGAGGACCTGATGCAACACCAGAAAGAGAACAGTCAATGTCATTGAAAAATCTGAGCCACTCGGCAACAGTACGCAAACATTTCTGCTTGTCCGCAACGGCTTTGTATAAAAGATATTCAGCATTGTTTTTAAATGGAACAGTATCGATATGGGCGATTTCGTAACTTTCACCGTCAATTTCAAGATACTCTGCGCGAAGGGATTCCTTTACAGGCTTGCGCTTCATATCGAAATCCATGGACAAGTTTTTCACATGTGAGGATTCGGTGTAAGGACAATTTGTCTTTTGTATCTCGGATAGCAAAGTGTACTGCTTGTATGTAGCGGCTATTTTTCCTGTTCTGCTTGCGACGCTCAAAATATATGCTTTGCGGTTTTCGTAAGATTCTTTTGGCAAGTCGGGATTTTCAGAACCGGCTCCGTTCCTCGCAATTACTCCGCCGAGAACATTGTGCTCAGGGTCAGCAACTGTTAGACTTGCGTTGCCGCGGGTAGTTATATTAAGCAGGTCTGTTTGCTCGTGTTTAACTTCCCAAACTTTTGGATTAGATTCATCCGTTATTAGCGTTCGGGATTCTGTGAGACACTCACGCAATCCAAAAAGCGGAAGAGCATTAAATTCATCAAAAGGCATATCGGTGATTAAACCATCAGTTGTAGCACTATATACATGATAACCGCTCTCGTGTATTCCGCAAAATGATGCGAACAATACGCTGCGAGTGAACGATGTGATAAGCGATGCCGAGACATTATTAGTTATCAAGCTCTCCGCATTGTTGCTTTTGGTTTTGTCCGGGCAATACATATCGTGCACATTTTGAGCAATTTTGCCGTATAAGGAGTTAATGATAAACTTATACAGCTTTGCCTCAAGGCAATTTTTGCCGTAAGCGTTTGCTGCCTCGGAACGAGCTGTAACAAGTTCAGATACGATGTGACGGTACGGATAAACAGTTTTGCCTGAATTATCCTTTAAGACATTAGCTACGACACCGCTAACAACGGTTATTTCCGCGCCCATTTTTAGAGCAACATAAAGCTCAGGACCGGAACAGTATACCGGGTTGTTTTCTTCAAGAGGATAACACGGAGCTTTATCATCCTCCTCGTTGTTGCGTTTCAAATTAGGAAACAGACAATTATGCGGGAAACGATATGTAATCTTTGCAAATAACGGCAACATGGGATTTTCCCTGCCGTCAACAACAAAATCGTCAAGTGTAAGTATATGATTCTTCGGCAACTCACGGGCAATAGGATTACTATAATCTATCGCCGGAACCAGCATCATAGCCGTGGGATAAGCGCTACAAATGTCAACATCAAAGGTTTGGTGACCGTGATGCACATCAACGGAAAAGCAAGCATTACAACCGCCGGCATAAGACAACGAACCAAACCGTTGAACTGTTTCGGCAGCATCGTTTATGGAAAATCGAACGCTGTTGCGAGCAAATTTGTTTTGTAACGTTAATCGTAATTTATTGCTTACTTCCTTTACCCCGGAATATATTTTATGGTAATCAATAATATTACCACACCCCAAATCCTTGCTTATAAAATCCTGTGCAACCTTGCAAGCGGCAGATGTTACGGTGCATGGCATACTGCGATTTATACCCCATATACGGCTTTGAAAGATGAGAATATTGTTATTAACCGAACAAGCGTATTGTAAATACTTGAGAGGGCAAAAAGCAAGGTATTTGTCGAGTAACTTCTTGAAATTACCCTCAAAACCTTTGACGTTAAAATCATACTGATAACAGTCGCAATATTTACCGTAAATCTCGGGAACGCTGTTGTCATTACCGCAGCAATTGAGACAAACAGCATCTCTAATGTCGATGTTTAACAGATAACAATGATTCCAACCACTGCATACAAAAGAGCTTACAAAATGGTTAAAGGATTGAGAAGAAAATATGCCGTGATGTAAATCGGTTATTATATTACAGTGTAACTTTAATAGGTTAGAACTGTATTTGCTGACGGTATCGACCGATGAAAAGAACTTCAAGCCAAAATTAAGCAATAACGTTATAGGAATACAGTCATGAGATTTATAGTCACAAGTTGTTCTAACGAGTTTGTAATTAGTAGAGTTTACTTTAGGAGGCTTGTCCTTAGGGATAGAAGTCGCAACGTTACGGCTGCAATCAAAATAGAACGCAGCATGATTTTGAGCATCCTTAAACGCCGTAGAGCAACAGACATTAGGCTTGCCGGATGGCGTAAGATAAGGGATATATTCAAAGGTTACAACATTGCGACGGTCGTAACGAGCAGATAATAAAAAGCAATCAAGGAAACGACCAAGCAAATAATCAATACTGAGATTACAAACAACATCAGAAAAGACAAAGAAGATAGCGGTCAAAACGTAGTCATCAATAACAACGCTTAGGTTATAGCTAATAACATTATCGGGTTGACCGACCCAGAAAGGCTCGGCACGAATCATAAGTCGTTCATCAGAGGAACGCATAAGAGATAAGCTATCAGGTAATCTGACTTCAAAATCAGTAAAAGGTTTGGAGTCTGAAGAGATGGGAGCAACAGAAGAATGGCACCCACCCCCATCCCTTGAATTTACCATAACGGTTTTTGGGGGTGTGCCCAAATTCCTTGATTCTACGGGCTTTTTTGATGCTTTGCTTGCGGGGGTTTTAAAAATCTCCGCAATTTTTTGAGTTTTTGCAATTACCAAACAACGTTGGTTAAAATCTATATTTCGGGTTTCTCCCGAGTCAAGGACTTCCCATCCGTCTGCTGTAACAGTCTTTATAAATTCGTCGTTAAAGAATTCTTTTTTCATTTTAAACACCTTTACTATATTTTTTTGAGAGCGGCATCTAATCCCCTCTCATAGTAAAAAATGTTAGTTGAAACCAATTTTTGAAAATTTTTTGTTTTTATTCGATTTCGCAAAGCATTTAAAGTAAAAAGATACCCCACCAAAGTCTGCAATGACTCTGATAGGGATAAAATATGAACTGATATGTTAAATCTTGCCATTAAAAAATTTATTTTGCAATTATATATTTCATACCCTCAAATTAGCATTTCATACCGGTTAGTATGGTTATAGCAGCCAAATAATACATAATATCACAAACTAAAATTATGGAGGGCGACAGTCAAATGATTAAATTTAAATAAAAATTTTATAAATTTAAAACCAAATTATAGCGATTTAGATGTGACTCATCTTGACAATCACTTAAATTAAATGCTAAAATATTTTAAATAAGTTATATAATACTTATGTAATTTTAACTTCTTTGATTTAGGGAGGATTATTATGAAAAAACTGGTTAAAAGAATCATTTCCTCGTTTTTAATCGTAGCAGTTCTTATTTCATTTGCTCCGATGAGCGGAATTAAAGATTTAGCTTTCGACTTCACTACAAAATCATTGGCAGCTGAAACAAATGGTAAACTTGGAGATAATATTTCTTACTCGCTCAATTTGGATTCGGGTTTGCTAACAATAAGTGGTACAGGTGAAATGAATAATTATAGTAATCATAATATTTCTCCGTTCTATTATAAGAAGAGTTTAATTAAAGATGTAATCATTGAAGAAGGAATTTTGAATATAGGAGATTCTTTGTTTGATGGCTGCACTTCCATTGTAAGCATATCACTTCCCGATAGTGTTGTATCTATCGGAAGCTTTGCATTTTTGGGGTGTTCTGGAATAAAAAATCTATCAATCCCCAAAAGCACTACTGATATAGGTTTTCAAGCATTCTTTGGCTGTTCGAGTTTAACCGAAATAACAATTCCCGAAAACATTGGCGAAATAGGTAATGGGATGTTTCAGGGATGTACCGGATTAGTTACAGTAACAATTTCTGATGGCATAAAAAGTATTGGTTATTCAGCATTTGATAATTGTACAAATTTAACCAATATAACGATACCTAACAGCGTAACAAGAATTGAAGAGAATGCATTTAGCAGATGTACTGGACTAACAAGTATAATTATACCGCAAAACGTTACTAGTATAGGTGATGGCGCATTTAGCTATTGCTCGAAATTGGCAGATATAACAATCCCAAAAGGTATTACGTGTATTGGTAGCCGACTGTTTAGTGATTGTATAAATTTAACAGATTTAATAATACCAGATAGCGTTATGAGTATTGGTGATGAAGCATTTAAGCATTGCATCAGATTAAATGGTGTTGCGATACCGAGTAGCGTAACGAGTATTGGAAAATCTGCATTTGAAGAATGTGAATCTTTACAAAGTATAACAATTCCAGATTTCCTTACTGAAATTGGAGATAATGCATTTCTATCTTGCATTAAATTAGAAAGTGTAAATATTGGTAGCGGCTTAAAAAGCATAGGTGAATGTGCGTTTAAGGGCTGCATAAATCTTAATCATATTACTATTGATATAAATAATATATTTTATGACAGTAGAAATAATTGCAACGCAATTATTGATTCAAAAAGTAATTGCTTGATTTTGGGTTGCCAAAACACGGTTGTACCGGATGATGTATTAAGCATAGGTTCATACGCTTTTTACTACTGCAAAAATTTAACTGATTTAATTATTCCGGAAAAGCTAACAAATATAGGTAAATATGCCTTTTGCGGGAGCACCGGTTTAACCCATTTGGAATTTGGGGAAGAAATAACAAGTATTGAAAATTATGCATTTGCGTATTGCACAAGTATAAAGTACGTGACCATACCGGGAAACGTAAAAGACATTGGTGATTCTGCTTTTTCGGGCTGCACAGAATTGACAAATTTAATATTGAAAGAAGGCATTACAAGTATTGGCCGCTCTGCATTCGATAATTGCAAGAGTTTAGCAAATATAACAATTCCAGATAGTGTTGCAAGCTTAGGCGAATTTATTTTTTACGGCTGCGAAAAACTAAAGAATATAAGATTGGGTAAAGGTATTACAACTATATCTGAATCTGCATTTAGTAACTGCAGACAAATAGAGTATATTACAATTCCTGATAACGTTACTCAAATAGAAAAATCTGCATTTAGGTATTGTTATAATCTTTCAGATGTAAAAATGTCAAATAGTGTTATAAATATTGGACAGTATACATTCGATAGTTGTAAAAGATTAACTTTTCTCACTATAAGCAATAATTTGAAAAACATAGGTGCTTTTGCATTTAATGGGTGTGAGAATCTGCCTAGTATCATAATACCTAACAGTATTACGAGTATAGAAAAATCTGCTTTTCAAAGTTGTTCATCGTTAAAAAATGTTACAATTCCGGACGATGTTTCAAAAATTGGGTATGCGGCATTTATGGGATGCTCAAGTTTAACAAATGTAATTATTCCCAACAGCGTAAAAATGATAGAAGAATATGCATTTAAGAATTGCTCTTCCCTAACAAAAATTAGTCTTCCAAACGGAATCAAAAATATAGCGCGTAATACTTTTGAAGGATGTTCAAGTCTAACTAGTGTTTTAATTCCTGCCAACATTGAAGTTGTTTATCCTACTGCCTTCCCGAGAAACGACAATATGCAGATTCTTGCTCCGAAAGATTCAAGTGCATATAACATGCTGAAGGAAGATAATTACAATGTTATTCCATACAGCTTTACGGTGAACAAGGATGATAAGGATAAACCGATGTTGGCACTTGACGGCAAGGTGGTTCTCACTGAAGATACGTGGAGCTGCATATGTCGACTGGTTAAGGATACCGATGTGCAGTACATATATTTTGAAGAGCTTGATGTCAGCAAGATGCTTTCGTCTGATATCCTTGAAGATGTCGACGAAAGTAACTTAAAAAGCGAAAAGGTTACCCTTTCGATAATCAGAGACGGTGAAACAATTCGTCTCGGCGACGTAGAAGAAAAAACATCTTTTCAAAAAATTGTTGAGGCAGTGACCGAATTCTTTTCGTTCATTTTTGATTCAGTTTATAAAGGATTAAAAGGCGTGTGGGCTTCAATCAAAAATTGGTGGAAATAATTATAACAAAAATACTATTTTTCCCAGATTTACAAGGAGAAACTATTTATGAAAAAAACAGTTAAAAAAATTTTGTCATTATTACTTGTACTTATTATTTCAATCGGCACAAGTACAGTTGCGTTCGCAGAGGAACCAAACGGAAAAAGTTATGAGTTCGACGAGAAGACAGGAGAACTCAGATTGTACAATGACGCATGGGATAAAGACTTGACTACTGATTTAAATATTGATGAAAACGATGTTATTGAATCGAGTATTGAAAGAAATTTTTCAAGAGAGAAATACGAATTTCTGTTAAAAGTAAAATCTATATTTATGGGAAAAGATGTTTCCTATGATTCCGATTTGTTCTTATATTCTGCAAATATTGAAAAAATCTCTGCTGATATTAATAATGAAAAGATTACATCTTTTGATAATGCTTTATACTCAAAAGATAAGAAAACACTTTTAAAATGTCCTATTGCCCGTGAGGATAAGAACGTCACTATAGCGGAAGAATGCACCGGGTTTGAAAAGTTTGCATTTTCATCAATAGACTTGAAAAACAATTGTAATGTAACAGTAGAAGGCGATAATGAATATCCCAATTATCGACAGAAACGAGTTAATCTGATTTTTACCAAAGAAGGCCAATTTAAGGAACTTTTGAGCAATTATATTTGTGGTAGAGAGCAGTATATAGATAATATTTATGTGCCTGAAACACAGGAAAATATAGATACAAATGAATACAGCAATTTTAGATATTGGAAGACGTCGTCTTGGATAGCAACTTCATATTTATATGCACAGCCAGATGAAAATTCACAAAATCAGTTTAATTTGATTTTGCAAAAAAAGGAACAGGCGTTATACCAAAAGTATTCTTTGGATAGTGAGGAATTTGATTCTATTAAGTATGGTATGTTTTTTAAAGATATATTTGTGTTTCTTTTTGAGGAAGGGTATGCAGATAATCTGGAGGACAATATAATTAAGTATGGTTTGCTTTTTGTAGAAAAAGAAGATAATGTGCTGCGGAACTGTGCAAGGATTTGTACAGAAAACATTAACAGGGCTATAAATAATAAGGACTGTGTTAGAAATCTATCGAGTTACATTAAAGACAGCGAGGTTGTAAACGGTAAATGTGGAGAAAATGTTTACTATCAATTTACCCGAAATGACGGCTTGCTTAAAATCAGCGGCACAGGAGTGATGTATTCAACTGACACTTTAAAAGAAATGTCATTTACAAACGAAAATTTCGCAAATTATGAGGGCCTTTCTGTTAACACGGCAAATTTTGAAAAATTTGATATTAAAAGAGTACTAATAGAATCTGGAATAACCGAGATTTCCAACAACGCTTTTCCCGACTGCATTAATTTAAATTCTGTTTGTATAATTCCCGAAAACACAGTTATCGGCAAGAATGCTTTCCCGAAAAACGACAATATGCAGATTCTTGCTCCGAAAGATTCAAGTGCATATAACACGCTGAAGGAAGATAATTACAATGTTATTCCATACAGCTTTACGGTGAACAAGGATGATAAGGATAAACCGATGTTGGCACTTGACGGCAAGGTGGTTCTCACTGAAGATACGTGGAGCTGCATATGTCGACTGGTTAAGGATACCGATGTGCAGTACATATATTTTGAAGAGCTTGATGTCAGCAAGATGCTTTCGTCTGATATCCTTGAAGATGTCGACGAAAGTAACTTAAAAAGCGAAAAGGTTACCCTTTCGATAATCAGAGACGGTGAAACAATTCGTCTCGGCGACGTAGAAGAAAAAACATCTTTTCAAAAAATTGTTGAGGCAGTGACCGAATTCTTTTCGTTCATTTTTGATTCAGTTTATAAAGGATTAAAAGGCGTGTGGGCTTCAATTAAAAATTGGTGGAAAAGATAAGAAAGTGGGGCGATGCATCTGAGCACCGCCCCGTTGCTTTTGTTTAATACAACAAGCCTATTTTGATTGTAAATTCAGAATTTGTGCAGCTAAGCCGAACAAAGCCGTTATATTTTTTCGCAACTCTTTTAATGTTCTCAATTCCGAAGCCGTGATTCTGCACATCCTTCTTTGATGTTTTAATTGAGTTGTTTTTGATTTCAACTTTCTTTGAAACAGGATTTGAAACGGTGAGTGTACATCCTTTTTCGGTTTCATCGGAAATTACACTTATTTTGCACGGTGCAATCTTCTTGCAGGCTCTTGCTGCATTATCGATTGAGTTTGTCAGAATTGTGCAAAGGTCATTGTTGCCGATTTTGTCCGAAGGAACGGTTCCGCTGAATTCAATGTCAATATTGTCATTCTTTATTTCATCGACCTTATGTGAAAGGACTGCATCTGCAAAATAGCTTCCTGTTGAAAATCTGTTTTCAGTTTCTTTAACCGATTCGCTCATGCTGTCGATATAGTTCTTCGCCTCATCGTATTTTTCGTCGGAGAGGAGAATATCCAAAGCAAGCAGATTGTTCTTGATATCGTGTCTGAAACGGCGAATATCTCGATTCTTTTCAGCCAATTCCTGATAGTGCTCCGCCTGCATTTCCAGCTGAAATTCGGATTCCCTTTGCTTGGATGAAACAGTTATGTATTTAACTACAATATAAGATATTCCGAAAAATGAGATTATAACGAATCCACCGGCAAGGTACAACTCTAACAGTCCAAAGGTTTCTTTGTCATTGTCCAGCATTAGCGATATAACGAAGAACGCAATAAAGAATAAGATATAAAAAATAGTAGGTATCTGTTCAAGAAAAAACTTTGGAATAATAAAATGCTTTTTATAATACAGAAGTAAAGATATAAAAATACATGCTAAGAACCACGCCGAGAAAATAGTGTTATAAATGATTGTTGATGACTTTATTCTGAAAAGTAATGTAAAGACTTGTGTCAGCACATCAAAAAAGCAATCTAAAACGAATCCGAAAAGAATAAACAGCTTTTTCTTTTTTAAATCAAGTGCCATATATGGAGTAATCATATAGAATAAAGCCATTGAGATATTTGCGATATCAATAAGATTTTTCCACACAAGTAAAAACATCAACACAGCCAGGGCAACGCATGTAATAATCAGCGGTACTTTTTTCACTCTCAGTTCATAGCCTAAGAATTTGTTTAAAATAAACAATTCGAAAATACAGCCAAGCGAAACAGTCAGCATATAGCTTAGATATGTAATTATCATTTCTATTTCTCCCCTTTATTTTTTTCAAGGAACTTTTCACAAAGCTCTGCATATTTTTTACCACTCACATAGACTTCATCGCCGTTTTTCATAACTGCATTTTTACTGTTGATAGTGTCTATTTTTGAAATGTTTACAAGATAGGAACGGTGAATCCTGAAAAAACCGAACGGGGCAAGTTCTTCCTCGAAGGCTTCAATTTTCTTCCGGCATTTAATGGTTTTATCTTTAAGATGAATGAAAACATCTTTTATGATAACCTCAAAAAAATAAATCTCGTCAACCTTGATAATATGTGCCTCGTCTTTATATTTGACCATTATTTTTCCAGTCTCAACCGTTGTTTTCAAATAAGAGTCAAGCACATTGAACAGCTTTTCTTTTTGAATCGGTTTTACAAGGAAGTTGTATGCGCGGACCTCAAAAGATTCATAAACAATTTCATTATATGACGTTAAAAAAATTATTCCTTTATGTGGGTCAGCCTGCGAACGGACTAGCCGAGCAAATTCCATGCCGTTCATCAAATCCATTCCATCCGAAGCAATGTTGTCTTCGTTCATGTTGTAATCAAGAATGAACAAATCAAAATCATCAATTCTGTCCTGCACAGGCTCATATGAAGTAAAGACTTCATATTTTAAATTGATTTTTTTTACTTCCATATAATCCTCAATGAATGAAACAGTTTGCCGTGTTATAATTTCATCATTATCACATACCGCAATTTTCATTACAAACACCCTTTAATTATAATATAAATATAATACCATTGTTTTCTAAAATTAACAACATGATTTGTCAAAAAAATAGCCTTAACCGGTCTTTTTTCTCATTCATACCCTCAAAATGCGGTTTCATACCGATTGTTAATCTTTAACACGTTTGAATGATTATAATGTAGCTGTAATTGAGAGAGAGAGAAACAAACGAAAGGAGGAAAACCGATGCAGCGAATTAGAGATAAATGTGAATACTGTCAGACGAACGGTGTAAGAAGGCAAATCAAAGGAGCTATAACAGCGTGTATAATTTCGCTGATTACAACTTTAATTTTGCTCATAGGTCTGAGGTATGATATCGGATTTGTAATTTATTTCGTTTTCGCCGTTTATGCCGTAAGCATTGCGACAATCGGGAAAAGACTTTTGAAGATTCTGTTCACAGCGGAAGTCGGATAAAGCGTTGGGTATAAGATTAAATAGCGAGTAAGAGAAAGTCTATTACGAAATTTAGGAGTGAATTATTATGAAAGCAAAAATTATGACAAAAGTTTTTTCGGCAGCGCTGGCACTTTCAATGATGTTCGGTGCAGGCGCGGCTGCAATCGGCGGTACTTCTGTTAATTTTTTTGCAATAAAAGCAAATGCCGCAGACACAATGAGTGTAAAGCTGGACGGAATATCTTATGAATATGAGATTGGCAATGACGGTTTGACAATTGAGAGCGCACAGGGTGATTTCCCAGAGAATTATGCAATTCCCGAGAAACTGAACGGTATAAACGTAAAATGTATCGGTCGTAATTCATTTAGAGGACAGAATGTCAAAAATATTACAATCCCCAAGGGTATTGTAAATCTCGGAAATAATGCATTTATCGACTGCACATCATTGAAGACTGTATATTTTAATGCAGTAAATTGCTCAACGTATAATGTCACATACGCCGGAGTATATAATTTCTTCGGAAGTTCAACATTATCTAAAATTGTTTTCGGTGAAGATGTTGTTAAGGTTCCAGATAATTTGCTAGTAAATGCAAGCAACCTTGAAACAGTTGTTTTTAAAGATACTGTAACTAATATTGGTGAAAGTGCTTTTGAAAATTGTACTTCTTTGAAAAGCATCGAAACATATACCGAAAACGGTGTTGAGAAAAAGAATGATTTATCCAAGTTAATCAGTATAGGAAAATGGGCTTTTTATAACACTTCATATCGTAAGTTCATTGCTCCCGATTCTCTCAGGACAATTAGCAAAGGAGCTTTTATGAAGTCAGCAATAAGAGAATTAAGCCTCGGTAAAATTACAAGCCTTGGTGCGGATGCTTTTTCGGAATGTAGAAATCTTAAAGCAGTCACTATCCCGGAAACATTGACTGAGGGAAGTATAGGAATAAGAGCTTTTTATGGATGCACAAAACTGGAAACAGTTTGCTTCAATGCAAACAGTGACGTTTTTGAAGTAACGGAAGTAGGCGACGGTTCGCCGAATATGTTTGGCGATTCCGGAGTTACGAAAGTTGTATTTGGCAAAGAAGTTACTTCTATACCGTCAGAAATCTTTCGTTCAACATCATGCTCAATAAATCTGAAAACAGTAGTATTGGAAGCAAAAATTAAAACGGTTGGTCAAAATGCTTTCAGAGAATGTAAGGATTTGGAGGTTTATTTCCCAGGCACTGAGAATGAGTGGGAAAAGGTTGAAATAAGCAAGGGAAATGAAGCGTTGAAAAGCGCAAAGATGCACTTTAACGAGAAAACTGATGATAAAAAAGACGGCAAGGTCATTTCGGTCGGAATCAATGATATTTCACTTAATTATAAGTCATCTTCAACGATTAAGCCCGATGTTAAAACAGACGGCATAGTAAACTACTCTGTCGAGTATAAATCATCAAATACAAAGGTTGCTACCGTTGACATGAACGGAAAGGTAACCGGAGTAGGTAAGGGCAGCACCAAAATCACATGTACAGTAACAGATGAATTTGGTAACAACTTATCCGATACATGTAGTGTAACGGTCAATTACACATTCTGGCAGGTTATTATTAAATATGTTCTCTTCGGATGGATTTGGTATTGATTTAATCGAACAAACGGGCAGAGGTATAACAGTCTCTGTTCGCTTGAAATATTAAGCAAAATCAATAAGAGAATAGGGTTAGATTATTAATTAATTAATTAAAAGGGGTCATTAACATGACAGGAAGTAAGTTTAATTTAAAGAAATGGTTTTCGATGAAAAACGACACATTAGAAGATGCGGAGCAAAGATATAAACGGTCGCTGATATGTATTCCGGTTTCAATTATCCCTACAATTATGTTAGCTTTGCTTCAAGATGTTGAAATGAGCAGCTTTATTGAATATCCACTGTTTGCGGTATTTTGTGTGTGCCTTCTATCCAGCTGCGTCGCACTTTCATCATTGATAGGTCCGATTAAGCTTGCTTATAGAGTAGTTAAACGTATCTTTTTTAAGCCACTGAGCGGATTGATTGTTCTTCTTTATCCGATAACGTTACTGGCAAGCTTGTTCGTTTTCGTAATTATTTTGATGGCTGCAGTCTGTGCACCGGTTTTGCTCACGCTTTGCGGTGTATATCAATCAAAAAAGAATCTGGACGAAGTTAAAAATCAGGTGCAAGTTTTATAAAACAATCAAAACAATATAACAAAGGATTAAAAATAATGAAATTGAAATTTATAAAAATACTCGCGATATTTCTTGCAATATTTACCGTACTTTCTACTCCATCGGCAGCAATTGAAATGCAGCATACAAAAACGACAACTGATGCGTTGACAATAAAAAGTCAATCTGTTTCAGTAGAAAATGAGGAAAAAGATACAGATACCGATTTTTCTGAACCTGAATCACCTATTATCGATTTCAGCGAGGTATCGGACGATACTGTCATTGCTAAAATGTACATATGCACTCAACAGGTTGGGCTTGGACATGCTTGGATTTATATTGAGAGCAATTTCAACGGCGATATGCCGGTTGGCTGTTACACGCTCAAGCCATATCAAGGTGTTTCAATCGGAACGTTTTTTATCAGCCGCTCAGACGGTCCAGGTCTTTACTACAATGTTGAAGCATATTGTGCAAACAAATATAGCCTAAAAAACGAATCATCTCTTGAAATGGACATCACAAAAGAGCAGCTTTTGAAAGTCAGTAAGCGAATAAAACAATGGAATTATTGGGATTTATATTTCAACTGCACATTCTTTGCTGCTGAAATTTGGAACTGTGTCGCAAAGAAAAAAATTGTACCTATATTGTTTCCTTTCTTTGTGAAATGGCAAATCCTCGCCCATGGAGGAAAAAGAGAGATTGTCATGAAAAATGTTGAATCGACCGATTGCTATAAGCAAAGAGGAGTGGGCGCGAACGCTAAAATCTATCAAGTTAAAGATGGAACGCTTGACTCAAAGCTGTTGTGACGGGTTAAATATTCTTATTAAAGTAAAAAGACGCTCTCGATTGAGGGCGTCTCGGCTTATTTGGTTATATGCAAAATGCAGCATAGAGCGGAACAATTTTTTTATTATCCTCAAGTGCAAAGTTCTTAGCAGAAAGCTTGATTGCGTATTCGGGCTTATAGGTGTTCATATAAACTTTCAGGCTTTTTGCTTTTGTGTTATCTGCGGATTTGACTTCAATCGGAATAAGTTTACCGTCACGCTGAATTACAAAATCTATTTCAGCTCCACGCTCGGACTCCCAATAGTATGTGTGATAGCCGTTAATGGTAAGCTGCACATTGACATAATTCTCGGCCATTCCGCCCTTGAAGTCGCTCAATTCTTCGACCATATAGAGAATATCATTGGCAGCTAAGTCCTTCTTGGCGCAAAGCAATCCTAAATCGGACACATAAATTTTAAACGCATCAATATCGCGGTAGTTTTCAAGCGGCTTTTTAATTTGCTCCACCTTATAAACCTGTGACACAATACCGGACAGGCAAAGCCATTCAATGGCATTCTCAAATTCGGAAGCCCGCCCGCCTTTTTTAATCAATTTATATTGAAAGCGAGTGTTCTTTTTTGAAAGCTGAACCGTAATGTTATCATAAGTAAGTCTGGTTTTCTTGATTTCGTTCAAATTATTGTACTTACTCATATCGTTGAGGTAGCTTGCAAGGATTGTGTCCTGCGTATGGCGGACAAGAATATAATCCTTTGTTTCGATAAATTGCATAACGCACTCCGGCATTCCTCCGACAACAAGATATTGGCGGTAAAGCTGCATTGCCGCATCATGAAGAGCGGAGGGCATCGGTGTATTTGCTGCAAAGCATTTTTTGATTTGATTCACAAGGTCGCTTTCGCCCATAGCAATCATAAACTCTTCCATATCCATAGGATAAAGCGTTTTCATGTCGACCTTCCCGACAGGGAAAGAAAATTTGGCTCTGTTGACCGCAACGCCGAGCAGACTGCCGGCTACGATAATATGATAATCAGGAGCATCCTCACAAAAATACTTTAGCGAGGTCAATGCACGTTCGCAAAGCTGTATTTCATCAAATACAATTAAAGTCTTTTCTTTAACTATCGTTTGCCCTGCAATGTGTGACAAAATCGGTATCAGATAATCGGGGCTTATATTTTCCTCAAATGTTTCATTAAGCTTGGGATTGGTTTCAAAATTAAAATATGCAACATTTTCATAATGTGTTCTGCCAAATTCGAGCAAAGAATATGTCTTGCCTACCTGCCTTGCTCCCTGCAAAATAAGCGGTTTTCTGTGCTCATTATTCTTCCACTTCTCTAAAAATGCCGTAATTTTTCTATACATAACTTAACCTCCTTAAAGGTTTTGAATATAGTATAACAGATATTCGCGTAAATATCAACTATAATTTATATAAATGTTGCATTATTTTGCATGAATAAAATTAGCTTTCTTTCGTTTTATGACACGAAACTGCAAATTGCCCCCTACCCTCTTGTAATGACTTGTTGACAAAAACACAATATTACGGGTATAATAAGCTTTAAGTTAGACTTTTATGGCTGATTTAAAATCATATGCAAATACAAGGGCGTCTGCATTTGGAGTTTCTTTTGATGACATTGCAAAAGAATATATAAGTGACCGTCAGCGCAAGCAGCTTAAACAAATTAAAACATTCAAATTTCAAATGGATAAAACTATAACCTTCCTGCAAAAAGGGTTAGGGCATTAGAAAGATTTATCCTGCAAAGAGCAAGAGAATTGATGGGCTTTTAAGCAATAGAAAACGCTCTTATGGACCACTTATGGACCGCAGAACCATGAAAGCCTTATATATCAAGGAATATCATTTCTCAAAGAGATAACAAACCGCTTTTCAAAAGTCTTGGAAACCTTGTGTTTTCAAGGCTTTTCTTTTTTGCAGGATTTAAAATTCTAACGGTAGCACACAGATAAAATAAATAATACTTCCCTGCCGAACTTCTGCTTTTTTCAGGCGACTAAAATGTTGATAACAATATTATTCTATACTACAATAAAGTTACTGCCATATATAGGGGGATTTAAAATGTTTGTTAAACCGATAAAATTATCTAAAAAGAGGGGCAACGGCGGTCACATAACAAGCTATACGATAAACATCGGCTCGGCAGAAGCACGCGAGTGCGGTTTTAACGACGATGATGTAGAGCTTGAAAAGGTCGTTGATTTTGACAAAAAAGAGATAATCATTAGAATCAAAAAATAATTTTGTGTGTTGCCTTTTCTGTAACAAAAATGTAGCCCCGCCGTAGGAATTTTTTGCGGCGGGGCTTTTAAAATTCTCATTAAATTTTTACAAAGCACAACTTATCATATTCTTTTGAGTCACACTCTATATTTATAGACAGAGCATCTTCGGATACGGTGGCGCTGCCCGAAAAATTTTTGTCCGAGTTCATATTACTGAAAGTTACACACGAATACTTTCCGAATCCTCTTTTAAAAACAACTCTGTATTTTATTTTTCTCTGCTCATCATGCATAATATAACAGCTATCATCATCCGACGGGCTCAAAAATAACCTTGAAGCACTATCATAATATGAATATTTATGCTCTTCCGCATATGATAAAGCATCTAAAGGAGAGACTTTATCGAGATAGTTCAAAATTGCATATCTGCCGCCAATAAAACATACCACAGCAAGAAAAGCGCAGACTACATAGCGAATATATTTTTTCATATGTCCTCTCCTTTTATATGTCTCAATTTGCTGTAGTTTTTAACACTAACCACAAATAAATAAGCAAAACAAAAACCTTTCCAAACTGTTTTTTCGTTTCATTATTTGATGTCTCCTAAAGAATAGCCAAAGCTTATGTTGTTATATTTACCGTTTCCGAAGTGTTCATATATTTATTGTGCTTTCATAATATCATTAAGATGCCCGTGTTGTCAATAAAATTTGATATTGTAAATAATGTTTTCGCGTGATATAATTATCTAAAATAACAAAAAAGAAGGGGTCACTTTGAAAACTGCAATTTACGGAGCCGGCTCGCTCGGCACGGTACTCGGCGCATACCTTGCAAAAAACGGCGTTGACGTTGATCTTATAACGCGCAACCGCGAGCACGTTGATGCACTGAATGAATCCGGCGCAAAAATAATAGGCACTGTCAACATGACCGTACCCGTTCACGCGCTCACGCCTGATGAAATGACCGAAAAATATGAGCTTATCATTTTGCTGACAAAGCAGCTTGACAATATAAACGTTCTTAAAAATCTGCAAAAGAACATGACCGACGACTGCATTGTATGCACACTTCAAAACGGATTGCCGGAGCTTTCGGTATCCGAGGTGGTCGGTGAGGATCGCACAATGGGCTGTACGGTTGCATGGGGTGCAACGCTTCACGGTCACGGTGTGTCGGAGCTTACGAGCGAACCCGACAGCATGAGCTTCGGTCTCGGCAGAATGAACGGCAAAAAAGATGATAAGCTTATGCAGGTCAAGGCTCTGCTTGAAAATATGTGCCCCGTTGATATAGAAGATAATTTTATGGGCGTCAGATGGTCAAAGCTTTTGATAAACGCGGCTTTCAGCGGAATGTCTGCCGTTACGGGCGGAACCTTCGGCGAAGCGGCGCAGCGCAAAGATTCGCGCGTTTGCTGCCAGAACCTTATTAAAGAATGTATCGACGTTGCTGCAGCGGCAGGAATAAAAATTGAGCCGATTCAAGGCAAAGACGTTGTAAAGCTGCTTGATTACAAGGGCAACGGATTGAAAAAGAAAATCTCTTTTGCGCTCATACCGATTTGCATTAAAAAGCACAGCCTGCTCAAGGCAAGCATGCTTCAAGACCTTGAAAAAGGCAAAAAATGCGAGGTCGATGCAATAAACGGTGTTGTTTGTGCATACGGCAAAAAATACGGTGTACCCACACCATACAACGACAAAGTCTGTGAAATAATTCACGGAATTGAGGACGGGAAATACACCTACTCTTTTGACAATGTCAAACTGTTCTCAGACCTTAAAAAATAATTTCCGGAGGGTTACCGCGCGTAATACGGTAATCCTCTTTTTTCACACTCCCCTTTTTGCGGCATAGTCTGTAATGAGAAAGGAGTGTGCATATGGACGAAAGAAATGAGCTGAGCCGCGTAAGCCAAAAGTATCTTACACGCTACCGTGAAATAACAGAAAATATGATATGCAAAATAAACGGCGCGGATTTCACCGACAGCATATCGCAAAATTTTATAAATCAGATGATACCTCACCATGAGGCGGCAATTGAAATGTCACAAAATCTTTTGCGGTACACAACCAACCTGCCCTTACAGAATTTAGCCGATAAAATAATATCCGGACAAAGCAGAGATGTTGAAAAAATGAAATCCATACTCAAAAAATGCTCAACATTCAAAAACCCGAAGCAGGAGTTTTTTTACTACATTCAGCAAAACCGCTCGATAATGCAAAATATGTTTTTGTCAATGAAAAATGCCAAAAGGCTGAATTGCATAAACGAAAGCTTTATTCTTGAAATGATTCCGCACCACGAGGGCGCCGTGCAAATGGCGCAGAACGCCCTGAAATACAGACTTTGTCCGGAGCTGACGCCGCTGCTCCGGGGAATTATCAAGACGCAAACGGAAGAAATTTGCGAAATGAAAAAAATATATAAAGAGCTTACAGAATAAACGAATCCGCCTCGGCAGTCAATAAAGTGACAAACCGCGGCGGATTTAATTTTACTGCATTCTCTCCTGCTTAACCTTGTGGTCAACAACATGGCGTTTTGCAAGCTCGGCGGTGACTTCGTCAATCGAAATACCCGCGTCAATCATCATAACGGTTATATGATAGAGCAAATCGGCAATTTCAAAAACAGTCTCTTCCTTGTCGCCTGCTTTTGCGGCTATTATGACCTCTGTGCACTCTTCGCCGACCTTTTTAAGTATTTTATCAGTGCCCTTTTCAAAAAGATAGGTGGTGTAAGAGCCCTCTTTTTTCTCAAGCTTTCTGCCGAGGAGCATTTTATAAAGGTTTTCATAAGAGAACTGCTCGTCTGCATTCTCTGCCTCATAAAGCGGATTAAAGAAACAGCTTTCACTGCCGGTGTGGCACGCGGGGCCGTCTTTTATTACGTCAACCAAAAGCGTATCACAGTCGCAGTCCGTACGGATTGAAACAATATGCTGCTTATTGCCCGAAGTCTCACCCTTGCGCCAAAGCTGCTTGCGGCTTCTGCTGAAGAAGCAGGTAATGCCCTCCTCCATGCTGATTTTAAGGCTCTCTGCGTTCATATAGGCAAGCATTAAAACCTGCTTTGTGTAATGGTCCTGCACAATGGCAGGGATAAGTCCGTTGGAGTCATATTTGAGTTCGGTCATATTACACCCTCATTTCTATATTATTGTCGTTAAGATATTCTTTAAGGTCTTTTATATACACTTCTTTAAAATGAAAAATCGAAGCGGCAAGCCCTGCGTCCGCACAGCCGGAGTTAAAAAGCTCCAAAAAATCTTCTTTTTTGCCTGCTCCGCCGCTTGCAATAACGGGCACGGATACTCTGCTTTGAATTTCCGAAAGCATCTCAATATCAAAGCCTTGTTTTACTCCGTCGGTATCTATACTGTTGACAACCATTTCGCCCGCACCGCTGTTTTCGCCGTTGAGCGCCCATTGCAGAGCATCTATGCCGGTGTCTTTTCTTCCGCCATTTAAAAAGATGTGATAGCTGCCGTCTACTCTTTTAATATCCATAGAAAGCACAACGCACTGGCTGCCGTATTTTTTTGCCGCACGCTCTATAAGCGAGGGGTCTTTTATCGCGCCGCTGTTGACAGAGACTTTGTCTGCACCGCATTTGAGCACTCTTTCAAAATCGTCAAGGGTGTTTATTCCGCCGCCGACCGTGAGAGGAATAAATATTTCGCTTGCCACCGCGGTCAATGCGTCGGTAAAAAGCGCCCTGTTTTCGTATGAAGCCGTTATGTCATAAAACACAAGCTCGTCCGCGCCGCTCTCATTATAAAAGCGCGCAAGCTCAACGGGCGAGGCAACGTCCTGTATTCCCTCAAAATTAACGCCCTTTACAACTCTGCCGTCGCGCACGTCAAGGCACGGGATTATTCTGCGTGTTATCATATTATTCCTCCCCTGCCGCTTTGAGAACATTCTCAAGCGAAAGCTTGCCTGCATACACGGCCTTGCCGACTATTGCGGCATACAGCCCCATATTCTTAAGCTCTTTTATTTCGCTCTCATAGGTAATTCCTCCCGAGGCGACAATATCGAGCCCGTCGATTTTTGAAAGCTCTCTATAAATTTCAAGGTTTGTGCCCGAGAGCACGCCGTCCTTTGAAATATCTGTATAAATAACGGTTTTAACGCCCGTATCGCGAAGCCTTTTGCAAAACGCAACCGAGTCTGTATCGGTCACCTCACGCCAGCCGCTGACGGCCACCCTGCCGTCCTTTGCGTCAACACCGACGGCTATTTTATCGCCGAAAAGTCTGACGGCTTCCTCGACCAGCGGATAATTTTTAACTGCCGCCGTGCCGATTATTGTGCGGTCAACACCTAAATCGAGATATTTTTTAATTCTCTCAACGCTGCGTATGCCGCCGCCGACCTCTATAAACAGCTCTTTGTATTTTGCGATTTCGCTTATCACCTCAAAATTTTCCGTGGTGCCGTCTTTGGCGCCGTCAAGGTCTACAACGTGCAAATTTTTTGCGCCTTTTTTGATAAACTGCTCGGCTATTTCGCAAGGCGAAGAGCTGTAAACCGTCATTCGGTCATAATCGCCCTCTGTAAGACGAACCACCTTGCCGTCTTTTATATCTATTGCGGGAAAAATCTCCATATGCTCCTCCTTATCAAAGCTCTGCAAAAGCCTTTAACAGGCGCAGGCCCTTTTCTCCGCTCTTTTCGGGGTGGAACTGTGCACCGTAAACATTTTTGTTTTTAACAAGTGCGGGAACCGTAACACCGTACTCCGCGCTCGCAATAATGTTTTCGTCACAGTTCTTTGCATAGAATGAATGGACAAAATACATATAATCGCCGTTTTGAACGTATTTAAAAATCGGGTCGTCGGGCGATGATATATTAAGTTTATTCCAGCCCATATGCGGAATTTTAAGCGACGTGGAAATGTCGCCGCGAAACGGGCAAACGCTGCCTTTGATAAGACCCAAGCCATCATATTCGCCGTATTCATAGCTTTTTTCAAAAAGCAGTTGCATACCGAGGCAAATGCCGAGCATATATTTGCCGTCTGCGGCGCACGCCTTTATTGTGTCAAAAAGGTCTGTTTCGTGCAGCTTTTGAACCGCGTCGCCGAATGCGCCGACGCCGGGCAAAATAATTTTGTCGCTGTTTTTTATTTTTTGCTTATCGCCGGTGACCTCACATTCAAGACCCAAGAATTTTAAAGAGCTTGAAAGCGAAAACAGGTTGCCGCAGCCGTAATCGACTATTGAAATCATTATAAAACTCCTTTACTCGATGGTATTTCGCCGCCGAGAGACGGGTCAATGCTTGCGGCAATGCGAAGTGTGCGCGCAAAGGATTTGAATATTCCCTCTATAATGTGGTGGGTGTTTTTTCCGTCAAGCAGCTTTATATGAAGCGTAACATTACTGCTTCTGACAAATGCCCAGAAAAATTCTTCCACAAGCTCGGTATCCATTTCTCCGACCTTTTGAGACGGCATTTGAGCGTCAAAATTGAGATACGCCCTGCCGCTTATGTCAACCGCAGTGAGAACAAGAGTTTCGTCCATGGGCAAAATCATACTGCCGTAGCGCGTTATGCCGCCCTTATCGCCGAGTGACTGCGAAAAAGCCTGACCCAAAACTATGCCTATATCCTCAACGGTATGGTGATAATCAACATCTGTGTCGCCTATGCAGCTTACGTTTAAATCAAACCTTGAATGCTTTGCAAAAAGCTCGAGCATATGGTTTAAAAATCCGCAGCCCGTGTTAATTTCACACTTTCCGCTGCCGTCAAGAGAAAGAGAAAGACTGATGTCGGTCTCCCCGGTTTTTCTGTTTATTTCGGCTTGTCTCATGCTGTCACATCCTTTATGATTGTTTCTGCTGTTTTAACAAAGGTTTGCATTTGTTCGGGTGAGCCGACGGTTATACGAACATAATCGCTTATTCTCGGCTTGTTAAAATACCTTATGAGTATTCCCCTGCTTTTAAGCTCAAGATAAAGCTTTTCGGCAGGTATGCTTTTATGCTTTGCAAAAATGAAATTCGACTGCGAATCAAGGCACTCAAAACCTGCAGCCGAAAGCTGTTTTTTGGTTTTTTCTCTTGTTTCTATAACCTTTTTGTTACATTCGTCATAATAAAAGCTGTCTCTTATTGCCGCCGCGCCCGCCTTGACGGTGAGCGTGTTTACATTATAGGGATTAAACGAGAACTTCATTTTTTCAAGGTCCTCTATAATTTTCTCATCCGCAAGGGCAAAGCCGAGGCGAAGGCCTGCGAGAGAACGGCTCTTTGAAAATGTCTGAGTAACGATAAGATTTTTATATTTTTTTACAAGTTCCGCACAGCTCTCGGTGCAAAAATCGACGTATGCCTCATCTATTATAACAACATTGTCGGGGTTTGAAGCAACGATTTTTTCAATATCCTCTTTTTTAAGCACAAGACCCGTGGGGGCGTTGGGGTTTGCGATAATTATATTTTTGTTTATGCCGATATAATCGTTTATATCGACGGTGAAATCTTCTTTGAGCTTTTTTTCGCAAAGCTTTGCTTTAAACAAATTGCAATATACGGGATAAAAGCTGTAAGTTATATCGGGGCAGCAAAGCTCGCCGCCGTTTGAGCAAAACGCCATTATACAAAAGGCAATGACATCATCCGAGCCGTTGCCGCAAAACACGTTTTTTCTCTCCAGAAAAAAATGCTCGGCGATTGCGTCCTTTATCTCTTTAAGCTCCGGGTCAGAGTAGAGATTGAGATTGTCAATCACTTCACCCGAGAGCACCTCCCTCACCATGGGCGACGGAGGATAAGGTGATTCGTTAGTGTTTAGCTTTATGTATTTTTTATCATTCAGCTGTTCGCCGGGGGTATACGGCTCAAGCGAAGAATAAATATCTCTTAAAAATCGGCTCATTCAAGTCTCTCCTTACGCTTGCTGACTGCTCTGCCGTGAGCCTGCAAGCCCTCTTTTTCGGCGAAGCGAACAACATCGTCGGCAACAGAGCAGAGCGCCTCTGCCGAATAATAGATAAATGATGATTTTTTGATGAAATCATCTACCGAAAGCGGAGAACTGAATCTTGCCGTGCCCGAGGTCGGGAGCGTATGGTTGGGACCTGCAAGATAATCGCCCAGGGATTCGGGTACGTTTTTGCCGAGGAATATTGAGCCTGCATTTTTTATGCTGTTGAGCAAAAGAAACGGCTCGTCCACACAAACCTCAAGATGCTCCGGTGCAATTTCGTTGCTTATCTCAACAGCCTGATTCATATCGTCTGCGATAATTATTTTGCCGTTTGTGTCTATCGAAGCACGGGCTATCTCTTTGCGCGGAAGCTCGTCAATCTGCTTTTCGAGCTCTGCACTGACTTTTTCGGCAAGAGCCTCGCTGTCTGTTATAAGCACCGCGCTCGCAAGCTTATCATGCTCTGCCTGTGAAAGAAGGTCAGCCGCGACAAGCTCCGGGTCGCAGTTTCCGTCTGCGATAACCAGAATTTCGCTCGGCCCCGCTATCATGTCGATATCCACTATGCCGTATAACATTCTTTTTGCCGTGGCAACAAAAACATTGCCGGGTCCTACGACCTTATCCACCTTAGGTATGCTCTGTGTGCCGAAGGCAAGCGCGGCAACTGCCTGTGCGCCGCCGGTTTTGAATATACGGTCAACCCCGGCGACCTTTGCCGCGGCAAGAATAGCCGACGGAACATTTCCGTTTTTATCGGGTGGAGTGACCATAACAATTTCTTTAACTCCCGCAATTTTTGCAGGCACGGCATTCATAAGCACCGAGGAGGGGTAACGCGCCGTACCGCCGGGAACATAAAGCCCCACCTTTTCTATCGGGGTAATTTTTTGACCGAGGATAATGCCGCTTTCATCGTTAATCGTAAAATTGTTCCTGACCTGATGCGAATGAAATTTAAAGATATTGTCCCTTGCTTTTTGAAGAGTTTTTATAAAATCTTTATCTTCGCTTTCAAAAGCCGCGTCAATCTCTTCTTTTTTAACTTCAAGGTCTTTAATCTCTGCGCCGTCAAACTTTGCGCCGTATTCTATAAGAGCCTTGTCGCCGCCGCTTCTGACAGTTTCTATAATATCAGAAACAATATCTTCAACACCGCTTTTTGTTTTGATGTCTCTTGTTAAAATATCTTCCGTTTTTGCTTCGGAGGCTTTAATAATTTTTATCATTTTGCACTCTCCTCATCAAGTTTTTGTCTTAAAAGAGCGGTTATTCTGTTCATCTCTTCGCTGTTAAAACGATAGGATGATTTATTTGCTATGAGCCTTGCGCTTATCGGCAGTATTTTTTCATATACTCTGAGGTTGTTTTCTTTCAGCGTAGTACCCGTCTCGACTATATCCACAATTACGTCAGAAAGACCTACAAGCGGAGCTATTTCTATTGAGCCGTTGAGCTTTATGATATCTATTTCACGGTTGAATGACGAATAATATCTTTTGGCAATATTCGGGAACTTTGTGGCAACACGTATCGGCCTTTCGGGGTCCTCAACATAATCGTTTTCTGCGGCAACGCACATATTGCATTTGCCGAGCTTCAAATCGAGCAGCTCATATAAATCGTAATTGCCCTCGTCAAGAATATCCTTGCCTACTACTCCTATATCCGCCGCACCGCGCGCAACATATATTGCAACGTCGGAGGGCTTCACAAGCAGATAGCGCACGTTATTTGCTTCACTTTCAAACACAAGCTTTCTGTTGTCGGCATAAATCTCGCTGCAATCATAGCCTATCGAAGCAAAAAGCTTATACACCTTATCGCCGAGTCTGCCCTTTGGCAGCGCTACATTAAGCATCACTTTACCTCCTTTAAATCCTTGCCGTCAAATTCATATATCTCGTCTGCTTCATATCCCTCCGGGATTTTTCTCTCTACCCTGACTCCCTTGCCGGAAGAGACAAGCTCCTCTGTTTTTTTAAGAAGCTCCGCACCCGAAAAACCGCCTTTGTTTATTATAAGCACGTCACTGTCTGTCCTTTTGGTCAAAGGGTAATAAAGGTTAAGATTATCAAGATAAACGGCAAAGCCTATTGCGCCTGTGCCTTTTCTGATTTTGCCGGCGAGGTTGTCGTATCTTCCGCCTGCCAAAACGGGTGACGGTGAATTTTTAACATATCCGCTGAAAATAATACCGTTATAATAAGAGGACGGATTTACAACAGACATATCCAGTCTGACATTTTTCTCCGTGCCTGCGGCTTTTAAAGCGTTATAAAGCTTTGATAGCTCGTCGCAGGCTTTGAGCGACGCTTCGTTCATTGCGTTTGACTGCAAAAAGCCGAGCACATCGCCGAAATCACCCTCCAGCATTGCAAGAGAGGAAAAATAATCCGAATATTTTTTGCCGACACCGAATTTATCGCAAATGAGCTTTATATCGTGAGCATTTTTATTTTTTTCACAGAATATTATATCTTTCTTTGCGGATGCCGGAATATTCATATCATCGAGCACGGAACCTATAAACGCCATGTGCGATATGCTCAAAATATTGTTTTTATCTATTTTGCCAAGGCTTTTGACGGCAAGCATAACAATCTCCGCTACGGAATAATCGTCTATGTCGCCGAGCAGCTCAACACCCGTTTGCTTTATCTCTTTGTAATCGTGAGTTTCGTCTGATATGCGATATACATTCTCGTTATAATAGGTTTTGGTGAAGCTGTTTTTTTGAATTTTGGCATTTTTGACGATTGAAAGAGTTATATCGGGTTTCAGTGCCATAAGTCTGCCGTCGGAATTATTAAATGCAATAACGCCCTCTCCCGAGAGAAAGTCTCGGTTATCGCTGTAAAAGCTGTATTCTTCAAATTTTGCCATGCAGTATTTGCGGTAGCCGTATCTTTCATAAAGCTCCGAAAGCTCATAAATGAGCCTGTCCTCTGCCGGCATGGAATTAAAATAGTCAAACATCGCCAGTCCTCCGATCGGGGTAAAACATTCCCAAGGTTGATTGTTGCAATTATTATATATTACTTTTACGCTTTAGTCAATTACTATATTACTACAATAAAATCCGACTATAAAACCTGTTTCTGTGCATTATACCAATAAATGAAAAAAATTTAAAGAGCTACGGGCAAAAAAGGCTTGATGTATTCTTGAATTTAAAAGAAAAAAGCCTTATAATCTTAACATAATTTAAACTAAGGAGTCCTTTTTATGACTAAAGCAAGACTTAAAAAATACGCAAATCTAATTGCGAACGTAGGTGCAAGAGTAAAGAAAGGTCAAGAGGTTATGATTTTTGCCGAGCTTGACCAGCCCGAATTTGTAAAAATACTAACAGAGGAGTGCTACAAGGCAGGCGCAAAAAAGGTTGACGTTGAGTGGAGCTATCAGCCGCTTACAAAAGTGAATGTAAGATATAAGAGCCTAAAAACGCTCAGCACCATGGAAAATTGGGAGATTGAAAAGCTGAAGCACCGCGTTGAGGCACTGCCTGTTATGATTTATCTTCTCTCTGAAGACCCAGACGGCTTAAAGGGCATAAATCAGCAAAAATATTCCAAAGGCTCACAGGCAAGATATAAAATCATTAAGCCTTTCAGAGACGAGATGGAGAATAAATACCAGTGGTGCATTGCCGCAGTGCCGGGTGAAGCGTGGGCGAAAAAGGTCTTCCCGAACTGCCGCAAATCGCAGGCTGTCGAAAAGCTTTGGGACGCCATACTCACCACCTCGCGCTGCACGGACGACCCGCAAAAGGCTTGGGACGAGCACAACGCATTTTTGAAGAACAGATGCGATTATCTCAACTCGCTCGGTATTAAATCCTTGCACTACACATCATCTAACGGCACGGATTTCACGGTAGGTCTGATTGAAGATTCAATATTCCTCGGCGGCGGAGAATACACGCTATCCGGTAATTATTATAACCCCAACATTCCGAGCGAAGAGGTGTTTATTTCACCCAAAAGAGGTGAAGCAGAGGGTGTTGTTCACTCGGTTATGCCGCTCTCTTACCGCGGTGAGCTGATAGATAATTTCTCAATCCGCTTTGAAAACGGCAAAGCCACAGAGGTTCACGCAGAAAAGAACGAGGAGCTTTTGAAGGAACTCATAGGCATGGACGAAGGCTCGGCATATCTCGGCGAATGTGCGCTTGTGCCGTATGACTCACCCATCAGAAACAGCGGAATTTTATTCTACAATACTCTTTTTGATGAAAATGCTGCCTGCCACCTTGCACTCGGCGAGGGATTTTCTTCAAGCATAAAGGGCAGTGAAAACCTCACGCTTGATCAGTGCAGAGAAAAAGGCATAAATAAGTCTATTATACATGAGGACTTTATGATAGGCGCACAGGATTTGAGCATCACCGCCAAAACAAGAGACGGCAAAGAGGTTGCGATATTTAAGGACGGCGGTTGGGCGTTTTAATTTGAAACCCCACTCTAAAGCAGAGGCGATATGCGGCACAGTGTGGGCACACCGAGCTACATTTTTTCGGTTCTCCGAATTTCATATGTGCAAACGGTAAGACTCGCCCTCATCCGGCGCGACGCGCCACCTTCTCCCCCGGGCGAAGGCTGCAATCGGCTTCTCCTCGAGGAGAAGCTGTCACGAAGTGACTGATGAGGTGAAAGCTCACGGTATGATGTTGCCGGCGGTGGTGTGTGGGCACACCGAAAAAGGCGGTAAGGCATTTAGCCTTACCGCCGAAAATTTTAGATGTACCAAATCCAGCCGAAGAGCAGGATAATTATAAGCCACTGACCGAAATTGTATTTTACCGTTACCGTACATGTATCCGACACCGTATTGCCGTTTGAATCCGTAACGGTGCAGGTTATTTTTGCTGTGCCTTTTTTCAGTGCCGTAACCTTGCCGTTTTTATCAACCGACGCAACCTTGGGGTTGGAGCTTTCATATTTTACGGTATATTTTGCGCCCTCGTCGGCGGTGATATTAGGCTTGATTTTCTCTGACTTCTTATAAGTCAATTTTATATCTTTAATATCAACGCCTTTCACCGACGGAGCTGTTTCGACTACCGCATATTCGCTGAAATGCTCGGCTTCAAATTCAACATATCCGCCGTTTACTGTTGCCTTGATTTTTTGAACCTCGC
>OIZA01000164.1_pt1 | contig 39469 bp, 35 predicted proteins | sample 1588381 | NCBI WGS metagenome assembly OIZA01 (sample SAMN03283277) | human gut metagenome | biome: human-associated habitat; material: feces | host: Homo sapiens | place: Peru | collected 2012 | reverse complement strand
CTTTATCCACTGCTTTAGAAAATTCACACTCGGAGACCGATATCTGCCTGAGGGCGTTCTGCCGCTCCGGGAGTTCGTCCGGTTTAGGAAAACATTTATTCCACTAACTTCCCATTTACTCAGCCAGTTCTTCCCACTGTTCGTATAGTTTTTCCAGCTGTTCCTGGCAGGCGGCCTGTTCTTTGGAGAGTTCCTGCAGCTTGGCTACCTGGGTGCCGATGGCTGGATCGGACATTTCGGTGTCGATCTCGGAGACGCGGGCTTCCAGTCTGGCAATCTGCTCCTCACATTTTTTCAGGTCATTTTCCTTTTTGCGAAGTCGGGCCTGTTCTTCCTTCTGGGCTTTCCAGTCCAGCTTGATTTCGGACTCTACAGGCTTAGCGGCAACTGCACTATCCGCGTCTGCTGCATTCTGCGGGGCACTGGCTTCGATGGCAGCCATCACCGTATCATGCTTTTCCAGATAATAGTCATAATTTCCAACATAATTGACGAACTGACCTTCCGTCAGATCCAGGATCCTGTGGGCGGTACGGTTGATAAAGTAACGGTCGTGGGAGACATACAATATAGTCCCTTCGTAACCGTTCAGGGCGTCCTCCAGAATTTCCTTGGACATGATGTCCAGATGGTTCGTCGGCTCATCCAGAATCAGGAAGTTCGCGTTGGAGAGGACCAGCTTGGCGAGAGACACACGTCCGCGTTCGCCACCACTCAAATCGCTGATGCGCTTGAAGACATCCTCCCCGGTGAACAGGAAAGCGGCCAACACATTGCGGATCTGGGTGTTGTTCAGGTAAGGATAATCATCGGAGATCTCCTCAAACAACGTCTTTTCACTGTGCAGAACATGATGCTCCTGATCGTAATAACCGATCTCCACATTGGAGCCTAATCGGAAAGTACCCTGATCGGCAGGAACGAGGCCGTTCAAGATTTTAAGCAAAGTGGTCTTGCCGCTGCCATTGTCGCCGATGATCGCCACATGTTCGCCACGCTTGATTTCAAAATTAACGTCCGTGAAAAGTTTATGGGAATCAAAGCTTTTAGCCAGATGCTCCACAGTCAGGACATCGTTGCCACTTAAGATCCGGGGCGTCAGTGTCAGCTTCATATCTGTGCGGACTTCGGAGGGCTTTTCGATGACCTCAATCTTGTCCAGCATTTTTTCCCGGCTTTCCGCCCGTTTGATGGATTTTTCCCGGTTGAAGGACTTTAATTTCTCGATGACTTCTTCCTGATGCTTGATCTCGCGCTGCTGGTTCATGTAGGCGTTCCAGGCGGCAACGCGCAGCTGTTCCTTTTTCACGGCATAATCGGAGTAGTTCCCCAGAAAAGTCGTAGCCTTGGATTGGTCGATCTCGATGACTTTTCCGGCGATCCGGTCCAGAAAATACCGGTCGTGGGAGACGATGAGAACGGCACCCTTATAATTGAGCAGATAAGTCTCCAGCCAGGCGATGGAATTCATATCCAGATGGTTCGTAGGCTCGTCGAGAATGATCAGATCCGGATTCTGCAGTAGAAGACGTCCCAATGCCACACGGGTCTTCTGACCACCGGAGAGCGTTGCCACCGGCTTGGAAAATTCTTCCTCGGCAAAGCCCAGACCCTTTAACACCCCCACAAGTTCACTGCGGTAAATATACCCGCCGCCGGTCTCGAAAGCGTGCGTGAGAGAGGTGTACTGCTTCATAAGGTCTTCCAGCGCATCCCCTTCGGCGTGCTTCATATTGTTTTCACATTCCCGGATCTTTTCTTCCAGGCGCAGCAGATCCGCTTTTACGGACAGTAGCTCTTCATAAATAGTGTGGGAGGTGTCCACGGTGCTGTTCTGGGCAAGATATCCTAAGGTTTTATCCTTCGCCAGAACCACCTGGCCGTCATCTGGAGTCATTTCACCCACGATAATACGAAGCAAGGTTGTCTTTCCGGCGCCGTTGATGCCGACAATGGCTGCTTTTTCGTGATCCTCTATATGGAAAGAGACATTTTTCAATACCTGGTTTTCCACAAATGCTTTTGAAATATTCTGACAAGATAATATCATGGTAGTAAGTATCCTTTATTTCCCGCCCACGGAGAGCGGGCTTTTTAAATTTTATTGTATCGAAAAGAAGAAAACCTGTCAATTCATTGACAAGTTTTTAACATATGGTGTATACTTAAGAAAAATCGGAGGTGGAAGCTTTGGAAGCAAAAGAAATTTCACAGGCCGTGATCGGCAGACTGCCCAGATACTTTCGCTATCTGGGAGAACTTAAGGATGAAGGCGTGGAGCGTATTTCTTCGCAGGAGCTTTCCGGGCTTATGAAAGTGACCGCATCCCAGATACGTCAGGATTTTAATAATTTCGGTGGTTTCGGCCAGCAGGGCTATGGATATAATGTGGAATATCTGTATCGTGAGATCGGCAAGATCTTAGGACTGGATAAACAGCACAATTTCGTGATTATCGGTGCCGGCAATCTGGGAAGGGCGCTGGGCAATTATATGAATTTCGAGCGCCGTGGATTTATCTTCAAGGGAATGTTTGATGCGAATCCGGAACTGGTGGGAAAGGATGTCCGTGGAGTGAAGGTCATGCCCATGGAGCAGCTGGAATCTTTTATCCGGGAGAATGACATTGATATCGCCGTACTGACGATTCCCAAGACCAGTGCCGTGGAAGTGGCGGATAAGCTGGTAGCCAACGGAATCCGGGCTATCTGGAATTTCGCCCATGTGGATCTGAATGTTCCGGAAGGCATCCAGGTGGAGAACGTGCACCTGTCCGACAGCTTAATGAAGCTGTCCTACAATATTAACCGTTACAGCTCAGACATGAAATAACGAGCCTTAAGGAAAACGAAGCAGGATGTAGAGTGCGATAGCACGAATTCGTGAACTTACGAGAGAATAAGGCATAAAAAGGAGTGATATTATGGGCAGCGGTAACGCAGAAGAGAACGCACAGAACCGGCAGGAGACTTTCAAAAGTGCACTGACCGGAAAGCATCTGCCCGTACTCACCCTGGACAATAAATGGTACCGGCTGTTGAACAAGACCGGTTCCGTTCCGTTAAAAGAGACGGAAGATGCCCTGAATCAGCTGCTGAAACGACAGGGAAAATTAAACACCGAGTCAAAGGATATCCGGAACCTGAAAAAGAAGCTGATGAAGGAGATCGTACCCATGGTGGACGAGGCGGATCAGCAGGGAGAGAACAGCAGGCTGAATAAGCAGATCGAAGATCATAAGCGTCTGATCGAGGAATGTAATGAGAAGCTGGAAGCTTACGAGGATGAACTGAAAGACATTCCCCGGGAGATCGAAAGATTAAATCTTCAGCTTATGATGTTTACTATGGAGTGCTGCTATGATATTATGAAGGATAATGACAAACAGATCAAAGAGACTGCGGAGTGGGTCAATGCGATCCGCATTGAGTTAAAAAAACGTCTGATCGAGAAACAACAGATGGAACAGCAGAATCAGGAGATCTACAACTATATGCACGATATCTTTGGTGCAGAGGTAGTCAATCTGTTTGACATGAAATATAATCCGGAGCAAAAATAGTATGAGATATCTGGTAACTGCACAGGAAATGAAGCAATATGATACAAATACCATAGAGTACCTCGGCATCCCGGGGCCGGTTCTGATGGAAAGAGCGGCTCTGGCTGCGGAGGATTTTCTGAAAGAGCGCTTTGATGCCGTGAAGGGACGGACAAAAGTGCTCATTTTTGCTGGTATGGGAAACAACGGTGGAGATGGTCTGGCACTGGCGAGACTTCTTGCGGCGGATGGTTATTCCGTGGCGGTGAGACTTGTGGGGAATCCGGACAAGGCCACGGAGCAATGGAACGTCCAGTGGCGGACATTGCAACATTTTCCGGTGAAGACAGACAGTAATGTGCGGACGGATGAATATAATGTGATTGTGGATGCTCTGTTCGGTGTGGGCTTAAGCCGCCCGGTGGAGGGAATCTATGCGGAAACCGTGAAGGAAATGAACGAGGCAAATGGATTCAAACTGGCACTGGATGTTCCCAGCGGAATCTCTTCGGACACCGGAAGTGTGCTTGGCTGTGCTTTCCTGGCAGATGCAACGATCACTTTCGGCTTCTGCAAGAGAGGCCTTGTGATGTATCCGGGAGCCGATTATGCCGGGGAAGTTCATGTGGCCAATGTGGGAATCGGTCCGGAGAGCTTTCTGGGACAGATTCCGGAGATGTATACGTTGGAAAACGGTGAAAAATGTCTTCCGGACAGAAATCCTTCCGGTAATAAGGGAACCTTTGGCAAGACACTGCTGATCGCCGGGAGCAACGGCATGGCCGGGGCAGCTATTCTGGCAGCAAGAGCGGCGTACCGTACCGGAGCCGGTATGGTAAAAGTCATCACCGCGGAGGAAAACCGGCAGATCTTACAGCAGGGGATCCCGGAAGCACTGTACGGCTCCTGCAGACAGCTGGCGGAAAGCCTTAAGTGGGCGGATGTAATCGCCATAGGACCCGGAATCGGCAGAGAGGAACAGGCACTGGACTGCCTGAAAACCGTGGTGGAGAAGAGCAGAAAGCCTCTGGTGCTGGACGCGGATGCACTGAATCTTCTGGCAGAGGAAAACGGGAAAGCACTGACGGAGGAACTGCGGAGGCAGGGGGCGGAAGGCAGAACTATTCTGCTGACCCCGCACGTGGGAGAAATGTCAAGGCTGCTTGAACGGCCGATCCCGGAATGCAAGGAGGATCTTCGGGACTGTGCCAGAACGCTGGCGGAGCGCTTTCACGGTGTGGCAGTGGCCAAGGATGCGAGGACTGTCGTGTGTAAGGAACAGGGAGCCTGTTATCTGAATACTACCGGTAACAGCGGTATGGCCACGGCGGGCAGCGGAGATGTGCTGACCGGTGTGATCACGGGACTGCTTGCCCAGGGAACGGAAGCGTTTCAGGCAGCGGTGAACGGTGTATATCTTCATGGTCTGGCAGGGGAACTGGCGGCAAAGCTTCATACGGAGTACGGAGTGATGGCGGGAGATATTGCAGACTGCCTGATGAAAGATTACAATGAAAAATAATGAGAAAAAGATAGAAGAAATGTAAGAAAGTGTGAAAAAATGACAGGTAAACTACAGGAAAAGATGAATTCCTATCAAAGGGTATGGGCGGAAGTGGATCTGGATGCCATCTGGGAGAATATAGTCCATATGAAGGAAAATATAGCTCCGGAGACGAAGATGCTGGCGGTCATCAAGACTGACGGTTACGGCCACGGAGGCGTTCCCATTGCCAGAATGTTAGAGAAACTGGATTTCATGTTCGGCTATGCGGCAGCTACTTATGAGGAGGCGCATGTTCTCAGGGAAGCGGGCGTAAAGAAGCCGATCCTGATCCTGGGGTATACTTTTCCCTATTGTTATGAGGAGCTGATCCGGGAGGAGATCCGTCCGGCGGTTTACCGCAGAGATACGGTGGAAGAACTGGCAGAGGCGGCTGTGAAGGTCGGAAAGAAGGCCAGGGTTCATATCAAAGTGGATACCGGAATGGGAAGAATCGGCATTACCCCGGATGATGAGGGAATGCAATTTGTAAAATTCATCATGGAGCATCCCAGTCTGGAAGTGGAAGGTATTTTTACGCATTTTGCCAAATCCGATGAAGCAGATAAGACATCTGCCAACCGACAGCTGGAGCTTTTTCAGAATTTTATCCATAGAATACAGTCGGAACTGGGGCTGGATATTCCGGTAAAACACTGTTCCAACAGTGCGGCAATTCTGGAAATGCCACAGGCGAACATGGATATGGTCCGGGCGGGGATCACGACCTACGGCTTATATCCGTCCGAAGAAGTGCGCAAGGACATTGTACCACTGCGGGCGGCAATGTCTCTCTACAGTCATATTGTTTACTGCAAGACGATCCATGCGGGACAGAGCGTCAGCTACGGCGGGCTGTTTACCGCAGAAAAGGACACCAGAGTAGCTACGATCCCCGTAGGATACGGAGACGGCTATCCCAGAAGTCTGTCCGGGAAAGGCTACGTGCTGCTCCACGGGAAGAAGGCACCGATCCTCGGAAGAGTCTGCATGGATCAGTTCATGGTGGACGTTTCGGAGATCCCCGGAGCCATGGAGGGGGATAAGGTAACGCTTCTCGGCGCGGACGGCCCGGAGCGGATCACCGCGGAAGAACTGGGAGAGCTTTCCGGCAGATTCAACTATGAATTTGTCTGTGCACTGGGCAAACGGATCCCCAGAGTCTACCGTCGAAACGGTGAGATCACAGAAGTCAAAGATTATTTTGAAAATTTCTGACGGATCGAAAGTGTTCGTATAACTCCGGAAGAATCGGCAATACTTATGTTAAATCGCTGATGAAGGAGTAGAAATGAGAAGAGGAGATGTCTATTACGCAGATTTGAGACCGGTGATCGGCTCGGAACAGGGCGGTATCCGGCCGGTGCTTATCATCCAGAACGATGTGGGGAATAAGCACAGTCCCACCGTGATCTGCGCTGCAATCACCTCAAAGATGAATAAGGCGAAGCTGCCTACGCATATAGAGCTGAATGCCCGTCTCTATGATATGGATAAAGATTCCGTGGTGCTGCTGGAACAGTTGCGGACGATCGACAAGAAGAGATTGAAGGATAAAGTGTGCCATCTGGATGGAGACATTATGCGGAGAGTGAACCGGGCGCTGAAAGTAAGCCTGGAACTGGATACATAGCCTGACGCATGACGTATCCGGAGAATCTTATTATAAAAATACGAAAGGATGAAATGATTTATGGACATTACCGGGCCCATGGCCATTTTTCTCTTTTTCCTGTTGCTGCTGGTAGATATGTTCTTTTATGGCTTTGATGCCGCCATCGACAACCTGAATGAAAAGGAGATCCTACATAAAGCAGAGGAAGAAAAGGATCGCCGGTCCATACGGCTGAGTGAAATGATCAGCCGTCCGGGGATCTATATCAATACGGTACAGCTGGTCATTACACTGATCAATATTTTAATGGGAGCCTTTTATCTGAATATCTGGTTACAGACCATTGATAAAGGACTGCAGGTCATCCATGTTGGAGGAGTGTCTCTGACCAATGTTCCCACGGGAGTGATCACGGGAATTGCTACGGTATTGTCGTTTGTTGCCATGATCTATATTCTGCTGATCTTCGGCGTCCTGATCCCCCGGAAAATGGCAGCCAGACAGCCGGAAAAATGGGCCTATGCCTGCATTGATCCGATTTTTTGTATCACGAGACTGCTGGCTCCCCTGACGGGGCTGGTGAATCTGACGGCCAAGGGAATCCTGTTCCTCTTCGGCGTCCGCAACAATGCGGATGAGAACGATGTGACCGAGGAAGAGATCATCAATATGGTACAGGAAGGTCATGAGCAGGGCGTCATCCAGGCCAGCGAGGCGGAAATGATCTCTAATATTTTTGAATACGGAGACAAGGAAGCACAGGACATTATGACGCACCGGGGAAGCATCGTGGCCATCGACGGCGAGACGAAATTAAAGGATGCCATTGCTTCCATGCTGGAGGGCAAGAACAGCAGATATCCTGTCTATGAAGAAAATATTGACCATATCATCGGTATTCTGCATCTGAAGGATGCCATGCGGTTCCATATCAGTGATGACAAGCTGGATCTGCCGATCGCAAAGCTGGACGGACTGCTCAGGGAGCCTTATTTTGTGCCCCAGACGAAAAATATTGATGAACTGTTCAAGGAAATGCAGAGCCAGAAGCTGCAGATGGTCATTGTGGTGGACGAATACGGACAGACCGACGGACTGATCGCCATGGAAGATATTCTGGAGGAGATCGTCGGTAACATCATGGATGAGTACGACGAAGATCAGGAATATATCAAGAACCGCGGCAAGGGTGAATATGTCATGGAGGGCAAGACACCGTTAAAGGAAGTGGAAGAACTGCTGGATATTACCTTTGACGAGGAAGAATTCGAGACACTCAACGGCTTTCTGATCTCCAGGCTGGACCGGATCCCGGAGCCGGACGAGCAGTTCGATGTGGACTATAAAGGCTATAATTTCAAGATCCTTTCGGTGGTCAAAAAGATGATCGGCAGTGTGCTGGTCCGGAAGCTTCCAGAGGAAAAAACACTGCAGAATGCAGAAGATGGACAATCAGTGCTTGAAGAAAAGCAAAAATAATGCTATCATAGAAAGAGCGTTATTGCGTAAAGACTACGCATACAAAGAGAAAGAAACTTTAAGTTCAAAGGAGTAACAAAGATGTCAGGACATTCCAAATTTGCTAATATTAAGCATAAAAAAGAGAAGAACGATGCAGCAAAGGGTAAGATTTTTACCATTATCGGCCGTGAGATCGCAGTCGCTGTAAAAGAGGGCGGCCCCGATCCTGCCAACAACTTCAAGCTGGCAACCGTTATTGCCAAGGCAAAGGCCAACAACATGCCCAACGATACCATCGATCGCGGTATCAAGAAGGCAGCCGGAGATGTAGGCAATGTAAATTATAAGTATGTGACTTATGAAGGTTACGGTCCCAACGGTATTGCTATCATCGTAGATGCGCTTACCGACAACACCAACCGTACCGCAGCCAATGTCAGAAGTGCATTCACCAAGGGACAGGGTAATGTAGGTACTCCCGGCTGCGTATCCTTTATGTTCGATAAAAAGGGACAGATCATCGTGGACAAGGAAGAATGTGATATGGAAGCGGATGATCTGATGATGACCGCTCTGGATGCTGGTGCAGAAGATTTCTCCGAAGAGGAGGACAGCTTCGAGATCCTGACCGATCCCGATAACTTCGAGGAGGTCCGCAAGGCTCTGGAAGATGCCGGTATTCCCATGATCAGTGCAGAAGTTACCATGATTCCCCAGAACTATGTGACTCTGACCGATGAGACCGCTGTGAAAAATTTACAGAGAACTCTGGATCTGCTGGAAGATGACGATGATGTTCAGGCAGTGTATCATAACTGGGACGAATAAATCGAAAGGGTAGGGGTAATAGCATGGAAAAGCTTGCAATCGTAGTTCCCTGTTATAATGAAGAAGAGGTATTAAAGATCGCTTCCGAGGCACTGAGGGGTGTGCTGGATGATCTGATCCGTAAGGGTAAGATCGCGGAAGACAGTTTTATTCTGTTTGTAAATGACGGCAGTAAGGACCGCACTTGGGAACTGATCGAAGAAGAACATCAGGCACATCCCGTACAGGTCTGCGGCGTGAAGCTGGCCGGTAATGTGGGACATCAGTTTGCACTGACTGCCGGACTGATCACAGCCATGGATCTGTCTGATGTGACAGTATCCATTGATGCGGATCTGCAGGATGATGTGGATGTAATCGAGGAGATGATCGATAAGTTCCATGGCGGCTGTGACATCGTATACGGTGTCCGCAAGGAACGTAAGACCGATACTTTCTTCAAACGCACCACAGCCCAGGGCTTCTATAAAGTCATGGAAATGATGGGTGTTAAGACGGTTTACAATCATGCAGATTTCCGTCTGATGTCCAAACGTGCGGTAGAACAGTTCTCCAAATACCAGGAGACGAACCTGTTCTTAAGAGGTATGATGCCTCTGATCGGATACCAGACCGATTGTGTTTACTATGACCGTAAGGAAAGAGTGGCCGGAGAGTCCAAGTATCCGCTGAAAAAAATGCTGGCGCTGGCATTTAACGGTATTTCTTCCTTCAGCGTGAAGCCGATCAGCATGATCCTGGGTGCCGGCATGATCATTGTATGTCTGAGTATCCTTGCGGCAATTTATGCACTGATCTCTTATTGTATAGGGCATGTGGTACCGGGTTGGACTTCCCTGATCCTGTCTATCTGGTTCTTAGGCGGTATCCAGTTGATGGCCATCGGACTGGTAGGCCAGTATATCGGCAAGATTTACATTGAGGTAAAACATCGTCCCAGATATAACATCGAAAAGGTACTGAAATAATGAATTATAAAAAAGGCATTTTAAGTGTTGTATTGTGGTTCATTTATGCAATGATAGCGGGAACCGGACTGGTAGGCACGACAATGGTCATGCTTCTGCCGGAGGGCGCATCCCGTCCGATCGGCCTTGTTATCGCAGGCGTATGGCTTGCGGTGACAGGGCTGGTTGTTTTTCTGTTACATAGATTCCTAAGAATAAAATGGGCACAAAGCGGTGAGAACTCCGGGCAGGTGAAACTGATTATCGAGGGACTGTTTGTGGTAGCTCTGATTGCGGTGGGGATTGCGCTTCGTGTAAGAGAAATTATGCTGTATGATATCTCCGGGGAGAGCAGCAATATCTGGTTCGATACAGTGAAGGTCACAGAGACTACGCAGATTCCCCGAGTGGTACACGGCGCAGTATATTTTTATTTGCAGGTATTACATGGCCTGCTGGTATTTTTAGGAAATAAGACGACGGCAGCACTGGTACTGCAGCTGGTATTGCAGATTTTGACCGGAATCTTTTTATATTTTTCGGTACGGAAGCTGACTGGTACGGCTGCTGCGGTAGTGGCTCTTGTGTACTGGATGTTGTGCCCGGTGCTGTCGGGAACGGTAGTTCTGGGACCGGAGCCGCTATATCAATTGTTGTGGATGATCGGTCTGCGTGTGTGTGTGGAAGCTCTGGATAGTTTCAGACAACGGGGAGATTCCCCCGGTATCCGTTCTGTGGGCGGTTTTTTCCTAAGTGGCATCGCCGTAGGAATTCTGGGTTACCTGGATGTCACGGGACTGCTCTTGCTGCTCGTAGTGTTTTCCGTACTTTTTCTGGAGACAAAAAGACAGGTAAAATTAATGCGCAGGATCGGCGCCGGAGCGTTGGGATTATTCGGTACTGTGCTTACGTTTTTTGTCTGCATCGCTCTGGATGCTGTAGGCAGCGGAAAGCAGATGGAAAATGTGCTTCTGGCATGGTGGAAGGTTTTTTCCCCGGGAAAATTCACATGGATCGCCCTCTATGAACAGCCGACAGTCCACACCTATGTGCCTTCTAAGGTGGCAGCCGTCATTATAATTGCCGTTATGGCCACAATCGGTGCATTCAGCTACTGGTGCAGGAAAGAACATGAAAGACAGTCCGTGTGGCTTGCTTTGGTGCTGGCACTTGGAATCTTAAGCGGATGTGGAATGCTGAGTGAAGATATGCCGGGACTTACATTATTGTATCTGCTACTGGCAGTGGCAGCCGGTGCAGGAGTACAGGCGGTTCTGCCATATGAAATGGAACTGTTGCGGGAATTCAGGCCTGTGTTGTCTGAGACTGTTGAGGCTGTTCCTGTGGGAGCAACTCAAAAAAAGCGCAGACTGAAAATACAGGATCTGGAAACAGAGGAATTCCCGGAGGAAGAACCGACACCGGTATCGGAGGAGATTCAGGAAACAGAAAAAATACAGTTTATCGAAAATCCTCTTCCTCTGCCGAAAAAGCATGTGCCGAAAGTGCTGGACTATAAGTTGAACAGTGACGATGATGGAGATTTTGATTATCCGGTAGCGGATGACGATGATTTTGATCTTTAAACAGAAATAACATAAACAAATAAAAAAGCGGACATACTAAAAGACGATACGAAAGGTGGAAAGCCCTGGTATCGTCTTTTTGTTTACATCTCAGGAATCATAAAATCATCGAAACAGGGAGGAGCCGGACCGTGAAGAATCAGAAAGAAAACGACCAGAGCAGGAACGAAACACCGAAGACCGAGGCGGAAGAACATAGAGATGAAAGAATTGAGAAGACAGGGCAGTTGACGTTGTCGGACAGCGTCGCAGGGAAAAAGATCCATCTGTTGACCATTATCGGGGAGATTGAAGGACACGATAATCTTTCCGGCAACTCGAAGACTACAAAATATGAGCATATCCTGCCACAGCTGGCAGCCATTGAAGACAGTGAAGAGATCGGTGGGGTGCTGGTACTGCTGAATACCATGGGCGGAGATGTGGAAGCGGGACTGGCCATTGCGGAAATGCTGGCATCTTTAAGCAAGCCCACAGTATCTCTGGTACTGGGGGGCAGCCATTCCATCGGCGTGCCGATTGCAGTGAGCTGCAAGTATTCCTTCATCGTACCCACCGGAACCATGGTGATCCATCCGGTAAGGATGAACGGGATGGTGATAGGGGTTCCCCAGACCTTTGAGTATTTCAAGCTGATCCAGGACAGAATCACGGGATTCGTGTGCAGACACTGCAAGATCAGCAGACAGAAGCTGGAAGACCTTATGATGGAGACCGGATTCCTTACGAAAGATGTGGGAAGTATTCTGGTGGGAGAAGAAGCGGTAAAACATGGTATTATTGATGAAACCGGCGGGATTGACCGGGCCATCTGCAAACTCCGCGAGATGATGGAGGGGGATGGAGGGGGACAGAAAAAAGGATGACAAGGCCGTAGAAAAATGATATACTTCTACTTATGACTATTATGAAGTTAGGGGTATGATGACATGGCATCTTCATCAGGCAAAAGAACATCATCTTCCAATAGGACAAGAAAGAGTACGACAAACAGCCGCAGCAGACAAACACAGCAAAGAACGGCACAGGATAGTGAACTGTTCCATGAGATCGGTCTGATCGTTCTGTTTGTGGTAATGGTGATATTATTTTGTTGTAATTTTGGTATTATAGGCCCGGTGGGCAATGCAATCAGCGGTGTTTTATTCGGAATCTTTGGATTTACGGCATATATAGCGCCTATTGTGTTATTTCTGGCGGTGGCTTTCTGGTTCGCCAATGAGGGGAACCCTACCGCTGTGCGAAAAATGATCGCAGGCGTTGTATTATTCCTGATGATCGGTGTGATCTGCGATCTGATCGCCAAGACAGCCGGAAGCATGGAACAATACGACATCAAGCTGTTATATACGAACTGCAGTACCGGCAAAAAAGGCGGCGGTGTACTGGCCGGAAGCATCTGCTACCTGTTGCTGCATTATCTGGAGACCGTAGGAACCGTTCTGGTGGTCTTATTGTGTTCTGTAATCAGTCTGATTCTGGTAACGGAACGGTCATTCTTAAACAGCATGCGTAACGGTGGTGACCGGATCCGGGAGCTTTCCCGGGAAGATTCGGTACGCAGACGGGAGAATGCCCAGATCCGCAGACAGGAACAGGAAGAGCGCGCGTCCCAGAGAGAGGAAGCCCGCCGCATCCGGGAAGAAGAACGACGGATCCGTGAGGAAGAGCGCAGACTCAGAGCAGAAGAGAAAGAGAATGAACAGATCTTAAATGCCATTCCCCGCAGAGAGAAAAAGGTCAGCGGAGTCATGATAGACACTTCCCTGAAAAAGCAGGAGACACAGCCGGCGGGAAGACGGGAAGATATTCATGAGATCGTCTACGAAGAAGACGCACAGGAAGCACCGGTTGTGGAAGAGACCCGGGTGACTTCCAGTGATTTTGATAAGATCCGTGTAACGGGCATGCATCAGGTGACCATGCAGGAGGCTGCCGCGGAAGAACCGTATGAAGAGATTCCGGTGGAGGAAGTGACCAGTGCCGCCACGTTCAAGAAGCCGTTTGAGCGCAGAGAATCCTGGCAGGAAGAGGCCGCACTGCTGACTCCCCAGGCAGAGGCGATCCGTATCCATAAGGAAGACATTCCGGAACCGGAAGAACCTCCCGTAGAGCAGCCGGTGCAGAGCATGCGACGGCTGCAGCCCGAACCGGAGCAGGCACCGACACCTGCAGTAACCGCAGGAACAAGTACGGATACAAGACCCAGGATCACGGCACCGGAACCTCCCAAGGGGAATTCTCTGGCAGAAGATCAGATACATAAAGATATTGCAAAAGCAGCCAAACAGCCTCCGGCAGAATACAGGATTCCTCCCTTAAGTCTGTTACAGAAGGGGAAGGCGGCCAACGGAGATTCTTCCAGAGAGTTAAAAGAGACTGCCATGCGCTTACAGCAGACCCTGAATACTTTCGGCGTTAAGGTGACAATCACCGACATCAGTCAGGGACCCAGTGTCACCCGGTATGAACTGCAGCCGGAACAGGGCGTCAAGGTATCCAAGATCGTAGGTCTGGCAGATGATATCAAGCTGAATCTGGCTGCGACGGATATCCGTATCGAGGCACCGATCCCCGGAAAGGCAGCCATCGGTATTGAGGTTCCCAATAAAGAGAATATGACGGTGGCTCTCAGAGACCTGCTGGAGAGCAAGGAGTTTCAGGAGTTCAACTCCAATATTGCCTTTGCGGTAGGTAAGGATATTGCAGGCAAAACGGTGGTGGCGGATATTGCCAAGATGCCCCATATGCTGATTGCCGGAGCTACCGGTTCCGGTAAATCCGTATGCATTAATACTCTGATCATGAGTATTTTGTACAAGGCACATCCGGACGATGTGAAACTGATCATGGTGGATCCGAAGGTCGTAGAGTTGAGCGTGTATAACGGCATTCCTCATCTGCTGATCCCGGTTGTGACAGATCCCAAGAAGGCCTCTGCCGCACTGCACTGGGGCGTCAGTGAGATGGAAGACCGTTACCGGAAGTTTGCCGATTATAACGTCCGGGATCTGAAGGGCTATAACAAGAAGATTGAGACCATGCCCGTTCCGGAGGGACAGGAACCTCCGAAGAAGATGCCGCAGATCGTTATTATCGTGGACGAACTGGCGGATCTGATGATGGTATGTCCCGGCGAAGTGGAGGAATCCATCTGTCGTCTGGCACAGCTGGCGAGAGCTGCCGGTATCCATCTGATCATCGCGACCCAGCGGCCCAGCGTGGATGTCATCACCGGACTGATCAAGGCAAATATGCCCAGCCGTGTGGCATTTTCCGTATCCAGTGGTGTGGATTCCCGTACGATCTTAGACATGAACGGCGCAGAGAAGCTTCTCGGCAAGGGTGATATGTTATTCTACCCTCAGGGCTATTCCAAGCCGGCCAGAGTGCAGGGAGCTTTTGTATCCGATAAAGAAGTCTCGGATGTGGTGGATTATCTCAAGAATCAGGCCCTTGGCAATACTTACAGCAACTACGCCGAGGATATCGAGGAGAAGATCAAAAATATCGGCTCGTTCGGCGGATCTTCCGGAAGTGGTTCTGGAGATGGTAATGACAGAGACGAATATTTTGAAGAAGCCGCACGTTTTATTATTGATAAAGACAAGGCCAGCATCGGCATGCTGCAGCGTGTGTTGAAGATCGGCTTCAACCGTGCCGCCAGAATCATGGATCAGTTGTGTGAATACGGCGTGGTGGGTGAGGAAGAAGGCACCAAGCCCAGAAAGGTACTTATGAGTATGGAACAGTTTGAACAGCTGTTGGAGGAAATCTGACGAACGGCGGGGACTGTCTGAATAAACGGAGGGAAAAAAGACATGAAAACAGATATTGAAATCGCACAGGAAGCGGTAATGGAGCCCATCACCAAAGTGGCTGCAAGCATTGGCATAGAAGCTGATGATCTGGAACTTTACGGAAAATACAAGGCGAAGCTTTCCGAAGAATTTTTAAGTAAGATTCAGGATCGCCCGGACGGAAAACTGATTCTGGTAACGGCAATCAATCCCACTCCCGCGGGAGAAGGCAAGACCACGACTACAGTCGGCCTGGGAGAGGCTTTTGGAAGAATGGGCAAAAAGGCTGTCATTGCGCTCAGAGAGCCGTCCTTAGGCCCCTGCTTCGGTATCAAGGGAGGTGCTGCCGGCGGCGGTTACGCACAGGTAGTTCCCATGGATGAACTGAATCTGCATTTTACCGGTGATTTTCATGCCATTACTTCTGCCAACAATCTGCTGGCAGCGTTATTGGATAATCATATCCAGCAGGGAAATGAGCTTGGCATCGATACCAGACAGATCGTCTGGAAGCGCTGTGAAGATATGAACGACCGTGTCCTGCGTAATATTGTGGTAGGCCTTGGCAATAAGACAGACGGCTTTGTCAGAGAGGATCACTTTGTCATTACCGTAGCCAGTGAGATCATGGCGATCCTGTGTCTGGCAGACGATATGAAGGATCTGAAAGAGCGTCTGTCCAAAATCGTTGTAGCTTACAATTATCAGGGAGAGCCGGTGACTGCCGGACAGTTAAAGGCAGTGGGCGCCATGGCTGCATTGTTGAAGGATGCCATCAAACCCAATCTGATCCAGACCCTGGAGCATACCCCTGCACTGGTACATGGCGGACCTTTTGCCAATATTGCTCACGGATGCAACTCCGTCAGAGCCACCAGGGCAGCCATGAAGATGGCAGACTATTGCATCACAGAAGCCGGTTTCGGCGCTGATCTGGGTGCAGAGAAATTCTTTGACATTAAATGCCGCAAGGCAGGACTGACACCGGATGCTGTCGTGCTGGTGGCGACCATCCGTGCACTGAAATACAACGGTGGTGTGGCGAAGGCTGATCTGGGTGCAGAGAACCTGGAAGCACTGAAAAAGGGTATCGTGAATCTGGAGAAGCATATCGAGAATCTGCAGAAATTCGGTGTGCCCGTAGTGGTTACCCTAAATTCCTTTATCACCGACAGTGAGGCAGAGACAGCCTATGTCAGAGAATTCTGTGAGACAAGAGGCTGCGAATTCGCACTTTCCGAAGTGTGGGAGAAGGGCGGCGAAGGCGGAATTGCTCTGGCAGAAAAGGTGTTAAAGGCCATCGAAGAAAAAGAAAATCATTTCCATGTTCTCTACGGGGAAGAACTGCCTCTTGCAGATAAGATCACGAAGATCGCCCGGGAGATCTATGGCGCAGACAGTGTGAATTTTGCTCCGGCTGCCGCCAAACAGTTGAAGAGACTGACAGAACTGGGATTCGGTGATCTGCCGGTATGTATGGCGAAAAATCAGTATTCTTTATCGGATGATCCCACACTGTTGGGAAGACCTTCCGGTTTTGAATTAAATGTAAGAGAGGTCTATGTGTCCGCCGGAGCCGGTTTCGTTGTAGTGCTCACCGGCGCGGTCATGACCATGCCCGGACTTCCCAAGGCACCTGCCGCTTACAATATTGATGTGGATGACAGCGGCAAAATCGTAGGATTGTTCTGATAAGGAGGAAAGTGTCCCATGGCACAGTTGATAGATGGGAAAGTAATTTCCGCACAGATCAAAGATGAAGTGAAAGAAAAAGTTGCAGGGTTAAAAGAACAGGGCTGCGAAGTAACTCTGGCTGTGATTCAGGTAGGTGCGGATCCCGCATCTTCCGTATATGTCCGCAATAAGAAAAAGGCCTGCGAGTATGTAGGCATCCGGTCGCTGGCATATGAACTTCCGGAAGAGACCACGGAAGAAAAATTACTGGAACTGATCCGGGAATTAAATGACAGAACCGATGTTAACGGCATTCTGGTGCAGCTGCCGTTACCGAAACATATTGATGAAGAAAAAGTACTGGATTCTATTTCTCCCTTAAAGGATGTAGACGGCTTCCATCCGCAGAATGTCGGTGCACTCTGTATCGGCAAGCCCGGTTTCGTATCCTGTACTCCTGCCGGAGTCATCCAGCTTCTGAAACGTTCCGGTATCGAGATCGCCGGCAAAGAGTGTGTAGTGGTAGGCAGAAGCAACATCGTCGGCAAGCCCATGGCGCTGTTGTTACTCCGTGAGAACGGTACGGTGACCGTAGCTCACAGCCGGACCAAAGACTTGAAGGAAGTGACCAAGAGAGCAGATATTCTGGTAGTGGCGGTCGGCAAGCCGAAAATGATCACCGCAGAATATGTCAAGGAAGGTGCGGTTGTCATTGATGTGGGAATCCACCGCAATGAGGAAAACAAACTGTGTGGTGATGTAGACTTCGCCAGCGTAGAACCGGTTTGCTGCGCAATTACTCCGGTTCCCGGAGGGGTAGGTCCCATGACCATCGCCATGCTGATGAACAACTGTCTGGAATCGGTGGCTTTGCAGGCAGTAAGAGGATAATTGTATGAAGTGTCCGAATTGCGGGGCAGAAATGAAAGAGGGAATGCTTTACTGTGAGCATTGCGGTGAAGATATTCATATTGTTCCCGATTTCGAGCCGGAAATTGAATACAATATGGAACAGACCCTGAACGATATTGCCAGAGAGATGGAGCCGCAGGACAACGTAGCGGAAGAACAGGAGTCTCAGCAAACGGCATCAGAGCTGCAGGACTGGGATGAAGAACCCGGGGAACAGGCGGCAAGGCATCCATTCCGGTGGAAGTTCATCGTGCTGATCCTGGTACTTGTGATAGTTGCAGTGGTGTGTATTGGTTTTGGGATTTCTTATTCCCATTATCACTCTGCGGAATACCAGACAAAATGTGCCAGAGAGTATGTGGCCTCGGAAGAATATGATCAGGCCATTACCTGTTATGAACGGGCTCTGGAGCTGGAACCGGAAAATATTACTTTAAAATTCGAACTGGCGGATATTTATTTCCAGAAGAATAACAAGATGGAATATGAATATTTGCTGCGTGAGATCGTTACGGATCCGGCGGCCACTACAGAACAGCTGGAAAGTGCCTACGGAAAGCTGATCGCTATCTATGCGGCAAGAGAAGATTACAAGACGATCAATGATATGCTGCAGAATTGCGGTAATGTGAATATCATGAGCAAATACCAGAGCTACATGGCCATGGATCCGGAGTTCAGTCTGCAGGAAGGGTATTATACCAGTATTCAGCCATTGAAACTGACGACGTTTGGAAGCGGTAAGATCTACTACACCACGGACGGAAGTGAACCCGGAGAGCAGAGCCTGCTGTATACAGCACCTATTTTGCTGGAAAGCGGTGATTACTGCATCAAAGCAGTCTATATCAACGAAAACGGGGTCAGCAGTCAGGTGGTTACCAGAAATTACCACATTGAGATCGAAGAACTGAATGCTCCGGACGTGACAGCGGTCAGTGGGGATTATGAATTTCCCATCAATATCGAAGTGACGGATCCGACGGATGTCTATTATACCACGGATGGTTCGGAACCTACGCAGAATTCCACGGTATATACCGGCCCGATTCCCATGCCTCTGGGCAAATCCGTATTTCGTTTTATCCGGATCGCCGAAGGCAGAAAGAGCCAGATCGTGGAGAAAAGCTATAATCTGGTAATGAATACAGAATTTACCCCGGAAGATGCTGTGGCAAAAGTAGTGAATTATGCCATGGAAAGTGGTAAAATAGAGGAAGCGTCCGGACGTTTCAATGATTCGGGTGCCGCATATCTCTATCAGTATCAATATGTGACGAATATTGACAAGGTGGATGATTTCTATATCATTGCCGAGATCTATCGCGGGGAGGACGGGGCGGTCACGAAAACGGGCAACCTGTTTGCCGTGAATGCCTATACCCGGGACCTGTATAAATTGCTGTCAGACGAAAGCGGCCGCCATTATACGCTTGGTGATCGTTTAGATATATAATCCTAACAGAAGGGACGGAAAAAGAGAAATGTATAAGATCGTAAAAAAGCAGGAGCTGACAACCAACATCTACCTGATGGAGGTGGAAGCAAACAGAGTGGCAAAGACCTGTGAACCCGGTCAGTTTGTCATCGTAAGAATGGATAGTGAGAGTGAACGTATTCCTCTGACCATCTGTGATTACAACAGAGAAAAAGGAACCGTCACCATTGTGTTCCAGACCGTGGGTGCCGGTACGAAACTGATGGCACAGTTAGAAGAAGGAGAATACTTCCATGACTTCGTAGGACCTCTTGGATGCCCTTCCGAACTGGTGGAACAGCCGCTGGAGGAAGTAAAGGCAAAGAAGATCCTCTTCGTGGCAGGTGGAGTCGGTGCGGCTCCGGTATACCCTCAGGTAAAATGGCTGCATGAACATGGCGTTGCCGCAGATGTTATTGTCGGAAGCAAGACCAAAGATCTGCTGATTCTGGAGAAGGAGATGGAGGCCGTTGCAGGCAATCTGTATGTGACCACCGATGACGGCTCTTACGGAAGAAGCGGTATGGTAACCCAGACGATCAAGGATCTGGTAGCAGAAGGCAAAAAGTACGATCTGTGCATTGCCATCGGTCCCATGATCATGATGAAATTCGTGTGCCTTCTGACCAAAGAACTGGAGATCCCCACCGTAGTCAGCCTGAATCCCATCATGGTAGACGGAACGGGAATGTGCGGTGCCTGTCGTGTGACCGTAGGCGGCAAGGTAAAGTTCGCCTGTGTAGACGGACCGGAGTTCGATGGACATGAAGTAAACTTTGACGAAGCAATGAGACGTCAGCAGATCTATAAGACTGCAGAGGGACGTGCTATGCTGGCCCTGGAAGAGGGAGAGACTCATCACGGCGGCTGTGGCAACTGCCAGTAGTTTTTGCTGCAAGGTTTGAACACGATAAATCAGAAAGGCATGGTTAAATAAAATGGATGTATTAAAGAGAGTTCCTGTCAGAGAGCAGGATGCAAAGAAACGTGCTACCAATTTCAAAGAGGTCTGCCTCGGATATAACAAAGAAGAAGCAATGGAAGAGGCTTCCCGCTGCATTAACTGTAAAAACGCACAGTGCGTGAAGGGTTGTCCCGTAGCCATCCAGATCCCGCAGTTCATTGAACAGGTGAAGAACGGTAATATCGAAGAAGCATATCATATCATCGGAGAATCCAGTGCACTTCCCGCTGTCTGCGGCCGTGTATGTCCTCAGGAGAGCCAGTGTGAAGGAAAATGTATCCGCGGTTTCAAGGGTGATCCCATCTCCATCGGTAAGCTGGAGCGTTTCGTTGCTGACTGGGCAAGAGAGAACGGTATCAAGCCCACCCCCGCAGCACAGAAGAACGGCAAAAAGGTAGCTGTGATTGGTTCCGGCCCCGCAGGTCTTACCTGTGCCGGAGATCTGGCAAAGATGGGCTATGATGTCACTATTTTTGAAGCACTGCATGAGGCAGGCGGCGTACTGGTATACGGTATTCCCGAATTCCGTCTTCCCAAGAGCGGTGTTGTGGCAAAAGAGATCGAGAATGTAAAATCTCTCGGTGTTCATATTGAGACGAATGTAGTCGTAGGTAAATCCGTGACTATCGACCAGTTAATGGATGAGGAAGGCTTCCAGGCCGTATTTATCGGTTCCGGTGCCGGACTGCCGAAATTCATGGGTATTCCCGGTGAAAATGCCAACGGTGTATTCTCCGCCAATGAGTACCTGACCAGAAGCAATCTGATGAAGGCTTTTGATCCCGATTCCAGAACTCCTATCATGCACGGTAAGAAGGTAGCCGTTGTTGGTGGCGGCAACGTAGCCATGGATGCTGCAAGAACCGCACTTCGTCTGGGGGCAGAGGTACACATCGTATACCGTAGAAGCGAAGAGGAACTTCCTGCCAGAGTGGAAGAAGTGCATCACGCAAAAGAGGAAGGCATCATCTTTGATCTGCTGACCAACCCTACCGAGATCCTTTCCGATGATAAGGGATGGGTGACCGGCATGAAGTGTATCCGTATGGAACTGGGTGAGCCTGATGAGAGCGGCAGACGCCGTCCCGTAGAAGTTCCCGGATCGGAATTCGTAATGGAATTGGATACCGTGATCATGTCTCTGGGTACTTCCCCGAATCCTCTGATCTCCTCTACCACCAAGGGACTTGAGACCAATAAGTGGAAGTGCATCATTGCAGATGAGAATAACGGTAAGACCACGAAGGAAGGTGTCTATGCCGGCGGAGATGCGGTAACCGGAGCAGCTACCGTTATTCTGGCCATGGGAGCAGGTAAGGCTGCTGCAAAGGGCATTGACGAATATCTGAGTGCAAAATAATAACCCCGGATCCTGCCGGCTGGCAGGGTGGAATGGAGGATTACATGGTAAGACATATTGTTATGTGGAGTCTGGAAGGCAATCTGACAAAGCAGGAAAAGAAAGCGGCCGCTGAGAAAATTAAGGCATTACTGGAGCCTATTAAGAATAAGGTTCCCGGTGCGGTAAAAGTGGAAGTGATCATCAATGAACTGGACAGCAGCAACCGGGATGTGGCTCTGATCTCTGATTTTACGGATACTGAGGCCCTGGCTGCTTACCAGGTGCATCCGGATCATCTGGCAGCAAAGGAATATATTGGATCCGTGGCAGGCAACAGAGCCTGCATGGATTACGAATATTAAGGATGGTGTTAGCGTATGGCATGGTGTCCGAAATGTAAAAACGAATATCGGGAAGGGATCACCGTATGTCCCGATTGCGGAGAGACGCTGGTAAGTGAGGAAGAACTGACGGACTGGACTTCCGTGCTGTTCGGAGAACAGGACGAGATGGAGAAACTGAAGGACTTCCTTACATACAATGGTATCGGCAAAAGCAAAATTACTTTTGATGATGCAGAACAGGTTTATGAACTGTTTGTAGATGCAAAAGAGGAAAAGCAGGCGAAGAACATTGCCAGAGTCTTTCTGGAACAGCAGGAAAAGGAGCGTAAGGAAAATGCCGCGGAGGAAGAAGCTGCGGTAGATGAATTCCTGATGCCCGGGGAAGAAGAAACGGAAGAAAAGGTGAATTCCGGAGAACTCTTAAGGACAGCTTCCGCCCAGGGCGGACTTACTTATATGAACAATGGGGCCAAAGCAGAGGAAAACAGATCTTCTGCCTGGGTGCTTCTGGTGGTGGGCATTCTCGGAATGCTTGTCATGATCCTGGGAATTACGGGAGTGCTTCCTTTTCATGTCGGCAACCCTTATATGTTCTACGGAGTCATGAGTGCCGTTTTCATTCTGTTCATTGTCATGGGTGTGGTGTCCATGCGCAATGCGAAGCTTTTTGAGAAAAAGGCAGAGTCTGAGAACTCTCTGGTAGATACGCTCTTAAAATGGAGTGAGGAAAATCTGACGGCGGAAGGAATTGACGCACAGATCGAAAATGCCGCAGACGTTCCCGAGGAAGCTTTGTATTATAAGAGATTTGAAGTGATCCGCAGTCAGATGAATCATCAGTTTATGAATCTGGATCAGCAGATGCTGGAGAACCTCATCGATACAAAGATCTATGAACAGATTTTTCCGGATAACGACGGAGCAGAGGAAGAATGATCAAAGTATCCATCGTATGTGTAGGTAAGGTAAAAGAAAAGTTTTTCCGGGATGCCATCGAAGAATACAGCAAACGTCTGAGCCGTTATGTGAAGCTAAATATTATCGAAGTGGCGGATGAGATGACTCCGGACGGAGCAGGTGAGGCCTTAGAAGAGCAGATCCGTGAAAAGGAAGGTGCCCGGATCCTGGCAAAACTGCCGCAGGATGCCCTGATCGTGACGTTGGAGATTGCCGGGAAGAATTATTCTTCCGAAGAATTTGCGGCGTGGATCGAGGATTGCAGTGTCCGGGGGAAAAGCCATATCTGCTTTGTCATCGGAGGGTCTCTGGGACTGCACAAAAACGTCTGCAGGAAGGCGGATCTGGCGTTGAGTTTTTCCAGAATGACATTTCCCCATCAGCTGATGCGGGTGATCCTTTGCGAACAGATCTATCGTGCCTTCCGGATCATTCAGCATGAACCTTACCATAAGTAAAGTAAAGAAAAGCCTATGACAAAAAAACAACGTGCACTAGAAATTATAGATCGTCTGAAAAAGGAATACCCGGATGCCGGATGTACTCTGGATTACGACCAGGCCTGGAAGCTGCTTGTCAGCGTCCGGCTGGCCGCCCAGTGCACCGATGCCCGGGTAAATATCGTAGTGGAAAAACTGTATGAGAAGTTCCCGGATGTGAATGCCCTGGCCGAAGCGCCGGTGGAGGAGATTGAGGCCATCGTAAAGCCCTGCGGTCTGGGACACAGCAAGGCCAGAGATATCAGTGCCTGCATGAAGATCCTGCGGGATAAATATGATGGCAAAGTACCGGACAACTTTGAGGAACTGCTGTCCCTGCCGGGTGTGGGCAGAAAGAGTGCCAATCTGGTCATGGGGGACGTCTTCGGAAAGCCCGCCATTGTGACAGACACCCACTGCATCCGTCTGGTGAACCGTATGGGACTGGTGGACGGGATCAAAGAACCGGCCAAGGTGGAGAAGGAACTGTGGAAGATCATTCCGCCGGAAGAAGGAAGCGACTTCTGCCACAGACTGGTCAATCACGGTAGAGAAGTGTGTACCGCCAGAACCCATCCCTATTGCGAACAATGCTGTATCCGTGACATCTGTAAAAAAGTCGGCGTATAAAGAGCAGACGGCAGAACAGCTGCCGCAGACAGGAGGCTGCTTATGAGAATGTATGACATCATCATGAAAAAGAGAAACGGCGGAGAACTTTCGAAAGAGGAGATCCGTTTTTTTATCGAAGGCTATACCCGGGGAGAAATCCCGGATTATCAGGTGTCAGCCCTGATGATGGCCATCTATTTTCAGAAGATGACAGAAAGCGAAACCTGTGAACTGACCATGGCCATGGCACACAGTGGAGAGATGCTGGATCTGTCCGGAATCCATGGTTGTAAGGTGGACAAGCACAGCACCGGCGGTGTGGGCGACAAGACCTCTCTGGCCCTGACTCCCATGGTGGCGGCCTGCGGGATCCCCGTGGCGAAGATGAGCGGCAGAGGTCTGGGACATACCGGAGGAACCATTGACAAGCTGGAGAGTTTCCCCGGTTTTTCCACGTCGCTGACCACGGAACAGTTTATTGAAAATGTGAACCGGATCGGTATTGCCATTATGGGACAGACCGCAGATCTGGCACCGGCGGATAAGAAGCTGTATGCCCTACGGGACGTGACGGCTACCGTCGACAATATGTCCCTGATCGCCAGTTCCATTATGAGCAAGAAGCTGGCGGCCGGTGCGGATGCCATTGTACTGGATGTCAAGACCGGAAGCGGTGCCTTTATGAAGAGCAGGGAGGATGCTTTTGCTCTGGCGGAAGAAATGGTGAAGATCGGTAAGAATGCCGGCCGTAAGACCATCGCCGTGATCTCAGATATGGATCAGCCGCTGGGACGTGCGGTGGGAAATGCACTGGAAGTAAAGGAAGCCATTGCCACTCTGCGGGGAGAAGGGCCGGAGGACTTTAGGGAACTCTGCATGGTGCTGGGCAGCCAGATGTTACTTGCCGGCGGGAAGGCAGAGAGTGTCGAACAGGCAAGGGAGATGCTGAACAGCGTAATTGCCGACGGCAATGCCTTACGGAAGCTGGCACAGTTCGTGGAAGCCCAGGGCGGTGACCCTGCGGCGGTAACGGATCCAGGACTTTTGCCGAAGGCATCCATGGTGGTTCCGGTCTGCGCGGACAGAGACGGTTATGTGGGCAGGATTGCCTGTGAGGACATCGGCATCTGTTCCCTGCTCTTGGGCGGAGGAAGAGAGACCAAGGAAAGCCAGATCGACCTGTCGGTAGGAATCCTGTTAGAGAAGAAAAAGGGCGATGCCGTGAAAAAGGGCGATGTTCTGGGATATCTTCATGCCAATGACGAACAGCGTCTGGAAGCGGCAAGGGAGAAGTTTCTGAATGCTTACTTTATTACTGACAGCTGTCTGGAGAAGGAGCCTTTGATTAAGGGCATTTTGTAATAACATATTCTGGGGTTCTCTTTCATATAGTTCTATATGAAAAAGAGAAGACAGCCGTACCAGAAAGAAAAATGGATCGATTCGCTGCAGCTTCCCAAGGATGTATGCATGGGGGCACTGCGGGTGACACTGACGGGCAATTCGGAAGTCTGGATCGAGAATTACAGAGGAATTCTCGAATATACCGGAGAACGGATCCTGTTACAGGCCAGAACCTGCCAGCTGTGTCTGGAAGGAAGCAGACTTTCCATCGACTATTATACCAATGAAGACATGAAGATCAGCGGCAATATCAGTTCACTGCACTATTTCCGCGAGTAATCATTTTTGGGGTAACGGGGGACGGACAGTAAAATGACAGAATGGATCAAACGCCTGCAGGGCTATGTAAAGATTCGGGTATGGGGCTTTGCACCGGAACGATTTATCAATCTGTGCAGTAATAAGGGAATCCTGCTGTGGAACATAGAGAAGCAGGGAGAAATCTATACCATGTGTATCAGCCTGCGTTCCTTTTATCAGCTGCGTCCCCTCGCCAGAAAAACAAAAGTAAGGGTAGTCATATCGGAAAGATATGGACTACCCTTTTTTGTGCCGGGAATGCTGCAAAGGAAAGCGTTTCTGGCCGGAATGTGTCTGGCGGTGGCTTTCTGGATGATTTCCTCTCTCTTTGTATGGGACATTCAGGTCATCGGGAATTATCAGGTGACGGACGATGTCTTTTTTACATTTCTGGAAGAGGAAGGGGTCCGTACCGGAATGCGTCGCAGTGATCTGAATATCGGAGAACTGGAAAAACAGATAAGGCGAAAGTTTACACAGGTCACCTGGACTTCCGGAAGACTGGACGGAACCAGACTGGTGATTGAGATCAAGGAAAACGATATGCCGCTCCCGGAAGAAAAACAGGAGACGACGGGAACCGGAAAAGATCTGGTGGCGGAATACGATGGGACCATTACGGATATGATCGTACGCTGCGGTGTGCCGAAGGTGGGCATCGGCAGTGAGGTGAAAAAAGGAGATCTTCTGGTGGAAGGGCGGATCCCCATTTATGCCGAGGACGGTACCGTCAGAGAATATCTGCCGGTTACGTCGGATGCGGATATTCTGTTAGAACATACCGGAAATTTTCAGGCGTATCTGCCTGCAGATTATACCAGAAAACAATACACCGGAAGACAGAAGACCTTTTATTTTGTTCATTTCGGCAATAAGGAATGGAAACCGGAAAAAAAGGTGTCTTTTCTGCATTACGACGGTCTGTTGGAGACCTGTCCCGTAAAGATGTTGGAGTACCTGCATCTTCCCTGCACGGTAGGCAGGATCACCTATCGGGAATATCAAAAAACAGAATATTGTTATACGGCGTCGGAGGCAGAAATGATCCTGCAGAAAAAAATCCTGGATTTTCTTGAAACTTTAGACGAAAAAGGGGTACAAATAATCTCGAAAGATGTTAAAATAGAAACAAAGCGCGCCGGATGGACCGCCCAGGGGGAACTGGTATTGCGGGAGACGGCGGGGAGACTGGTAGATTCCGTGGCAGAGGATACCGGGACAGAAGATTTGGACAGAAATGAGGAATAAGACATAGATGAGTGTGACAGCGATCCGTCTGGAAATGGATACGGAACAGATGCAGAAGATCTTCGGTATGCAGGATGCATACATTAAGAAGCTGGAACAGGATTTTCAGGTAACCATTGTAGACCGTAACGGAAGTGTAATGATCACCGGTGAGGAGGAGAATGCCTCCAAGGCCTCCCGGGTATTGAAACAGCTGACCGCCCTGTCGGATCACGGCAACGAGATCGAGGAACAGAGCGTGGACTATGCCATTGAAATGGGCAAGGAAGATCAGGAGGAGAAACTGATGGAGATGGATGCGGACTGCATCTGCCATACCATCAGCGGGAAACCGATCAAGCCCAAGACCCTGGGACAGAAGGCCTATGTGGATGCCATCCGCAAGAATATGATCGTCTTCGGACTGGGGCCTGCCGGTACTGGTAAGACCTATCTGGCCATGGCTATGGCGATCACGGCTTTTAAAAATAACGAGGTCAGCCGTATCATCCTGACCCGACCGGCCATTGAAGCCGGAGAGAAGCTGGGCTTTCTGCCGGGAGATCTGCAGAGCAAGGTGGATCCGTATCTGCGTCCCCTGTACGATGCCCTGTATCAGATCATGGGAGCGGAAAGCTTCGCAAAGAACATGGAAAAGGGGCTGATCGAGGTGGCACCGTTAGCCTACATGAGAGGCCGGACCTTAGACAATGCCTATATCATTCTGGATGAAGCGCAGAATACCACACCGGCTCAGATGAAAATGTTCCTGACCCGTATCGGCTTCGGCTCGAAGGTCGTCGTAACGGGAGATTCCTCCCAGAAGGATCTTCCTGTGGGAGCTAAATCCGGTCTGGATGTGGCTGCCAGAGTTCTGAAAAACATTGATGATATCGCATTTTGTAATCTGACCAGCAAGGACGTGGTAAGACATCCTCTGGTACAGAAGATCGTAAAAGCATACGATGACTATGAAGCCCGGGCAGCCAGAAGCAAACGGAGCCCGAGATTAAACAAACGTCCGGATAAAGGAAACAGATAATCATGAAGAGCAAAGAGAAAAACGGTCTTATGACATTGTTGCTGCCGGAGATCCTTACGGTACTGATGGGAAGTGCCGTTGTTTCCCTGGTGGGACTTTTCGGGAAACAGTTGTCTGTGGAAAATGCCCTGCGGGATGCGGTGATGACAGCCTTCGGACTTGCGGTGGCTGGGTATTTCCTGCGAAGAGAAGTATTGGACAGGCATCTGGATTATGATAATTCAGATCACCTGCTGCGGTTCTGGATCGCTGTGTGGTGCAGTCTTTTGTTTTCGGCAGCCTGTGCGTTCCTTCCGGCCGGCGGCTGGCCCTTTCTGGCAGTCTTTGTCGTATTGTCGCTGTTCAGTAATCTGTCGGTGGGCATCGTATTTTCCGGTGTATTTCTCATGATCGCCACTTTGTGGGGACAGTCGGTGGGCATTTTTTTTCTGTATTTTATCAGCGGTGTTTTTGCAGCCTGTCTTTTCCAACATTTGGAGCAGGAGTTTGCCATCGGGATCCCGCTGTTTTTATCGCTGTTATGTCTCCTGTTATGTGAGACAGCCAATGTAGTATTGCTGGCCAATGAACACCTGAGCCTGGAACAGTTTCTGGTTCCTGCGGCGAACCTGATCGTGTCGGGCATTCTGCTGTTGGGAATCTTAAAGATCTTCTCGGGAACCGTGGTGTTTAAAGACCGTGTAAACTATCTGGAACTGAACGACACGGAGAATCAGGTGCTGGTAAAATACCGGGAAGAGGATCGTTCCGAGTATTTTCTCTGTGTACATACAGCCTATTTCTGCGAACGGATTGCCAACCGACTGGGGCTGGATAAGGATGCTTTAAAATGTGCCGGCCTGTATCACAAAAAAGGCTGGGAACTGATGCAGCAGACCCAGGGAATGGAGTTCCCCGCGGGAGCAGGAGAGATTCTGGAAGAGTATAAGGGAACGAAAAAATACAAAAAGGCCGAGACGGCGGTTCTGTATTGTTCCGATGCGATAGTCAGTGCGATTCTGTTACTGCTGCAGAAGGAACCGGAGAAAAAGCCGGATTATGACCAGATCATTGACCGTATCTTCGAACACATCCGCCAGAAGGGGATTTTCAGCGAAAGCGATCTGACCTTACGGGACTGGAACCGGATGCAGAAGATATTTAAGGAGGAGAAATTATACTATGACTTTTTACGTTGAAAATGAAACCGATGAGACATTTTCAAATGGGGAAAACAGTTTTCCCATAGAGGAGACCGTAGAACAGGTGGCCACAGCAGTGCTGGATATGGAAGGATGCCCTTACGAGATCCAGCTGAATGTACTGCTGACGGACAATGACGGCATTCACGCTTACAATAAGGAGTACCGGAACATTGACCGGGAGACGGATGTGCTGTCCTTCCCGAATCTGGACTTTGAGTCTCCCGGCAATTTTGAGATCTCCGAGGACAGAGAAGCAGATTATTTTGATCCGGATACCGGGGAACTGATCCTCGGTGATATTATCATTTCCGTGGACCGGGTCAAAGAACAGGCGGAAAGCTACGGACACAGCCAGAAGAGAGAATTTGCCTTTCTGGTGGCTCACAGCATGCTTCATCTGTGCGGTTATGACCATATGGAAGAGGATGAGGCGAAAGTAATGGAGGCAAAACAGGAGCAGGTTCTGGCATCCCTTGGAATTACGAGAGATTAAAAAGGGCGTGGATACACGTAAAGGTAGCTTACATGAATCAGGTGGAAGTAAAAAGAAGACAAATACAATATGTTTCCTATGCCCTTGCCTGTATCAATATCTGGGTATTCGGGAAAAATATCGGCAATAACGGACTGGGATATCTGGCGGCTGCTATTCTTGTGTACGCCCTGTTCTGGGTACTTACCGGAAAAAATCTGTCGGACCGGATGAGCCGGATCCTTCGGGGCCGGAATGCCAGGGGACAATATCGGAATGTCTCCAGAATCCGGAAGAATATGATGCTTTTCCAAATGGCAGAAGGGCTTTTGGGAACCTTTCTCTGTATGACTTTGGGCTGGCTTCTTCTGGAAAAGGTATTCCGGGTCCCTTACGGAAGCATGATCCTCTGGATCTTAAGTCCGACGCTTTTCTTGCGGTGTATGCAGTCAGTATTTCTGGGATATTTCCAGAGCGAAGGCTCGGAAATGCCGTCTGCGGTATCCAGTGTCTTACGACAGATATTTTTTCTGGGTCTGGGGCTCTTATTCCTTAATATTTTCAGGACTTACGGGGCGAAGGTGAGTCTGCTTCTGAAACGGGAGGATTTCACCTCCATGTACGGATGCATGGGAATTGCCCTGGGAATGCTGATCTCGGAAGTGCTGGTGCTGTTGTTCGTGTTTGTGATCTACCGGGGCAGTATGTCCGGCAGGAGAGAACCGGAAAGCGGCATGAAGAGTACCGAGTCATTTTTGGTATCGCTGCGTACACTGTTATGGAATATGGGTGGAGATATCCTTAAGGATCTGCTCCTGTTGTTACCGCTGTGGATCGGATTGCTCTTATTCCAGAAACAGTCTGCGGATATTTATGCTTCTGTATCGGTCTACGGCATTTTCTTTGGACGGTATTTTACCACAATGCTGCTGCCTGCCACTTTTTTCTGTCCCGGAATCTTCCCCGGAATAGCAAAAATCGGCAGCCATATACGCAAAAAGGAAGAAAGATATGCCAAAACTGCATTTCAGGCGGGAATGCAGGGAGCCATCGTACACGGACTCTTTTTTGCAGCGCTGTTCGCTGTACTGGCTGTTCCGCTGGGACAGGCGGTCGGCGCAGGGGCCGGTACAGCTGCCGGAGAACTGTTTACTACAGGTTCCTCGCTGCTTTTGTGGCTTCTTCTGATGTTTTATTTTTCGGGAATTCTGGAACTTCGGGGCGAAAAGCACCTGATCTTTGCAGGATACGGGATTCTGGATATCGTAAGTATTATTTCACTGGTGGTTCTTCTGAATGCGGGAAATACCGCAACAGCACTGTCTCTTGGTCTGGTATTTGGGGCTGCGGCCGGAGCTGTTACACTGGGAATCCTGACCTGCCTTCGTATGAAGACCTGGCCGGATCTGCTGCGGGCGCTGGCAATTCCCGCCGGAAGCTGTTGTGCCTGCGGGCTGTTGGCCTTTGGACTGGAGAAGATCCTGTTACCCCATCTGGGGGCGGTGGTGACCGTACTTCTGGAACTGGTCATTACCTCGTTAGTCTACTGGTTTTTGCTGTTCGTGTTACGGTGTTTCCGGGGACAGGACTTTGCCTATATTTCCGGCGGTAAGTTCCTGCGGGCCTTCGGAAAAACCTTCCGATTGCTTTAAAACTGTTTTACGGATGTATATTTTCGATAAAATAACTGATACTGATACAAAGAGTGAACATTGACACCTGGATGTGAGGCAGTATGAAATTTGTAAAACGTATCAGTTACTTTTTTGTGATCCCGGTATTCTTTCTGGGACTGGGTATTTTTCTGGGAGTCTGGGGAATCCGTTTTTTCTATCCCGGACATTGGCAGGATATGAATGATCCGCTGCCTTTGCCGTCGGACTACGCAGAAGAGACTACCGCCCCGGAAGAAGTGCAGGAGACACCGGAAAGTGTGGCGGTGGCAGCTTCCGGAGAGACCCTTTGTGCGGATACCGAATATGTGCTGGAAGAGACGGATATTGTGCGGAATACCACGGTGGAGACCTCCTGGCAGATTCCACACAAATATATCGGCATGGACAGAGAAAGCTTTCTGGAGACCATGGAGCTCTATGCAGCCCATCCGCCGCTTTCGGAGATCGAGAGAGGCTTTGTGGGACTGGAGGTATTGTCTTTTTCCCGGGAAAGGGTGGTGGTCCGCATGGATTACCGCTATGTCCAACCCAGTGAAAGCTTTTATCTGGCGGTAACAGACCATGAAGTGGTGGTATATCTGGAAGACAGATCCACCGTGTATATCAATACCGGAATCCGGCTGGAAGACCTGCCGGAAACGTTGCAGCTTCAGATCATGGACATGCTGTTTGTTCCGGATGAAGAAGCACTATATGATTTTTTGGAGACATATTCGTCCTAGAGTTCAGGATGATGAATAAAGGTGATGCAGATGAAGAGACAGATCGGTGTGATCGGCGGCGGGGCAGCCGGAATGATGGCAGCCATAACCGCAGCAAAAGAAGGTGCACAGGTAACAATATTTGAAAGAAATGACCGGATTGGAAAAAAAATATTGCAGACAGGAAACGGAAAATGCAATCTGGGGAACCGGGCGCTTTTTGTGGAATGTTATCACGGTGGGACTCCGGAATGGATCGCTTCGGTGCTGGAGCGATTTGGTACAGAAGATACGATACGGTTCTTCCAGAGTATCGGTCTTATGATAAAAGAAAAAAACGGGTATCTCTATCCGGTCTGCGAACAGGCAGCGGCAGTGCTGGATGTGCTGCGCTATGAATTACAGGCCCTCGGAGTGGAGATTCTGTATCAGTGTAAGATCACAAAAGTGGAGCGTCAGGATTCCGGACAACTGCGTGTCAGTGACGGGGAAAAAGAATGGCAGTTCGATGCTGTGATCGTAACCTGCGGCGGAAAGGCGGCACCGGTCACCGGTTCGGATGGCAGTGGTTTCAAAATCGCAAAGAAGCTGGGGCATACCTGTATTCCTTCGGTTCCCGCACTGGTGCAGCTGCGCTGTCAGGAGACCGACCTGCTAAAAGGTATCGCCGGGGTCCGGGCAGACAGCGAGATCCGGATTCTGTGTGACGGGAAGGAAATCTGCAGAGAGCGTGGAGAACTGCAGCTGACGGATTACGGCATCTCCGGAATTCCCGTTTTTCAGTTGAGCCGCAGGGTAAATTACCTGCTCCGGGAGAAACGAAATGTGACAGCGCAGATCGACTTTTTACCGGATCTGACGCCGCAGGCCTATGAGGAATTGCAGGCCGGCCGGAAGCCTTTGCAGGGGGACCGGACCGCAGAGGAGTTCTTTACCGGCATGCTACATAAAAAGCTGACGTCCTCCCTGTTAAAAATGGCGGGAATCCGTCTGGCAACGCCCATGCAGGAGATCCCGGAGGAAAAGATCCGGAATTACTATAGTCTCTGTCGGAATCTGCGGCTGCATATCACGGAGAGCAATCCTTACGAAAATGCCCAGGTGTCTGCCGGAGGTGTTGACACCCGGGAAGTGACAGCGGATATGGAATCCAGACTTTGTCCCGGGGTCTATTTTGCCGGAGAGATCCTGGATGTGGACGGCCGGTGCGGAGGCTACAATCTGCAATGGGCCTGGAGCAGCGGCTATCTGGCCGGGCATCATGCGGCCCTGAAATAGAACAATAAGGAGTTATTTATGATCAGACTGAATCAGCTGAAGCTTCCGGTGGATCATACCGAAGCACAGCTTCTACATAAGACGGCACAGTACTTACGGATCCCGGAGGCGGAGATCCTTAACCTGCAGATCGTAAGACAGTCTCTGGATGCAAGAAAAAAGCCGGAACTTTTTTACAGCTACAGTGTCAATGTATCGGTGAAAAGAGAAGAGAAAGTATATAAGGAAGCCGTGCGCAGACTGGGAAAGGCCAATGTGCTGCTGGCGGAGCCTGTGGAGTATCATTTTCCCGCGGAAGGCACGAAAGAACAGAAGCACCCCACGGTGATCATCGGCATGGGGCCTGCAGGACTTTTCTGCGGATATTATCTGGCACAGCACGGGTATGCGCCGATTATTCTGGAGCGGGGTGCGGATGTGGAGGCCAGACAGGCGGATGTGGAAGCGTTCTGGCAGACCGGAAAATTAAAGCCGGATTCCAATGTACAGTTCGGGGAAGGCGGGGCCGGAACCTTTTCGGACGGTAAGTTAAACACGCTGGTAAAGGACAAACACGGCCGGAATACCGAAGTGCTGAAAACCTTTGTAAAACACGGTGCCGATCCGGCCATTTTATATCAGGCCAAGCCCCATATCGGTACGGATGTGTTAAGCAGGGTCGTGAAGGGCATGCGGGAGGAAATATTGCGTCTGGGCGGAGAGGTCCGTTTCCACAGTCAGGTGACAGAGATCCTTACGAAGAACGGGCAGGTCACCGGCGTGAAGGTAAATGATATGGAAGAGATTCCCTGCGAACAGGTGGTTCTGGCTCCGGGACACAGCGCCAGAGATACCTTTTCCATGCTGTATGAGAAACAGTTCCCTATGTCGGCGAAGCCTTTTGCCGTGGGATTCCGTGTGGAGCATCCCCAGAGCCTGATTAACGTAAGCCAGTACGGAGCGGAAGCAGTAAAAGGTCTCGGTGCCGCCGCATATAAGGTGACAGCAAAGACGAGTACCGGCAGAGGGGTATATTCTTTCTGCATGTGTCCGGGGGGCTATGTGGTCAATGCTTCCTCAGAGCCCGGAAGACTGGCGGTCAACGGCATGAGTTACAGCGGCCGGGACGGGAAAAATGCCAACAGTGCCATTATCGTGGCGGTGACCCCGGCAGATTACGGCTCGGAACACCCTCTGGCCGGAATTGCATTCCAGCGGGGTCTGGAGCAGAGGGCCTATACATTATGTGAGGGAAAGCTGCCGGTACAGCGGTACGGAGATTTCCGGGAGAAGGTCACCGGAGAGCATCGGACGGAAGAGGCGGATGCACAGCAGGCAGACCGGGAGACATTGGAACCTCAGTGCAAGGGCGCTTACGAATGGGCGGATCTTACCGGGATCCTTCCGGAAGAATGCAATCGGGCTTTCGTGGAGGGAATGGACAGCTTCGACCGTCAGATCCATGGGTTTGCCGCTCCCGGAGCGATCCTGACGGGAGTGGAGAGCAGGACTTCTTCGCCGGTACGGATCGAACGGGATGAGGAATTGCAGTCTGCCATCCGGGGGTGTTATCCCTGCGGAGAAGGGGCCGGATATGCCGGAGGCATCACTTCCGCGGCTATGGACGGTATCCGTGTGGCAGAACAGATTGCTTCACAGTTTGCCCCACTACAGCGTTGACGTATGGGAAAAAATAGGATAATATATCTCTGGATAGTTCAATGGAACGATACAGAAAGGCAATCGCGTGAATAACATAAGGGAACAAATCAAGGATAAAAAGAGAATCGTCGTTAAGATCGGTTCTTCCTCTTTACAGCATACCGAGACGGGAGATCTGGATTACATCCGTCTGGAGAAGCTGGTAAGAGAGCTTTGCGATATCAGCAATCAGGGGAAGGAAGTCGTTCTGGTGACTTCCGGTGCCATCGCAGCCGGGAAACAGGCTGTGCATTTAAAGACGACAGAGGGCCAGACCCAGGCAGAGTCCATGGCCATCAAGCAGGCCTGCTCCGCCATCGGTCAGGCCAGACTGATGATGACCTACCAGAAGCTTTTTGCAGAGTACAATCAGGTGGCGGCACAGATCCTGATGACAAAAAATACCATCGTAGATAACCTGAACCGCTACAATGCCCACAATACTTTTACCCAATTATTGAAAATGGGAACGATCCCCGTCGTTAACGAGAATGATACCGTAGCGACTTACGAGATTGAGATCGGAGACAACGATACTCTGTCTGCCATCGTGGCGGCACTGATCGATGCGGATCTGCTGATCCTGTTATCCGACATCGACGGTCTCTATACCGATGATCCCAGACAGAATCCCAATGCGGAATTCATCGAACAGGTGGATGAACTTACGGAGGAATTTATGCATATGGGCAAAGCCAGCACCGGCAGCAATGTGGGTACCGGCGGCATGAATACCAAGATGATCGCAGCGAAGATCGCCACCAGTTCCGATGTGGACATGATCATTGCCAACAGTAAGGATATCGGTGTGCTTCACAGACTGTTAGACGGTGAAAACGAAGGTACTTTATTCGTGGCACACAGAGACGAAAGCTTTGATCTGCCGGAATTCGTACAGAATCTGCACAAAAATCAGTGACGATACGTCAATGGAAAGAGGAATGTATTTATGAATATGGAGGAAAGAATAAAGCGCATCAATGAGCTTTATCATAAATCCCAGAGCGAGGGACTGACCGACGAGGAGAAGCTGGAACAGTCCATTCTCAGACAGGAATATGTGGACAGCATCAAACGCAATATGAAAGCACAGCTGGACAGCATTGAGATCGAAAGACCGGACGGCACCATTGAAAAATTAAAACCGTCCTATAAAAAGAAGAAATGAGCACAGAAGAACGCAGAGAACAGAAAAAGAAACTGCGCAGGGAAGTACTGGCCCGCAGAGATGCACTGACGAAGGAAGAGCGGGAGCGGGGAAAGTTTCTCATAACCGAACGGCTCCTGGGACACCAGTGGTATTACCTCTCGGATACGATCCTTGGATTTGTCAGCTACGGAAGCGAGATCTGTACCACGGAGATCCTGGAAAATGCCCTGCGGGATGGAAAAAGAGTCTATGTCCCCAAAGTAGAGTGGCGGGAAATGCAATTTTACCGGCTCCGATCCCTGGCGGAACTGAAAGAAGGCTATAAGGGAATCTTGGAACCGGAAGGAACTACGGAACGCTATGTATTTGAACCGGAAGGGGCAGCCAAATGTCTGCTTCTTATGCCGGGAAGTGTATTTGATCCCTTCGGTAACCGTATGGGATACGGTGCCGGATTTTATGACCGGTATCTGGCGGACAAGGAAGCATTAAGGCTTCGCAGCATCGCTATCGGATTCCGCTGCCAGCAGGCAGAAGAGGTGCCGATGGAAGAGACGGACCTAAAGCCCTATCAGGTCATTCTGGTATAGTTTTATTTCGAATATGATGGGATGTTATTGGCAGACACAGAAAGGCGGGGAAAATGGCTAAACTTACAGAACTGGGAAAAAATGCCTGCAATGCCAAATATGTATTGCAGAAGCTTACGACAGAAGAGAAAAATAAAGCGCTGCAGACGGCGGCAGAATCTCTGTGCGACCGTCAGGAAGAGATCCTTACAGCGAATGCGCTGGATCTGGAAAATGGAAAAAAGAATGGCATGAATCCGGGACTTCTGGATCGTCTGAAGCTTACCGGAGAGAGAATTGCCCAGATTGCAGAAGGTTTGACACAGATTGCAGCCCTTCCGGACTGTATCGGCGAGACCATGGAACATTTTGAGCGGCCCAATGGCCTGAAGATCGATAAGGTCAGAGTTCCTCTGGGCGTCATCGGCATTATCTATGAGGCCCGCCCCAATGTGACGGCGGACGCTTTCGGACTGTGTTTTAAGACAGGAAATGCGGTGATCTTAAAAGGCGGCAGTGATGCCATCCATTCCAATATCGCTATTGTAAAAATATTGCAGGACGCTCTGGAAGCCTGCGGTATGCCCCGGACGGCAGTACAGCTGATCGAGGATACGGATCGTGCGGTCACCGCACAGTTCATGAAAATGAAAGAATACGTGGATGTACTGATTCCCAGAGGCGGTGCGGGACTGATTCGCAGTGTGGTGGAAAACAGTACCATTCCTGTCATAGAGACCGGAACCGGCAACTGCCACGTCTATGTGGACAAAGATGCGGATGTGGATATGGCGGTAAAGATCCTCATGAATGCCAAGACCCAGCGGATCGGTGTCTGCAATGCCTGTGAATCCCTGGTGGTACATCGGGCGATCCGGGATAAGTTCCTTCCGAAGATGGCGGAGACACTAAAAGCGAAAAATGTGGAACTTCGCGGGGACGAAAGCACCCGGGAGATCCTGCCGGACTGCATTCCCGCGACGGAAGAAGATTACGGTACGGAATATCTGGATTATATTCTGTCCATTAAGACCGTAGACAGTGTAGAAGAGGCCATTGCCCATATCAACCGTTATAATACGAAGCATTCCGAATGCATTGTGACGGAAAATACGGAAGCCGCAGAGAAATTCTTAAATGAAGTGGATGCGGCCTGTGTCTATGTCAACGCCTCCACCCGTTTCACGGACGGTTTTGAATTCGGCTTCGGCGCGGAGATCGGTATCAGCACCCAGAAGCTGCATGCCAGAGGCCCCATGGGATTAAAGGAACTGACCTCCTACAAATACAAGATCCATGGGAACGGTCAGATCCGCGGATAACATTTTATCCATATTTGCGTATTCTCCAGCAGGTTGTTACGGCTGTATGCCTAAGGCACTGGCTGGAAATAACTATAGAGGAAGAGGAGAGAGATTTATGAAAGAAGTAAACGGAAGCATTTGGCACACTATGAGCACCAAGAGAGTCACCCCCACAGATTTTGTCTGTGTGATCGAAATCTCCAAGGGCAGCAAGAACAAGTATGAACTGGACAAGGAGACCGGTCTTCTGATTCTGGACCGTATCCTGCATACCTCCACCCATTATCCCGCCAACTACGGCTTTATTCCCAGAACCTACGGTGATGACGGGGACCCGCTGGATGTACTGTTACTGTGCTCCGAGCCGGTACAGCCCATGACTCTGGTAAGAGCATATCCCATCGGTGTGATCTCCATGCTGGACAACGGCAAAAACGATGAAAAGATCATTGCGGTTCCCTTCAACGATCCTAACTATAACTGTTTCCATGATATTTCCGAACTGCCCAGCCATGTGGTAGATGAGATGGAGCATTTCTTCACCGTATACAAGGCCCTGGAGAACAAGACCACAGCAGTCAATGAAAAGGGCAACAGAGAAGAAGCCATCGAAGTTATCAAGAAATGTCTGGATAACTACATTGATACCTTCATCAAGAGTTGGTAAGCTGTTGATAATTGATTTTCAACAATCACAAAGCACCGTATTTCCTGTACTGTCTGTCGGTGGATACGGTGTTTATTTCTATAAACTATTGAAAAAAATTGTCAAAACCCCTAGATTTTTTAAAGGAAATATGAGAGAATGAACACGACCATTATGATATTATTTTATCAATAGTATTATAAGTACATATTGAAAGGAGATTTCACATGATTTATTCAAAAGAAGTTGAAGAAATGTGTCCCGTTGCACAGGGCGTACATCATGGTTGTGCTCCCATTCCCGAAGAGGCAAAATGGGTGCAGGCAAAAGAAGTTAAGGATATTTCCGGTCTGACTCACGGTGTGGGCTGGTGTGCACCTCAGCAGGGTGCATGTAAGCTGACCCTGAACGTTAAGGAAGGTATCATCCAGGAGGCTCTGGTTGAGACCGTTGGATGTTCCGGTATGACTCACTCCGCAGCTATGGCTGCTGAGATCCTGCCCGGTCTGACCGTTATGGAAGCTTTAAATACTGACCTTGTATGTGATGCAATCAATACCGCTATGAGAGAGCTGTTCTTACAGATCGTTTACGGCCGTACCCAGAGTGCATTCTCTGAGGAAGGTCTGCCTGTAGGTGCAGGTCTGGAAGACCTCGGTAAGGGCTTAAGAAGCCAGGTTGGTACCATGTACGGTACTTTGAAGAAGGGTCCCCGTTATCTGGAGATGGCAGAGGGTTATGTTACCGGTATCGC
>OIZA01000163.1_pt1 | contig 39517 bp, 38 predicted proteins | sample 1588381 | NCBI WGS metagenome assembly OIZA01 (sample SAMN03283277) | human gut metagenome | biome: human-associated habitat; material: feces | host: Homo sapiens | place: Peru | collected 2012 | reverse complement strand
CGCCAAACCTTTACCAGTATACCGCAATAGGAGGTTTTTCTCATGCTAAAGCTATCTTTCTTCCCCCAGTAGAACTGGGGGTTTATTTCCACGCCTGAAGGCGCCAAAAAGGGCTTGTCCCTGCTCTGCGCAGGCGGCAAGCCCTTTCCGCTACTTGAATACGCCTTATTTCATTTTTGAGAAATCACTCTCCGTGAGAAATCCTCACTCGATCCCGGCAATATTTTTGGCCAGCTTCTTCTTGCCCTGAATATTGCCCTGCCGGACGATCATCACCCGCTGGGCCTGGGGTGAGCCCGCGCCGTGGAGGGACTCCGTGCGGTAGCCCACGGCGGCCGCGCCCAGACACATATTCTCCAGGAAACGCATGATCCGCTGGCGATCCTCCGTGCTGACGCCCTCGTGGGCGGCGAAGTACTTGTTGCAGATCTCGCCGATGGTCTCGCCCTCGCGTCCCACCACCGTGGCGGACTTGAAGTCCGTCTCGCTGGGCATGGTGACCATCAGCCCGCCGGCGATGTCCTCCGCCAGACGCACGATCTCATAGGGGAACCGGGTGACGTTCTGCTTACAGACGTTCGCCAGCAGCAGGTCGATCTGGTAGTTGCCCGCCTTGGTGGGGCAACCCTCGCAGGAGCAGGCGATGCCGCAGGAGTACAGCGTCTCGTTGAGATGGGTCATCTCAATGAGCTTGTCCTTGATGTGGCTGGCCTTCTCCACGCCGTTGTACTCGGCGGCCAATGCCGCCGCGCCGATGACCACGTCGCCCACGCCCACCTTGCAGCCGCCGTAGCTCTGGCGGTGATAGCCGGCGAAACGCTCCACCATCATTCCGGCGAACTCGTACTCGCCGTTGAGGAAGATATACTCATTGGGGATAAACACGTGGTCGAGAACCACCAGTGCCTCCTGCCCGCCGAATTTGGCGTTGCCCACGTCGATGCAGCCGTCCTCCATTTTGCGGGTATCGCAGGACTGGCGGCCGTAGATCATGTACAGTCCCTCGGCGTCGGTGGGGCAGGCGAAGGACACGGCGTAGTCCCTGTCCGCCTCGCCCATGGCGATGGTGGGCATGAAGATGTGCCAGTGGCTGTTGATGGAGCCTGTCTGGTGGCATTTCGCGCCGCAGACTACGATGCCGTCGTCGCGGCGTTCCACCACGTGGACGTACATGTCCGGGTCGGTCTGCTCATGGGGGGCCTTGGAGCGGTCGCCCTTGGGGTCGGTCATGGCGCCGTCCACCGTCAGGTCGTTGTCCTGCACGTAGACGAGGAATTTCTTGAAGTTCTCGTGATAGCTTGTGCCGCACTTCTCGTCGATCTCGTAGGTGGTGGAGTACACGGCGTTGAAGGCGTCCATGCCCACGCAGCGCTGGAAGCAGGAGGCGGTCTTTTGCCCCAGCAGGCGCTGCATCTTCACCTTCTTCACCAGATCGTCGGCGGACTGGTGGAGGTGGGTAAAGCGGTTGATCTTGTGGCCGGTCAGGCTGGAGGTGGCGGTCATGAGCTCCTCGTACTGGGGATCTTGTGCCAGCGCGTAGGTCATGGCCACGCAGTTGATAGAGGGCCGGATCATGGGGTGATCCACCCAGTTGTCGATCTTTTCGCCGAACATATACACGCGGGTGTTCAGCTTACGCAGGGAGTCGATGTATTCTTTCGCGGTCATCAGTGCCATTGTCGTTTCCTCCTCTTATTCCTTTGCCAGCTTGACATAGCCTTCATAACGCTCCTTGGCGTCGTTGGCGGCCTTGTGATACAGGGCATTCGCCTTCTCGGGGAAGGACAGCTTCAGGGAAGCATAGCGGTTCTCGCCCATGAGGAACTGCTGGAAATCGCCGGTGGGGGCTTTGCTGTCCAGCTGGAAGGGGTTCTTGCCCTCCTCCTTCCGCCGGGGATCGTAGCGGTACAGGTGCCAGTAGCCGCACTCCACGGCCTTCTTTTCCTCGATCTGGCTCAGACCCATGCTGGCCTTCATACCGTGCTCGATGCAGGGGCAGTAGCAGATCACGATGGAGGGGCCGTCGTAGGCCTCGGCCTCGCGGATGGCCTTCAGGGTCTGTGCGGGATCGGCACCCATAGCCACCTGTGCCACATACACATAGCCATAGCTCATGGCCATCAGACCCAGATCCTTCTTCTTGGTGACCTTGCCGCCGGCGGAGAACTTGGCGATGGCCGCGGCAGCGGTAGCCTTGGAGGACTGACCGCCGGTGTTGGAATACACCTCGGTATCCAGCACCAGGACGTTGATGTTCTTGCCGGAGGCCAGCACGTGATCCAGACCGCCGTAGCCGATATCGTAGGCCCAGCCGTCACCGCCGAAGGCCCACACGGACTTCTTGGTGAGGAATTCCTTGTTATTGCGGATGAACTCAGCCTCGTCGCTCTTGTCACCGGCCACAGCCGCCAGCAGCGCATCGGCTGCCCCGCGGGATTCGGCAGCGCTTTCGGCCTTGTCAATATACTCCTTGCACACCTCAGCGGCTACGCCCTTGTCGGCCAGCGTCTGGGCGGCAGCCTTCAGCTGGCGCTTGATGGCGTCCTGTCCCAGCAGATAGCCGTAGGCGTACTCGGCGTTGTCCTCAAACAGGCTCATTGCCCAGGCGGGGCCACAGCCCTTGCAGTCGGTGCAGTAGGGGGAGCTGGGAGTGGAGCCGCCGTAGGCGGAGGAGCAGCCGGAGGCGTTGGTGATATACATATGGTCGCCGAACAGCTGAGTCACCAACTTGATATAGGGCGTCTCGCCGCAGCCGGCACAGGCGCCGGAGAACTCAAAGTAGGGCTTGGCGAACTGGGAGGCCTTCACGGTCTTGTCGCTGACGGCGTCCTTCTTGATGGTGACGCTCTCCACGGCGTATTCCCAATTCTCCGCCTGATTCAGCTGGCTCTCCAGCGGCTGCATGGTCAGCGCCTTCTCCTTGGCGGGGCATACGTTGACGCAGCTGCCGCAGCCGGTGCAGTCGTAGGGAGACACCTGCATGCGGTACTGGTACTGAGCCAGACCGGTGGCTTTCCTGGTCTCGAAGCCGACGGGAGCATTCTGCTGCTCGTTCTCGTCCAGCAGCACGGGACGGATGGCGGCATGGGGGCAGACGAGGGAGCACTGGTTGCACTGGATGCACTTGGTCATGTCCCACTGGGGCACATCCACAGCCGCGCCGCGCTTTTCATACTTGGTGGAGCCCGCGTGCCAGGTGCCGTCCTCCAGACCGTATTTCTTCATAATGGACACCGGCAGGCTGTCACCCTCCTGGCGGTTCATCACGTCCACCACCTCGCGGATGAAGTCCGGTGCCTTCCGCTCCACGGGCGCATCCTTAGCATCAGCCCACGCGGCGGGGATAGCCACCTCCACCAGCTCGTTGATGCCGTGCTCGATGGAGGCGTTGTTCATGTCCACCACGGCCTGACCCTTCTTCTTATAATAGGTCTTATAGATGGCGTCCTTCATCTCCGCCACCGCCTGCTCCAGAGGGATCACATTGGCCAGCTTGAAGAAGGCGGCCTGCAAAATGGTGTTGGTGCGGCTGCCCAGACCCAGCTCACGGGCGATCCTGATGGCGTCGATGGTGTAGAACTTGGCTTTCTTCTCCGCCAGGGCGCGCTTCATGGCGGCGGGCAGGTTCTTCTCCAGGCCCTCGGCATCCCACGCGCAGTTCAGCAGGAACACGCCACCCTCCTTTAGATTTTTCACCATGTCGTACTTGTGGACATAGGAGGGATTGTGGCAAGCCACAAAATCGGCGGACTGGATCAGATACGGGGAGCGGATGGGCTGCTTGCCGAAGCGCAGATGGCTTTGGGTCAGGCCGCCGGACTTCTTGGAGTCGTAGACGAAGTACGCCTGACAGTACAGGTCGGTGGCGTGGCCGATGATCTTGATGGAGTTCTTGTTGGCGCCCACGGTGCCATCGGAGCCCATGCCCCAAAACTCGGCGCTGGTCTGACCGGCGGGAGAGGTGTCGATCTCGCAGGTAACAGGCAGAGAGGTATTGGTCACATCGTCCACAATGCCCACGGTGAAGCCGTTCTTGGGCTTATCCTGCTTCAGATTATCCAGCACGGCGATGATCTGACCGGGGGTGGTGTCCTTGCTGGACAGGCCGTAGCGACCGCCCACGATGACCATATCGCTGCCCAGCTCCTTATATACGGAACTGATATCCTGATACAGCGGCTCGCCCATAGCACCTGGCTCCTTGGTGCGATCCAGCACCGCCAGCTTGCGGCAGGTCGCCGGGATGGCGGCCACGAACTTATCGGCGGCGAAGGGGCGGTACAGATGGACATTCAGCAGGCCCACCTTTTCGCCCTTGGCGGTCAGGTGGTCAACGGCCTCCTTGGCGGTCTCGGCGGCACTGCCCATCAGCACCACCACACGCTCTGCGTCCGGTGCGCCGTAGTAGTTGAACAGCTTGTACTCCCGACCCGTCAGCTTGCTGATCTGGGCCATGTAGTGCTCCACCGCCTCGGGGATGGACGCCACCTTCTCGTTGCACGCCTCGCGGCACTGGAAGAAAATGTCGGGGTTGACGGTGGTGCCCCGGGTGGCGGGGTGCTCCGGGTTCAGAGAGTTGCGGCGGAAAGCACGCAGTGCGTCCATATCCACCAGCGGGCGCAGCTCCTCATAATCCAACGCCTCGATCTTCTGGATCTCGTGGCTGGTACGGAAACCGTCAAAGAAATGCAGGAAGGGCATACGGCAGTGGATGGCACTCAAATGCGCCACCGCACCCAGATCCATGACCTCCTGAGGGGAGGAGGACGCCAGCATGGCAAACCCGGTGCTTCGCACGCCCATCACATCGCTGTGGTCGCCGAAGATGGACAGGGCGTGGGCGGACAGTGTGCGGGCGGACACGTGGAACACGCCTGGCAGCATCTCACCGGCGATCTTATACATATTAGGGATCATCAGCAGCAGGCCCTGGGATGCGGTGTATGTGGTAGTCAGCGCGCCGGACTGCAGGGAGCCGTGCACCGTACCGGCTGCGCCGCCCTCAGACTGCATCTCCACCACCTGTACCGGCTGACCGAACAGGTTCTTCTTGCCGTTGGCGGCCCACTCGTCCACATGCTCCGCCATGGGGCTGGAGGGTGTGATGGGGAAAATACCCGCCACTTCCGTAAATGCGTAGGATACATACGCAGCGGCCTCGTTGCCGTCCATGATAGCGATTCGATTCTGATTCATATTACTCCTCCTCAGAAAAGCAGTGTTATGTGGAAAGCAGTCCCAGAAAGGATGGGACTGCTTTCACAATTTCCGGGTAGATTTCAGGACAAACCATCTGCGCCGGTATACTTCAGTATGTAGACGCCGTCCTGCTGGGTGCTGATATAGATATATCCCCTATCATCCACCAGGACATCCTCAGTTATTGCAATCGGCGTTCCGGGCATAACATCGTGCGTTCGGTTGTCCGTGAGCATTTTTGGTGGATCAGGTGGCAGGAAATAAGCATCCTCCCGAGGGCAGAAAGGATCCGACACATCAAAAATGCGAAGTCCCGCATGGAAGTAGCAGTTAAGCACCTTATTATTGAGTTTTTTGTAAACATCCGTGCCGAAAGCATCAAAACAATTATGTGGGCCAAAGGGAACACGCACACCCTCCACATAGTTGAAGTTGCTTCCGTGGGTGTATCCCTCCGGCACCTCGGGATACGGGAATACAGAGATCAAATTTGGATTTTCCGGCTCCGTAACCTCGATAATCCCGATCATATTCATCGCCTGTGTCTTGATGCGGCTGCCAAATCCACAAGTTTTCTTTCCGTCGAAAAAGCGGCTGCGCTCCCCTTCTGTGGAAACGACTACATAAGGACGATCTCCCAGCGGGAAGGCACTGTGTACCGGTGCGCCGGATGCTCCGCGGCTAAAAGGTGGGTTCAGTGGAACCTTTCCTATAAATCGGGGATTGCTTTTGTCCTTCACATCCAGCATGACCATGCCCACATTGGCATAAGCCAAGTATGCAATGTCATCTTTTACCGTGACGGCATGCACAAACGGGCGCAGCAAATGCTCTCCAAACTTTGTGTGGCTTTGGGTGGATATGATCTGCTCCGGGACGCACCAGCGAGATGACTCCACCGGATGAGTCGGATCCTGCAGGTCTATAATTCGCAGGATGAAGCTCTCATACCCCTCACAGCACCCTGTGATATAGGCGTAGCGTCCGCCACTGTAAAAAGACCGGTGAACGCCTTGCCCTCCCGGACATTCAAATTGGCTAAGCAACCGCGGGTTTTCAGGATCGGTCTGCACATCCCACACCATCATCCCACACCAGGCGGGCAGGTCCGGGTCGCACCCCGTCAGAAAACTGGCCATGGTTCCGTGAGCAGTGATCATCAGTCCGTCAGCCACTTGAATTTTACAGGTGTTTTGTCCGTCCCGAACCCCGTCAAAAAACCAGGGGCCCTGCACCCAGCGTACCTTTCTGGGTGCAGCAGGGTTCGTAACATCCAAAATCGTCCAGCCGTTATGCCTCCAAGAGGCCGTGTATAGGTAGTAGTGACCATTCGCTTTTTGCATGGCCATCTGGAAGGCCGGACGCCCATCCAGGTCATCATAGCCAATCCAATCAATATTCTTTGCTAAAGGTTCTGTTCTAAGCTTCATATTGCCTCCAAGAGCCAAGACCATTTCCATCGGTCGGAAATGGAACGGAGTGTTTTCACTCTCGCCCCATCTCCGAGCCAAGAAACAATTGTTCATGCTATGTCGGGATCCGCACCTCGGGATCAACGCTCGATAAATTCAATCAGTATATCATCCGGTCCATGGATAAAGCAGGCATAATTGCCCAGCAGGCGAAACGGCTCCATCGCAAAATCCACGCCGTTTGCCCGGCAATGGTCTGCCAGTTTATCCAGATTGTCCACCGCAAAGCAAATGTGCTTTGTGCCCAGGGTTTTCACATCGTCATTGGGCATTTTTCGTTCTTCCGGCAGGGGCTTGAACTCGTAGCACTGAAACAGTTCCACTTCAAAAGTTCCGTTGCGCAGAAAGGCCAGACGAAACCCAACATCCGGCAGTTCGCTGCGGCTGACCTCTTCAAATCCGAGAATATCATGGAACCAGCGAATCGAGGCGTCCAAATCGCTGACGCTCATTCCGCAGTGGAGAGGCTTAATGGAAAAATTCATGGTTCATCCTCCGTTTCGATCAGTTTCGTCCAACAAAGTCATCCTTGATAGTGAAAGCAAGGAGCAGCGCGATGGCATCCAGCGCTGCCACAACAATATAAGCCATGCTGTAGCTGTAGGTTTCACCCAAAGCCGCCACAACGAATACACCGGTGCAGCCAATCAAGCTGGCAATGGGCTGTAGGATCCCGTAGAGGATCTGGAAGTCGTAGCGTCCCCAGATCGTACTCAGCAGGGAGATCAGATAGTTGGAGGTGCCACCCAGTTGAATACCAAGCAGAGGCAGGGAAATGTAGATAAGCGGACGGATCCCGGTGAGGTTCATAACAATGGAGAGGATGGCCAGGATAATGGTAATAATAATGGACTTCTTGGGGCCGACTTTTGCATCCAGCACACCGCACAGAATACTTCCCACAAAGGCCAGAGCTCCTGCAAGAGTCAGCATCAGCAGAATCTCTTTAGTCTCATAGCCGCTGGCCATCATGCGGGGGAGGAAGTTCGTCATAATGCCGATGGAGGTTAACTGCATCACACCGATAACAATAGCAATCTTCCACGCATTTCCGCACTTAAGAACCTTCTTTGTATTCCACTGGGAGGTCTTCATATATTCGCGGCCTTCCTCCAGAGCCTTGTTCAGTGCATCGCGGTCAGTGTTCTTCTCATTGTCGGGATAAGCACCCATCTGCTCAGGATAGTCACGCACGCAGAGTAAGCACAGAACCGCCATACCAATGCAGACAAAGCCGAACACATTGTAGAATCGCACTGTGCCGCCGCCCGAGATTAGGCCGGTGGCAATGCCGGAGATGATTGCCGCAGACAGAGGATAACCGGCAGTGGCCCAACCCATGGCCAGGCCCTTCTTCTTCGGGAACCAGTTACCAATCACGATACCATCAGCAATATAGGCAAAGCCCATTGCGCCGACCATAGCAACGGAGATGCACACGAAATAGGCGGCGTGCGTCGTTGCGTGTCCCCAGAAAAAGCAGGCAATACCCGTAACCAGCAAGGAACTGACCCAGGAGAAGCGAGCCGAAATTTTACGGCTCAGAAATGTCCACAAAAAGCCACCGGCCACAGCAAACCATCCGCCTGCGGTAGAGAAAAACGAAATCAGGGAATAGTTCATACCCGTGCTTTCGGTGAAAGCCGTCCGGGTAACATTCAGGGAGTCGTTGATCAGTGCGCTGTTGACAAAGATGCTCAAAAAGGCCATGATGACAACCAGCCATCCCTTTGCGCCGAAGTTGGCGCTGACCTTTGTGGTTTTATACTGTTGATTACTCATACTCTTCTCTCCTATTCAAATTTCCATTTCCATACGGTTGATAATGTCATTTTGCAGGTTTTCACCCAACTCCACGAAATAAGCGCTATAAGTTGCCACGCGCACCAGCAGATCCCGATACTTTTCGGGTTCGCGCTGTGCCGCCCGCAGAGTTTCCGTGTCAACAATGTTGAACTGGACAAAGAAACCGCCAGTCTCCAGGAAGGTTCGCAGCATGGACGAGAACTTGCGCATACTGGTCGTGTCCTTCAACGCATTGGGCGAAAAACGCATATTCAGCACGGAGCCGTTTGTCAGCCGGGTATGGTCGATCTTGCTGACAGATCTGTAGGTTGCAATCGGGCCGCTGACATTTCTTCCCTGGTGAGGAGAAATACCGCCCTCGGAAATGGGCTCTCCGGCTTTGCGTCCGTCCGGCGTAGCGCCGACATTATAGCCAAAGATCACATTTGCAGTTACAGCAGCGGCAGCACAGTTGATCTTTGCGCCGCACGCACCCTTCATGGAAGTGAGAATCTTGGACCCATGCATCAGCACATCATTCACGATGTCATCCACATAGTCATCGTCATTCCCGAATTTAGGCGCAGCAAGCAGGAGCTTTCGAATGTCCTCAGCGCCCTCGAAATTGCTATCAAGTGCGTCGATCAGCTGTGCCATGGTAATCTTCTTGTCCTCAAAGACTACTTTCTTAATGGCAGCCAAGCCATCTCCCACATCCGGCGTGCCGGACATGGAAATAGCGATACGGGAATACTTCAGCCCGCCGTCAGCCATATCCTTGCCGGACTGAATGGTTCCGTCAAACAAAACGGATTCAAAGGGCACTGGACGGTATTTGGCAAACATATATCTGTCGGAATTACGGAACATAATGGCAATGGGGAAGAAATACTCCACCTGCTTTTTATAGGCATCCACCACCTGCTCGTAGGAGGTAAACTGGCGGGGATCGCCGGTCTCCACGCCAATGAGCTCGCCGGTCATTCTCTGGTGGCCATTGTTCAGCGCCAGCTCCAGAAGCAGCGGCATATTGATATTGCCGCCGGGCAGGTCGGTAGATTTCCCGGGAATGGTCGGATTGTTGCAGCCGGTGATCACATAGTTGCGGGCATCCTCCAGCTCAAACCCATCGTGCAAAAGCTGCTGAATGCACATCTCATCGCTCATAAACTTCAGCTTGCCGCGCAGTGCCTTGGCAACCTCAATGGCTTTCATAACGAAGGCTTCCGGGGTCTTTTTGGAGATACGCACAACCAGATCATTTGAGGGAAGACCCACATCCAGATCAGCATCCAGGCACAGATAGGACAGCTCATTTACCGCGTCATGCCCGTTTTCATCCACACCGCCCAAATTGATATTCACCGTCTGAGGAAGACCGGTAAAGAACCCGGATGTAATGCGGTCTGTGATAATTACGATCTCATTAGCTTTCAAATAGAACATCGACAGCAGCATCTTGGCTTCGTCGCGGGTCATGATGCCCTCGTCAATGTCGTGCCTGTAGTAAGGATAAAGCCACTGGTCAATGCGTCCGCCCAGGCTCATGCCATAGCCGCAGCCCTCGATATTCATGCAGATCCATACCATGAGCATACTCTGCAGCGCTTCATGGAAAGAGCGGGCTGGCTTGGCAGGCACCTGTGCGCAGATTTCAGAGATTTTCAGCAGTTCCTTTTTGCGCTGAGGATCCTGGCAGGATTCTGCCATCTCCGCAGCCAAAACGGAATACCGCATGGAATACTCCATCACCGCGTCCAGGGAGATCAGGCAGGCCTGCAAATACTGCATCTTCTCAAAATCGTCCGGATCTTCCATGTGAATTTTGGAAAGCTCCTCCTCCACCTCCTTGCGGATTCCGGAAAGGCCGACCTTCAGTAGCTTGACATAGTTCGCGCAGCTATGCTTGAGATAATGTCCGTTCAATGCATAGACCACACCACCGGCAGAGCCGGTTTCCAGATAATGCAGCTTGTCCTTAGGAACCTTGGCGCTCCACATTGCGATCAGATCTCTGTCCTTCCAATAAGGAAGGAATTCCTTTACCTTTGCCTGATCCTCCGCGCTGATAGGCTCAAAAGTATCCTGCGGGCGGGTAGACAGTTCATCCATCTGATCCGCCAAAAACTGCGAACTGATTTCGGGAATGATGTTGCCGCCCCTGTACTTCATGGTCATGCGCCCTACCAGCAGCTCATCATCAAAAATGCCAATGGACTTCTTCCTCAAGTTCAGCTCCAACGCCTTCGCTTGACGATAAGCCGGCTCGCGCCCCTCAGTTTCCTGATAGGCCTGCGTCATGTAAATACCTCGCTCTATGTCCACCTCGGCCTTGCGAACATACCGCGCACGCATTCGTTTAATTCTCTCTTGATACTCGTTCATTTGTTCCTCCTTGCACCGATAGAAATTCCACCATTGCACACTATTGCGTAATAGCTCTGTTTTTGCAGCGGGGGATTGCCACACACCTCCCGTTTATCCTCCGATCTGCACATTTAATCCCTTCTGTTCAAATATTGATTTGAGCCGCTGTTCCTCCTCTGGGGTATAAAGCCGTACACCCCCAATAATATACGGCTTACCAAGCTGCTCATATTTCAATGCTCCATACTTATGCACCGGGAGGACATCCACCCGACGCACAGATTTTAGACTTGCCAGAAAATCTGCCGTTTCCAATAGATTGCTTTGTGAATCTGTGTATCCCGGAATAATCGGCAGACGAATGATAATGTCTTTATGCAGAGAATCCCGATAAAGCAGATTTTTGCGGATTACCTCGTTGGGCACCCCCGTATAGCGTCGATGCGCATCACTATCCATCCCCTTGATGTCATAGAGAACAAGGTCTGCCTGCGCCAGCGCTTCCAGTCCGGCATCGGTTAAAATAAATCCGCAGGTATCCAATGCCGTATGAATATACGCCTGCTGGCAGCGGTGAATAAATTCCAATGTGAAGTCCGGGAAGAAGGTTGCCTCCCCTCCTCCGATGGTCACGCCGCCGTTATCTCCGAAATAATCCTGATCACGCTCCACCAGCCGAAACAGCTCGTCCACCGAATAGTACATCCCGAATACATCCAATGCGTTCGTGGGGCAAGCATCCAGGCAGGCCAGACAGTCGTTGCAAATCGTGCGGTCAACAAAAGCGAGCTTCCCATCCCATTGAATCGCCCCTTGTGGGCAGACAGACGCACATTTCCCACACCCGATACAATCGGCTTGGGTGAACTTCAGCTCCGGCGTTGTCTTTTGCCCCTCAGGATTGCAGCACCACACACAACGCAGAGGACATCCTTTTAGAAAGACCGTTGTTCTGGTGCCCCAGCCATCCACAAATGATCCATGGACGATGTTAAAGATGGGCGCCCTTAAGTTCTTTTCCATTTCATACCTCTTCTTCTCATAAAAAATATCCAAAAATCCAGCCGTCAGCCTTTACAGATATTGTAATAAATTACTTGTTTTTTGTAAAATACATTATTATTATTATCTTATAAGTGAATTTATATAATTGGATGATCTGTGCAACCCTTTTTAGTGAACGGAGCAAAATTTTATTGACCGAAAGAAAGCGTTTTGCTATAATAACAATATTATCTGGTGACACATTTTGCGCAAAAGGAGGCGTTTTTGTGACATTCAGGCAGATTGAATACTTTATGACCATCGCGGAATGTAAGAACTTCTCTGTTGCGGCGAAGAAACTATATGTATCGCAACCGGCCATCAGCCAGCAGCTTTCCATGATGGAGCAGGAGTTGGGCTACAGCCTTTTTGCCAGAAGCAATCGGCGAGTAGATTTGACAAAAGCCGGAGAAATCTTTTATGATGCCTGCCTGCAAATGCGTAAAATTTATAACGACGCTAACGCTCGGATCGAAAAAATGTTGTGTCAGGACGCCGGCCAGTTGACAATCGGTATGCTGGAGAGCATGTCCGTTCCCCCGCTGTCCAAGCTGCTGAAGGACTTTTCCCTGTCCCATGCAGCAGACAGTATTCAAATGGAAAGTCACAGCTTTTCGGGGCTGATTAAGGGGCTCTCCTCCGGCAAGCTGGATCTGATCATTACCCTGTCTTTGGATCCAGGAATCCACCATGTACAGCAAAAGCATCTCATAGAAACGCCGTGCATCTTGGTCATTTCAAAGAACCACCCTCTTTCCGGGAAAGAAAATCTGACCATCCGGGACTTTGACAACGACATTTTCTATCAAATTGCAAATGACGATCTTCCCTCAGCCGATCATTTTATGAACTCGTTGTTTTCCAAGTTCGGCATTACCCCGCAGAAAAGCATCTGCGTACCCAACCCGTCCTCCATGCTGCTTATGCTGGGGTCCGGCGCCGGGGTGGGCGTTATGGATCAGTTCTCATGCCCGGAAATCAGAAAATACAACAATTTCCGCAGCCTTGACATTGGCATCACTCACCAGGTCACTGCGGCCTGGAATGATGAGAATGGCAACCCGCTTTTGGCAGATTTTTTGCAGCAACTGGATAAATCCTTCTGAGAATAGGCGCGCAGATGATGTCTGCGCTTTTTCCTCTTTATCTGCCGTAAAGCATCCGTATCAGATAGTCGTTCAGTTCTGCGCTGCATTTGTCTGCGCTGTTTCCCTCCCAGCAATAAAAACCACATCCGGAGGAAAAACCCATTTTTTCCTCCTGCAGCATTTGCTGTAAAAGCGGTGATGGAGCATGACTGTCCTCCAAATAAGGCAGCACATAGGAGTGGATATTCCATGTAAGCTGTGTACCCACCATATCCGAATTTTCCAATACGCCCAGCTGCGGCAGCCGCAGACCAAAGGAATTTTTTATGGCAATGTCAACAGTTTGTGCGTCGGCTATTCCGTGTTCCACAATAGAGATTGCTTCCCGCCACAAAGCATGCTGCAGCCGATTGGCTATAAAGCCCGGAACATCCTTTTTGCACAGGCATGGTTTCTTGCCTACGCCGGACAGAACCTCCATCACAGTTTCGGCCACACCGTCGGCAGTTGCGTCGGTTTTAATAACCTCAACCAGCGGAAGCAGGTGAGCCGGGTTCCAAAAGTGTGTGCCGACAAATCGTTCCCGGTAACGCAAATTGGCGCTGATCTGGCTGGGGCTCATAACGCTGGAGTTTGTGCAGAAGCAGGCATCCCGGCGGCAGCGGTCTTCCAGTTTGGCAAAGGTATCCTGCTTAACAGCCAAATCCTCAAACACAGCTTCGATCACCAGGTCAGCCTCGGGAAAAGCCTGATCCTCTATGTCGTCCGTAAACCGGATCCGCGCCATTCGTTCCTCCCATTCCTCTGCTGACAGGACCCCCTTTTCCAGCAGCTGCCGGGTGCTGTTTTGAATACCCTCTCTTATATTCGTAGGCCGCACATCATACACAGTCACCTGAAAGGTCGGATTGGCCGTCATGACAAAAGCGATGTTTTTCCCCATCAATCCACCGCCAACGATTAGAACATTCCTGATTTCATTTGCTTTTTTCATCGCCGAACTCCTCCACCTCCAAATAATCCCTGTCGTCTCCAGCGCAGGGGACATCCTTTTCAAACACCCCGGCTGCCCCACACACGGGGCACTGTCCGAATGCGTCTGCAAACACAGAGATCATATCCTGTTCATATTTGAATTTCATGCTGCATTGAGGGCAGTGATAATACATATAGCAGGGTCCCCAACTCATTTTTTCAGCCCCAGCATCTCGCGGGCTTCAGTAGGCGTAGCTGCCTCATTTCCAAACTCGTGGATAATCCGAACCGCTCTTTCTACAAACTGACGGTTGCATTGTGCCGGCTGCCCCTTGGCATACAGCACATTGTCCTCCATACCCACGCGGACATGACCGCCCAGAGCCACCGCTCCATAGAGCATTTCCATCGCACTGTGTCCCACACCAAAGCAGCTCCATGTGGAGCCGGGGCAAAGCTGCTCCATGGTCTCCTTCATAAACAGCAGATTTTTCATACTGCCGGGAATCCCGTTGGCGCATCCCATGCAAAACTGAAAATGCAGCGGCGCCTGCAAAATCCCTCGTTTCAAATAATAAGCTGCATTGGCGATCATGCCGGGATCGAAAGCTTCTATCTCCGGTTTAACGCCCCAGCTCTGCATATTTTGTCCCAGGCTCTCCAGAAAAGCGGGGCTGTTGATAAACAGGCCGCTATTCATCCAATTCATGGATCCGCAGTCAAAGGAGGCCATTTCCGGGCGCAGCTCCTTCAAATGCGCCTGCCGGGTCTCATCCGTTGCATTAAGATCTCCGGAAGTCGTCAGATTCAGAATCACATCACAGTCCGGGTGATTCCCATGCAGTAGTGCCACTGTTTCCCGAAACTTCTCCGTAGACATGGTTCCGCAGCCCTGGTCATCTCTCATGTGCAGATGCGCCACCGCCGCACCCGCTCTCCAGCAGTCATAAACATCCTCAGCAATTTCTGAAGGAGTTATCGGAACATGAGGATTGTGCTCTTTTTTTGGCCATGCGCCGGTGGTGGCCACTGTAATAATCGTTTTCCTCGCCATATTTTTTCTCCTGTATGCTTTACATTTCAAAAAGGGCGGGAAGGCTTCTTTCGGCACATCCCGCCATTTTTGCTTGAGAGAGGTAGCTTGTCAAATAGGATTACTTTTTTCTGTTAAACAGCTTTTGCATATACTCCAGACCGGAAGCACCACCCTGCTCCTGCGTGCCGTATCCCGTTCCTCCATAGTCGTATGTGCGATCCGGCACGGATTTATCCAGCAGGTCCTCATCAATTTCAGCTACACAGCGCGCCATGGATCCATCACCCATCCACCAGCGAAGCGGGAAGCAATTAAATCGGAACCACTTTCCGGCCGGGATCTTATCCAAATCACCACCAAGGTTTTCAACGCCAACAATTCCATGTCCCAGCATTTCCTTGTGACAGGGCTCCCATGTTCCCCACACGCCGATGTCTTCCAGATCTCCGTATAACTGGTTATACGCCTTCTGGCCGAAAATGCGGATGTATTCAAACTTATCAAACTTGGCGTAAGCCTCTTCTCCGAACAGCTCTTTGTATTCTTCCGCCAGAGTTTTCCCGGTTGCACCCAGCAGGTTCATGCGCGTCATCCCATTATTTCCCATGGCCGTGTGCAGCGGATGATCCAGTGCCTGCGAGTCCATTGCAACGCATTTAACCCCGTACTTGACAAACCATTTGCCGCTTTCGACTCCTGTGCCGCAGGCGTAGTGATAGTATGCCTTGGAATCATCAAAAAGCCGATGCATCCCCGTATTCAAGCAAACCACCTTGCCGGCAAGCTCCTTTGGATCAATGCCGCAGGCTCGGCAGGCAGCATCCAGATGCTTATCCGTAATAAGCCCCCACGGTTCAATGTCTATTTTCAGAACCACTGCCTCGCCTGTATAGGCATCTACAGGCATTTCGTGCGTATATCTGGCGCGACGGCCGTCAAATTCATACTCCATCACATGGCGGGGGGCATCGCAGTGTGTACCTGTATGCATGGTGCATTTAATAGATTGTGTCAGCACGCCCCCCTTAGCCATGGTGTGTGTGTTATCGATTTCCGGCTTGTCAAAATACGGCCACCGGGGGATCTCCGCTCCAAAAGGATGCGTCAAGTCAACAAAAATCTTTTTTCCCATAAAACCAAACCTCCGTTATGTACTTATTTTTAGCAGGTCAAATATCCGCCGGAGCAATCGCAGTTTGCGCCGGTAATGTAATTGGATGCATCGCTGGACAAAAACAGCGCATATCCCACAAAATCAGCCGGTTCTGCCAGACGGCCAATAGGCTCCCGCTTTAAAAAGTTTTGGTACACGGCCGACTCGGGATCGAACATCCACTCCGTCAGCGCACTGCGAAACACCGTGGGGCAAAGGGAGTTGATATTAATGCCGTACTTGCCGCTCAGTTCGCAGGCCAAAGAGCTCACCATCAGATCCACTCCCCCCTTGGAGGTACAGTACCCCGTATAGCCGGCCATACCGCGTTTGGAGCGCTGCGATGTAACCACAACCATCTTGCCGCCCTTCCCCTGGTCGACCATCTGCTCGGCAACATATTTCAAAACGATATATACGCTCTTACAATCGGCGTCCATGATCTTCTGCCAGTCAGCAACAGACTGCTCCAACATGGGCTGCGGTTTATTGTATCCGTGACAGACAGCCAAAATATTGATTTCCTTGTAGCGTGCAACACAGGCTTTAACGATGCCGATAACATCTTCTTCCTTTGCCGGATCTCCTGCGCAAAAAGCACAATCGATGTTTTCAGCCTTAAGTTCTTTCTCCAAAGCCTGTAATTTTGCCTCGCTCCGCCCCGTCATAAACACCTTTGCTCCGGCGTAGCCATAAGCCTTGGCCAGCACGCACCCCAGCGCACCGGTAGCACCTGTTATAAGGACGACCTTATCGGCCACGGAGAACATATTCTGAACAAACTTCTTTTCAATCGCGATCATATATGCTTCCCCCCCCTCACACATTGTCCGGGTAATTGATAATCACCAGCATCTTAGCCCGCTCTGCGGTCTCGTTTTTCAGAAAACGGCCCTCATTCGGCGGAAAGCTGATGGACTCCATGGGGCCGATGGTGTATTTATTTCCATCCTTATCCGTAACCGTCATCTGTCCCTCCAGAACGAAATATACCTTTTCAAGAGGGTTATCTTCGTAGGCCCACTCCGCGCCTCCGTTTGGCTCAAACTCGGATATACCCACCCAAAATTTTTCAGCCCCGGTTTCTTCCGTGCCGTGGTACCGTTTGCAAGTCACCCCAAAATGTCCCGCCGGGAAGTATGGACGCAATTCGTCGTATGTCCGTTTGATCATAACCGTATCTCCTTCCTTGTGATTTCAAGGCAATTATATTTAAGGTAATATTTCTCTTCAATAACGCACTTATCTGTAATGCACTTTCCATTTGGTTACTAATTTCACAATAGTATCTTGAAAAAAATCCAATTTCATCAAATCTTTTTTAGTATTAATATATAAAAATTTCATCCCGCTAAAATTTATGTTGTCATTTTTGCCGAAATCCGCAAAGAAATTTCGTCATTTTAATAATTGATGGCGTTCCAGATTTGCAAACGACGAAATTTGTGTTATAATCCAACAAGATACTTCAGTAAAATACGGGGAGGCTTGTCGGATGCGAGAAGATTTTACAAAACCTACAAACCCCTACCACTACGCCTTGCATTGTCTGGGCGGAAAATGGAAAATGACAATTCTTCACGAGATTTACACCTATGGTGTGATCCATTTCAACAAGACGCTGAAGGTTCTGCCGATTTCTGAAAAGGTTTTAAGTCAGCAGCTAAAGGAGCTGATTCAGGACGGATTGGTGGAACGAATTGTCAGTATAGATACATTTCCTCCCTCCACGGACTATGTTCTGACCGAAGAGGGACGACAGTTGATTCCCGCACTGGATATTCTTTATATTTGGAGTATTCGCCGCATGGATGCCAACCATATTCCCATTGATGCCGACGCCTTCGTCGTGCATAAATCCGAAAAATATGTGGATGCTTTGGGCGATATTATGCGAGCAAATTGCTTTTGGCCACAGATGAATCGCAGCGGTGTTCGGCGCGAATCCGCCAAACCATCGGGCGAAACATAACCGCCGTTCCCCCTGTGCAGCTCCTCCGGAAGCGCTCCCGCCCACTAAGGAGCAGTCTCAAAAAGGCAGGCAATTCATTTCGCCGGGATTTTCTCCAGGCTGCAAAGGCGACCCGCAAATCGCCCCAGCAGCCATGACCCTCTCCCCCATACGGGTCACACATTGCAAAATTGAAAAAAATAGTCGGGGCTGTCCCACTCTCACGGTGGAACAGCCCCGACTTTATATTTTGAATGGCAGCGCCCTGTATCCGTGCGCGCGTTTTTCTGTCCTCTCCTTTGTTAATTCAAAAAATCTAATGTGTATATATAAAAAAGCGAAATTCATGGCAAATAAACGACTCAATTTTTTCAATAGTTCCCCGGGGGAATCCAAAGAATGGTTCCCCTTGCAGTACAACTTTGTTTCTATAAAGGATATAGACCTTTTTGCGGCAAAAAAGAGGGTCATCCCGTAAAAACAAAAAAATTGTTTCCCACAGGTAGATGTTAATAAAACAGGTTCCACAAAACAAATAATCTGACAGTTGCCGGACAAGGGCTGCTGAAAGCTGAAAAAGGAGTATGTGCCTTAGCGGTACATACTCCTTTTCTGTAATACTCTTTATTCAGGCAGCAATTGATTTATGCAAGATTTATGGTTGAAAAGTGCAAATTTTTTTACCCGTGAGAAGCTCGAAAAGACAGGGATGTATGATTTCCTGTCTCCTATCAAATGCCGCTCATACACATAGTAAGTGCCGATTTCCATCCCATCAACAAAGTGTCTGTGATGCTGATTCTCAACATCACAGACAAAATTGCATGCGAAAGAAAATGAAGTCTGTGCATAAGCTGCTTGCAGGTCTTCTAGCGGTTATTCTTCTGATCCCTGCTGGTATCAGTCCCGTTAGAGCGACCGAAACTATGACAGCAACGGTAACAAATGTTACCACAATGAATCATGAAGAAGAGACCTGTGGCGTATTTACTCTGGATAATGGTAAATACTATGGACTTTGTGCTCATGTTGGGCTGCAGAACCCCAGCATGGGCTCAACGGTTTCTATGACGCCGGCCTCCCCTGCCTTGCGAGCACTTGCATAGGTTTCACCATCCAGCTCGACCTTTCCTTTTGCGGGTCCCTCTTTCAGGAGGCGGTACATAATGCCCCCCTCTGGTCGTCACTTTGGAGTCCAATATAGTCCTCCATCGTGACTTCCATCGTGACGCCGATATGTGCCCAAAGCCTGATGCCAATGCCCACGGTGAACCCCTTGTGGCAGAATCCGGTCTCGTCGGACAGGTAATCAGAAATCCCTTCCTCGTCTCCGAACAACTCCTCAGGAATCTCGACTTCTTCAGGAAGGTCTAACTTCTTCGGGTCCTCTCCCTCTGTGTCCCACCGGATGTTCTTTGCCTTAAAAAATGTTCTCTCCGGCATTTCCAGAATGTCATAGATGGTAACAGGCCGGTAATCCCGGTCTCCTTCACAATCCGCACCTTCCCAGAAGTTGACCACAGCATAGTGCGTCTCATCCTCGAAGGTGGCGATGAACTCGCCTTCGGCATCGCCGCTATTGAGACTCTTGACTTCATCGTTTATAAGCTGAAATACTGTCTCTTCGGCATCTTCCCTTTTCTCAAAGGGTGTGGGGATGTAATCCTCATAAGGCTAGATCTTGGGGTCAACATTGTGACAGGTCATCTTGATAATAAACATTTTTGTTTCTTCCTTTCTTTTTTTCTTGCTTTCGCTCCACATGGAGCTGATTTTAGATTTTCTTGGGCTCGATTAAGCAGAATCCGGGCACCACGCCGCCAGTGTAGTTGGCACCGTTGTAGTTGACGGAGCCATCCGAGTAGACAAGAACGAAATTGTAGCTGCTACTCTCGTGCGGCGAACGAAGCCACCACCAAGTCGGACTTCTGTTCCAGCTCTTTTTTCTACACTCCTTTGAAATCTCAAAAATCCTCAGTTGGCTGGTTCCTTTTTCAGGTTTGGAATACTTGTTTTTGCCAAAGACTTGTTCTTCTGAAAGCAGGAACAGTTTGTCACAGGACTTTACACATGTTTTGTCCCATGGTGTTTCTTGTTCAATAGAGATAGGCTCAATCGATTCCAGTAGATCTTCTGAGAGTTGCTTTGCGAGCCTTCCGTTGAGAAACGCCCGCATTGTGCTCCTTTCCCATCCGCCTGCATTTGTTGCATCGCGGTTCATGGGAAACTGCTCATTCAGGCAATTTTCAAATATGAAGAACATATTGCCCGCCTGGTCATGCGTGACCCGAATAGTGTTTTCTTCTCCATTTGCCAGTCGGATAGGAATATCTGTTTTCTCCTTTTTTTAGGGTAACAAAAAAGGCAGATAGATTTTTGATTTCTATCTGCCTGTGTATCGGATATTCACTTTTCGGGAGTTCAAGTCTATTCACAAAGGGAAAACGGCGATTTTACATCTGTGTTTTGGTACAGAGAAAAATCGCCGTTTGGGTAGCAAAAAAGCCCGATATATTCGGGCATTTCGCAGGAGACATCTTTTTTGTCTCCACATTTTGGTCCGAGTGAGGTGACTTGAACACCCAACCTCGACATCCCAAACTTATCGGGAATACTTTTTCCGCTCGTTTATAGCGGTTTTCGGCGCTTTTTAATTTGTTTCACTTACTCTTTGGCGCTCTTATCTCCGCTGTTTCCGGGTGTTCCAGCGCCGTATGTGGTAATCTATGTGGTCAAAAACGCTTCCCGCCCGGTTTCCGGTGAACTTTCACCGGTGCCGGATGGGAAGCGTTTCTCGTTGCTGTTGGCTACATTGTAACTCTGAGGAGGGTGTTATGCAAGTGGTTTCTGCGCAGACGGCAGCTCAAATGTTGAGCCGCAATAGACAAAGAATAGCATCACGCATTTGCTCTCTAAAGGTGAAACTCGCTTTCCCTCAATAACTATCGCATTCCCTTAATTTGATGGGCATTTTAAGGGAAAGTCCGTCTTTCCGCCACAGGCTCACTTTTCCAGAAGATCCTCCATTGTGCAGCCGAGGACTTTCGCGAGGCTGAGAACAGTTTCCGCGCTGGCTTTGTTGATATCCTTGTTGCGCTGCTCATACATTTGAATCGACCGAAGGCTGACATTGCTTCGTCTGGCAAGCTCCGCCTGCGTGCAGCCATAGAGCGTGCGGATGCGCTTGAGGTTGGTATCAGCGAAGTACTCGCGTACTTTGGCATCGGCAATATCGGCGAACTTGCTGATGTCCGCTTCGTGGAGAGGCACATACATCCGCTCTAAATCTTCAAACGAGAGGACCTTAAAAATATCGCTGAACTTCCTGCCGGAGAACCACTGGTAGTAGGCGACGGCCCAGCCGATCCAATATTCTCTGGAACGGTTGAAATTGACTTTTGGTTTGGCAGTCGGCGCTTTGCCCGTAGTCTCAACAAGGACATCAACAGCCGCTTCGATACCGCTTTTCCCCATAATATAGGCAGCTTCGCCGTTCTCGATCCGGTTGCTGACGGAGCTGACGGAAAACAGTTTCATGAAGCTGCCTCCGGCGATTCCGCATGCGTTGATGGCATAGTCGAAGGCATCGCCCAGCAAGGCCTGCGCATTATTTAGATACATTTCTTGGTATGCGTGGGTCATCGTTCCGGATGCCTCCTCTCATAATGTCAAGCATGTACAGGCCGTCAGTCGCCTCTTCGAGCATTTTCGAATAAAGCTGGTCGGCTTCGTCGTTTCGTGCCTTGCGGAGAACATAATATTTTTCCCTTTCTGCGATGGAAAATCCCTCGTAATGCAGCAGGGAGAATGCGTATTTAGACTTGACGACGATCTGTTCGCCCAACTTGCCCAGGCGCATAGCACTTGCAAGCTGCTGCACGGAAATTCCATTATTCAAGAAAGACGCCGCAAAGTCGAAATAGGAGTCGTCGGCTCGGTAGCCGATGATCAAGTCATAGGCGTTGACATTGACGCCGAAATTTTCGATCAAGTATCGTTTGGCCCGCTGAGCGGCCGGATTATTGATAGAGAACAGACGGTGCTCTACCAAAACGGCGATCCAGTTCAGAATCGTATAGTCCGGACTGTTCAGATTCAGAATTTTTAGGTATTCCGTATCAAGGCTGTAACGATTGGCAAAGCCGTTGCGCAAAGAGGATACGGCCCATTCCTTGGCGAGCGCTTCGCTTTCCGTGCAGTAAAAGCCCAGCCCGAAGTCGTTGTTCTGCTTACCCAACCCAAAGGCGGGAGCCTCTACGATCTGCTCAGAGCCGTGATATAGGGTGATTTTATGATCCATTTCCGTATCCTCCTAAGTATCTCTGCACAAATTATATCACCAAAGTGATATAAAATCAAGTTGTATTTGTGGGGAGATTCATATGCAAGTGTTTTTTGCGTGGGTAGCGGCGCAAAAGTTGAGTAGCTGTAAGCAAAGAATAACCACTTCCTGCACGAGTGGCTTGCACAACAAACGCTGTGGCAGCACGCACTATGACGCAAGGTCAGCGTCACGAGGGAATTTAAGAGCAATCCTTATCGTTTTTATTTTGTGGAAATCGTGATATTCCGCCATTTTCTTGCTTTTTACGCCTAAATATGCTATCATAATATACAACACTGGCAAGTGTTGGAATGGGCTCTGGCAGTATGGGGGCAATTGTCTCGATGCTCCGCCAGGCGGCGGGGCATTTTTTATATCGGTACGGAGAAGATATTTTATATCTGTGCGTTATAAAAAACTCCGGAAGATGCTTATCGATAAGAATATGAAGAAAAAAGGCTTATGTGAAAAGGCGGGCATCAGCCCAGCATCTGTCACCAAGATGGGACGGAACGGACATGTCACCACGGAGATACTCGTGAAGATTTGCGCAGCGCTGGATTGTCGAATTGAGGATATTGTAGAAGTCGTGCCGGACGATAAATAAAAACAGATAAAGACGAGATTAGGAGATCAATATGGGAAAAGAGTTGTTCAAGAATATCCCCAGTAAAGTTGAGGATTTAGTCAAAGGTGTACGCAATGGTCGTATCGGCTTACCTGATCTTCAGCGTCCGTTTGTTTGGAAAGATAATAAAGTCCGTGAACTTTTTGACTCCATGCTCAAAGGGTATCCTATTGGCTACATTATGCTTTGGGAGTCTCCGGCGGATTACGAAAGCAAAAAGAGTACAATCGGTGATAACTCAAAGACTTACGAAGAACCCAAAGAACTTGTCATTGATGGACAGCAGCGACTGACCGCCCTTGTTGCAGCTATGTTTGCTGTTAAGGTGAAAGACAAGAACTTTGCAGATCGTGAGATCAAAATCTCCTATAATCCGCTGACTCGTGAATTTGCCGTATGGTCTCAGGCATATGAAAAGGACACTGAGTGGATCAGCCGTATCAGTGATGTTTTCCTGGCAAAAGAGGATAATTCCATCAGTTCTCTGCGGCGTCATTTTATCAAGGAGGCTAACGAAGGCCGTAGTAAGAAGGAATTTCCGCTGTTAACAGACGAGGAAGAAGATAGAATCGAAGATAGCATCAATGCTCTACTGAATCTGTCCGATTATTCTCTGCCTACTTTGGAGATTAGCTATAACGCAGATGAGGAAGATGTCGCAGATATTTTTGTCCGGGTCAACTCTGGTGGTCAGAGCTTGACGGAGAATAACTTCATCCAGACACTGATCTCTGTTTATGAGAACGAAACCAGCGATAAGATCAATGCGTTTGCGGCAGCGTCCAGAATCCCGGCTGCCAATACCTCATACAACACGCTTTTAGCAATCGAGCCTTCTCATCTGATTCGCATGGCCGTCGGTTTCGGCTTTAAACGTGCTCGGCTGAAATATGCCTATATGCTGTTGCGAGGCAAGAATCTAGAAACCGGAAAGTTCTCCGATGAGGTGCGTCATGATAATCTCCAAATTTTCAAGGATGCTTTGGATAAGGTAATGAACCTGAATAACTGGCACAACTTTATCAACATCGTAGCCGAGGCTGGATATATCAGTGACAAGCTGATTGCCTCCTCCAATGCGATTGTTTTCAGTTATGTTCTTTACTTGATTGCTAAGTATGACTATAAGCTGGATGCTGCACAACTCAAAAAGTGTATTAGTAAGTGGTTCTTTATGAGTACCATTACATATTTCTACACCGGTTCTACGGAGTCTGAAGTAGAGAAACAATTTGCGGATTTGCGTGATGTTCATACTGCAGGTGAATTCATCGCTTATATTGACCGTGTTATCGAAACACGATTTACGGACGATTACTTTAGTTTGACTCTGCCTAATGAGCTGAACAGTGCGGCAGCTATTTCGCCTGCATGGTATGGATATGTGGCAGCTCAGATTGTACTCAATATACCCATGCTGTTCAGCAACACTCCGATATCCAAATACTTTATTTTGGGATCCAGCGGAACAAAGAATGCGATTGATAGGCACCATATCTTCCCAAAGAACTATCTGTCTGGAATTGGGTTTACCAGTGACCGTGACAGAAACCAGATTGCAAATTTCACCTATCTCGACTACGCCACCAATATTGAGATTTCGGACAAAGCCCCTCAAGACTATGTCTATCATTACCGCCAAAAACTTGGTGAAGATGGTTACCGCAAAGCATGTGAGGAACATGCTTTGCCAAAAAACTTCGAAGGCATGGAATACATGGCGTTTCTGAGTCAGCGTAGAATCTTGATGGCGCAAACTGTTCGCAAGGCGTATCAGAGACTGTGTGAGTGATATTTATTACAAACAAAGCCTTTCGAGGCGGTTGCGTGCTGTGTACAGAAACCGAAGGGAATACAATATCCAACATTTGGAACTAACATGGCGTGGAAAGGAGTCACGCAATGATTACAATTGATTCTTTAATTGGGCAGATGAAAAACCTTTTTGCCATTAAAACACCAGTTCGCTTCGATACGCCGGAGTATATTCAATTTCATAGTGACCTAATTCAGTACATTTACGAAAATCACTTTGAAGAGAGTGACGAGTGGAAAATCATTTCCCGTAATCTTGTTTACACCTCAACGCAGAGAATGGCAGTGGGAGAAGGCAACACAATTTTGATTCAATTAGATGCCTTGAAGCGCAGGGAACTGGGACTCCGTTTTGCGGTTGACTGGAAGCTGGTTCACCCGGATATTATTCGGGTGGCACGGTCACTGTATCAAGATGGCCATTATTTTGAATCTGCGCGCAGTGCCTTTATCGAAATAAATGCCAAAGTCAAAAAGCTTTTCCCAGAGCTTAGGGGAAAGGACGGAAAGCAGTTGGATGGTTACCCTCTTATGCAAACAGTTTTTTCGGCCAAATCTCCTGAGATAGTGATTGCAGACACCTCAACGGATACAGGTGAAAATGTTCAACGAGGATTTATGGATATGTTTGCCGGAGCAGCGGCTGCCTTGCGAAATCCAAAGGCCCACGAAAATGATTCCATTACAGCAGAGAATGCAGCACGGCAGTTAATATTTGCCAGTATGCTGATGTACAAGCTGGATGAGGCTTTGGAGCGAGAGGAAAACAGCAACATAGTAGCAGTTGAAAAAAGTTCAACTGATTGCTGATACGGACCTCGCAAGCAATGGACACGGAGGAGGATAACAGATGGATTGCAGTTTATTGATTGCCTATTTGCGGCAGAAACAATATATTGCGGATTTGGAAAAGGATATTCTGGATACATGGAACGAGCTTCAGAAAACACCATTTGACTATCGTTCTGCACAAATGCAAGTTATGAAGAATGACGCAAAGTATCCGACGGTTTCCACCGAGATTGCAGCGTTACCGACCACTGTGCCAAAGCCAATAGAACAGTTCACGGAAGCCGACATAAGGTATAATCTTACTATGCAGCTCGTAGCACTTACGGTGAAAGAGGGATGGCAGAGCAATTTTTAGGATCTGTTCTGATACGGCAAGAATAAACCGAGTCGGGTTAGAACAGCATCGTCGAATGAAAATACAATGCTTTCCAAAGCTTCTGCTGACGATGAAATACAGAAGAAGCGCTTTGCGGAGGAGATAGGTATGCCGAGAATTATCAGAAACGCAATCAGATGCAAAAAATGTGGAGATGTCATCGAAAGCAAAACCGTCCATGATTTCAAGTTTTGCAGCTGTGGCTCGTGCGCTGTGGATGGCGGCCACGATTACCTTCGCAGGTGTGGAAATCTTGGGGATTGGGAAGAAATGACCGAAGCAGAAAAGGTTGAGGGCAACACACATTGACTTAATTTTAATCATGGGAAGTTGGTGACACTATGCCCCTTATCATCGTTCGCAACGACATCACGAAAATGCCCGTAGACGCCATCGTCAACGCGGCGAAGGAATCTCTGCTGGGCGGAGGCGGGGTGGATGGGTGCATCCACCGGGCGGCGGGGCCGGAGCTGCTGGCCGAGTGCCGACGGCTTGGCGGCTGCAAAACCGGCGACGCCAAGATCACACAAGCCTACCTCCTCCCCTGCCGGTATGTGATTCACACTGTGGGGCCTGTGTGGCGAGGCGGCGGGCATGGCGAGCGGGAGCAGCTGGCCTCCTGCTATCGGACGAGCCTGGCGCTGGCCCAGGCGCACAACTGCGAAACGGTGGCGTTCCCGCTGATCTCCTCCGGCATCTTCGGCTACCCCAAGGACCAGGCGCTGCGGGTGGCGGCGGACACCATCGGCGAGTTCCTGCTGAGCAGCGACATGACGGTCTACCTGGTCATTTTCGACCGCAAGGCCTATCAAATCAGCGGCAAGCTGTTCGCCGATATCGCCGAGTACATCGACGACCACTATGTGGATGCTCACACCGATTCCCGCCGGGAGCGTCTGCGCGGGAGCTTTGACCTGCAAAGCCAGCCGCCGAGCGTCTACGAAGATGCCGCACCGCAGTACGCCTCCGCTTCCGTGGCCTCGGGCACCCTGGACGACCTGCTGGCGCATCTGGACGCCGGATTCTCTGAGACCCTGCTGAAGCTCATTGACCGCAGCGGCAAAAAGGATTCTGAAATCTACAAAAAGGCCAATGTGGACCGCAAGCTGTTCTCCAAAATCCGCAACAATCCGGACTATAAGCCCTCCAAGTCCACGGCCATCGCCTTTGCCATCGCCCTGGAGCTGAACCTGGACGAGACCCGCGACCTCATCGCCCGGGCGGGCTATGCCCTCAGTGCCAGCAGCAAATTCGATGTGATCATCGAGTATTTTATCGGGCGGGAAAAGTATGATATTTTTGAAATAAACGAGGCGCTGTTTGCCTTTGATCAGAGCTTGTTGGGCGTATAATCAGTAACCTTGGGTTGAAATTTAAAAAAATACTACAACCGGGTCAAATTGCTATTGACAATCAAACTTTCTGTGCTATTCTATAATGATTTAACCTCGATGTTAAATGGATGGCATGGGCGAGAAGGAGAGCATATATGGCGTATGAGTTTGTTTATGAGTCCGAGGCAAAACGCTATCGTTCGGATTGTTCAAGGACCCTTAAGAAAACCTGTGAGTTGCTCAGGGCGAAGGGAATTTCTGCACAGTTTACACTTGTCGGAAGCGGCGCCAGGAACATGATTACGAGAAATGGAGACGGGCCGTATGACCTGGACTACAATCTATTGGTCGTGAAGGCAGATGACGAGTATCGTGACCCGCGATTGTTGAAAGATACAATTAGAAATGCCCTTAACAAAGCAGTGGGCGGAAAGTTCTTTTCGGATGCACAAGATTCAACTTCTTGTTTGACCACACTGTTGCATTTTGAGGATTCACCAGATGTTGAATTCAAATTTGATGTTGCAATTATCGCAAAAAATCGAAACGGGAATTATATGCGGTTAATACATAATAAGCCCTGGAATCAATATACATGGAATGAGGTGCCGCACTCACATCAAGTAAAAGGCCGAGCGGATGAACTGAAGAAAGCGGGATTATGGCAGAAGGTTCGGGACAGGTATCGTGAGAAGAAAAATATGTATCTGTCTCGACAGGATCATAATCATCCATCCTTTTTGGTGTATGTGGAAGCGGTGAATGAGGTTTATAACAGATATTTCAATAGAGGAGGCGGGTACAGTGTGCAATCGATTTTTTGACTACGATGACGGAGACTTCGCCATGAGCATTTCGGATAATATGGTTCTTAGGTATACAGCCGTTGCAACGGATAAAGGTCATATCCTTACGCAATTGTCATAAATGTCGCCCCACAGGCGACCAAACCCTCCTTCGGCTGCGTTACAATGGGAGCGCAATCAAACGAAGGAGGGTTTTCATTATGACAGAATTGGTTTTCATCCTGGATCGCAGCGGCTCCATGGCGGGGCTGGAGGCGGACACCATCGGCGGCTTCAACTCCATGATCGCGAGGCAAAGGCAGGAGGCGGGCGAGGCCCTGGTCTCCACCGTGCTGTTTGACAATGAGAGCGTGGTCATCCACGACCGCCTGCCCCTTGCCAAGGTGCCGCTCATGACGAAAAAGGAGTATTTCACCCGGGGCTGCACGGCGCTGCTGGACGCCGTAGGCGGGGCCATCCACCACATTGGGAACATCCACAAGTACGCCCGCCGGGAGGATGTGCCGGAAAAGACCCTGTTCGTCATCACCACCGACGGCTACGAAAACGCCAGCCGTCGCTATAACTACGAGACGGTGCGGCGCATGATCGAGCGTCAGAAGGAAAAATACGGCTGGGAGTTTTTGTTCCTGGGCGCCAACATCGACGCAGCCAAGGAGGCAGCCCGCTTTGGTATTGACGCTGACCGGGCGGTGAACTACAAGTGCGACGAGGAAGGCACGGCGCTGAACTATGAGGTCATCAGCGCCGCCGTGTGCAGCGTTCGAGCGGCCCAACCTCTCAGCGCCGACTGGAAACGCCGTATTGATGAGGATGTGAAGAAAAGAGGGAGATGAGAGGCTTTACTTGGCCTTTTCCATAGTGCAAGAAAGAGGTGTAGCCAGCGGATTGCTCCGAAGGCTGCGCCTCTGTATTTTGATATTCTCTTTTCTCCAAATGGTGTTGAGAAAATGATAGGTTTATGGTATAATGCTGTTAATCTTCTGGAAGGAGAACTGTTTGATGACGCCTTTAAGTGAGTTGATCCGGATCATGCGCAAGAAAGCCTTGATGTCACAGGAGGATTTTGCAAAAGCGCTGAATGTATCCGTTGGAACGATAAACCGTTGGGAAAACGCCAAAACCAAGCCGAACATCACGGCAATGAAGAAGATCAAGGCTTTTTGTGAGGAAAACAACATCCCCTTTGATGAGATCGAAGCGGCGTGGATCGCCCAAAAGGAGTAATTACAATGGCTGATGTAAAGAAAGATCAAGAGCGGGACGAACTGTTCCGCCGCATATATAAAATCGCCACCGACCTTGTTCACGCAGGTCATGTGGCAGAGTGGGACTTCAAATCTTATGTGCTGGGCACGATGTTTTACCGCTATATTTCGGAGAACTTCACCGCCTATATCAACGAGGGCGAGCACGCCGCCGGGAACAAGGACTTTGACTATGCCAAAATGCCGGACGCCGAGGCAGAGACTGCCCGTGAGGGACTGGTGCAGGAAAAGGGCTTTTTCATTCTGCCCTCCGAATTGTTCTGCAATGTCCTCGCCCGGGCGGACAAGGACGACAACCTGAACGAGACGCTGGAGCGTGTATTCAACCACATTGAGAGCAGCGCCGCCAGCGGAGACGCTGAGAATGATTTTGCAGGTCTGTTTGACGATTTCGATGTGAACAGCAAGGCCATCGGCGAAACCGTCGCCAAGCGCAACAAGGTGCTGGTGGAACTGCTAAGCGGCGTGGCGCAGATGCCGCTGTTCTCTACTGATGGCATCAATCCCGACCTGTTTGGTGATGCTTACGAATATCTGATGGGAATGTACGCCGCCAATGCCGGTAAAAAGGGCGGTCAGTATTTCACTCCCGCCGATGTTTCGGAGCTGCTGGCCCGCCTCGGCACCATCGGCAAAACGAAGATCAACAAGGTCTATGACCCCGCCTGCGGTTCCGGCTCCCTGCTGCTGAAGGTGGAAAAAGTGCTGGGCAAGGATAATATCGAGCGAGGCTTCTACGGTCAGGAGATTGACCTGACCACTTACAACCTCTGCCGCATCAATATGTTTCTGCACAACATCGAGTTTGACAAATTCAGTATCGTCCGGGAGGACACCCTGCTCAGCCCGCAGCATTGGGATGACCAGCCCTTTGAGCTGATCGTATCCAATCCGCCGTTTTCCGTGCCGTGGGAGGGGGATAAGAATCCGCTGCTCATCAACGATCCCCGTTTTTCGCCTGCCGGAGTGCTGGCTCCCGCCTCCAAGGGCGATATGGCGTTTATTATGCACAGCCTTTCGTGGCTGGCTTCCAACGGTGCGGCGGCCATCGTTTGCTTCCCCGGCATTATGTACCGTAGCGGCGCAGAGCAGAAGATCCGCAAATATCTGGTGGATAACAACTTTGTGGATGCCATCATTCAGCTGCCCTCCAACCTGTTCTTAAACGTCACAATCTCCGTAGACATTATGCTGCTGAAAAAGAACAAAACGGACAACGCCGTTCTGTTTGTGGATGCCTCCAAGGAGTTTGTGAAGGTTACGAAGAACAACCGGCTCTCCGATGACAATATCCGGCGCATCGTGTCCGCTGTGGCAGAGCGTAAGGACGAGCAGCACTTTGCCTGCCTTGTGCCAAACGACGAGGTCGGCAGCAAACAGAACAATTATAATCTCTCTGTTTCTACCTATGTGGAGCAGGAGGATACCCGTGAGAAGATCGACATCGTAAAGCTGAACGCCGAGATTGAGGAAATCGTGGCAAGGGAGCAGATTTTACGAGATGAAATTGACAAGATAATTGCAGAACTTGAGGGCAACTAAATGGGCAATAAAGCGGACGAACAAGCGTGTCTTGATTGTGCTGTTAAAGCGTGTCTGGCACAGCATGGTATTTCAAAAAGAATAGGCTTGTTGCTCTCTGGTGAAGACATTCAAAGAGATAATGATGAACGTCCGGACTTTATGCGACTCTCTACCCCCAGTGGCGATCATGGCAGCGTTGTTCTTGGTATCGAACATTTTCGTGTTGACCACTTTTCAAGAGAGCTTACAAATAACAGGGTGGGCTCCTATGGAATTGGGTACGAAAAGAATCTAAAAAGATCTGTCGATACATGGCAACCACAGATATCAAGTAACAAAGAAATACCTGCTGGTGCATTGAAAAGTATCGGCGAGTTAGTTGCACAACTGTTGTCTCAGCAAATCCAGGCAACATATAACTCGTTTATAAGCGCTGTTTCCTACTCGCTAAATAAGCACATAGAATCTGTTGATTTTTATCATTCTCAACTGGAAAGATATGCAGGAAACCATGAAAAGAAGCTTGCTTTTTTGATTGAAATACACTCAGATTTTCACAAGTTGTTTTTCCATGATAAAAATGGAACACATTACGGAGAGAAAACAATTCCTCTTTTTGATGAGTTAGTAACAATCATGGAGAAAATTGATCCACGCAAAGTTCACTATCTGATTCTTTGCTTTGGTGATACCGTGTACAACGACAGTACAAAAGTAATTGCTGTACCAACAAAAAATCTAAGGGGACATCTTGCCAAAAGAAATATGCCCATATATCACTATGCGGGGCACGATATTTGTCTGTCCGGTTTTCAAACACCTCGCTTGGATTTTAAGGCGACATCTGATTATGAACGCCAAGGTAATAATATTGATTTTCATATTACCGTCGCATCCAGAGATATAAAGGACGAGAAAAAGCTGGAAATGGTGGTGGATATGTATAGGTACATCAAGAAGATTGAGCGAAAAAAGCTGAACTATGCAACAACGGATTTAGTAGAAATGTTCTACGAAGTTTTTGATGAGTATTTTTCCAATCTGAATGGACTTAGCACAGAAAACATCATTCAACTGATACCTTTGGTTGCTACTGCCAATAAAGAAAAAAACGATTTGAAATTCCTCGAATTCGAGAAGAAATGGGGGATAGGTGATAATAATGACGAAACTTGAACAACTAATAGAGGAACTTTGCCCTAATGGGGTTGAGTATCGTACATTGAATACTATTTGCAATGTTTATGACGGTACACACCAAACACCACAATATACTGATTCGGGAATAAAATTTGCAAGCGTAGAGAACATTGCCGATCCATATGCAACTGAAAAATATATATCTGTTTCCGATTACGAAAAATACAAAATAAAGCCACAGCGTAACGATTTGCTTATGACACGAATCGGATCAATAGGTGTGTGTACGGTAATTGAAAGTGATGAACCGTTGGCTTACTATGTTTCATTGGCTTTATTGCGTCCCGACAATAGCATATTGAATAGCAGATATTTGAAGTATGCTATTGAAAGTTTGCACTGCCGCAAAGAACTTCGCAAAAGAACTCTTGTTAATGCTGTGCCAATAAAAATAAATATGGGCGATATCGGCAAAATTACACTCCCCGTCCCGCCCCTGCCGGTGCAGTGTGAAATTGTCCGTATACTGGACAATTTCGCAGAGCTTACCGAAGGCCTCAACAGGGAACTTGCCGCAGAACTTACCGCACGGAAGAAGCAGTATGCGTATTATAGGGATAAGTTGCTGACCTTTGGCGATGTCCGAGTAGGGGTGACAAGTGATGTCATACGGAGGACGCTTGGAGAGGTTTGCAAAATTTCTGCGGGAGGAGATGCTCCCAAGGATTCAATGTCAAAACAGAAAACTGAAAAGTATTCTGTTCCGATTATCAGCAATGGAATCGGAGAAAATGCGCTGTATGGGTATACGGATGCGCCGAAGGTTGAAGAACCTGCGGTAACTGTAGCAGCAAGGGGAACTATTGGATATGCAGAATATAGAGATTATCCCTTTTATCCAATCATTCGTTTGCTTACTGCCATTCCAAAGGATTCGACAGTTGTAAATACTAAGTACCTTTATTACTGCCTGCAAGGTAAGCAGTATAGCGTTCCAATGGGTGGTATTCCTCAATTGACGGCTCCAGAACTAAAAAAAGTGGAAATCCCTATTCCCTCGCTGGATGTGCAAAACCGTATTGTTCAAGTCCTCGACAACTTTGATGCCATCTGCACCGACCTTTCCTCCGGCCTGCCTGCCGAAATCGAAGCACGGCAGAAACAATATGAATATTACAGGGACAAGCTGCTGACTTTTACACCGGCAGATTGACCCGGAAGGAGGTAGCCCGTGAGCTATTTCAACATCATTGCCCAGAGCAGTGAAAGCACTGTTGTCACCGAATACAAGCCGCAGTCGAAGCGCTCGGAGGCGTACCAGAGCGAAGCGGATTTGGAGCAGGAGTTTATCCGTCTGCTCTGCGAGCTGGGCTATGAGCGCCTGACCATCCATAAAGAGGCTGACCTGATTGCCAATCTGCGGACGCAGCTGGAAAAGCTGAATAACTATCGCTTTACGGACGGCGAATGGAAGCGGTTCTGGGACGAGGTGCTGGCAAACACCAACTCCGGCATTCTTGAAAAGACCCGTCTGATTCAGGAGGACTATGTGCAGGTGCTCCGCCGGGATAACGGGGAAAGCAAAAATATCCAGCTCATTGACAAGAAGTGCATCCATAATAACAGTTTGCAGGTCATCAACCAGTATGCCATCTCCACAGAGGAGGAGGCAGCTCATGACAATCGCTATGATGTGACGGTGTTGGTCAACGGCCTGCCGCTGATCCATATCGAGCTGAAGCGCCGGGGCGTTCCCATTCGGGAAGCCTTCAATCAAATCGACCGCTATCAGCGGGATAGCTTCTGGGCATCCAGCGGGCTGTATGAATTCGTGCAGATCTTCGTGATCTCCAACGGCACGAATACGAAATACTATTCCAATACCACCCGCTTCAACCATATCAAGGACGCTAAAGCGCAGAAAGCCAAGAAAGCCAAAACCAGCAATAGCTTTGAGTTCACTTCGTTCTGGGCGGATGCGAACAACCGCATTATCCCCGATCTCGTGGACTTTACCAAGACCTTTTTCTGCAAGCACACCATTCTGAATATTCTTACCCGTTACTGTGTATTTACGGCGGAAAATATGCTGCTGGTGATGCGGCCATATCAAATCGTCGCCACCGAGCGCATTTTGAACCGCATTGAGATCGCCAACAATTATAAGAAATACGGCACCGTAGCAGGCGGCGGGTACATCTGGCACACCACCGGTAGCGGCAAAACACTGACCTCTTTCAAGACGGCGCAGCTTACCACGAAACTGGATTACATCGACAAGGTGCTTTTTGTCGTGGACCGCAAGGATCTGGACTATCAAACGATGAAGGAATATGACCGCTTTGAAAAGGGCGCTGCCAACAGCAACACCTCTACAGCGGTGCTGAAGCGTCAGTTGGAAGATGACAACGCCAAGATCATCATTACCACCATCCAGAAGCTGGCAACTTTCATCAAAAAGAACGCCGGACACAGCGTTTTTGATAAGCGAGTTGTTATCATTTTTGATGAGTGCCACCGGAGTCAGTTCGGGGATATGCATCAAGCCATCACCAAATACTTTAAGAAGTACCATCTGTTCGGCTTTACCGGCACGCCCATCTTTGCAGTCAATGCAGGCGTAAGTAAGAACCCTACGCTTCGCACAACAGAGCAGGCTTTTGGCGATCAGCTCCACGCCTATACCATTGTGGACGCCATTAACGACAAAAATGTACTGCCCTTTCGGGTGGACTACATCAAGACAATGGACGCCGAGCCGGATATTGACGACAAGGAGGTTTGGGACATCAACCGGGAAAAGGCGTTTCTTGCCCCGGAACGCATTCGACTGGTCACGGATTACATTCTGACGCATTTTGACCAGAAGACCTACCGGGGTGATAAAACCTATACATACAGCGTATTGCAGAATATCACCGAGGTTGCCTCTGCCGGCAGCAAGCAGCAGATCGAGGAAACCAAGCAGAAGCAGCGGGTCAGCGGGTTCAACTCCATCTTTGCCGTGTCCAGCGTGGATGCTGCAAAGCTCTACTACGCCGAGTTTCATAGGCAAATGGCGGAAAATCCGCAGAAGCGGCTGAAGGTTGCCGTCATTTACAGCTATGGAGCGAATGAGGAAGAAACGGATGGTATTCTTGACGAGGAGAATCCGGAGGATACCTCCGCACTTGACCAAAGTTCCCGTGATTTTCTGGATGCGGCCATCCGTGACTACAACGGGATGTTCCACACCAACTATTCCACAGACGGGGACAAATTCCAGAATTACTATAAGGATGTTTCCCTGCGGATGAAGAACAAGGAACTTGACCTGCTGATCGTGGTCAATATGTTCCTGACCGGCTTCGACGCCACAACGCTGAATACGCTGTGGGTGGATAAAAACCTGAAAATGCACGGGCTGATTCAAGCATATTCCCGCACCAACCGGATTCTCAATTCCATCAAGGTGTTCGGCAACATCGTTTGCTTCCGCAATCTGCAAAAGCGTACCGACGATGCAATTTCTCTGTTTGGCGATAAGGAAGCGGGCGGTATCGTCCTGATGCGTGGCTATAAGGATTACTACTTTGGCTACGAGGATGCCGACGGAAAATATCACCCAGGCTACCAGGATATGATTGAGGAATTGACAACGAAATTCCCGCTGACAGAGGAACGCATTACCGGCGAACAGCGGCAGAAGGAGTTTATCGTTTTGTTCGGTGCGATTCTGCGTATGCGCAACCTGCTGACTTCGTTCGACGAGTTTGCCGGAAGCGAAATTTTGAGCGAGCGGGATTTTCAGGATTATCTTGGCCGCTATCAGGATCTGCGGGACGAATGGAAAAACCGTAAGCCCGGTGGCGAAAAAGAGGACATCACGGACGATATTGTCTTTGAGATCGAGCTCATCAAACAAATCGAGATCAATATCGACTACATTCTGATGCTCGTCCAAAAGTATCACGATTCCCACTGCGACGATAAAGAAATTCTCATTACGATCCAGAAGGCAGTAGATGCAAGCCCAGAACTACGTAGCAAGAAGGCACTGATCGAAACCTTTATTGCAGGTATCAACGATGTGTCAGATGTGATGCTGGAATGGCGCACCTTTGTTGCCGAGGAAAAGGAACGGCAGCTTGTCACGATCATCCAAGAAGAAAATCTGAAGGACGAGGAGACCCGTCGCTTTATGGACAGCGCTTTCCGTGACGGTTCTGTCAAAACGACGGGCACAGACATTGACAAGCTGATGCCGCCGATCTCCCGTTTTGGCGGCGGGAACCGCACAGTTAAAAAACAGGCCATAATTGATAAATTGATGGCGTTCTTTAATCGATTCTTTGGGATTGGATAAACGGGTCTTAGGGCACCCCAGCAAGGCGAAGTAAATTGGCACAAAATCTGCCACGCTATAAGCAAAGAATAGGCGCTGCCCCCGGTCAAAGGAATGGCCGGGGGCAGCGGCTTTATTTTTTCTTTTCCGCCTCACAGCGCCTTCAGCTTCCGGCAATATTCCGACTCCGCCATCTCCCCTGCCTGAAATGCTGCGCGCAGCTCCTCCGCCACGGCGACGATGTGATTCCATTCATCGGTGGAGATGGTGCCCCGCTGCTTCCGGCCCTTTAGGCGGTTATAGGTGCGGGCATACTCCTTGGCGGCGGCCTCCCGCAGTTTCCGTTTCGCCGTCTCATGGGCGCCCACGCTGCGGCAGGTCTTGCCGTGCTGGCCGAGGATGGGGCGGTCGCAATACTGGGTGTTATACCCGCCCACGGCCACGAACCAGTGTCCGCAATTCTTGCACCTGCGGGGCAGATTCCCTGCGGCAATCCCCCTCGTCAAGTCCAGATAGAAAAAGGCAATCAAGTCGTCGAAAGTGGAGCGCTCCGCCATCTTCGGCTTCCCTGTTTTCTCGTCCCGGTATGGGATAAAGGATATGTGCGCCGGGAAATCAAAGCGGAATGACGCCACGGGCGGGTCGTAGAACGGGTCGGATTCCTCGTCTATATCCGCCAGCTTTGCCTTCCCGATCCCATCCTTGAAGCGGCCATAGGCGTCGATATAGTTCTCCCGCTTGCAGGAGGGCAAGCCCTCAAAATACGCCGACAGCATCCACTGGATGTTGCGCTGGAAGTCGCTCAAGTCCTTGCCGATCCGGCTGAGCCGGGCTATCCAGCGCGCATAGTCGTCGTGGGCCTGCGTCCCCCGGGTCATCATCTCGTCCCACATCTCCCGGCAGTCCTCGTCGCTGGTGAAGCAGGACGGCGCATCCTCCCACCGCAAAAGAAGGTCATACAGCGGCAGCTTCCGCAGCAGATGCCACAGCCGCCGAAACGCCTCGTTGGCGATCCCGGCGCTGGACGGGTCCCGGGCGGCGAAAAACATCTGCGCCTCGGCGGCAAATTCCTTGGCCGCAGCGCCTATATCCAGGGTGAGCTGCCCCGACACCTCCAGCGCCTCCGCCGCAAAATATCCCAGCGGGTACTCCTCCCCCGCCACGATCACGCCTGCCGCTGTAAAGTCGGCGGAAAAGAAATCCACTGCGTCATGGCTCATCTGAAACATAGTTGCCCCTCCATACCCGATTGATTTTTTGCGTGCGTGCCGATATTTCTGAAACGCCTTGCAAATGCGTTTTTATCTGTTATACTCATAATACCCGATAAGAGTAATATTGTCAATCGGGTATATTCCATCTATGAAAGGGGGGCAGACCATCCACCATTCCATCCAAAAAGAAAGCCGCCGAACTGCGGCAACGGTCCGGCGGCACGCCGCGCTTCGGAAAACGCAGACGCCATCTGCCACAAGTCTAACAGAGAGGCCTCCGAAACGCAAGTTCTTTTTCTCTGAATTTGAAATAAGGAGTGTTTTATGAAACGATCCGACTACACCGACTACGACCAACTTCCGCTGTTCCTCAACGCAGAAATGGCTGCCAAGCTCCTGGGCATCTCCCTCTCCAGCGCCTACGAGCTCATGCACGAAGAGGGCTTCCCGGCCCTGCGCATCGGCAATCGCATCGTCGTCCCCAAGGAAAAGTTCTGCCGCTGGGTGGACCGGCAGACGGGAGGTGCCCGATGAAGCGCACCCTGCCGTGGCAGACGCCCGCCCGAAACTACTATCCCCTGCCGAAAGTCCTTTGCCGGCTGGGCCTGTCCCCCGGCGAAATTGCCGTGTACTCCTTTCTCATGTACTGCGAAAACCGCACCACCTACCAGTGCTACCCCAGCTACCGCACCATCGGCGAGGCCGTAGGCATGAGCCGCAACACCGTTGCGAAATATGTCCGTCAGCTGGAGGAAAAGGGGCTCATCCGCACGGAGCGCACCACCGTCACGCTGAAAGATGGCCGCAGGCGAAACGGCTCTCTGCTCTACACGATCCTCCCGCCGGAGCAGGCCGTGGAGCAGTTCAATCGGCGGCAGCTGGCCAAAGCGGAAGCCGCCGCCGAGCGTCGCCGCATACAAGATACGCTGGCCAAACAGGCCGCAGAAGCCCCGCCTTCGCCCCTGTGAGCTGCTGTGTGACCTCGCCGGAGCGAAAGCGGGTGAAGATAGCACCCCCAGGGCTTTTGAGCGGTTTCGGACCGATTTTCGGTGCGCCGAAATCGGGGCAGGAGAAAGGCATTGGCGCTTTTCCGCACCTATGCCGTTCACGGCAGCCCGCAGTGCGGGCTGCCACGGGGGTTTGCGGGATTTTGAGATTGACGCTGATTTAGGGGCTCCCGATATGCTTTGGCGCTATTCTTTGGAAAAATGCCCGTTTGCCCCGTGTTTTCAAGGGTTTTGGGCGGCACAGACATACAAAAAAGGAGGAATTTTTAATGGACAACAACGGAAAAAGCCGACACTCCGTGTGGCTGTCAGACGAAGTGTGGCAGGAAGTGGACGCATTTTACAAGCTGGACAATTGCCCCACCCGCAACGAGTTTGTGGAGAAGGCCCTGCGGCAGTATTGTGGCCGTCTGCACGCCGAACGGTCGGTCGCATACCTGCCTCGCGCGCTGCAGGAGATGCTGGAGGGCACACTGGGCGTGTTCGGCGACAGGCTGGGTAAGCTGCTGTTCAAGCTGGTGGTGGAGCACAACATGACCAACCATCTGCTGGGCGGCGACATAGACATGACCCGAGACGAGTACAACAAAATGCGCGGCAGCAGCGTCCGGGAGGTGGCCTCCACCCATGGCAACATCTCCTTTCGGGATGTGCTGCTGTTCCATCGGGAGGAGTAAGCGGTGCAAAATCTGCCACGCCGTAAGCAAAGAAAAAGGAAAACTTTCAGTAGCTTTCCCCCGCAGCTTGTGGTATGTTGTGTTGCTGCAAGGAGGTGACCTCAATGGCAAAACGAAGACCGGCCGGCGACGGCATGGTGCGAAGGCGTGACGACGGACGCTGGGAGGGTCGCATCGTCATCGGCCACCGGGAAAACGGCGAGCCGCTGTTCCGTCAT
>OIZA01000162.1_pt1 | contig 39591 bp, 39 predicted proteins | sample 1588381 | NCBI WGS metagenome assembly OIZA01 (sample SAMN03283277) | human gut metagenome | biome: human-associated habitat; material: feces | host: Homo sapiens | place: Peru | collected 2012 | reverse complement strand
TATGTCCGGACATTCCAAGTGGCACAATATTCAGAAAACCAAGGGTGCGGCCGACGCCAAGCGCAGCGCCGCATTTACCAAGATCGCCAAGGAGATCATCGTGGCGGTGAAGCAGGGCGGCAGCGGCGACCCCGCCAACAACTCCCGTCTGGCCACCGTTATCGCCAAGGCCAAGGCCGCCAATATGCCCAACGACAACATCAAGCGCACCATCGACAAGGCACTGGGCGCAGGCAACACCGACAACTACGAATCCGTTACTTATGAAGGCTATGGCCCCTGCGGAGTGGCCGTCATCGTGGAGGCGCTTACCGACAACCGCCAGCGCACGGCGCCGGAAATTCGTCACTATTTCGATAAATACGGCAAGGGCATGGGCGCCCAGGGCTGCGTGAGCTGGAGCTTCGACCGCAAGGGCGTCATCGTTATCAGCAACGAGGACGAGGAGCTGGACGAGGACACCGTGATGATGGATGCGCTGGATTCCGGCGCGGAGGACTTTTCTGCCGACGGCCCCGTGTTTGAGATCACCACGGATCCCGACGCTTTCAACGATGTGGTGGCCGCTTTGGAGCAGAAGGGCTACACCTTTGAGAGCGCCGAGCTGGAGATGGTGCCGCAGAACTATGTCACCATGACCGGCGAGGACGACGTGAAGAGCATGGAGAAGCTGCTGGACATGCTGGACGACAACGAGGACGTGCAGAACGTCTGGCATAACTGGCAGCAGGACTGATATTTGCCAAATAGGAAACGCACCCTTCTTGGGTGCGTTTTTTTCGTCTAAACCGCCCCGCCCTCTCATACAGTAGAGCAAACGACTATGACGGCCTTGCCGTTTGCAGGAGAAAGGAATGATCGAAAATGACGAATCAGGTCACGGATATTTATGAGAGCATAGCCCAGCGGACGGACGGCAATATCTATATCGGGGTGGTGGGGCCGGTGCGCACCGGTAAATCCACCTTCATCAAGCGCTTCATGCAGACGCAGGTGCTGCCGCGGATGGAGAGCGGCTTCCGGCGGGATCGCGCCATTGACGAACTGCCCCAGAGCGGCTCCGGCCGCACCATCATGACGGCCGAGCCGAAATTCGTTCCGGAGGAAGCGGTGCAGCTGCATCTGGCGGATGGCGTGGCCTTCGGCGTGCGGCTGGTGGACTGCGTGGGTTATCTGGTACCGGGGGCTATGGGGCAATTTGAGGATCTGGCGCCCCGCATGGTCATGACACCGTGGTTCGACCACGAGATCCCCATGGCGGAGGCGGCGGAGATCGGCACCCGCAAGGTGATCTCGGAGCACGCCACCGTGGGCATTGTCGTGACCACGGACGGAACCGTGACCGAGATCCCCCGCGCGGACTATCTGGAGGCGGAGGAGCGCGCCATCCGTGAGCTGCAGAGCATAGGCAAGCCCTTTGTGGTGCTTCTCAACAGCGCCGATCCGGAAAGTGACGAGGCGACGGCGCTGGCCAGGGAGCTGGGGGAGAAATACGACGCAAAATGCCTGCCGGTGAACTGCCTGCGGCTGGACGAAGAGGAGATCCGGCGCATAATCCAAGGGCTGCTGTATGAGTTCCCCCTGCAGGAAATGGACGTATTTCTGCCCTCGTGGGTGGATGCGCTGCCGGAGGAGCACCCCATCCGAAAGTGTCTGGTGGAGCTGGTGGCGCAAAAGGGGAACGGCCTGACCCACATGCGGCAGATGGAGGGTATTTCCCGAGAAATGGAACAGTGCGACATGGTGGCGCACTGCAGCGTGCTGCAAATGGATCTGGGCACAGGGCGCACAGCATTGCAGATGGATCCGCCGAGGAGCCTTTTTTATGAAACGGTTGGCAAGGAAACCGGCTTTACAGTACAGAATGACGGAGACCTGATGAATTTACTGACGGATATGGCAAAGATCCGGCGGGAGTATGAAAAGGTAGCGCCTGCTTTGCAAGATGCCTACCGCACGGGGTACGGCATCGTGGCGCCCGGTTTGGAGGAGCTGGCGCTGGAGGATCCGGAGATCGTGCGGCAGGGGGGACGCTACAGCCTGAAAATGAAGGCCAGCGCACCGTCTATCCACATGATACGGGCTGACATTGAAACCACGGTTTCCCCCATTGTCGGTGACGAAAAGCAATCCGAGGACATGGTAAACTATCTCCTCCAGCAGTTTGAGGGGGACACCAACAAGCTCTGGCAGTCCAACATTTTCGGCCGCAGCTTTAATGAGATCGTAGGAGACGACCTGCAGAGCAAGCTGAAGAGGATGCCGGAGCCGGCGCAGAAAAAAATGCGGGAGGCGCTGGAGCGGATCATCAACGAGGGCGGTGGAGGGCTTATTTGCATAATACTGTAAAGCGAAAGCACTTTATAGACGGCAAGGCGGATACCGCGCGTATCCGCCTTGTATTTTAGGAAAAAGCGTGGTATGATATAGGAAATAAAGGAGGAGAAACGGTATGCTGCTTGCCATTGACATAGGAAATTCCAACATCAGCATTGGGCTGTTTGGAAAGGAAAATGACTTGAAATTCCTGGCATCCATCGACACAGACAGTCGGAAGACCGCTGACCAGATCAGCATCGACCTGATGAATCTATTCGCGCTGTACGGCTATGACATCAGGGATGTCAGCGGCGCCATTTTCTCCAGCGTGGTGCCGGGCATCAATTTCATGATGCACAAGGCACTGACCCGTCTGCTGGGCAGGGAGCCTATGGTGGTGGGGCCCGGCATCAAGACAGGGCTGAACATCCGCATGGAGGTGCACAACCAGCTGGGCACCGATCTGGTGGCCAACGCTGTGGCGGCACTGGAGAAGTATCCCGCGCCCATTATCATGATCGAAATGGGGACAGCCACCACCATTTCCTATATCTCCCAGCAGCGAACCTATGAGGGGGGCATGATGTTCCCGGGCGTGCGGCTTTCGCTGGATGCGCTGTCGGAGCATTCGGCGCTGCTGCAGAATGTGGCGCTGCAGCATCCCACGAAGAACATCATCGGAAAAAACACCGAGGACTGCATGCGCAACGGCATCGTCTACGGCACGGCCGGCATGCTGGACGGCATTATCGACGGGATCCTCGCCATTATCCCCGACAAAAAGGCCACCATCGTGGCCACCGGCAGCAACGCGCCTGTCATCGTGCGCTACTGCCGCAACCAGATCATTTACGACAAGTATCTGCTGATGGAAGGGCTGCGGCTGATCTATCAGAAAAACAGAGGATAAAAGATCCGGCAGCCTGTAGGCTGCCGGATCTTTTATCGTATATATTGATTACTTGGCCAGGACTTTCTTCAGCTTGGCGAAGCGGGGGAGGGAGTCCTGCTTCGGGAGATCCGGTTCACCCTGAATGAGGGGCAGGGCGTACTCGATGAAGCGGTGGGTCACGCCGGTGCCGTCTTCGTTGATCCACTCGCGGGGGATCTTTTTCTCCACATTGGCCACCTCCATGAGGGGAACAAGCTTGGTCTTGCAGGCGTAGCGGCCGTTCTGAATGCCACGCTCAAAGGCGATCATGCGGCCGTTGATGCCGGCCACGGCGTTCTCCACGGCGGCCTTGCCCGCCATATAGGACTCCTCAATATCCGTTTCGGAGGCCAGATGTGCGCCGCAGCGCTGCAGCAGATTCAGCTCGATGCCGCGCACCTTGGCGCCGGTCTCCTCCTTGATGACCTCCGCCAGAACGGAGGCCAGACCGCCCATCTGGGCGTGGCCGAAGCCGTCGGTCTTCTCCACCTTGGCATCGGACACGAAGCCGCCGTCCGCGTAGTGGATGCCCTCGGACACGGCCACAAGGCAGTTGCCCTTTTCGGCATAGACACGCTTGACATCCTCGATGAACTTGGGCATCTCAAAGTCGGTCTCGGGCAGGTAAATGAGGTCGGGGCCGGCGCCGTATTCACCGGCCAGCGCAGCGGAGGCGGCCAGCCAGCCGGCGTGGCGACCCATGATCTCCATGATGACGATCATGCCGGTGTCATACACATGAGAGTCGAGATACACCTCCATCATGGAGGTGGCTATGTACTTGGCGGCGGAGGCGTAGCCGGGGCAGTGGTCGGTGCCGAAGAGGTCGTTGTCAATGGTCTTGGGCACGCCCATGACGCGGCACTCGTAGCCCACGGACTGCATGTACTGGTTGATCTTGTTGCAGGTGTCCATGGAGTCGTTGCCGCCGTTATAGAAGAAGTAGCGCACGTCGTATTTCTTGAAAATCTCCAGAATGCGCTTATAGTCCGTGTCGTCCACGGCGGGATCAGCCAACTTGTAGCGGCAGGAGCCAAGCGCGGAGGAGGGGGTGTATTTCAGCAGGCGCAGCTCCTCGGGATCCTCCTGCCCCATGTCGAAGAGCCGGTCGTTCAGAACGCCCTTGATGCCGTGCTCCGCACCCAGCACGCGGGTGATGGCGCCGCTTTTGAGCGCTGTGTCGATGACGCCGTAAGCGCTGGCGTTGATGACGGATGTGGGGCCGCCGGACTGGCCGATGATGCATGCGCCTTTCAGTACATTCATGAAACAAATTCCTCCTGAATTGAAATGTATGGGAATATTTTGGGATTTTTTGCAACACTATTTTACCATAAAACTTTCACAAAGTAAACGCCAAACCCTTGCAAATTCAAAATAATGTGGTACAATTTACACCGAGAGACGGAGCCGGAACGGCTCAAAAAATATACTTGAAAAGGAGATCATGATCATGCCTCTGGTTACTTCTAAGGAAATGTTTGAAAAAGCCTATAAGGGCGGCTATGCCATCGGCGCCTTCAACGTGAACAATATGGAGATCATTCAGGGCATCACGGAGGCGGCTGCGGAGCTGAAAGCACCTCTGATTTTGCAGGTGTCCAAGGGCGCCCGCGCCTATGCCAACCGCACCTACCTGATGAAGCTGGTGGAGGCCGCCGTCATTGAGACCGGCCTGCCCATCTGCCTGCATCTGGATCACGGCGACAGCTTTGAGATCTGCAAGAGCTGCATCGACGACGGCTTCACCTCCGTGATGATCGACGCTTCCTCCAAGCCCTTTGCCGAAAACATCGCCCTGACCCGCCAAGTGGTGGAGTATGCCCACGACCACGGCGTGGTGGTGGAGGCCGAGCTGGGCACCTTGGCCGGCATCGAGGACGAGGTGAAGGTGTCCGCCGAGGATTCCTCCTACACCCGTCCGGAGGAAGTGGAGGAGTTCGTGGAAAAGACCGGCTGCGATTCTCTGGCCATTGCCATCGGCACCAGCCACGGCGCTTATAAGTTCAAGCCCGGCACCAAGCCCCAGCTGCGCTTTGACGTGCTGGAGGAGGTGGAGAAGCGGCTGCCCGAGTTCCCCATCGTGCTGCACGGCTCCTCTTCCGTGCCTCAGGAGTTCGTAGAGAAGATCAACAAGTACGGCGGCAACATGCCCGGCGCCATCGGCGTGCCCGAAGATCAGCTGCGCAAAGCCGCGTCCATGGCCGTGTGCAAGATCAACATCGACTCCGACCTGCGTCTGGCCATGACCGCTTCCATTCGGGAGCACTTTGCGCTCTATCCCGCCGACTTTGACCCCCGCCAGTATCTCAAGCCCGCCCGCGCCGCTATCAAGGCCATGGTGGCGCACAAGATCGTGGACGTGCTGGGCTGCGACGGCAAGGCATTCTGAGAACACGCCCCTTCAAAATCGAAGCACCTCGTCAAAGATGGCGGGGTGCTTTTTTTGCGCCCGAAAATGACGGGTTTCACACGGAGGCGGCGGTATAATCAAGAGGCAAAAGGGAGGTGACGGCATTGAGCATCTACATCGACCGCGTGTTTGTGCTGAATCTGGCGGTGGACTACCTGCTGCTGCTGGCGGTGGCGCGTCTGGCGGGAACGCCGCTGCGCAGGCTGCGGTTTTTGCTGTGCGGCGTGGGAGGAGGCTTGTATGCCGCCGCCGTCTTTTTCCCGAGCCTGACATGGCTGGCGCATCCGGCGTGTAAGCTGGCCGTGGGCGCCGGCATGGCCTGGGCAGCCTTCGGGCGGGAGCGGCACAAGATGAAGCTGATCGGCCTGTTCTTCCTGCTGTCCGGAGCGCTGGCGGGGGTGATATTGGCAGTGGGCTTCTGCGTCGGCGCGCCGGAGCTGTTATTGGGCAGGATCTATCGGGCGGAAATTGACTGGAAGCTGCTTTTGGGCGGGACGGCGGCGCTGGCAGCAGCGCTGCATCTGCTGTTCCGGCAGGGAGCCAGACACGGAGGGGGAGAATTGATGAAAGTTCAGGTGGCCATAGATGGCAAGACAAAAGACTTTACCGCGCTTTATGACACGGGAAACACGCTGCGCAATCCGGTGGACGGACGGCCGGTGCTGGTGATGGAGCAGGCGGCGCTGCTGGAGCTGCTGCCGAAAATGGAGGCGGATATACTGAAGGAAAAAAACACACCGGAGGCGGCCATGGCCAGACTCTATGCCGCCGGAAGCAGGCTGCGGTTCACGTTGCTGCCCTACCGCAGCGTGGGCACAGACGCGGGACTTTTGCTGGCGGTGCGCAGCGACTACATCGCTTTGAGCCGCAGGAGGATCCCGCGGACGCTGATCGCCCTGTCTCAGGGGCCGGTGAGCGACGGCGGCGGATACTGCGCCCTGTGGGGCGGCGCGGAAAGGGGGGAGCGCATTGAAAAATCTGCTGATGCAGATCCGGCTCTGGCTGCTGCGGATCGTCAGGCGGGATAAAGTAATGTACATAGGCGGCAGCGACACGCTGCCGCAGCCGCTTACCAGAGCCGAAGAAGCGGAGCTTATCGCGCGCATGGGGCAGGGGGATTTTTCCGTGCGGCAGACACTCATCGAACGGAATCTGCGGCTGGTGGTGTATCTGGCTCGGCGCTTTGAAAACACGGGCATCAACATGGAGGATCTCATATCCATCGGCACCATTGGGCTTATCAAGGCCATCAACACCTTTCGGGCAGACAAAAACATTAAATTAGCCACCTATGCCTCCCGATGCATCGAAAACGAGATCCTCATGTATCTGCGAAAAAACTCCGCCCAGCGGACAGAGATCAGCTTTGACGAACCCCTGAGCACGGACTGGGACGGAAAGGAGCTGCTGCTCAGCGACGTGCTGGGCACGGACGGGGACACGGTGATGCGCCCTATTGAGGCGGACGTGGACAGGAAGCTGCTGCAGGACGCCGTGGGGAAGCTGTCCTCTCGGGAGCGGGACATCATCTCCCTGCGATTCGGCCTGGGAGGAAAGAAGGAGATGACGCAGAAGGAGGTGGCCGACAGAATGGGCATCTCGCAGTCGTATATCTCCCGACTGGAAAAGCGCATCATCCTGCGGCTGAAGCGGGAAATACTCAAAATGAGCTGAAAAAAGTGCCGGAACAGTATCCGGCACTTTTTAATACATTTAAAAACAAAAAGTTATTTACTCCAAAAACAAAGCAGCAGGACGGTTGACCACCATCATATTATAGTATTTCAGCAGATGATAGTCGTCCTTATCCAGCTTAATGGAGTTGAGCAGGCGGTCGTTTTCCTCCAGCGGCTCCTTGGAGATGAGGGTCTTGAGGGCGATGGGCGCAAAGAAGGGGCTGCTGCCGATGCCGGAGAGAAGACCGACGGCCGGCGTGCGGGTCTGCATGGGGTTGAGCATGCAGATATACATTTTTTCGGCATCGTTGATCTGATTGTTGAGCACCATGTGGGTGATGGTGTCGAAAGCCTTCATCTCGCCGGTGAAAAGATGCTGGCAGCGGTCGGGCTTGGCAAAATCCTCCAGCCCCATATACAGCATCACATCCACGCTCTCGCCCGCCGTGGAAGGGGAGAAGCAGAGCAAGGAACGGACGATCTGGCGGATGCGGCCATCAAAATAGTACATATAGGCGCGGGGCTGATTGAAATAGAAATTCTTGGGCAGCACAGGCTCGGCATGAAGAACCGGCGGCTGATAGTCCAGAAAACACTTCAGATCAATATCCAGCTTCTGGGAGATGTCGTACAGCGTGTCGATGTCGATAGTAATGGTACCGTTTTCATATTTGGAAACCGTGGCCTTGCTTTTTCCGATCATGGCAGAGAACTGTTCGATGGTGTAGCCGCGGCTTTTTCTGTATTTTTTTATGCGCTGACCGACATGGCAGCAAAAGGAACTCATGGCGCTCACCTCCTGATTGACTTAATTATAACAATCTTTTCCAAAGAAGTCAATAAAAAGTTTCACAAAGTGAAACTGCGAAACGAAAGACTTTCTGTAAAATAAACGAGCGATAAAGTTGCACAAAAATTTTTTCTCTTTTTAAGTAAAAGGATGAAATCAAAATTTTCGCCCTTTACAGCGCTACAATCCGTTGACTGCTGCGCATTTTTTCGCTATAATATGTGTATCGGGTGGAAGTGTTTTTTCCGCCGGAAAACAGTAAAGGAAGTGAGTCAAGTGGCAAAGAAAGGAAAACTGGTTTTCAGGGCAGACCGCTGCAAGGGCTGCGAACTGTGTGTGAACGCATGTCCTATGAAGATCCTGAAGCTTGATGATGTGGCCGTGAACAGAAAGGGGTATCATCCCATCAGCGTAACGGATCCGGACAAGTGCATTGCTTGCGCCAGCTGCGCATTGATGTGCCCGGACGGCATCATCAATGTCTATGTTGAGGAATAAGTAGGAGGGTAACAAAGAAATGGCAGAAAAGAAATTAATGAAGGGTAACGAAGCCTTCGCTGCCGCCGCCATCAACGCCGGCTGCAGATACTATTTCGGTTACCCCATCACCCCGCAGAGCGAGGTCCCCGAGTATATGTCCAGAGAGCTGAAGAAGGCCGGCGGCGCATTCATTCAGGCCGAGTCTGAGCTGGGCGCCATCAACATGGCTTACGGCGCATCCGCTGCCGGCGGCCGTGTGCTCATCACTTCTTCTTCTCCCGGCATCGCCCTGATGCAGGAGTCCATCGGTCTGCTCTGCTCCGTGGAGCTGCCCGTGGTCATCATCAACGTCATGCGCGGCGGCCCCGGCATCGGCTCCATCCAGCCCGGCCAGGCCGACTATAATCAGGTCACCCGCGGCGGTTCCAACGGCGACTATCACACCATCGTGCTGGCTCCCAACTCCATTCAGGAAGCCATTGACATGATCGGCAAGGCCTTCGATCTGGCAGACGAGTACAGAAACCCCGTCATCATCGCTGCCGACGGTATGCTGGGCCAGATGATGGAGCCCGTGGTCATGCCCGAGGCCAAGCCCGCCCTCACCGAGGACGAGATCCCCGTGGCTAAGCCCTATGCGCTGACCGGCCACAAGAATAAGCGTGACCGTCACGCCATCAACTCCGTGTGGCTCAAGCAGGAGCTGCTGGAGAACTACATCAATGAATACTGGCCCAAGTACGAGAAGGCCGAGCGCGAGCTGCAGGATTGGGAATCCCGCGATCTGGCCGGCGCCGAGGTCGTGTTTGTGGCCTATGGTTCCACCTCTCGTATCGCCATGGAGGCCATGGAGATGCTGGCCAGCGAGGGCATCAAGGTCGGTCTGATCCGTCCCAAGACCCTGTGGCCGTTCCCCGTGAATGCCTTTAAGGAGATCGACTTCAACACCACCAAGCACATCATCTCTGTGGAGCTGTCCCAGGGTCAGATGATCTACGATGTGAAGCTGGCTGTGGAGTGCAAGCTGCCCGTCAGCCTCATCAACCGCGTCGGTGGTATGCTGCTGGATCCCCAGGAGATCGTTGACCGGACCAAGAAGATTATGGAGGTGAAGTAAGTTGAAGCCCGTATTTGAATATACAAAAGGTATGCGTGAGACCGAGCTGCACTACTGCCCGGGCTGCACGCACGGTATTGCCCATCGTCTGATCATGGAAGTGCTGGAGGAGCGGGGCGATCTGGGGAACTGCATCGCTGTTTCTCCCGTTGGCTGCTCCATCGTTGCCCACCAGTACATGAACGTTGATATGATCGAGTCCCCCCACGGCCGCGCCCCCGCTGTTGCCTCCGGCATCAAGCGCGTGCACCCCAATTCTCCGGTGTTCACCTATCAGGGCGACGGCGACCTGGCCTCCATCGGCACCAACGAGATCATTCACGCCGCCGAGCGCGGTGAGAAGTTCTGCACCTTCTTCATCAACAATGCCATTTACGGCATGACCGGCGGCCAGATGGCTCCCACCACCCTGATTGGCCAGAAGGCCACCACCTGCGTGGAAGGCCGTACCGTGGAGCAGGCCGGTATGCCCATGCGTATGTGCGAGCTGATCTCCGTGCAGGATCGCGCCGTGTATGTGGAGCGCGTTTCTCTGGATTCTCCCGCCAATGTGCGCAAGGCCAAGTCCGCCATCCGCCGCGCCTTCAAGGTGCAGGATCTGAAGCTGGGCTTTGCATTTGTTGAGTTCCTGTCCATCTGCCCCACCAACTGGGGTCTGTCCGCTCCTAAGTCCATGGAGTGGCTGCGGGAGAACATGATGCCTTACTATCCTGTGAAGCAGTTCAAGTGCCCCGAGGAAGTCAAGGAGGTAAAGTAAATGGCTACTAAAAGAGTTTTTGTGGCCGGCTTCGGCGGCCAGGGCGTGCTTTTGATCGGCCAGATGCTGGCTTATGCTGCAATGTATGAAGGCAAAGAGGCCACTTGGATGCCCTCCTACGGCCCCGAGATGCGCGGCGGTACGGCTAACTGCACCGTTTGCATTTCCGACAAGCCCATCGCGTCCCCGCTGGTCACCAGCTGCGACGTGCTGGTGGCTATGAACGGCCCGTCTCTGGACAAGTTTGAGGATATGTTGGTTCCCGGCGGTCACCTGTTCGTGAACGCTTCCGTCATCAACTATAAGGCTCGCCGCACCGATGTGAACGTCCACTATGTGGACTGCACCCACATTGCCGAGCAGGAAGTCGGCAACGGCAAGACCGCCAACATGGTCATGCTGGGCGCCATCATCCGCGCTTCCGGCGTGGTGAGTCTGGACATCATGGATCAGGTTCTGGCCAAGACCATGACCGGCAAGAAGGCCGCCCTCATCCCCGCCAACAAGACGGCTCTGTCTGCCTGGAAAGAGTAAGAAGGAAGAATCATCTTGAAACGAATTACGCTTATTGTGGGTCATTATGGCAGCGGCAAAACAGAGTTTTCCGTGAACCATGTTATCAATCTGAAAAAGCAGTTTGACAAAGTAGCCATCCTGGATATGGACATTGCCAACCCCTACTTCCGCAGCAGGGAGCGGCAGGAGTTCCTGGAAGATATGGACATCGCCGTCCACTTCAACTCCTTTGGCTACGACATCACCGAGGACCTGCCGGCCATTTCCGCCTGCATGAAAGCTCCTCTGGAAAACAAGGACTACATGGTGGTGGCCGATGTGGGCGGCGACAACGCCGGCGCACGGGTGCTGAACCAGTTCAAAAAGTACTTTGTGGACGAGTCCGACTGCGAAATGCTCATTGTGGTCAACGCCAACCGGCCGGAGACGGACACGGTGGAGGGCGCTTTGTACCACATCCAAACCATTCAGGCCGAAACAGGCTTAAAGGTGAAGGGGCTTATCAACAACACGCACCTGCTGCGTGAGACCAAGGTGGAGGAGATCCTCAAGGGCTACAGGCTCTGCAAAGAACTCTCCGACCGGCTTGGCATCCCCATCACCTACAACACCTGCGTGGAAAAACTGGTGCCGGAGCTGGAAAAGGCGAAGGCAGAGCAAGGACTTGACGACATGGTGATCTACCCCATCAAGCTCTACATGCGCCCCACATGGCTGGATAGAAAGTAAACGGATTCGTGAGAGCCTCTGCCGCTTTGGCAGAGGCTCTTTTTCGTTGACAAACCGATCATATGGGCATATCATAGGATCATCAATCGAACGGAGAGGGAAGTATGAGCGAAGCTGTGCAGGCCGCTCTGCCGTGGATCGTTTGCGGCATTGCAGCGGCTATTCTGATCCCTGCGATCATCGACATTTTCCGCAGGAAAACGCGTAACCAAGCCGAAGACGAGGAAAAAGAGCAGAACACCTGGCTGGTGGAAGGCGTAGGCATCGGCATGCTGGCCGGCTACTGGCTGGGCAGAGCACTGGGCAATGCCGTGCTTGGCTTGGCACTGGGCGTGCTGGCGGGGATGTTTTTGGGCAGCAAGATCAAAAAGAAATAATTTTTACAGGGACTCCAATGGCTCGGAGCCCCTGTTTCTTTTATTTATCAAAAGCGGGGTTGGTGAAATACACGTTCTTCTGATCCATTTTTTCTTTGGCAAGGCGCAGCCCCTCACCGAAGCGCTGGAAATGAACGACCTCTCTGGCGCGCAGGAATTTGATCACGTCATTGACATCGGGATCGTCAGACAGCCGCAGAATGTTGTCATAGGTAACGCGGGCTTTCTGCTCCGCTGCCAGATCCTCCGTGAGATCGGCGATGACATCGCCCTTTACGGCCATGGAGGCCGCATTCCACGGAAATCCGGAGGCGGCCGTGGGGTAAACGCCGGTGGTGTGGTCTACGAAGTACGCATCAAAGCCGGCGGTCTTGATGTCCTTTTCCGAAAGGTTTCGGGTGAGTTGGTGGACAATGGCGCCAATCATCTCCAAATGACCCAGTTCCTCAGTGCCGACAAAGGAAGCAAAATGGCCAATGCGCATTCTATTGCATGATTTAATTTGACATTATCTGCGAAATGTCGTATAATTAGTACAAGAAATGATTGCGACAGGGCTGCTCTCAGCCGCACCCCGCAGCAGCTCTGTATTTTTCACAGGGCTGCATTTTGTTTTTTTAGGGGCATCAAAGGAAACGCCGATAAATAGGGAGGCAGAAGGAGAGGATCGGGCGATGGAATACTATGCGCATGTTCGGGAAAGAGAGGACGGCAGCAGGGAGTATCAGACGGTGGCGCAGCATCTGCTGGGCACAGCCGAGCTGTGTCGGGAGTTTGCAGCGGCCTTCGGCGCGGAGGCAGACGGCGAACTGGCGGGAAAAAGCCATGATCTCGGAAAATGCACAGCGGAGTTCCAGAATCGGCTGCTGAATCATGGTCCCATCGTTGACCACGCCACGGCAGGGGCGGTTGCCTGCGCAAGAAGAGGAAACCGTTTCGTTTCGGCCTGCGTGGCCGGACATCACGGCGGCCTGTCGGACTTCGGCAACATGCGGATGGCGCGAAAAGACGACGGAACATTTTACGGGCGTCTGAAAAGAGGACAGGAAGAGCAGTGTTTGGAACGCTGCGGCGAGAGCGGTGTTGCCCTGCCGGCGGGCGGCACCACCCCCTCGCAGAAACCGGATGATCTGTCCGCTTCCTTCTGGACAAGAATGCTCTACTCGTGTCTTGTGGACGCCGATTTTTTGGATACGGAACGGTTTATGTCCGGCAAGTGCAGACGGGGCGGATACGACGATTTAGCCACGCTGCTGGCACGGCTGCTGGCATATATTGCGCCATGGCAAGATCCCAAAACGGAGCTGAATCGGCTGCGCTGTGAGATACTAAACACCTGTATGGATGCGGGCAGTAAAGCGAAAGGCTTTTACACGCTGACGGTTCCTACCGGCGGCGGAAAGACCGTGGCGTCGCTCGCCTTTGCGCTGCGCCATGCGGCAGCGCACGGGATGCAGCGGGTGATCTATGTCATCCCTTATACCTCTATCATTGATCAGAATGCGCAGGTGTTTCGGGATATACTTGGGATCGGCAATGTGCTGGAGCACCACAGCGGCGTGCAGTTTGATCTATCCGACGGAGCGCCGCCGGAAGAAGTGCGGAAAGCGCTGGCTGTGGAGAATTGGGACATGCCTGTGGTCGTCACCACGGCGGTGCAGCTATTTGAGTCCATGTATGCCGCCCGCTCCTCTCAATGCCGCAAGCTGCATAATCTGGCAAACAGCGTCATCATTTTCGACGAAGCGCAGATGCTGCCGCTGCCGCACCTGCGCCCCTGCGTGGCGGCCATGGCCTCATTGGCGGAACAATTTCACTCCACGGTGGTGCTGTGCACCGCAACGCAGCCGTCATTGGATGACCTGCTGCGCACCTATGCGCCAAGCTGCTCGGTGACCGAGCTTTGCCCTCAGACGAAGACGCTGTACCACCGATTTCGCCGCGTGACTTTCCGCCAGGCCGGCGTATTGACCGACGAAACATTGGCATCGCAGTTAAGCGCGCTGCCGCAAGCGCTCTGTATCGTAAACAGCCGCAAAGCAGCGCAGCGCATATTTGCATTGCTGCCGCCGGAGGGCAGCTACCATCTCTCCACTCTGATGATCCCCGCGCAGCGACAGGCACTTCTTAAGGAGATAAGAGCGCGCCTGCAACAGGGCAAGCCTTGCCGCGTGGTCTCCACATCGCTGATCGAAGCCGGCGTTGACGTGGATTTCCCCGCCGTATACAGGGAGCTGGCCGGACTGGATTCTATTATGCAGGCAGCAGGACGCTGCAACCGCGAGGGAAAGCGTCCCGCAGACGAAAGTATTGTCACAATATTTGAGCGGACAGAGCTGCCGCCGCTGCTGTTCAAAACCACTATCGGAGCCGCTAAAGACGCGCTGGAGGAAGGCCGTGATCCTGCAGCGCCCGAGACGATGGAGCGGTATTTCCATAATCTGCGGAGTTTGAACGGTGAAGCGCTGGACGAGCAGGGCATCATCAGGGCGTTCACGCAGGGACTTGAAGGATGCGAATTCCCGTTCCGGACGGTGGCAGAGCAGTTTCACCTGATCGACCAAAGCACATACACCGTATATATTCCACACGGGGAAGGCCGAGATCTGATTCAGCAGTTGCGGGACGGAGAGTGCTCCCGAGAACTATACCGCAAGCTGGGACGATATGCCGTTTCCGTATATGACCAGCATTTTCAGGCGCTGTATAACGCAGGAGCACTGCTGACGGCGCGGGATGTACCCGCATTGGATGCGTGCAGCGGCATATTGACGGATCTGACGCTGTATAGCAAAACCACAGGGCTGTCTTTGGAGCCGAAAACGGGAAGAGCAAACATGGTTTAAATACGGCAGAAGGACGGGTGATCCGTCCTTCTGCCTGAATCCTTAATTGCTTTTTACTACATTTCAACCCGCGCCGTTATCAGCGACATGAAAAATATAACACGAGTTTATGCATTTGTCAAATTGTATTAATTACTTTTAACTACGAAAAAAGCGTTGACAGTGGAGTTTTTTGAATGTATGATATAGCTAAATCAAGCGAACATAAGAAAGGAGTGACGTTATGCCGATACAAGTAGAAGTATGGGGCGATTATGCGTGCTTTACCCGGCCCGAGATGAAAACCGAACGGGTAAGCTATGATGTTATGACCCCCTCGGCCGCCCGCGGGCTGCTGGAGAGCATATACTGGCACCCGGGGCTGAAATGGGTCATAGACCGCATCCATGTGTGCAGTCCCATTCGCTTCACCAATATTCGCCGCAACGAAGTCAAGGACACCGTTTCATTAAAAAAGGCCGAGGCGGCGATGCGGACGGGGCAAGCGAAAGAGCTGTACCTATCCGCCGCAAAGAGCATCCAGCAGCGGGCGTCCATGGTTCTGCGGGATGTGCACTATGTCATCGACGCACATTTTGACATGACCGACAAGGCTGCGCCAAGCGACAATTCCGGCAAATTCCAAGACATCGTCAAACGCCGCTTGGAGCGCGGCCAGTGCTACAGTGCCCCCTATTTCGGCACGCGGGAATTTCCTGCCCATTTTCGCCGGTGTACGGAGCTGCCGCCCTGTCCGGAGGAATTGCGCGGCACCCTCGACCTGGGCTGGATGCTGCTGGACATGGACTATACCGACCCCAAAAATATCACGCCGCAGTTCTTTCGTGCCGGCTTAACAGACGGCGTGCTGTCGGTTCCGCCGCGGGACAGCAAGGAGGTGCGGAAATGATCCTGCAAGCGTTGACACGGTATTACGAGGCGCTCCTCAAGCGCGGGGACATTGCGCCTCTCGGCTGGAGCAAAACAAAGATCAGCTTTGCGCTGTGTCTGGACAAAGACGGCCATGTGACGCAGGTGATCCCCACCATGGAGCCGGTGGAGATGGGTAAGAAAACCGTCCTGCGCCCGCAGGAAAAAAACCTTCCAGCGGGGGAGGACAGATCATCAAATGTGGCTGCAAACTTTTTGTGGGACAATTCCGGTTATATTCTCGGCATTGACCAAAAAGGCAAACCGGAACGCAGCAAAAAGTATTTTTCTGAGGCAAAAGCGCTGCATCATGCCGTTTTGGATGGAGTAAACTCGCCCACTTCTTCAGCCATTTTGGCCTTCTTTGATGCCTGGCAGCCGGAAAGGGCGGCAGAGCATCCGGCCTTAGCGAGCCAGCTTCAGGCGATCACTTCGGGCGGAAATTTACTTTTTCGCGTAGACGGGGTCTATCCGCAGGAGGATACTGCTATTTGCGATGCATGGCAGCGATATTGGGAACGGACTGATAAGAACGCAAAATTGATGCAGTGTTTGGTCACGGGGCAATATCATCAGGAGATCGCTCGAACGCATCCAAAGATCAAGGGCGATCCGAGGGATGGATTTCAAACCATGGGCAATACGCTTGTGAGCTTTAATAATGATTCCGAATCGTCTTATGGCCAAGAGCAAAGCTATAACGCACCCGTCGGAAAATATGCCGCCTTTGCCTACACTGCAGCCCTGAACCACCTGCTGGCCAACCGAAACAATGTGCAGATCATTGGCGACACGACTGTGGTCTGCTGGGCAGAGGGCGCGGAGCCTGTATATCAGGATCTGTTTATGTCCTTTGTGTCCGGCAGCCTGCCGCCTGCCATATCGGATAATGACCTGCGGGCTGCCCTCAAGCGCCTTGCGATGGGCTTACCCTGCGATGATCTGGGCGTTGACCCAAACCGAACTTTTTATGTTCTGGGGCTGGCGCCCAACGCAGCCCGGCTTTCCGTGCGTTTCTTCCTGCGGGACAGCTTCGGCAAGCTGATGCAGAATGTCAACGCGCACTATGAGCGGCTGGAGATAGCAGGCGCAAACAATCGGACAATACCTATTTGGAAATTGCTGGATACAACGGTGAGAGACCCTAAAAAGCAAGTGCCTGCACCCAATATGGCTGGAGCTACAACACGTGCGATATTTGAAGGGACTCCATACCCGACATCGTTAATGGCGGCTGTTGTGCTTCGGATTCGAGCTGAGCTTAAGGTCACTCGGGAACGGGCCGCAATTTTGAAGGCCTATATACAAAAGAACTACATAAGTCGAGCACATGATAATGACAGGAAGAATAAACTTGCGGAGGTGGCACAAGTGCAGTTGAATGAAAGATGCGATTATATGCCTTATGTTCTGGGACGACTGTTTCGGGTAATGGAGGAAATACAGCTTGCGTCAGCAGATTGGAAGTTAAACCGAACGATCAAAGATTCTTATTTTAACACTGCGGCATCAACGCCCAAAAATGCTTTTTGCAAACTCTTTCCGTTAAGCAGCTATCATTTGAAGAAACTTATGAGGGACAAACCTGGGTTGGGAAAAAAGCTTGGAGATCTTGAAAGCAAGCTTATTGCAAAGCTGACATCCCCTATTCCCGCACGATTTACGCAGGAGGAAACAAACTGCTTTTATATAGGTTACTATCATCAAGAGAATAAGGAGGAGAATAAAAATGTCTGAACCCATCAAGAATCGGTATGAATTTGTGGTGTTTTTCGATGTGGAAAACGGCAATCCCAACGGTGACCCCGACGCAGGCAATATGCCCCGTGTGGATCCGGAGACCGGCTACGGTCTGGTAACGGATGTATGCCTCAAGCGCAAGATCCGCAATTATGTGGAGATGGCAAAGGAAGGGGAGCCTGGCTACCGCATCTATATCAAGGACGGCGTTGCTCTGAACACCGGCGACAAGGAAGCCTGCACCTATGTGGGCGTGGAGGCGGAAAAGCTGAAGGAAGCCAAGAAAAAGGACGAGCATCTGGACGAGAAGCTGCGGGACTTCATGTGTCGGAATTTCTACGACATCCGCACTTTCGGCGCGGTGATGACCACTTTTGTCAAAGGCTCGCTGAACTGCGGTCAGGTGCGCGGGCCTGTGCAGCTGGGATTCGCCCGCAGCGTTGACCCGATCCTGCCCCAGGAGATCACCATCACCCGCGTGGCCATCACCAAGGAATCGGATGCGGAGAATAAGGACACCGAAATGGGACGCAAGTACATCGTTCCCTACGGCCTCTACCGTGTGGAGGGCTACATTTCCGCCAATCTGGCGCGCAAGACTACAGGCTTTTCCGAGGAAGACCTGGAGCTGCTGTGGATGGCTATCCTGAATATGTTTGAAAACGACCATTCCGCTGCCCGCGGCAAGATGGCCGTGCGGGAGTTGGTGGTATTCAAGCATGACTCTGAGCTGGGCTGCGCTCCGGCACATAAACTTTTCGATCTGGTCAAGGCCGCCCGTAAAGATGGCATCGCCTTCCCCAGATGCTACGAGGATTACACCGTTACAGTGGATGAAGCCGCCTTGCCCGCCGGCGTCACCTGCATACGAATGGGGTGATCTATCCGGAGGAGAGCTTCCTCCGGCTCTCCGGCTTGCAGCATTTCAAATTCTGCCGCAGACAGTGGGCGCTGATCCATATTGAAAACCAATGGGCAGAAAACTACCGCACCACCGACGGCGCCATTCTGCACGAACGGGCACACGATAAAGATCTCACCGAATGCCGCGGCGACCTGCTTATTACGCGGGACATGCGGATATTTTCTCAAAGCTTAGGCGTTTCTGGCGCCTGTGATGTGGTGGAGTTTCACAGCGGAAGCACCGGTATTCCGCTTGATGGCAGATGCGGCCTGTGGCAGCCTTATCCCGTGGAGTATAAGCGCGGCCGGCCAAAACAGGACACAGCAGATGCTCTGCAGCTTTGCGGACAGGCCATGTGTCTGGAGGAGATGCTCTGCTGCGAGATCCCTGTCGGAGCGCTGTACTACGGCGAAACGCGCCGCCGCACGGAGGTCATTTTCGCTCCGGAGCTGCGGCAGGAGGTGAGATCCCTTATCGACGAGATGCACGCCCTGTATGAGCGAGGCCGGACGCCGAAAGTGAAGCCCACCAAATCCTGCAACGCCTGCTCCCTCAAAGAACTGTGCCTGCCAAAGCTGATGCGGAAGCCGTCAGTTGCGGACTACCTGCGCAAAAATTTGGAGGTGGCACCATGAGACATCTGCTGAACACATTGTTCGTTACATCGGAAGATGTATATCTCTCGCTGGACGGCGAGAATGTGGTGGCCAACCGCGGCGGGGAGGCCGTTGCCCGCTACCCGCTCCATACCCTGCAAAGCATCGTTTCCTTTTCCTATTCCGGTGCTTCACCGGCGCTGATGGGCGCCTGCGCCAAGCGTGGGATCGGGCTGGCGTTTTGTTCGCAGAGAGGGCGCTTTCTCGCCCGTGTTTCCGGACAGATGCAGGGAAATGTGCTTCTGCGGAGGACGCAATACCGTGTCGCCGACGATCCCTCCGAAAGCTGCCGCGTGGCGCGGATGATGATCTTGGGCAAGGTCTATAACACCCGCTGGAGTGTGGAGCGCACCCGCAGGGATCACGCCATGCGGATCAATGCGGAGCGGTTCGCGGCAGTGTCTCAGCAGCTGCAGGGGCTGCTGCCGCAGATCGCGGCAGAGACCGCGCTTGAAAGCCTCCGCGGCTTGGAGGGAGCCGGCGCCACCGCTTATTTCAGCGTTCTGAATGATATGATCCTGCAGGGAAAAGATACTTTCTTTTTCAAAGAACGCAGCCGCCGGCCGCCGTTGGATGCCTTCAATGCGCTTCTTTCCTTTGCATACAGCTTGCTGGCGCATGATTGCGCTTCGGCTCTGGAGAGCGTGGGGCTGGATGCGTATGTCGGTTTCCTCCACAGGGATCGGGCGGGGCGGGAATCCCTTGCACTGGATCTGATGGAGGAGATGCGCCCGTGCTTTGCGGATCGGTTTGTGCTTATGCTGATAAACAACCGCATCATAAAACCGGAAGACTTCGTTTTTCACGAAAACGGCGCTGTGTTTTTGACAGAATCGGGGCGCAGGAGCTTTTTATTGAAGTGGCAGGAACGAAAAAGGGAGACGATCACTCACCCTTTCCTGGAGGAGAAAATCCCCTGGGGGCTGGTGCCTTATGTGCAAAGTCTCCTGTTGGCGCGGTATCTGCGGGATGACCTGGATGACTATCCGCCGTTCTTGTGGAAGTGAGGGGCTATGCTTGTATTGATCACCTATGATGTAAACACGGAGGATGCCGCCGGCCGCAGACGTCTGCGGCAAATTGCCAAGCAATGCGTCAACTATGGCCAGCGGGTGCAGAACTCTGTGTTTGAGTGCCTGCTGGATACAGCACAATGCCGCAGCCTGCAAAACACCCTTTGCAAAATTATGGATCCCAAGCGCGATAGTTTGCGGTTTTACTATCTGGGAAAGCAGTACGAAAAGAAGATCGAGCATTTCGGCTGCAGGGAAAATTATTTGCCGGAAGATACACTGATGATATAGTGCGAACGGCAAGTGAACAGCCAATTGAAAGCAGGTTCGCACTCGGTTTTACAGGCATAGCGGTCTGCATGAATGTATAGATGGCTCTGCCTGCCTGCGCCGGACGCTGGATTTCTATCTTCGATTGGCTGTTTATTGCAAAAAATGCAAGACAATTTGTGCATTTTTGCTGTCGCGCCCCGCACGGGGCGCGAGGATTGAAATTTACCCAAAGGCACCAATTTTGACGAGGTCAGCAGTCGCGCCCCGCACGGGGCGCGAGGATTGAAATTTACGCCCATTGCTCGCCGGTGCTGGTTCGTGACGGTCGCGCCCCGCACGGGGCGCGAGGATTGAAATACTATCTACACGCTGCATAATCTGACCGCCCAAGTCGCGCCCCGCACGGGGCGCGAGGATTGAAATCCGTGGATCCTCCGGCTATACTCGTGTTTACGATAGTCGCGCCCCGCACGGGGCGCGAGGATTGAAATCCGTTGACGGTTTTCCCGTTGCCGGAAAACCCGTCAAGTCGCGCCCCGCACGGGGCGCGAGGATTGAAATAGAATCAACGCGCTGCATAATCTGACCACCTAAGTCGCGCCCCGCACGGGGCGCGAGGATTGAAATCAAACAACACCACCAGACAACGAAGATAAACGAGTCGCGCCCCGCACGGGGCGCGAGGATTGAAATCTTTTGCTTTGCGGTCGTGAGGATGAGGCTTTGGTCGCGCCCCGCACGGGGCGCGAGGATTGAAATCAGCAGCCCGGCCTGGATGCCGCCACCCAGGAGGTCGCGCCCCGCACGGGGCGCGAGGATTGAAATTTCGTGGGCGTCGTTCTGGTGGCCATTGTGTTCCGGTCGCGCCCCGCACGGGGCGCGAGGATTGAAATACAAGGACTTGCCTGCCCTTGTCAAAATACATACTGTCGCGCCCCGCACGGGGCGCGAGGATTGAAATCGGGACATAGGTGTGGTCGCAGGCAGTTTCCCCGCGTCGCGCCCCGCACGGGGCGCGAGGATTGAAATTCTGCTGTCTATCGGTTTTGCTGTGTTCCGCAAGGGTCGCGCCCCGCACGGGGCGCGAGGATTGAAATCTGAAACGCCTGGATGAAATCCTGGCCATCCACGAGGTCGCGCCCCGTGCGGGGCGCGAGGATTGAAATCGGACATATATTGATATAGCGCCGTCGGCATATACTGTCGCGCCCCGTGCGGGGCGCGAGGATTGAAATTGAATCAGGCATCACCTACCCTCAATGATTACGAAGTCGCGCCCCGTGCGGGGCGCGAGGATTGAAATAATGCCTCAGTTTCGGCCTGTGCTTTGCTCAGGCGTCGCGCCCCGTGCGGGGCGCGAGGATTGAAATTCATTTGCTGAAATGATCCCGTCCTCGGCGATCGTCGCGCCCCGTGCGGGGCGCGAGGATTGAAATATCTGCTGCCTGGGCAACCGTGAACAGGTGCACGGTCGCGCCCCGTGCGGGGCGCGAGGATTGAAATCGGTATCCATAAGGCTGATTGGCTACATATCCCCCGTCGCGCCCCGTGCGGGGCGCGAGGATTGAAATCGTATACCTCTCTTGTCTCCGCAGCGCGTCGGAGGTCGCGCCCCGCACGGGGCGCGCGGATTGAAATTGAATCAGGTATCACCCACCCTCAATGACTACGAGTCGCGCCCCGCACGGGGCGCGCGGATTGAAATCGCACAAGAATTATTATTGCAGTTACCGGACAAAGGTCGCGCCCCGCACGGGGCGCGCGGATTGAAATAACGCTCTGGCCTCTTTCGATATGCAGGATGATCTCGTCGCGCCCCGCACGGGGCGCGAGGATTGAAATCGCAACGGTTGACGCTATCGTAAAGTTTTTCACGTCGCGCCCCGCACGGGGCGCGAGGATTGAAATAATTAGGATTTGAAACGGCAGCAGAAGCAACAAGTCGCGCCCCGCACGGGGCGCGAGGATTGAAATTAATACATTCATCAAGCGGCACGCGGTACCCGTGGTCGCGCCCCGCACGGGGCGCGAGGATTGAAATTGATTGAAGTCCTCGGTGCTGTTGCCGAGCAGGAGTCGCGCCCCGCACGGGGCGCGAGGATTGAAATTCGGCGGGGCGGGATAAAACGCACCGGACAGCTCGTCGCGCCCCGCACGGGGCGCGAGGATTGAAATCTCCCTCCCCGCCGCCAGAGGCGGGCATAGCCCGCGTCGCGCCCCGCACGGGGCGCGAGGATTGAAATCAAATCCGCAATGCGGTGATTGGCTACTTTGATCGTCGCGCCCCGCACGGGGCGCGAGGATTGAAATTCTACGGGTCTGGACTGACCGGAGCGAATGGCAGTCGCGCCCCGCACGGGGCGCGCGGATTGAAATCTCTGCTTTTCGGTGAGGGTGTCGCTGGGGAGCGAGTCGCGCCCCGCACGGGGCGCGCGGATTGAAATCGGTAGGGACCGGCGGAAATGTGTTTGAAAATTGTCGCGCCCCGCACGGGGCGCGCGGATTGAAATAAAAACAGTTACTTCCCCGCCTTGCGTGGAAATGGTCGCGCCCCGCACGGGGCGCGCGGATTGAAATACCGTTAGAAGGAGAAGGACAGAGACCACAAAGCGTCGCGCCCCGCACGGGGCGCGAGGATTGAAATCGAGATTGTGTCCGCCCTCGGCCACGACTGGAAGTCGCGCCCCGCACGGGGCGCGAGGATTGAAATATAAATTTACCAAAAAGTATATTAATCCTTATAAGTCGCGCCCCGCACGGGGCGCGAGGATTGAAATATTTCCGGATCCTCCTTGTTTTGTATTAATAGGTCGCGCCCCGTGCGGGGCGCGCGGATTGAAATGTCCATGGCCTCGATCATGGCCTCCATGATGATGGTCGCGCCCCGTGCGGGGCGCGAGGATTGAAATCATGTGCGGGAGGAGACGGCGGACGAGCACGACAGTCGCGCCCCGTGCGGGGCGCGCGGATTGAAATTTGTCCATATAGGCGTAAGTGCCGCCGATGATGGTCGCGCCCCGTGCGGGGCGCGCGGATTGAAATATCGGACGCTGGCATACTCTCCATCAACAAAAATGTCGCGCCCCGTGCGGGGCGCGAGGATTGAAATCGGCTACCTCTTGCGGGAGCAGGGTCACAGTGAAACGTCGCGCCCCGTGCGGGGCGCGAGGATTGAAATAAGTATCACCGCCATTATCAACTTGACGTTGACTGTCGCGCCCCGTGCGGGGCGCGCGGGTTGAAATCGGGTTGACATCGTAGTCGGCGGGCGGATTTGCGTCGCGTCCCCCGCGGGGCGCAGCGAAACTTGAGTCACAGCAAAAGGAGACTGCAGACCTATGCTTGCGGCCTCCTTTTGCTGTCTTCAACATAACTCACTTCTGCGTCATTCTTCTCTCATTTGCGGTCTTCTTTTTATGGAATCCCCTGTAAAATTAGCCATATTTGTTTTTCGATTCATATTAATGCGGGCGCCGTTGTAAGCGCGCAGATGAAAGGAGCCGCGCAGCCGTCAAGTCGACAGGTGTTTGCAAAAGCCGCTAACAGATTTCTCCCCCCAGGCGCATAAGCTCTATGGAAGGGGGGGAGCAGAATGGCAAAGGAGCCTGAATTATGGAAAAAACAAGACGATAGCACCGTCAGCCAAGAGTTCCTGTTGGCATATAAACGATCTGTCCTGCTCTCCTTACAGGAGCAGGGTCTTCTCACCCTGCAGCAATACGAAGAATGCGTCAGACTACTGGAGCATAGCAGAAGGTAAAATGCCCCGTCAGAACAGAGGTCACGCATTCATATTCGACGGCTTTTGCGCCATACTCGGGGAAAGGCGGCGATTTGATGTTACAGGTAGCGGCATATTGCCGCGTATCCACGGATAAGGACGATCAGGCCAACTCGTTTGCGGCGCAGCAGCGGTATTTCCATGAGCGCATCGAGCGCGAGCCGGACTGGGAGCTGCAAGGCATCTATGCCGACGAGGGTATCTCCGGTACCTCTACCAAAAACAGAGCGGAATTCAATCGCATGCTCCGCGCGGCGGAGATGGGAAAGATCGATCTGATCGTCACCAAGGAGGTCAGTCGATTTGCCCGCAACACCGTAGATGCGCTGAAGATCACCCGCGAACTTCGGAAGCGGGATATAGGCGTTCTGTTTCTCAATGACAACATCGACACGCGGGATCACGACAGCGAGTTTCGATTGTCCATTATGAGTTCCGTAGCGCAGGAGGAAAGCCGCAAGACCTCCGACCGCTCCAAATGGGGGCAGACCCGCAGTATGGAGCAAGGGGTCGTATTCGGCGGCTCACTGCTGGGCTACGATGTGCAGGGCGGCAAAATGACCGTTGATCCGAAGGGGGCAGCGATCGTTCGGCTGATCTTCCGCAAGTATCTGGTCGAGTGCAAGGGCTGCGGCACCATTGCCCGGGAGCTGCGGGAAGCGGGGATCCTCAGCAGCCGCGGCCAATGCAGATGGTCATCGGCAACTGTAGTCAAGATTTTGAAGAACGAGAAATATTGCGGGGATCTGGTGCAAAAAAAGACCTACACGCCGGACTTTCTGACCCACGAAAAGCGTTATAATCACGGACAGGAGCCGATAGTGGAGATCAAAGACCACCACGAGCCAATCATCGACCGTGAAACCTGGCAGGCTGTCCAGCAGGAGCTACGCCGCCGTAATCGGGCGCGAGGTAGCGGCGGCCACGGCAACCGGTATCCGTTATCCGGCAAAATACGCTGCGGCGCGTGCGGCAAGAGTTTTGTGCGCCGCACCAAGACCCGCAAAGACGGCAGTTCCTACCGCCGCTGGTGCTGCTTCACCGCCACCAGTGAAGGCTTACGCCGCACGGACGGAGCAGGGAACCCCTTGGGCTGCAGCGTAGGGCGGCAGCTGCGGGAGGATGTGGCCATGGACATCCTGCGGCGCTCTGTGGACGCCGTGACGCCGGATAAAATGGCCATTATATCGGATCTTTTCCGTATTGTGGAGCAGGTCTTGTCCAACGGCGAAGATGATGAGCAACAGGAAAAATGCCGTCTGGAGCAGGAATTGGAGAAGCTGCAAGGCCGCAGCGATGCGATCCTCGACCGCTTCCTCGACCAGACCCTCAGTAGAGCGGACTTCCAGCGAGCCAAAGCCCGCTGCGAAGCCGAGATCGTCCGAACACAGGAAAAGCTGGAAGCCGTCCGCCGGCAGCAGAAACCGGATACCGACACCGGCACATGCAAGCCGGACATCCGCGCCGCCATCACCGGCATCGTCACCGGCCAGACAGCAGGCGACAGCTTCTATGGCCGCCTGCTGCACCACATGACCGTGTATCAGGACGGCAGGGTAGAAGTGGCTTTGAACCTGCTGCCCACCAAATGGACGTATGTACTGGACGGTTCGGAGAAGTACCGCGCCAAAACAGGGGTACAAAACGCTTCCTCAGTACCGATGTCAGTCAGCAGTCCCTTCAGTTCCGCATAAGGCATGGCATAGCGCTGGCTCAGATAGCGCAGAGATGCACCTAACTCGCCGTCCGGTCCACCGTATTGCGTAATTATCATGGACGCCAGCTTCGGATTGGGATTGGCGATGCGCACCGGATACTGCAGCTTTTTTTCATACACAAACATCAGCTATTTCCTCCTTCGTCCCAAGGCCACGGGTCGTTCAGCCAGCGGTAGCTGCCGGGCGTGATGTCCGTTTGCAGCAGGGGTCCATACATCTCCTGATAGCGCTTGCGCCCCTCCTGTGCCAGCCCGATATACTCCCAGTACAGCGCAAGAGCCTCCTTGTCGTCGGCATGTGTAGTCAGGTACAGCCCCAGCTCATCCACCGCAAAATCCAGCGCCATCAGCTCAGACTGCGCGCTGTTCACGGCGGGAAAGCGGCTTTTCAGCTCCCGATGAAAGGGCAGATCCAGCCCCGGAAACAGCGTGCCCTGCTGCAGCGCCTCCCGTTTGTCATACTGCTTCGGGTTGTTGCCCTGCATGGGGATATAGGGAAAAGCCAAGGAGGCGCAGGCTCCCGGCAGCGAGCCTTGCTGCGCAGAGCAGCCGGCAGAAGGAGCGGGCGCCATTCCGGCCATAGATTTTTCCGAATACAAAATTCAATTCCTCCTCATAGGGTTTTATTCCGATTTGGAACACTCCATTTTATGCGGAAACAAAAGAATCGGGGACAGGGGATTCCAAAATCCGGACAAATATGATAGAATGAACAAGCAGAGCAGCGCATACAATGATCCGAAAGGGGAGTGGCGCTGTGATCATACTGCTGAAAAAAAGAACAGTTGCTTTTGTTTTTGGAGCTGTGTTTCTAGCCGCAGCGGCATCGGGATTCCTGTTTATCCGTCCGGAAAAACAAGCGCTTTCTCCGAAAAACGTTAAAGAGCAGCGGGTGATCGTTCTGGATGCAGGTCACGGCGGGGAGGATGGCGGCGCGGTGTCCGCTGCGGGTGTGCCGGAAAGCAATATAAATCTTGCCATTTCCCAAAAGACACACCTGCTTTTTATATTCACAGGGCAGACGGCCATTATGACCCGAGAGGGCGAGGAGGCCATCTACTCTCCGGAGGCGCAGACCCTGCGGGAGAAGAAGGTCTCCGATCTGAATAATCGAGTGAAGCTGGTGAATGAAACGCACGGGAGCTTCCTCATCAGCATCCACCAAAACAGCCTGCCCGGCTCAAAGGTCAAAGGCGCACAGGTGTTTTATAATGCCATTGAGCCGGCGCGGCAGACAGCGGTCTCCGTGCAGCAGGCGCTGAATAGCGCCATAAATCATGGCAATACCAAAAATGCAAAACAGATCGACAGCTCGATCTTCCTTATGAAAAACATCAATAGCCCCGGGATCCTGGTGGAGTGCGGTTTCATGTCCAACGCCTCGGAGGCCAAACTCCTGCAAACGGACGTCCACCAGCGTCGGCTTTGCGCCGCCATCGTTTCGGGATATTTACAAGAGAGAATGGAGAGATGAGCCATGAAAGCAAAAACGCTGTTCTATTGCACCGAGTGCGGCAACGAAACGCCTAAGTGGGCAGGTCGCTGCAGCGTCTGCGGCGCATGGAACTCCATCGTTGAGCAGCCGGAGGAAAAAAAGCCCGCCGGAAAAGGCAGGCTGCTTGCAAACATGCGCACTGTAAAGGCAGAAAGCATTACAGATTTGAGCAGCGACGAGGAGATCAGATTCTCCACCGGAATGGGAGAGCTGGATCGCGTTTTGGGCGGCGGCGCCGTGAAAGGCTCCCTTGTGCTGGTGGGCGGCGCTCCGGGCATCGGCAAATCCACGCTGATGCTGCAGATCTGCAAAAAGCTGGGCCAGCAGTTTCGTGTGCTCTACATATCCGGCGAGGAATCCGTCCACCAATTAAAGCTCCGAGCCAAGCGGCTGCAGGTGGAAAGCGAAAACCTCTATGTACTCTCGGAAACGAACCTCGGCGATGTGCTGGAGTGCGTGAACCAGGAGCAGCCGGAGGTGCTCATCGTGGACTCCATACAGACCCTGTATAACGAGGAGCTGAACTCTCCGGCCGGCAGCGTGGGGCAGGTGAAGGACTGCACCATGAAGCTCATGCAGCTGGCCAAGGAGGGAAACATCACCGTATTCGTCATCGGCCATGTGAACAAGGATGGCTTCATTGCAGGTCCCAAGGTGCTGGAGCACATGGTGGACTGCGTGCTGTATTTTGAGGGCGAGCAGCACATGGCCTATCGGATCCTTCGGGCGGCTAAAAACCGCTTTGGTGCCACCAACGAGATCGGCGTGTTTGAAATGCTGGACTGCGGTCTGCGGGAGGTGGAAAACCCCTCGGAAATGCTGCTCTCCGGTCGGCCGGAGGACGCCCCCGGCTCCTGCGTTACCTGCGTTATGGAGGGTGCGCGCCCCGTTCTGGCGGAGGTGCAGGCTCTGGTGGCGCCCACCAACGCCAATTATCCCCGCCGCACCTGCAACGGACTGGACTCCAACCGCGCCTCCATGCTTCTGGCCGTGCTGGAAAAGCGCGGCAGGCTGCGCATGTCCCAGTGCGATGCGTTTTTCAATATCATCGGCGGTCTGACGCTGGACGAGCCTGCGGCGGATCTGGCCACCCTTGTAGCCATAGCCTCCAGCTATCTGGACAAGCCCGTTCCCGCCAAGCTGGCCGCCATCGGGGAGGTAGGGCTTTCCGGCGAGGTGCGCAGCGTCAGCCATGCCCCGCAGCGGCTGAGTGAAGTGCATCGGCTGGGCTTTACCAAGTGCATCGTGCCGGCGCAGCAGGGGGATATGCTCCGCGCGCCGGACGGGCTGCAGCTCATTCCCGTAAAAAACATCGGGCAGGTGCTGCAGCTTTTGGCGCACGACCGGCTGTGACTCTCGGCAAGTGAATAAAACGCCCCCTATGCAGGAAAACTGGAAGTACCGCATAGGGGGCGCTTTCATGCCGCAGGCGCGGGATCACGCTCCTGCGCCGCCGGAACCGCAAAAGCGTTCATCTGAAAAAAGAAGAAAGAAAATAGTGGCCGCTTCTTGCGAAAAAACAAAGAATACAGTATAATACATTGGATAACATGATACGCAGCGGGCGCTGTATAGAGTATACATACCGAAGGAGAAATTGTAATGGCTTCATTCTATGTCAACGGTCAACTGGTGACGGCGGAAAAGAACCAGAAATTGCTGCGTTTTTTGCGGGACGAGCTGCGTCTGACCTCCGTAAAGGACGGCTGCAGCGAGGGCGCCTGCGGCACCTGCCATGTCCTCATTGACGGCAAGGCCACGAAAGCCTGCGTGCCCTCCACCGACAAGCTGGAGGGGCGCCGCATCATCACCGTTGAGGGGCTGAGCGACAGGGAAAAGGAGGTCTACACCTGGGCCTTCGGCAAGGCCGGCGCCGTGCAGTGCGGCTTCTGCATCCCCGGCATGGTCATTTCCGCCAAGGCGCTGCTGGACGTGAATCCGGAGCCGACCCGTGAGGAGGCAGCCTTTGCCATCCGCAACAATATCTGCCGCTGCACGGGTTATAAAAAGATCATTGACGCCATCCTGCTGGCGGCGGAGGTCTTCCGCAGCGGTGGGCAGATCCCGCAGGAGGAGGGCTGCGCCCGTGTGGGCGAGGCCATGCCCCGCATTGACGCGCAGGAGAAAGTCCTCGGCACCGGTAAGTATCCGGACGATATTTATCTCGACGGCATGCTCTACGGCAGCGCCGTGCGCAGCAAGTACCCCCGCGCCAGAGTGCTGGCCATCCATAAGGAAAAGGCTGAGGCGCTGCCCGGGGTCGTCGGCGTTTACACCGCGGAGGACATTCCCGGCCAAGTGAAGGTTGGCCATCTCATGCAGGACTGGGACGCCATGATCCCCGTGGGCAAGATCTCGCATTATCTGGGTGATGCCATCTGCCTTGTAGCGGCGGAAACGCCGGAGATATTGGAAAAAGCCAAAAAGCTGGTGGAGGTGGAATATGAGCCGCTGAAGCCGGTGTTCAGCCCCACCTATGCCGCCCAGCCCTTTGCGCCGCTGGTGCATGAGTCCGGCAATCTGCTCTGCGAAAAGCATGTGTCCCGCGGCAACGCCGATCAGGCCATTCGGGATGCGGACTATGTGCTGATGTACCACTACGAAACGCCCTATACAGAGCACGCTTTTCTGGAGCCGGAGTGCGCCGTGGCCTATCCGGAGGGGGACGGCGTGACCATCCTCTCCACAGACCAGGGAACCTACGACACCGCGCGGGAAACGTCCATTATGCTGGGTCTTCCCAAGGAAAAGATCCATGTCACCAATATGCTGGTGGGCGGCGGCTTTGGCGGCAAAGAGGACATGACCGTGCAGCACCATGCTGCCCTGATCGCTTATCTGTCCGGCCGGCCGGTAAAGGTGAAGCTCACCCGTCAGGAGAGCATCCTCGTCCACCCCAAGCGCCACCCCATGAAGGTGACCATTACCATGGGCTGTAATAACGACGGGCTGATCCAGGGCGTGAAGGCGGAGGTCATCGCTGACACCGGCGCCTATGCCTCGCTGGGCGGCCCCGTGCTGGAGCGCGCCTGCACCCATGCCGCAGGCCCCTACCACTATGAGAACTTTGAGATCACCGGCCGCGCCTACTACACCAATAACCCGCCGGCCGGCGCCTTCCGCGGTTTCGGCGTGACCCAGACCTGCTTTGCCATGGAGATGACCCTCACCAAAATGGCACACGAGCTGGGTATTTCTCCTTGGGAGATCCGCTACCGCAACGCCATCCGCCCGGGGCAGACCCTGCCCAACGGCCAGATCGCTCCGCCCTCCACAGGGCTTGTGGAAACGCTGGAGGCCGTGAAGGATATTTGTGAAAATAATAAGAACGTGGGCATCGCCTGCGCCATGAAGAATGCCGGCGTGGGCGTGGGCATTCCCGACACCGGCCGCTGCATTGTGGCGGTAAAGGACGGCAAGCTCCACATCCGCAGTGGTGCTTCCTGTATCGGGCAGGGCTTGGGTACCGTACTGACCCAGATCGTGGGCACCATGCTCCATTGTGACCGCAAGGACATCGTGTATGAGGCGGCCAACAACGTGGATGCGCCGGATTCCGGCACCACCTCCGGCTCCCGCCAGACCCTTGTCACCGGCGAAGCCTGCCGCCGCGCCTGCCAAAAGCTGCTGGCTGCCGCCGGAGCAGATGTAAAGGTATCTGACTATACAGGCATTGCCAACGTTGCCGAACTGCGTGATCTCCCCGGGGAAAACTGCGGCGACGGCCATGTGGGCACAGAGCTGCCGGAAGGCGTGCAGGCAGATTGGAAAAAGCTGGAGGGGCAGGAGTTTTACGGCGAATATCTAGCCAAGACGGATCCTCTGGGCACGCAGGATGTGGAAAATCCTGTCAGCCATGTGGCCTACGGCTATGCCACGCAGGTCTGCGTACTCAATGACGACGGCACCATCAAGGAGATCGACGCAGCACACTTTGTGGGCAAGGCCATCAACCCCCTCAACTGTGAGGGGCAGATCGAGGGCGGCGTGGCCATGGCGCTGGGCTTTACCCTGACGGAGCACTACCCGCTGTATGACTGCATTCCCAGCGCCAAATACGGCACGCTGGGTCTGTTCCGCGCCGATAAAGTCCCGCCCATCAACAGCATTCTGGTGGAGAAGAAGGGGCAGGATATGGCCTGCGGCGCCATTGGTATCGGCGAGATCACCACGATTCCCACAGCTCCCGCCGTGGCCGGCGCTTATTTCGCCTTGGACGGCGAAATGCGGTGCAGCCTGCCGCTGATGAAGACGCCCTACGAGCGTCCCAAGATGCCCCGCTACTGGTGGTAAACGAAGAAAATGCGCCCGATTCTTTCGGGCGCATTTTATGAGGAGCATAATATGAAAAAGCACATTTTGATCTGCGGAGAAAAAGGGGTGGGCAAGTCCACGCTGATACGGCGGCTGCTGGAAGCGGCCGACTTGACTGTAGGCGGTTTTTACACAAAGATGGACGAAAGCCCAAAGGAAGTAATGCATCCTATTTACATTTATCCAGCAAAACAGCCTATTACAGAGAGAAAAAGACTACAAAAAAACCTAATCGGACGCTGCGGAGAATTCGGGCGGCGAAAGGAGATCTTCCCAGCCGTGTTCGACACGCTGGGCAGAGAATATCTGGAAGATACGCAGGGCTGCGAGGTCATCGTTATGGATGAACTGGGGTTCATGGAGTCGGAAGCGTATGCGTTCCGCAGCGCTGTGCTGCGGGCGCTTGACGGCGACGTGCCGGTCATCGCCGCCGTCAAGGATAAGCAGGGAGTGCCGTTTTTGCAGCAGGTGCGCCAGCACCCGCAGGCGGAGGTTTTCGCCATCAACGCCGAGAACAGGGAGGAGCTGTTTGCTCGGCTGCTGCCCCTTGTGAAAGACTGGAAGCGCAATGCATAAATTAAAAGCCCTGCTCGAATAGAGCAGGGCTTCTGTTTGTCCTGAAATCAGATCGCTCTGGTTACTTTACCGGAACGCAGGCACCGGGTACAAACATATACATGGCGGGGCGTGCCGTTGATGATCGCCTTAACACGCTTGACATTGGGCTTCCAAGGACGATTGGAACGCCGATGAGAGTGGGAAACCTTAATACCAAAGGTCACACCCTTGTCGCAAAATTCGCACTTAGCCATCCGTTGCACCTCCTTGCTGTATATGACTTACTGCTTTGCTTTCGCAAGCATTTGATAGTTTAACAGATGTCACAGAAAAAAGCAAGTACTTTTGACAAAAAAATGAAAAAAATTCAGAACGCAGGAAACTATTGCTTCAAGGGGCGCTTTAGGCTATAATATATTATTAATATTAGTGAAAATGGGGAAAATTTTTGTGGCCGGCGGCAAGCCGTCCGTTTCGGCCGGAAAGGAAACATAATGGAAAAAGTCAAGCGCACACCGGCAAGGCTTCCGGAGCTGGTGAAGGAGTTCAATATGGAGATCCTGACAAAGGCTCCCAACTTCGCCACCCAGACCGTGACCATTTCGGACGTGAACCGTCCCGCTTTGCAGCTGGTGGGCTTTTATGAGTATTTTGAACCCATCCGTCTGCAAATTCTGGGCAAGGCGGAAATGGTTTTTTTGCAGGCAATGGATACGGAAAAACGCCGCCATGTGCTGGAGGATCTGATGCGGTGCGAGATGCCGGCGCTGATCGTCGCGCGGAATATGGAAGTGTTTCCGGAGCTGATAGAGCTGGCAGAAAAGCACGGCCGCACGCTGCTGCGCATTGACAAAACCACGGTGGATGCCACCAGCGAGATCATCGACTATCTCAACAAAATGCTGGCGCCGCAGATCACCCGCCACGGCGTGCTGATGAACATCAACGGCCAGGGCGTGCTGCTGCTGGGCGACTCCGGCATCGGAAAAAGCGAAACGGCTATCGAGCTGCTCAAGCGCGGCCACCGTCTGGTGGCAGATGACGCCGTGGAGATCCGCCGCATCTCCACCTCGCTCTACGGCACGGCGCCGGAGCTGATCCAGCACTATATGGAGATACGGGGCGTGGGCGTCGTGGACGTGCAGCAGCTTTTCGGCATGGGAGCCGTGCAGTTTGACACGGAGATCGACCTGGTGATCCAGCTGGAGCAGTGGCAGGACGGCAAGTTCTATGACCGCTTGGGATTGGGTGAGGAGACCTATGAAATGCTGGGCGTGAAGCTGCCGTACATGACCATTCCCGTCCGCCCGGGACGAAACCTGGCCGGCATCGTGGAGATCGCCACCATGAAGAATCGGCAGATGAAATACGGCATTAATCCGGCTCGTGATTTTGTGACCCGTCTGGATCAGCATTACGACGCACTGAATGAGGCAAATCGGAGAAAGAAGCAATGAAATATATCGGCATCGACATAGGCGCCACCAATCTGAAGGCCGGACTGGTGGATGAAACGGGGCTGATACTGGCCAAGCAAAAGATGAAGGTGGCGCAGATCGAGTCACCGGACTCGCTGGCTCGCCACTTAGCCCGCATGACGGAAGAGCTGGCCGGAGAGGCCGGCGTGGACGTGGACGAAATATTTTCCATTGGGGTGGGCGTTCCCGGCGTGGTGGAGATACGCTCCGGCTCGCTGCAGTATAGCTGCAACCTGCCGTTTCGCCGCGTGCCCCTGCGCCGCCTGTTTCACAAGTATATGAACAAGCCCCTCTATCTGGAAAACGACGGCAACTGCGCCGCCGTTGGCGAATACTACGCCGGTGCAGGCCGCAGCAGCAAGCGGTTTGTGACCATCACACTGGGCACCGGTATCGGCGGCGGCATCATCCACAACGGCAAGATATACCACGGCTCCAACGGCATGGCCGGCGAAGTGGGGCACATGAGCATTGAATATAACGGCCAGCCGTGCCCCTGCGGACGCAAGGGCTGCTGGGAACGATACGCCTCCGCCACAGCACTCAAGCGGCTGACAAAGCGGGTGCTGGAGGAAAATCCGGAGAGCATCCTGCGGCAGGTGGTGGACGAAAACGAAGGCCATGTCAGCGGCCAGTCCGCCTTTATTGCCGCCCGTCGGGGCGACCCCATCGGGAAATATGTGTGCGACGCTTACATAGACTATCTGTGCGCCGGCATTATAAATCTTGTGAATATTTTTCAGCCGGACACGCTGGCCATCGGCGGCGGCGTGAGCAATGAGCAGGACGAACAGCTGCTGTTTCCGGTGCGGCGCATCGTGGCGGAGCAGAGCATTCCCTGCGAGCCGGAGCGGCGCACCCGCATCGTGAAGGCGGAGCTTGGCTCTGCCGCAGGCATGATCGGAGCGGCGCTGCTGGGGAAGAAAAAGCGGATTTGAAGGAGCGATTTATGACTTGGTATGAGAGGCTGGACAAAGCCGTTGAGGAGTATTTGCCGGATCTGCCCGTTGAGAGGGACGTTCCCATGAGCCGATATACCTCTTTTCGCATCGGCGGCCCCGCCCGCCGCGTGTCTTGTCCCCAAAATCGGGAGCAGCTCGTGATCCTCATGGGGCTTGCGCAGGCGTGCGGCGCACGTCCGTTTATCCTTGGCAACGGAACAAATCTGCTGGTAGCGGATGAAGGCTTGGACAGGCTTGTCATTCGCACGGCGGGGGAGATGAACGCCGCGAAGATCGTGGAGGAAGACACCATAGAAGCGGACGCCGGCATCTCCCTTGCCCGACTGGCGCTCTTTGCGCAGGGGGAGGGGCTAACGGGGCTGGAATTTGCCCACGGGATCCCCGGCAGCCTGGGCGGCGCGGTCTTTATGAACGCCGGAGCCTACGGCGGCGAGATGAAGCAGGTGGTGGCGGAGGTCACGGTGCTCACGGAGGACGGCATTCGGCGCATTGCGGCGGAGGACTGCGACTTTGGCTACCGCCACAGCGCATTTTCAGACGGAAAAGCCGTCATTTTGGGCGCAAAGCTGCGGCTGCAAAAGGGCGATCCCGCGCAGATCGGCGCAAGGATGGCGGAGCTGATGAAAAAGAGAAAGGCCAGCCAGCCTTTGGAATACCCCAGCGCCGGCAGCACCTTCAAGCGGCCGGAGGGATACTTTGCCGGAACGCTCATCCAGCAGACGGGGTTAAAAGGGCTGACAGTGGGTGGCGCGCAGGTTTCGGAAAAGCACGCCGGATTTATCATAAACAGGGGCGGAGCTACCTGCGGGGATGTTTTGTCGCTGATCCGGCAGGTGCAGGACAGGGTGATGCAGGCGCAGGGCGTTTTTCTGGAGCCTGAGGTCAGGATCATAGAGAGCTGAAAGGAGTCGGGTATGGAAATACTGGTCATTTCCGGACTTTCCGGAAGCGGAAAAAGCCGCGTGGCGGCTTATCTGGAGGATATAGGCTATTATATCGTGGATAACCTGCCGGCGGAGATGATGGTGGTTTTTGCGGATTTCTGCGCCGCCTCCAAGGGGCGCTATGACCGAGTGGCGCTGGTTTACGACGTGCGCAGCGGCGAGCCTGCGCAGAAGCTCATTGACGCGCTGGAGCGCATGAAGGGCGCCGGCATCAACTGCCGGATGCTGTTTCTGGAGGCGGATACCCAGTCCATCATCAACCGGTACAAGGAGACCCGCCGCACCCATCCGCTGGCCGAGGCCGGCGGGAGCGTGGCGCAGGCGCTGCAAAAGGAGCGCATGCTGCTGCAGCCGGTGCGGGATCACGCGGACTATGTGCTGGATACGTCGGGATTTTCTACCACGAAGCTCCACGCGGAGATCTTGAACCTCTTCAGCGACGCTGCCTTAGAGGACGGAATGCACGTCAATGTGCTGTCCTTCGGCTTCAAAAACGGCATTCCCGTGGAGGCGGATCTCGTGATGGACGTGCGCTTCATGCCAAATCCCTACTATATTGAGGAGCTTAAGCGCAAAACCGGACTGGACGACGCGGTACGGGACTATGTGTTCAGCTTCAGCCAGACCAACGATTTTATGACTCGGATGGAGGACATGCTCTCATTCCTGCTGCCGCTTTACAGCGAGGAGGGAAAGACGGTTCTGGTGCTGGCCATCGGCTGCACGGGCGGGCATCACCGGTCGGTGGCCGTTGCCCACGCTTTGGCGGAGTTCATTGAGCAGGCCGGCTATCCCGTGACGGAGATCCATCGGGACATCACCCGCTGAAGGAGCGCACTATGCAAACCGATTATTATCGTGCGGCGCCGGAGAACGGGCCGAGGATCGTGGTCATCGGCGGCGGGCACGGGCAGTCCACCCTCTTGCGGGGGCTGAAGCTATACAGCAGGAACCTGACGGCCATCGTTACCGTGGCCGACGACGGCGGCGGCTCCGGCGTGCTGCGGCGGGATCTGGGCATGCTGCCGCCGGGGGACATCCGCAACTGCATGGAGGCGCTGGCCAACGCAGAGCCTATTATGACCCAGCTGATGGGCTACCGCTTCACGGAGGGAACCCTTGCAGGGCAGAGCTTCGGCAACCTGCTTCTGGCGGCCATTAACGGCATTATGCCCAGCTTCGATCAGGCGGTGGCGGGGCTGAGCCAGGTGCTGGCCATCACGGGACAGGTGTTGCCGGTGACAAACGCCAACATCCGGCTGGAGGCCGAGTTTGAAAACGGGCGGAAGATCACCGGCGAATCCAGCATCTGCCTGATGAAGCGGCAGGAGAGCTGCCGCATCCGCTGCGTCCGGCTCAAGCCGGAGCATCCAAAGGCACTGCCGGAGGCGCTGGAAGCGATCCGCAGCGCCGACCTCATTATTCTGGCGCCCGGCAGCCTCTACACGAGCATTATCCCCAACCTGCTGGTGGAGGGGATCGTGGAGGCCATGGCCGAAAGCGAATCCATGAAGATCTACATCTGCAATGTCATGACGGAGAGCGGCGAGACCGAAGGATACACCGTCAGCGACCATATTCAGGCCATCTTCAACCATTCCTGCCACGGCCTGTTTGACCTGTGCATGGTCAATTCCGCGCCGCTGCCCCGAATCGTGGAGCAGCGGTATGCAAAAGAGGGGAGCATACCCGTTTTTTGCGACGAAAGAGAGTGCGCCCGTCTGGGCGTGGAGCTGATCGCCCGCCCCATATGCGCCGTGGACAATCAGGTCATTCGCCATAACCCGGGGCATGTGGCCTCGGAGCTGATGGCGCTGTATCGCCAGCGCACCATCCGCGTGGTGGAGGAGAGCACCGGAGCCGTGAGGAACCGGATGGAAAAGTAGGAGGAAGTATGCAGTCGTTTGCCTATCAGGTGAAAAGTGAATTATGCCGCGTGCCGGTGCAGCGCAGCTGCTGCGCCCGAGCGGAAGCCTACGGCGTGCTGCTGTACTGCAACACGTTCAATGCACGGGAGATCCGCATCATCACGGAAAATCCGGAGTTTGCCAAGCGGCTGCCGAAACTGTTTCACAAGGCGTTTAACCTGCGCTTTGACCGCCTGCCGGAAGAGCAGGAGGGTCGGGAAAAACTGATTTTTCAGATCACGGATCCCAGCAAGCTGGAGCGCATTATCAGCCAGTTCGGCTACGAGGCCAGGCAGGCACTGGCGCTGCACATCAACTTCGGCGTACTGGAGGACGACTGCTGCCGCACTTCTTTCCTGCGGGGCGCGTTCCTCTCCGGCGGCAGCGTGACAGACCCCGAAAAGCGCTATCATCTGGAGCTGGCCGGCAATCACCGGCAGGCCAGTCGGGAGCTGTCGGCTCTGCTGACGGAGATGGGGTTTTTGCCCCGCATGGTCAATCGGGGCGCGGCCACGGTGATATACTTCAAACAGAGCGAGCACATCGAAGACTTTCTGACAAAGCTGGGCGCGCCGGTGGCGGCTATGGACATTATGACAACAAAAGTGGACAAGGCCATTCGGAACGGCGCGAACCGCGCCATGAACTGCGACATTGCCAACGTCAACAAGATCCTGGAGGCGGCCACGGAGCAGCAATCCGCCATTGAGGCTCTGGCCAAAAGCGGAAAGCTGGATCGCCTGCCGGAAAAGCTGCAGCAGACGGCAAGGCTGCGGCTGGAGCATCCGGAGCTGTCCCTTTCCCAGCTGGCGGAGCTGTGCGACCCGCCGGTTTCCAAGTCCTGCATGAACCACCGCATGAGAAAGCTCAACGAGGAGGCCAAAAAGATACTATGAACAAGCTCGATCAATGCACCGCCGCGAGGGACTATCACAATCGGGGCTGCAACTGCGCCCAGAGCATTCTGGCCGCTTTTCACGAGGAAATGGGGCTGACGGAGGCGCAGTGTCTGGCGCTGGCCGGCGGCCTGGGCGGCGGGATGCGCTGCGGCAGCATCTGCGGAGCCATCAGCGGCGGCATTCTGGTGCTGGGGATGCTTTTTCCCGCCGATAAGAGGCGAATGACCCAAATAACGCAGGAGTATATCCGACGCTTTCGGGAGAGATTCGTTGACCGCGACTGCGCCGATCTGCTCAAGCGCAAGGCGCTTGCCGGCACGGAGATGGTGCGGCAGCTGGGCGTAACGGATCACTGCGGTGTGCTCATCGTGTCCGCTGTGGAAATTTTATGCGACTATATTGCTGAGCTTAAAGGGGAATAATATGTCATTCATACACCTGCATGTACATACGGAATACAGCCTTTTGGATGGCGCCTGCCGCATCCGCGACCTGCCGAAGCGCATCAAGGAGATGGGGCAGACTGCCTGCGCCATCACGGATCACGGCGTAATGTACGGCGCCATTGATTTTTACCGAGCCTGCAAGGCGGAGGGCATTCACCCCGTCATCGGATGCGAGGTCTATGTGGCCGCCCGCACACGGTTTGACAAGATCCATGAATATGATGCCGAATCCAGGCATCTGGTGCTGCTGTGCAAGAATGAAACGGGCTATCGGAATCTGTCCTACATGGTGAGCCAGGCTTTTGTGGAGGGGTTTTATATAAAGCCCCGCATTGATCTGGAGCTGCTTCGGGCGCACTCGGAGGGGCTGATCGCCCTGTCGGCGTGTCTGGCCGGCGAGATCCCCAAGCGGATCCTCCACGGAAACTATGAGGGTGCAAAAGAGTATGCCCTGCAGATGCAGGAGATCTTTGGGCAGGACAATTTTTATCTGGAGCTGCAGGATCACGGCATACGGGAGCAGGCGGAGGTGAACCGTCAGCTTTTGAAAATACACAAGGAAACGGCCATTCCCATGGTCTGCACCAACGACGCCCACTACATCCGCAAGGAGGACGCCGAAAGCCACGACATCCTTTTGTGCA
>OIZA01000161.1_pt1 | contig 39850 bp, 33 predicted proteins | sample 1588381 | NCBI WGS metagenome assembly OIZA01 (sample SAMN03283277) | human gut metagenome | biome: human-associated habitat; material: feces | host: Homo sapiens | place: Peru | collected 2012 | reverse complement strand
TAAATTCGTCCTTTAAGACCTTATTTTCAGGAAAAAGTTCTTTTTCTGCTTTGGTATATTTTGCTTCCATAGCGAAAGTAGCGTCTGTTTGCATAGCAAAATCGCATATTTTTGTATTTTTTGAGCCAATATTGGCGTTTTAAATACAAACAGAAAAAAGACGACTGCACTCACCTGCAATCGTCTTCTATATTCTTTACTGTTCCAGTTTATCCGCATATTTAATACGATAGATTCTCCGCAGGGAATCGTTGATGCGGTCCTCGGAGATGGTACCGTTCTGTACGGCTTCCAGTACTCCGTTATATGCGGTCTCAAAATTCTCCGGGGCATAGATCATATCGCAGCCGGCACGAAGTGCCATAACTGCAGCTTCATCGGCTCCGTAGTAATTGGTGATCGCCGCCTCATTCATGGCACCGGACACGATCACGCCGCGGAAGTTCAGTTCATTTCTTAAGATGTCCGTCACTACTGCACTGGACAGGGTGCAGGGGGTATTGTCACCGGTCAGGGAAATCGCCGACATAGCGCTGACACGGATCATCTTGGTCATGCCATTGTCAATACAGGTCTGGAAAGCCGCGAATTCATTGGCTCTGAAATCCTCTGCGCTTCTATCCGTAGAGGTCATACCGTCTTTTGTGCTCTCCGTGGTACTGCCGATGCCGGGGAACTGACCGATACATGCGGTCACTTTCTGCTCCTGTAATCCGGCCTGCATATAAGCTACATAGGAAGCGACGGTATCCGCGTCTGCTCCGTAGGAGCTGCTGCCTGCTGCATTTCCGTCTACAATGCTGAGATCTGCGGAAGGTGCAAAGTCGAGATTGAATCCCAGTTCTGCAAGATAGGTTCCTACGGTGGTTCCCGCTATGTACGCATTCCCGGTATCTCCGGATGCCCCGATATTCTGCGGGGTATCCGCCTTGGTCCCCAGGCCTGCAGCCGCTACCGCATCCGTACCGCTTCCCTCTCCGTCAATCGCAATAAACAAAGGATAGCTGGTATATAATTTGGTATTGTCGATCATCTGCTTCAGCTGGTCTGCGGACTGAATATTTCTGGAGGCATATATGATGCCGCCTACAGGATATTTTGCCAGAGCGTCCTTGGTTCCGTCTCCTGCCTGTATTGCTGCGGACACGCCGGTAATGGATTCCGGTGTAGTGATAAACAGTCCTGCCACCTTATCTTCCAGCGGCATATTCTGTATGATTGCCTCGTTGATAATCGTATCCAGCTTCTGTTCATCCGTCAGTTCCTCTACCGTCTCCGGAGTCTCCGTCGGTGCCTGAATGGTCTCTTCATCCGAAAGGATCTCATCCACTTTATTCTGCTGATCTTCCTGATTCCGGCTCATACTGGTGATCTTACTTACAGCAAAAGCGATTCCCGCCGCCAACACCAGGATCAGAATTACTACAACTGTGTATGCAATGATCTGACTTCTCTGTCTTCTCTTACGTCTGATTTCTCTTTTGTCCTGTTGCTTCTGTTCGTTTGTATCCATTTTCATAACTCCTCTATCTGTACTACTTTCCTATTGTACATGATATCGGTAGGTTTTTCCACTGGTAATATTTATATTTTATGCAAAATTAAGAGAGCGTACCGATCATTACTTCAATCAGCACGCCCTCTCAGACTGCAAGCTCCAATGGCCTGTCCTCTCTTTCTTTTGTTTGCTTTATCTTCCATTTTGTCTTTTGTTCTCTTTCCACTTTTCTTTTGTACGGATGTACTGTAATGTGAGATAATTCTTATCTTCTGTTATTCATTACTTTTTCTTCTGTGTACTTGATTTCTCTATGTAAATTGGTTCTCTTTGGTATCTTTATTCAGTTGTACATCATGGAAGATTGTGGTAGGACTTTAATTGTTAGGTGGACTGTACCTCTCTTTCTATAGATTCTTTTGTACTTCTCTCCCAACCTTCTTTGTTGGGTTGTTCCGTTTCTCTTTTGTTAAGTTTAATATACTACATGGTTGTATATTTGTCAACACATTTCTTTAAATATTTTTGTTTATTTTCATTATTTTTACTTCGTTACCATATTTTTACATTTTTCGACATATTTCTATATATTGTCTGTCATTTTCTTGGCATAAAGAAAAAGGAAAGAGCGAAGGGCGCGCCGCTGCCGGGGGTATGTAACGGGCCATGCTCCATCCGTCAAAAGCCCTGAAGGGCTTTCGACGGATGACGGCTGTCGCCGTATAAAGCCAAAAAAAGAACCGGTTTGGTCAGCAAGCTGCCAAACCGGTTCTTTCCTTGTCTTTGCATGGCTCGTTACACGGCAAACTGACTGTTATAAAGGTTCGCGTAGAACCCGCCTTTTGCCAGCAGGGTCTCGTGGTTGCCCTGTTCGATGATGTTTCCGTCTTTCATTACCAGAATAACATCGGCGCTCTGGATGGTGGAAAGTCTGTGGGCTACGATGAAGCTGGTACGGCCTTCCATCATTTTGGCGAATGCGTTCTGGATCTTGATCTCGGTACGGGTATCAATGGAGGAGGTTGCCTCGTCGAGGATCAGCATGGGAGGCAGGCACAGCATGACTCTGGTGATACACAGCAGCTGCTTCTGGCCCTGGGACAGGCTGCCGCCGTCTTCGGTGATCACGGTGTCGTACCCCTGGGGCAGACGTTTGATGAAGCTGTGAGCATGGGAAGCCTTGGCTGCGGCAATGATCTCTTCCTCGGTAGCATCCGGTTTGCCCATGCAGATATTGTCACGGATCGTACCGGAACGCAGCCAGGTCTCCTGCAATACCATACCGTAATTGGTGCGGAGACTTCCTCTGGTGATGTCCCGGATGTCGGTGCCGTCTACCTTAATGGAGCCGGAGTTCACATCATAGAAGCGCATCAGCAGATTTATCACGGTAGTCTTACCACATCCGGTAGGACCCACGATGGCTACTCTCTGACCGGGAGTCACTTTCAGATTGAAGTTCTGGATCAGCTTCTTCTCCGGTACATACTGGAAGTTTACATTTTTCAGTTCCACATTACCCTGAGCATCCTCCAATACTTTTGCATCCTTCGCATCGGGCACTTGAGGCTCTTCGTCGATCAGTTCGAAAATACGTCCGGCACATACAAATGCATTCTGCAGTTCTGTTACCACGCCGGAGATCTCGTTGAAAGGCTTGGTGTACTGGTTTGCATAGCTTAAGAAGCAGGACAGACGGCCTACGCTGATGCCGCCCTTAATGGCTACAAATGCACCGAATACGCCGACACCGGCATATACCAGGCTGTTGACGAAACGGGTCGCCGGGTTCGTAATGGAGGAGAAAAAGATGGCTTTCAGAGAGCATTTCTGTAATCTGTCGTTGATCTCTCCGAACTGGCTCTTTACCGCTTCTCCTCTGGAGAAGGTGTTTACGATCTTCTGGTTGTCGATCATTTCCTCGATGAGGGAGGTCTGCTCACCTCTGGTCTCGGACTGCTCCTTGAACATGGAGTAGGTCTTGGTCGCGATGAATTTTGCCACCAGGAAGGATACCGGGGTGATACATACTACTACCAGCGCGATAGGCACGTTGGTCACCAGCATGAAGCCCAGCGTACACAGAATCGTCAGTACACCGGTGAACAGCTGGGTAAAGCCCATCAACAGACCGTCTGCGAAAGTATCTACATCCGCAATGACACGGCTGACGATGTCACCGTAAGCATGGGCATCCAGATATTTTAAGGGCAGGATCTCCAGCTTTGCAAAAGCATCGGTACGGATATCGCGGATCACATGATAGGTAATATAGTTGTTACAGGTATTCATGACCCACTGGCCTGCTGCCGTGATGATCATGACAATGGCAATTTTCTTCATAATGGCAAAGATACCGGCCATATCCACCTGTCCTTTGCCGATGATCAGATCCACCGCATTACCGGTGAGGATCGGGATATATAAGGTCAGTAATACGGTCAGACCGGCCAGCAGCAGGGAAAGTACCAGTGCCGGTGTATACTTCCGGATATATTTCAGCACACGCTTCATGGTTGCTTTATTATTTGTCTTCTGCATTACTGAACACCTCCTCTCTGCTCCGGATACTGGGAATAATAGATCTCCTGATATACGGTACAATCTTTCAATAATTCCTCATGGGTTCCCACGCCTGCGATCTCACCGTCATCCAGTACGATGATCTTGTCCGCATGGCGGATAGTGGAAGCACGCTGGGATACGATGAAGGTCGTGGTCTTGTCTTCCAGAGTACGCAGTGCCGCACGCAGCTTTGCGTCAGTAGCATAATCCAGTGCGGAAGCACTGTCATCCAGGATCAGAATCTCAGGGTTTCTTACCAACGCTCTTGCAATGGTCAGACGCTGTCTCTGTCCGCCGGAGAAATTCTTACCGCTCTGTGCCACCGTCGCATCCAGCTTACCGTCCTTGCCTTCTACGACTTCTGCCGCCTGCGCAAGATCCAGTGCTTTCCACATCTCCTCTTCCGTAGCGTCCGGTTTGCCCCACTGGAGGTTGCTGCGGATCGTTCCCTTGAATAGAACCGCCTTCTGGGGTACGACGCCGATACGTCCCCGCAGTTCCTCCTCACTCATGGTCTTAATATCTCTGCCTTCCAGCAGGATCTCACCCTCCGTCGCCGGATAGAAGCCGGGGATCAGGTTCACCAGTGAGGTCTTACCGGAACCGGTACCTCCGATGATACCCACGGTATCGCCGCGGTTCACCGTAAAATTCATATCCTGTAAGATAGGTGCACCGGCTCCCTGATAAGTCAGGGAGACATGCTTGAAGTTCAGGAACGGTGCCTTCCTGTCCACCTTATCCGCCAGCTTCTGATCCTGTGTCTTCTTCTCTGCATATGCGGCATCCGCACCGATCTCGAAGACGGAAGCCACACGGTCTGCACAGGCCAAGGCCTTGGTCATGGTCACGATCAGGTTCGCCAGTTTCACCAGTTCTACCAGAATCTGGTTCATGTAGTTGATGATCGCTACGACTTCACCCTGACTTAAATTACCGATATTGACCTGTACCGCACCGGTATAGATCAGTGCGATGATGGCCCCGTTTACGATGACATAGGTCACGGGATTCATGCAGGCACTGATCTTACCAACGAAAATCTGCATGGCAGACAGAGCCTCGTTATTCTCCCGGAAACGCTCCTCTTCCTTTGCCTCCTGATGAAACGCACGGATGACGCGGACACCGGTCAGGTTCTCTCTGGTGATTCCCAATACCTGATCCAGCTTGGACTGTACTTTTTTGTACATGGGGATCGTAGATAAAATAATACCGAATACCACCACAGACAACAGAGGAATTGCCACTACGAAGATCAGCGCACATTTCACGTCAATGGTGAATGCCATGATCATGGCACCGAATACAATGATCGGGGATCGTAAGAACAGACGCAGGGTCATGTTGATACCGGACTGCACCTGGTTCACATCACTGGTCATACGGGTGATCATGGTGGAGGTTCCCGCCTTATCGATATCCGTAAAGCTCAGATCCTCAATATGATCAAACAGTGCCTGACGCAGTTTGGTGGATACTCCCACCGCAGCCTTGGCTGCAAAAAACTGCGCCGTAATAGAGGAAGCCAGTCCCACTACGCCAAGCAGGAGCAGGAGCAGTCCCATTTTGCCGATATAGCCCATGTTCCGGTTGGAAATACCATAGTCAATGATATTTGCCATTACCAGAGGAACCATCAGTTCAAAAAAAGCTTCCAGAAGCTTGAACAACGGTGCCAGTATGGACTCTTTCTTGTAATCCTTCAGATACATCATTAATCGTTTCATAAAGTCCTCATTTCTTATGCAATTTTCATGCACTTACCGTGCGGTACGCATCTGTTTTCGTGCTTCTTATCCCTTTTACTATTTTCCCGTTTTCCTTCGTTTCTACACTTCCTGTGATCCGTAACAGACCGCCAGAGAATAGCCGTCCTCCAGAACACGCTCCCGGAAACAGATCTGCTTTTCCTGCCATTTCTGTTCGTCGGAAAAATCTTCCCCTACAGCACTGCCGATCCCCTGACCGGTGTATTTGCCATAGGCTTCTTTTCTGCTCCACAACCAGTAAAACACTTCGGTGCGCTGCGGCCCGGATAATTCCTGCAGAAGTTTCCATTCTGCCGGAGCAAAAAATCGCTCCGCCATCCGTTCTTTGCCGGGAACCCATTTCTGGATATCTGTTCCCACCTCTCCGTCTCCTACCGCGCAGACCACATAGTCTCCGGAATGGGACAGATTGAATTTTTTCGGGAAATTCACGATCTGCGGCTTCCCCAGATCTCCGTATTCATAGGAAAAAGATAACGGCCCCGTCTTCTCCCACAGCATCCTCTCCCGCAGTGTTTCCCGCAGCACATCCTCTTCCAGAAACAGGATCCCGGTATTCTCCGTACCGTTTATCAGATCCAACGCCACCTTCTGCAGCAACATCCCTGCACCGAGGCTGGCTGTTTTGGCTCTGGTGCCTTTCAGGCGTTCTGCCCTCTTACGGCGCACCGGATCCACGCATTCTTCCGTTTCCTGCAAAAGGCTCCGCCTGGTCTCTTCTTCTCCGGGATGCAGATGCAGTACATAAATTCCTACCGCCATATTCTTCTCCTGACGAATCATCTTATACATCCAGCAAAAAGGCTGTCGCATGGAAATTCCTGCGACAGCCTTATTATTACTCTTCCGGCTTTGCGGTAATAGCCAGATGCAGTTCATCCAGCTGCTTCTGTTCTACCGTACCCGGTGCTCCCATCATAATATCCATTGCGTTCTTGTTCATGGGGAAAGGAATGATCTCACGGATACTCTCCTCACCACAGATCAGCATGATCATACGGTCTACGCCGGGAGCAATTCCTGCATGAGGGGGTGCTCCGTAGCAGAATGCATTGTACATGGCGGGGAACTTTGCCTTCACATCAGCTTCGCCTAATCCCACCAGTTCGAATGCCTTGATCATGATCTCCGGATCATGGTTTCTCACCGCACCGGAGGACAGCTCTACGCCGTTGCAGACCAGATCGTACTGGTATGCCAGGATCTCCAGAGGATCCTGATTGTTCAGCGCATCCATGCCACCCTGGGGCATGGAGAACGGGTTATGACAGAATTCCAGTTCTCCGGACTCTTCCCCGATCTCATACATCGGGAAATCCACGATCCAGCAGAACTCGTAGCAATCCTTCTTCATATGCTTCTCGCTGGCTGCACCCAACAGCTTTCTGTAGACACCGGCTGTCTTCTGTGCTTCCAGCTTCTTGCCTGCGGCAAGACCTACAAAGTCGCCGTTATTCAGGCCAAGCGCCTTGATGACTTCTTCCTTGCGGTCCTGTAAGAACTTGGAGATACCGCCTACAAACTCTCCGTTCTCGTCTACACGGAACCAGAAGCCCTTACGTGCGGTCTGTACCTCTACTTCTGCGCAGATGGCATCGATCTGCTTACGGGTAGCGGTGAAGCCGTCTACCACGATGGCCTTTACGGTCTGTCCCTCAAAAGCAGCAAAGCCGCAGCCCTGCATTACTTCGGTGGCATCGGTCAGTACCAGATCGATACGCAGATCCGGCTTGTCGGAACCATACTTGTCCATAGCCTCCAGATAAGGGATCCGTACAAAGGGAGCCTTGGAAGCTTCTTTATAGATACCGTACTTTTCAAATACGGGAGGAAGTACCTGCTCTACGATGGAGAAAACATCTTCCTGAGAAGCGAAGGCCATCTCCATATCCAGCTGATAGAATTCTCCGGGAGAACGGTCTGCTCTCGCATCCTCATCACGGAAGCAGGGAGCGATCTGGAAATAACGGTCAAAACCGGAAGCCATCAGGATCTGCTTGAACTGCTGGGGTGCCTGGGGCAGCGCATAGAACTTGCCGGGATGATTTCTGGCGGGAACCAGATAATCTCTCGCACCTTCCGGAGAAGAACAGGTCAGGATGGGGGTGGTGATCTCCATGAAGTTCAGAGCATACATTCTCTGCCGCAGCTCTGCCACGATCTGGCTTCTCATCACGATGTTCTTCTTCATGTTCGGATTTCTCAGATCCAGATAACGGTATTTCAGACGGGCGTTCTCGTCTGCATCCTTGGACTGATTGATCTCAAAAGGAAGTGCATTGTAGATACACTTGCCTAAAATCTCGATCTTGTCGGGTACCACTTCGATCTCACCGGTGGGCAGGTTGGCATTCTTGCTGGAACGCTCTCTTACCACGCCTTCCACGGAAATGGTGGACTCCTTGTTGATGCCATCCATCACGTTCATCATCTCTTCGGTCTCTACTACCAGCTGAGTGGTTCCGTAGAAATCACGCAGAATGACGAATCCGAGATTCTTGCTGACTTTTCTCATGTTCTCGAACCAGCCGACCAGTGTGACTCTCTCACCGGCATTGCTGATCCGAAGTTCATTACAATTATGTGTTCTGGACTGAATCATTGCTTTTGCTCCTTCGTCTGTTACTTTTATCTCTTTAATTCTTCCTTATAGAATTCCACGAATTCTTCGTAGCCTTCCTTATTCAGCTGTTCCTTCTGGAACTTCTTGTTCTTGTTCATGCGGGCTACCAGTACCTGGGTACCGTCCTTGCGGGCTTCCTGGGCCTGTGCAATCACTTCACACAGTCTCTGTCCGCTGACACCCTTTTCGATCAGGTATGCTACCTGCTTCGGTCTCGTGGGTACCTTGAAGCCTCTCTCCATGAGCAGCATAATGATACGCTCGAAACCGATGGAGAATCCACAGGCGGGCACATCATTGCCGGTGAACTTGCCTACCATCTTATCGTAACGTCCGCCGCCACCGCAGCTGCCGCCGAATTCCGGCATGGCGATCTCAAAAATGGTTCCGGTATAATAAGACATGCCTCTTACCAGTGTAGCATCGAACACGATCTCGAAATCGGAAGCTTTGGTCGCTCTGACGCTGTCCATGATCTCTCTGAGGCTCTGGGCGATCTCCGGCTCTAAAAATCCTTCCAGCGTATCTGCCAGATAAGCCACACCATCCTCGGCACTTTCCAGTCCCTTGAACAGTTCCAGATACTTGTCCACACAGGCCTTATCAAAACCGTTCTCCAAAAGCTCTGCTTCCACACCTTCCAGACCAATCTTATCCATCTTGTCCAGCGTGATAAATACGCTGTCATAGGATTCTTCGGGGAATCCGCTGTAAGCCGCCATTGCTTTCAGAATACGGCGCTCATTGATACGGATCTGGAAATTCTTGAATCCCAGCTTGCCCAGAGTCGTGGTAGTGGCCAGAATCAGTTCGATCTCAGCCAGATTCGAGGGCTCTCCCAGGATATCGATATCGCACTGCATAAACTGACGATATCTTCCTCTCTGAGGTCTGTCCGCTCTCCATACATTACCCATCTGCAATGCCTTAAAAGGAGAAGGCAGGGATGCCGCATTGTTGGAATAATAACGTACCAGAGGCACCGTCAGGTCATAACGCAGACCGCTGTCGACTACCTCTTCCTCGGTGGTGGCTGCTGCCACATTCAGTTTCTCACCGCGCTTTAAGATCTTGAAGATCAGCTTCTCATTGTCGCCGCCCTGCTTGCTGCTTAAGTTCGCAATATTTTCCACACAGGGAGTCTCAATGGAAGTAAAACCGAATTTGCCGTAGGTGTCCTTGATGACGCTGATAACGTAATCACGGATCTGCATCTCCTCCGGCAGGATATCTTTCATGCCCGTTGTGGGCTTCTTGCTAAGTGCCATGGTTTTCTACCCTTCCGCTCGTAAAATTTGACTCAATATCTTATATATGATACTTTTTTTCCCGATAACTGTCAACCCTCCCGGGCCCCGCTTCTGCCAGAAATTCAAGCATTTTTATCCGTAAAAAACAGGACAGTGATCTCTCACTGTCCCGCCTTCTCTTTCATCTTTTTCAAATAGGCATCTTTCAATGCACATTTTTCCTCTAACTGACGGATCTGTTTCTTCAGATCCTCCAGATATTCCGCGGTGACTTTGACGCCCCCGCGGACCGCTACATCTTCGTGTCTGCTCATATCCTCCAGCCATTGCCGGATGGAGTTCTCCCGCAGATCATTATACGTATTGTCTTCCTGTGGCTGCCACATAATTTCCTCCCCAATTTTCAGACGCGGAACTGCTGCATATTCTCCTGCAGCTTGCCGATACTCTGCAATACTCCCTTGGTCTCTGCGGACATGTTCTCACTGGAATAGGTGATCTCCTGAAGGTTCTTATTCACTCCGGCCACCGCATCCGCCAGTTCCGCCTGTGCTCTGTTGATGTCGCTTAAGATGTCGTTGATGATGCGGATGGAATCACTGACACCGGAAGCATTCTGTCCCAGGCTGCTGCTAACTTCCGCATAGTATCCGGCATCCTTTTTATAATCCTTCGCCAGATCCGCCAGTTTCTCATAATCCTTCATGACCGTGCCATCCAAGAATACCAGAATGCCATTGCTCTCCGTTGCCAGGGTCTGTACACTCTCCAGTACCTTCTTTGTCAGTTCGTTGACCTTCTGGATCTCGGATGCCGTATCTTCACTGAGCTTCTTGATCTCTTCGGCTACCACAGCGAAGCCTCTGCCCGCATCTCCGGCTCTGGCCGCTTCAATGGAGGCATTCAGGGCTAACAGGCTTGTCTGGGATGCGATTTCCTGAATGGACGCCGATACTTTGGTAATATCGCTGATGATATTGGTGCCCTCCACGGCCTTCTGCATCCGGATCCGGCTCTCGCCTGCGATCCTGGTGGCATTTTTCTTGCCCTCCAGCACCTCTCTGGTGATCTGATCCACCCGGACCACGATAGCTCCGGATTTCTCTGCCATCTCACTGACATCTTTAGCCAGTGTCTCTACAGCTGTCGTTGCCTCGCTGCAGCTTTCATCAATGTTGCGGATGCTGTCGGTCTGGGTGTCAATGTTGGCGCCGGTCTCTTCCATTGCCGCACTGATCTCCATGATATTTTCACTGATGCTGTTTACCTTGCCGCTGGCATCCTGCATGCTGGTATGGATGGAATCCGCTTCCTCTCTGGTCTGGCGGATCACACCGATGAACTTTTCTTCCAGTTCCCCGATGAGATACTGGATCTCCTGTACTTCATTTTTTTGCTTCTTACAGTTCTCTCTGCCGATGACCTTATCCCGGATAAACAGTTTCATGTTCTCCATGGGCTTCAGGCTCTTCTTCACGCTGCCGATCATCACCAGAGTTACCACCACGATCAGTACCAGGCCGATCAATACCACGAGGATCACGTTTTGCCGTATCAGATCCGTTACTACTGCCTTATCCTGTACCACTCCCAGCGTCCAGCCGGTAACGTCCACCGCTGCGGTGGCAATAAATTTCATTTTTCCATCGTAATCCCGGATCTGGGATGCCTGCGACAGGTCTACGCCCAATGCGTCCGCCAGCACGGTATTGCCTTCCTCCTTGGGAAGAAAATCTTCATTGGCATGGGAGACCACGTTGCCGTCAGCATCCAGCAGGAACGCCTGAATGGAATCCTCCGTGCTGACATTTCCCACGATCTGTGTCAGGGTATCGATCGTGATATCCGCCAGAAATACCGCCTGTTCTCCCTGGATCTTCATGGGTTCTGCGATGGTCACGATCATCTGTCCGCTGGCGAAATCCTTGTAAGGTGCCGTATAGATCAGGCCGTCCTTCGCAATGGCCATTTTCCACCAGTCTCTGGTGGTAGGATCCAGATCCAGCTTGGAATGATCTGCCGGGAATACGCCGCCGTCATAGGCAAAGCATACATAGTACATTAAAGCATCCTCATTCTCCGCCAGATTCACTTCCAGATAGTCCATGATCTGATCCGTGTCCTTCGTGTTCATAAATGCCACACCGTTGCGGATCGTATGCACGATATTGCCCTGTTCCACCAGCCATTCGTTCACCACGCCGGCATTGGTTGCGGCCTGCGCCTCCACAAAATTTCTGGCCTGTGTCGTCATATTGTTCTGTAAGGAGCTCACACTGAGCAGTTCACAGATCAGAATTGCCAGAACCAGAGAAATCACCGTCTGCATTGTAATCTTACTTTTGATTGTCTTCCCCATAGTGCACCATCCCTTTTATCCGTATTGTATTTTTGTAATGTTTGGTACTTTTGTCTTAATTGTACTTTTTCTCATACAATGTGTCAATAAGTCGCCGCGTCAAATCGGCAAAGTTTTTTTAGGAAACTGATTTCAAAAAAGCTGCTATCCGCCACAGGATAACAGCTTTTTTGTCACAGTCCGTTTCTATTGATATTTTAATATTTGATCTCTTTGCCTTCCAGTCTCCACTGTCTGAACTCTGCGGATGCGGACAGTAACAGGTCGGAGGAAGAATTCAGTGCGGTCTCTACGGAATCCTGGATGACACCGATGATGAAGCCGACACCTACGATCTGCATGGCAATGTCGTTGGAGATTCCGAACAGGGAACATGCCATGGGGATCAGTAACAGGGATCCTCCTGCCACACCGGATGCTCCACAGGCTGCCAAGGTAGCCAGAATACTCAGCACAATGCCGCTTAAGAAATCCACATGGATTCCCAGTGTATTCGCTGCTGCCAGTGTCATTACGGTGATGGTGATGGCTGCACCGTCCATGTTGATGGTCGCGCCCAGAGGAATGGTCACGGAATAGGTATCCTTATCCATTCCCCATTCTTCACAGGCCTTCATATTCACAGGAATATTGGCTGCGGAACTTCTGGTGAAGAATGCAGTGATGGCACTCTTTTTCAGGCACTTGAAGATCAGCGGGTACGGGTTCTTGCGGATGCACCAGAATACGATGATTGGGTTGGTCACGAAGTAGATGAACAGCATGGAACCTACCAGTACCAACAGAAGCTTTCCGTATTCGGAGAAGATCTCCAGTCCGTTGGAAGAAATGGAGCTGAATACAAGACCCAGGATTCCGAAGGGAGCCATGCTGATGATCCAACTGACTACCTGGGACAGACCGTTGGAAATGTCATCCAGTACTTTCTTGGTGGTATCATTGGCTGCTCTCATGCCGATACCGATGATCACACCCCAGGTCAGGACGCCGATATAGTTGGCATTTAACAGAGAGGATACCGGATTGGCTACCATATTCATTAACAGTGTCTTCAATACTTCCACGATGCCATCCGGCGCTGCCATATCGGTGGCTGCGTCTGCCAGTGTCAGCGTTACGGGGAATAACCGGCTGGCGATCACGGCTACAAATGCTGCCAGGAAGGTACTGAACATATACATAATAATAACGGTCTTGATAATCCCGCCGTGACTCTTACCCGCATGGCACAAGGCACTGATCAGCAGGAAGAATACCAGCAACGGCGCAATGGCCTTCAGGGCACCTACAAAAACATCTCCAAGAATGGCAATACCCGTTGCCTGCGGCACCACCAGTCCCAGGATCACACCAATGACCAGACCGCACACGATGCGCAGGATCAGGCTGATGCTGTTCCACTTTTCAAATAGTTTTTTCATACTCACACTCTTCTTTCCCTTTTTTCTGATGTATACATGTACTTCATTGCACACACTATGTGCTATTATATAGTATTTTTGTCATAAAGACAAGTGTATTTTCTTCGCGGACATTTTAGAGTCATTTGTTTTTCGATTTTGGAATAGCAAAAAAACGAACCTGCCGAAGCAGATCCGTTTTCGATTTTTCTATAAAATATTTGCCACCGTGGAAATTCCCACCTTCAAAATCCCCGCCAGCACCATGACCCAGATGGGATTCATTTTCGTCTTCCGAAGTAGCAACACACAGATTCCGAAGATCCCCACCATGCTCCACTCGGTTCCGGTCAGAGAGATCGTCTCTCCGCTTCCCCAGAACGCATTTTTCAGGATCAGGATCCCCGCTGACGCGATCATGGCCACCACTGCCGGACGCAGAGACTTTAAGACTCCCTGCAGCAGATCCATGGTACGGTACTTCAGATACAGCTTTGCCAGGATCGTCACAATGATACAGGAGGGCAGAATACATCCCACCGTGGCCACAATGGCTCCGGGAACCCCTGCGATCTTCAGTCCCACAAAGGTAGCGGAGTTCACCGCAATGGGGCCCGGCGTCATCTGGGATATGGTGATCAGATCGGTGAACTCCGACATGGTCAGCCACCCATGCCCCGTTACCACCTGTCCCTGGATCAGGGGCATGGCTGCATAGCCGCCTCCGAAACTGAACATTCCGATTTGCAAAAAGCTTAAAAATAATTGCAGATAGATCATTTTCCGGCCCTCCTTTTGGCAAGGAGCGTCCGTGCCACACCCAACAGTCCGCAGACGATCACAATATAGATCACATTGATCTCCAGAACACAGGCTGCCAGGAAAGCTCCCAACAGGATCCACAGTGACACCGGATCCTTTTCCTTCACGATGGGAGCACCCATGTCATACGTCACGGAAGCGATCACCGCTCCCACTCCGGCCTGCATGCCGGACAGCATCTGTGCCACATAAAAATTCTCCCGGAAAGCATTATAGCAGGCCGCGATCACCGTTATGATCACGAAGGGCGGCAGGATCGTGCCGAGGATCGCTACAAGCGATCCCGGGATTCCCGCCAGCTTATACCCTACCACAATGGCTCCGTTGACCGCAATGGCTCCGGGGGAAGACTGGGCGATAGCCACCAGATCCAGCATTTCATTCTCCTCGATCCAGTGATATTCATCCACGAATTTCTTTTTCATCAACGTAACGATGACATAGCCTCCCCCAAAGGTAAAGGCACTCAGATACAGTGTGGATAAAAATATTTTCCACAATACCTTTCCCCGGGATTCTTTTTCTTCTTCCCTGCTTTCCATGCTATTTTGCTCCCTTCCTTTTGCCGGTGCCTTCCTTTAAGGTAGCCTCCTCGCATTCCTTTGCACTCTTGTCATAGCCCACATAGGAAAACGTGCACTGCATATACCGGGAGAGGTTCTGCATCATCTCATAACCGTAACCGGATTTTCTGCCCTCCGCATCCTGTTCATGATAATTATCATAAGCATAAAATGCCACCTTGTACTCCGGGGTATCCTCCTGCGGAACGGACGCCGCCTGCACCGGGGTGTTCCACAATAATGTCAGCAGGATTCCTGTACATAACATAGTAAATTTCTTAAACATCTTATTTTTCCCTGGTTCTTTCCATTTCATTTGTTGCCATTTATCGCCTGTTGCAGAAGCACTTTGGTTAATTCAGCGGTGCTCTGTAATACATCAGGGTATTGCACATATAACTTCCGACCGTCAGGCTTGCCGCTATCGCCCCATAGATCCAAAGCCGGTATTTTCCGGTTTCTGTATCGTCGGCGGCTGCATAATCTCTTCCTGTCGCTAACAGAATCAGGCAGCAATTTCCCACACTCATGGCAAGCAACGGTCCATATATCCTGCTCTGGTCACATCCGGCTGCGATCAGCCCCAACAATGCCACCAGCAATATCACGATCTCGCTTTTTTTCAGCCGATTTCTTCTCACCAGGATCCACCAGCCGTACAGACCGGCTGCCAGCATCAGCCCAAGGCCCAGTCCCGGATGTCCCGTACGATAGATAAAGGCACGGAACATATCACCTATGTAATATCTCTCCCGCAGTATTTCAAAATCCGTTTTTACGGGATCCAGAAGGATTACCGCAATCGCTAAAACCATACACAAAAGTCCCGCCACGGAATAACCGATGATGCCTGCGTTCCTCTTCTTTTTCCACTGCTGCCCTGCTTTCAAAACTGTCCATCCGGCAAAAGGAAACGCCATCAGGGAAGCTGCCAGAGCGAAGTCCACAAGATCATAGCATACATAATAACGGATAGGACTGAGCATATACAATGCCGTTCCCAACAGCGCCAGCAATTCCCCGTTTTTTTCCGGTACATAGCTTCGGAAAAAAAGCATACACCCGGCAAAAGTTCCCAGCTGCAGGATCAACATGGATACACGATAAAGCAATACCGCCTGTGCCGTATCGGCTGCAAACCATCCGAGCATGCCATGTGAAAGCAGTTTATCTGAAAAAGGGTATAGTATCCCTGTGTTCATCAAATTCACATGTTTTGCTTTCAAGGTGCGTTGTAACTGTTATTCCAGCTTTGGCTGCAAGCCTTTGATATTTTCCAGTGTTTCGTAGAATTCATCTTTATAAGAACAACTGCTACAAAGCTTGAATGTTATATATCTTGCTGAATGTACGACCTTTGCGGAAATCTTCATCAGTTTCAAACAAATGGTATTGATCTGCTGTTTTCTCATTGATGCAGACAACGCCAGTCGCTTAAACCAATTAAATATGTTGTATGCCAGTGCATGAATCTGAAGTCGGTTTGCATTCACAATTTTTGAAGAACTGCTTACAGCTGCAAAATCAAAACCGTTTTTGCCTTCCTTGATGTAGTTCTCCATAGTGCCACGTTTACAGTAGAATCTCACTATTTTTTCAGGTTCAGAATCCATGTTTGTAACGATAAACGTGTACATATGAACCAGCTGCTCCGCAGGTTTTTCGACCTTGCAGACAACGCGGCGCGTATACTCCTAGGATTTCGCCTGGTAAAAGAACTCACCATAGCGGACTGCATAGGAAACCATATCTTTTCGTGTGATTTCTGTAAGTTGTGCATCTATATCGGATGCGAGTTCACGAAGGATGCCATTCTCTTTCAGACGAATGGCATAAGAAACACCATTGGTTTCACATTGATGATAGAGCTCCGGTTTTGTAAATCCGCTGTCTCCTCTGAGCAACAGTGGAATATCCGGATAATCATCACCGAATTCATCAAGCAGGGGCTGCAAAAAATCCATAACGCCTGTTGAGGAATAATCAGTTCCGTTACGAAGTTCTATTTTCAGAAGGTCACCGGTAATTCCATCATAGCAGACCAATGGATGATAACCGTGATCACGATAATGAAAGTTAAAGCCTTCCCCTTCCTGATGTCCATAGGTATTCAAGTATGCAATTTTTCTTCATCTGTTAAGTGAAAGCAAAAATATCAAAAAAGCAAGTAACTATGCGGCGTTAGCCGTAGTGGAATGAATTATCATGAATAATTCAGGTTTATTGTTATTCTGCATAAAATACGGAATAATGTTCAAATTTTTCTTCATGAAATCCTTCCTGTCTAAGCTGTTCCGCATATTCCGAAAATTCTGTGTTTACGATATAATTGAATTTCGGGGAAATCTCTACCAGCTTTCCGCATCTCCATAAGTCCAGATCCTGCGCTTCCGTCCTGGCATTATATATCTGCGGCGGAATCTTGGCTGCATACGCCACATACAGAACATCCGCTGATGTATATGTAATTTTATTACATATCTTTTCGTTATTTACAATAAACTCCACGGCATCTGTCTGGTCATATTCGCAATAGGGCGAAGGACTTATCTCCAAGGAATAATGAAACAAATAATATCGCTCAAATTTCACAAAACACAGTAAATATACTCCCGTCACAAATACCAGTGCAGTTTCCTTAAATCCTATGTTCTCACAAAAGTATAACAGCCCTTCCGCTACAACCAGACCATATGCACTGTATGCGCCAATACATTTATGTACGTTCGGCTCCTGTACGAAGGAAAGTGCCAGAATACATATTATAAAATAAAAGAATACGATACCATAAGTGCAAATTTTTCTCTCCCGAAAACATTGTACTATTTTCTTCAGATAAGAAAACATTCCCATGCCAAAAAACAAAACCGAAATTGCATAGCAAGGCATATATCCGGTAATCATATTACTTCCGGATTCTTCTCCCCAGAAAATGGACTTTATCACCTGATCCACGTTATCCAGCGAAAAATGTCCAACTTCCCCGCTGCGATAACCATTCATTTTAGGAATTGTAAATATCCACAATTTTATTTCCTGCAAATCCAGGATATTGATCAGCTGTTCTAAAATAAGAGGAATTGCAAGGATTATTAACGGCGGCAAAAAGAAAAGTAAAAGCTTTTTCCAGGACATTCTTTTCGCTGCAATCATCATTAGGAATACTGCCACTAAAAAAAGTGGAAGCACCATATAAGTGATAACATAGGTATACAGAAAAAGTCCACTGAAAAGTCCGCTGATAAAAAACCATTTTGCGGAGTCGTCTTTGAAAAGCCGGATAAAACTCCACAATAAGACCGTGCTGCCACCCAGCATGAGATAACAATCCAGTCCCATGTGGGAAGTCAATACAAATATAGGGCATACCGTCATAACCAGTGCCGCCAGATACTGCGCTGTTTTGTTATTTTCGCTCAGTTCCTTCACAATTAGAATTCCGAAGATCCAGTTCAGAATCGAAAATAACACTACCGGAGTACGTACCGTCCACAGATTCACCGGCAGGATCTTAAATAAGACCGCCAGCAAAAATGTATGCATTGCACTCATTCCGTTACCATGATTATTGGGATAGACCGGCCACGATTTTTCCCACCGGTCTACACCATAATGTGAAAGGCTGAAGGCATCATATGCACTTCCCACTTCATCGATGGCCAGTCCCTGCTGCAATTCATCCAATTTATATATTCTGCTGAAAAGAAGGAGTCCAAACAGCACAGCCATGCTTACGAAAAAGATTCCTTCTTTCTTCCTACTCTCTAATTCAGGCAATTTCTCTTTTTGCATCATTCTCACCTGTCTTCTCCGCAGCTATCTCGACCGCTTCCCTCTCCCCGTGTAAATATCCCAATAATACCGGAAATAACTCAAACACTATTAAATAATAGCGGATATCCGATACCGGTCCGCACATGCATGTTCCTACCACCAGTAATGTCATAAAAAGGGAAATGCCCACGGGCTTATCCTTGCGCCACCAGGCGTAGAATACACTGACAAGCAACATAGTAAACATCGTTCCTGTCACACAGAACAATCTTAAAACCGGCCATTTCACAAAACTGTCTTCTGTCATTGATGTATAAAAATTATAGATTGACGGTACCTTAGGGCTTGCATATTCTTCATTCCATCCAGTCACGTCAAAATAGCGATTGTGCTTCTTATCATGCAGGCTTGTCAGCGGATACCAGGCCTGATACGTATTATCCAGAAAAGACTCTATGTAACACACAGGATACTGCAATCCCTTTTTGATCCAGAATTTAATGGCTTTTCCCTTATCTGCCATGATCACGTCCAGATGGCGCCAGAATGCCGTCTTGATCTCATCTGCTATGATGGGATCATACATTTCAAAATCTCCCGGATTGATGCAGGTATACAGATAATCCAGCTCCTCCTGGGTAAATGCCGCTTCTCCCTTGTCCACGTAGACCCGGGCGATCTGCTGGAACGGTACGCTGAGCGCCTCGGCGGCGCTTCCCGGCGCTGCATCCACGGCATTCATCAGACCTTTGTTCAGCACGAAAGGAGCCAGGACCATCACAATCCAGAACAGGATCTGCTGTTTTCTCCGGTAAGAGACGCAAATCACGGCGAAAACTGCTGCGAAGGGCAGCGCGTACACGATATTATTCCGAAGCAGGCAGGCCAGGCACAACAGGGCCCCGGTCGTGATCCACTGTCTTACGGTGGGGGATTTCTGTGCATTCAGATCCGCATAGATCTGGTAGATTTTTAATACTGCCACCAGTAAAAAGGCATAGCAGGTGACATCCTTGGTAGTACTCATGGCGAACATCACCACCGGAGGACATAAAATATAGAAAAGCTCCGACAGTACCGCCAGAATCCTGCTTCCGGTCTTCCGGTACATAAAAACGATTGCATAACTGAAACAGGTCGCACAGATTGCCATCTGTACCACATTGTATAAAAAGACTCCGAAGGTAAGGTCCACGCTCCGCAGATGATATCCGATGGTAATGATCCCGCCGCCTACAATAGTATGCAGCAGTGGATGATGTGCTGTGAATGGAACTTCCGGATACATGATCTGGGGCAGCTGGTTCCCGATATCATAATTGTAAAAGCCCGGATAACAGCTGATCAACAGGACCAGATAGCAGCCGTACAGGATTCCTCCTGCCAGAAGCCACTGCTGCCAGCCTTTCCACGCAAACTCCGGTTTTTCTTTCCCCTGGCGGCGATCCAGCCGGATATAACCGAAATGCAGCAGCCACGTAAAGAAAGGAAACAGCACCGCAAACGCCAGCGCACAGCCCGCGTGAGATAAATGTCCGATCTTTTTCCATATCTCTGCCTGTAATAAAAAAGTATCGTATTTCATACTGCTCTGCCAGCCGTACACTGCCAGAAATGCCAGCAGCCCGCCCAGAATGCCCGTAATGATCCATCCTCTGTACTTTTTGTACATTTCCTTCATAGCCTTTGTTTCCCTTCTTTCAGCCGTATTACACTGCTTTTTTCAATTCTTCTTTTGACCCCTCTGCCATCACAAGGATTCCTATCTTTTCCACGCTTAAAATACACAGGATCATCTGCGCATACGTAAAAAACACGGCAGGGGTCCGGATCAGGGATACCAGTCCCAGAGACCATTGCCCGATCCTCTGCACATAATCCCAGGGGAAATACCGCAGGGACATAACGGTAAGCAGTCCGGCCGCTCCCAGCCAGATAAAATCCGTCTTCTCCCAGATCTTCTGCCCTTTTACAAAAGTAACATATCCTAAAAAGAGCAGACAGCCAAGCAACAGGATTCCCATGCCGGCATTGCCGTTCCGGTGAAAATACGTGCTGAACAGGCCGCCGATACTGTATCCCTTCTCCATGATGTCCGTATATTCAAAACCACTCTCCGCAAAGCTGCCGTCGAAGATCCAGTGTTTCCATGTAAGATATGTGGGATATGCCAGTCCGGTTCCCAGTACCCCGATCACCGGATACTCCCAGCGTTTCCTGCAGATTCCCGCAATGCAGATCAGGAAAAGTACCGTCAGTCCGGCCACGCCATCCAGCCGGCCAATCACTCCGAGGACCAGTACTGCCACCAGTCCGAAGCCGAACCGCCAGCCTTTTTTCTCTGTATAGGTCAGTTGGAGCAGCGCTGTGACCAGTACCGGCAATAACATCCAGATTCCTATCAGGATCCAGTCTCTCTGTTCCCGGATCGCAGCTGCATGCACCGGCAGCAACATATAGACCAGACTCCCTGCCAGCAGGATTCCGGTTCTCTTCCACAGAGATCTGTTTTTATAATTCTCGTTTTTCTTAAAAATACTGTGGAACATACATCCTGTCGTTCCCAAAGTCATGACCTGACTCAACAGAAGCAACGCTTTCTCCATGGTTTACTCTCCTGTCATAAAAGGTTCTTCGTTATACCAATAGTACACATCTGACTGAAATGTCAGGTTATCTTCAAAATACAGCACCTGCAATACCAGTACCAGGGAAACCGCAAATAAGATCCAGGGGGAAATTTTCCGGTCCGCTATTTTTCTTTTCCCAAGGATCCGGCCCGCGATCAGGCTAAGAAGTGCATAGATCAACACATAGATCACCAGTTTTCCCGGATTTCCCTGTGTGTACATCCACTTCATGGCCAAAGGGCTCCATACGCCCAGTGCTGTCACCGGCAGTGCCAGCCGCACATCCTTTGTCTGCCCGAAAAACACTCCGTAGATCAGCAGCGTTGCCGCCCCGGCTAACAGGACAAACAATACCTTATACGCCGTCATCGCCGGGAAACCGATCCCCCGCACCGCTGCCGGGATCCATAAATAAAGAAGATGTAAAAACGGGATCGTTCTCCACTCTCCCCGCAACAGTTGTTCTGTCTCCGTCAGACACTGTATGCTGTTCGTACCAAGGATCAGATAATCCACCATAAGCGGAATACAAGCCACCGCCCAGATGGCTGCCAGTGCACATACGGTCCTTTTTTCCCGTGCATTGACTTCACCGGTCATTATTTTCCCGTGAAAAGCAAGCAATCCGTTCAGGATCCCACAGAGCAACACGGCCATCACAAAAGTCATCCGTCTTCCGGCTGCTGTCCTTTCCACTTTGAGTTCATAGGATACCTCCGCATCCTCCGAGAAAGGCAGGATCGATACATTAGCCTCTGCCACCGGAGCCGTCACATAATACGTGATCTCCTTATGCTCCGTACCGGCATACAGAGTTGCCTGATTGCCTCTTATGGCATGAAATGTCATCTCTTCCGCGTTGATACGAACCTGCATGCCGGCTCCGATCCCGCCGCCTGCGGCATCTGCCTCCACGATAATGCGGTAGACTCCCGGCTTCAGCGAAAAGGTATCACTGACAAGTTCCCCGGTCTCTTCCTCCCGCTGCAGAGTACGGCTGTCTGTCCCAAGCACTTCACCGGATCCGAAAAAGCAAAGCAGCAACAGAACCAGCAGAAGGATCCCTTCTGCCAAAAAAAGTATTTTTCTTTTCATCGCTCTCTCCTTCTCCGCATCCAACTAAAACTCAAGCCCACCACCGTAAGCAGCGTGACCACTTCTGCAGTTCTCCAGTACGAGGGCTCCCTGAACCGCACGGTGATCTGTCCGGCATAGGCTCCCGGTACGCAGACCTGCAGCAGATGGTTCCCATCATCCGCGATCTCCAGCTGTCCGCCGTCTGCTCCGATGGCCTCATAGCCTTTATACAGAAGAACCGGTAAGGTAATACGTTCTTCTTTCTCTCCATCATTCTGACAATAAAAACGGGTATTTAATCCTCTCTTCGTATAATCCGTGATCTGAATATTCTCTCCCGCCTCCGGCTTTGCAAAGGACAATTTGTCACTGTCCGTTCCGTAGATCAGATATTCCGCGCCGGAAATATATCCAAAGCCCATGCTCTCTTCATTATACAGATAATAATCCGTCTCCTGATCCTCGGAATCCATCAGATACAGGTACGACGTGGACAATGCCACGATGGTTACGACCAGACTCATCCGGTACAGCATCTGCCGGTTCCGCCGGAAATACTGCAGCACATAGCCTGCCACTGCCACCAAAAAAACAGTGCCCCATCCCAGAAAACGATTGGGAAACTGCAGGCTGCTCACCAGCGTTGCCGCAATACCGGAAGTATTCTGGATGCGGTCCCAGGGGAAATAATTGGTAGACATCCACAGTGCAAGGCATCCCAGGCCGGCTGCCCGAATCGCAAAATTCTTCTCTGCACCCTTTTCCTCCCGCAGTTCTCCCAGGAATAACAGGATCCAGAAAAGCATGACACCCACCACAAGGATCAGTCCCACACCCACCGGATGGGAATACTGCATGCCGTTATCTCCCAGAGGTGTCGCCTGTCCGCTGATCCAGAAATGATGTAACAGCTGCGGCAGGATCGCTCCTCTGTCCTGTATGGTTCTGGCGGAAGCATGCTGGATCTTCATATCCTGTGTCATATAATAGTCCAGGAACGGCACCAGATACCACAGGCTTAAGCCAAGGGCCAGCAGTGCTCCCTGCACCAGCTGCCGCAGTCTCGGCAGTTCGAACACCCTTCGGAGATAGACCACACAGAGCAATACCGTCATAAAGGCCGTGATCTCGCAGGTCAGTACATGGGTCTGGATCAGTCCCGCATAACCGGCTCCCAGAACCAGCCAGCTTCTCCGGAATTCCGGCTTCTCCACATCTTCTTCAAAGACCAGCCAGATTCCATAAAGTACTAACGGCAGAAAGGTAAAGGCACTTCCCTCACCGACGGCTCCCGTGATCAGCAGTTTGTAGATTCTGAAAATGGATAACGTATAAAGTCCGCTGCATACCAGACCGATTCCATCGTTCCGGAACATTTTCCCGAAGCAATACCAGGAGACCACCGTCGTCGCAAGGTTCAGTGCGATACAGTAGAGAATATAACTCTCCGTCACAGTAAATCCCAGCATCCGCAAAAGCGCCGGAAAATATAACAGCATGTTACAGTAAAAAATACCGTTGGCATAGCCATGGTCGAATACCCATCGCGGTTCCAGCCGCACCGGGAACTGCCCTGTCAGCAGACCGTCCTTCACTCCTTCGATCCTCTGTAAATGATAGGTCAGATCTGCGCCGGAGATCAGTCCGTCATAGAGGTAGGGAATCGATGCCAGAAAAGCGATCACACCGATCCCGAAGATCACCAGACGGTTATCGCTCTTTTCCAGCCGAAACGTCCCCAGCACCATCGCCGCCAGCGCCAGCAGGATCACCAGATATCTGGTCCACAGAAGATTCGTCTCCACGATCCGCAGATTCCCTGTGGTCAGTGCTCTCTGTCCGGAATAATCCACCGTTACCGTCAGTTCTTCCGTGGATTCATACAGCCAGAAATCATAAGAAGTATGTTCCAGTGCCCGGTAGAAATGCTCTCCGTTGCACAGAAGGCCTCCGGTATAGACCGTGCTGTCCTTCACATTACATATGGCATTGGCATCTCCTCCGCTCTCGTAGGACAGTTCCACGCGGTAAACACCCCTTCCCAGCGGAATATGCTCATACACTGCCCGGTTCGTGACTGCTTCCCCTTCCGGGAATGCACAGCTTCCGTCATAATTCCATTCTCTGTTCGGCATGGCAATACGGATGATACAGCCTGCCATCAGTACTGCAAGGATTCCGAGAATCGTATATCTGATATAAGGTTTCTTCTTCACCTTTTTATTTTCTCCTTTGAAGCATTTTGGAAATCATTTGAAACAAAACGCAAAAATCCACAATGAGTATAGCATAAAAAAAAGATAATGAAAACTCTCTTCATTATCTTTTTTCACAGCATTTCGGGAATTTCTTATTATTTTTTCTTATTCTGCATGATGCTCTATATGTTCAAAGGTGAACACATTCAAAAACTGTTTTGCTCTCTCGGTCTCGGGATGCTCGAAGAACTTGTCGGGAGCAGCCTCCTCCACGATCTTTCCCTGATCGATGAAGATAACTCTGTCGGCCACCGCTTTGGCAAACTGCATCTCATGGGTGACGATGAGCATGGTCTTGCCCTGTCTGGCCAGATCCAGCATAACGTCCAGTACCTCTCTGACCATTTCCGGATCCAGTGCTGCCGTTACTTCATCGAATAACAGGATCTCCGGATGCATGCACAGCGCTCTTACGATGGCCACACGCTGCTTCTGTCCGCCGGACAGCTGTCTGGGATAGCTTTTCGCCTTGTCTGCCAGTCCCACGCGCTCCAGAAGTTCCATGGCCTCCTTACGGACTTCCGCTTTGTCACGTTTCTGCACCTTGACCGGCGCCAGCGTAATGTTATCCAGTACCGTCAGATGGGGGAACAGTTCATAACTCTGGAATACCATGCCGATCTTCTGGCGCAGGGTTGTGATATTTTTGCTGCCCTTACGGATATCCATGCCCTGCAGCTTTATGGTACCGCCCTGAATGGGTTCCAGCGCATTGATGCAGCGTAACAGCGTACTCTTACCACAGCCGCTGGGGCCTACCACCACCAGAACATCGCCCTGTTTTACTTCCAAATCGATGCCGTCCAGAATCTTCTGTCCTTCATATTCTTTTGTCAGATTTTCTATCTTCAACAATGTCTCTGCCATGTTTTTACTCCATTCTCATTCCGGGTCTGCTTCCCTGTCTGGTTCCATTTTTTCTCCAGCACTCCCGCCAGCACACCGAAGGGCCAGCAGGCCAGAAAATACAGGACAAATACCACAAGGAACACTCCGAAAGCGGCATTGGGGCTGCTCATACGATTGGCCTCAATGATCTGCTGTGCCACCTTCAACATTTCCACCACGCCGATCATCAGCACCAGACTGGTAGTCTTGATCATACGGGTGATCAGATTGATGGACAACGGGATCAGTCTCCGCACGGTCTGCGGAATGATGATGTACAGATAAGTCTGTATCTTACTGAATCCCAGTGCCTCACTGCTTTCGTACTGGTGCTTCGGAATGCTGATCAGCGCACCACGCACCAGATCTCCCATCTCCGCGGTTCCCCACAGGACGAAGACGATCACGGAAGCCACCTCACCGGACAGGTTCCAGCCCAGTGCTCTGGTGGAACCAAAATATACGATAAACAACAGCACCAGCTGCGGCATGATACGGATAAATTCCAGATAGACCCGGAAGACTGCTTTCACGAACCGGTTCTTCACTGTCATCAGTGCCCCCACCAGAATGCCGAGAGGCATACTGATCAGGATGGACACGATGCTGATCTTCATGGCTACCCACAGTCCCTGCAACAGACGGAGCATGTTCGTGCCCTTGAATAAAACATCAATCCCCAAATCCGGCATAACGCATCCTCCTCTCCACCAGAGATCCCACGATCGATACCGGAAGCAGGATCAGCAGATAAAATACCACCAGAAGGAACAGGCTCTCCGTAGTCTTATAATAGAGGCCGATCAGGTCCTTTGCCGTGAACATCAGATCCATCAGGCTGATGGCACTGAACACACTGGTCTCTTTTAACAGGAAAATAATATTTGCCACAAAGGCCGGGATACTGGTAGACATGGCCTGAGGCAGAATGACATAGCCCAGTACCTGTCTGGAATTCATTCCGAGACTGATGGCACTTTCACTCTGGATCGGCTCCACAGACTCCAGGCCGCTGCGGAACGCCTCCGCCATATAGCTGCCGCCTAAGAACGCCAGTCCCACCACGCCGCACAGCTCCGCAGACATGCGGATCCCGATCTTGGGAAAACCGTAATAGATAAAGAACAACTGCACCAGAAGCGGTGTGTTACGGCTCAGTTCCACGTAAACCGCCACGATCCACCGAAGTACCGGTACCTTATAATATTGTATTGCCGCACAGACGAGACCCACCAGAATCGCAAACAGGATTCCGATGACACCGATCTTCACGGTAAGCCAGGCTGCCTTTTCATACATAGGCAGATATTTTCCTATAAATTCCCAGTTCATGTATTTTTCCTTTCAGGAATAAATTTGTTCCACACTTCCCACATATTCGCAAAAACGCACGCTACACGTGCTTTCTCGCTGCTACGCAGCTGATTTTGCTCATATATGGGATGGTGACTCTATTCAAGTCACCTTACGAATAAGAAAACTGCTACTTACATGCAAGCATGACGTATCAGCTTTTCTTATTCTATAAGTTTGGAATAGTTACACAACTTTTTAGATTATATCAAAAGAAGTTCCCCGATGCAAGAAAAGACTGCGGCGGCAACATACGTGCCCCGCAGTCCCCTCTCTATCATTCTATTCCGATCCGTACTTATTGTGCGTTTACCTTGCCGCCTTCTACGACCAGGCTGTCCTCGTAATCCAGACCATAGGTGTCTGCCAGAGTTGCCTCGTAATCTGCATGGAAGAAATTCTCCTCACCAAGGCTTGCGATCTCCTCATTGATCCAGTCAAGCAGTGTGGTGTTGCCCTTGGATACTGCGGGAGCGATGGTATCTGCGCTGCCCAGGGAAGGAATGCCTACGGTATAACCCTCGTTCTGCAGGGAGAATGCGATAACTTCGGTGTTATCGTTTGCCCATGCTACGGAAGTGCCGTTCTCGAAAGCTTCCTTTGCGGTAGCATAAGAATCAAACTTCTGTAAAGGAATGTCAGGATAGTTGGCGATCAGATAGGTCTCAGCGGTAGTACCGGAGATCACGATGATGGAATCGTCTGCATTCCAGTTGTCCAGAGTGGTGATCACATTGTCGTCCTTGGATACCACGCCAAGTGCTACATTCATATAAGGAGAAGCGAAATCAACTTCTTCTGCTCTCTCGGGAGTTACGGTGAAGTTGGCCAGGATCACATCTACCTTGCCGGTCTGCAGATACTCGATACGGTTGGCAGCCTCGGTAGATACGAAGTTCACATCTACCCCCAGATCCTCGCCAAGTCTTCTTGCATAATATACATCATAGCCCTGATACTCACCGTTCTCATCCACATAGCCGAACGGGTTCTTGTCGGAGAATACACCGATGTTGATGGTACCGCTCTCCTTGATCTCATCCAGAGTACGGTATACAGCCTTGCTGCCTGCATCGTTGCTGCCTGCAGCTGCTGCGCCGTTGTCACTGCTGCCGCAGGCGGTCAGTCCCAGTGCCAGTGCTCCTGTTAATACCAGTGTTAAAACATTCTTCCACTCAAACTTCTTCATAATTCTTTTCCTCCTCTTCGATGTTTCATTTAAGTATCGAATTAACTTATTGGTAGGATTATATCTCCTATTTCATACTATGTCAATAGGAAAACAGTAATTTGTTTTTTCACTGTACAAAAATGGAGCACCCGGACTCTGGGAGATTTCGTGCTCACCAAAGACCGGGTACTCCATAATTTAAATACGAATGTGGCTAATCAATAACATTTCTCATACCAATAATGGGGCTGTAATCCACTGCACTGATGATGACACCTTTCCGTGAATTAGCGGAATGAATGATCTGTCCGTCACCGATATACAGTCCCACATGAGTACAACTCTTCCCTCCATTGGAACTATAACATACAATATCTCCGGGCTGAAGTTCTTCAGAGCTGATGCTGCGTCCGGCACCGGAATACTGTCCTCCCGGTGTACGACTGATAGAATAGCCGAACTCCGCATAGATAAAGCAGGTGAATCCGGAACAATCCGTACCCCCTGACAGACTGGAACCTCCGTGTACATACCGGTTGCCCAGATACTGCATGGCATACTCAATCATTCCCTGTCTGAGTTCTGCATTGGAGGTATAAGTAGTTGCGGGAAGTGTGATGCTCGTGATCACCTCCGGAGCATCCTGCTCGGCAGTCTGTTCTCTTGCCTGCAATGCCTTCTGCGCGGCAATTTCCGCCTGTTCCTCTTCTATTGTCTTCGCATAGATAAATTCTTCCGAGATCGTCACATATTCCGCAGAGACATAGCCTTCCTTGCTGTCGGTGTACTGTACCTTCAGCCAGTCTCCGTCATTCTCCAGAATTTTTACCTTTTCTCCATTGTCAATGTAACCAATTCTTTTTGCATCTGTGGCAGGATCCTGTCTCACATTCAGACGGTCAGCGGTAACAACAGCATATCTGGTCACATAATTGTCTACAACCTCAGCTGCTGCATCTCCATAGATGAAAAACTCTGCCTTGATATAACCCTCCACATTACCGGAGATGATCCGGAACCAGTCCTGATCCTCTCCTGCCACATCCAGGATCTGTGCCACCGCTCCGTCATAGATTTTGCCCACTACGGCACTGTCCGTGTTCGGTTCTGTCCGGACATTGACGTAATTCGTCACATTGGTGATCGCTAACGATGCATACTCATCTGCGCTCGTATCCTCTACGGAAGCTTCGTCTACCGGGACGTCCTCCGGATCCGACACCCCTTCCAGTGCTCTGGGATCTTCCGTCTCGCCACCCTGTACCGCCAGCAGATCCTCTATGGTAATCTGTCCGGTAGCCGGGATCGGCTCGACACCGATCTGATGTATTTCTGCCGCATGTACTTTCTGTACCGGGGTTTCACTCTGTATTTTCAGTTCTCCGTTTCCTGCTGCCACCACCATACTGACTCCGGTGAGAGCGACCGCCAGTGCCATGAACATTCTTTTTTTCATTATAATCCCTGTTACTTCCTGCAACTTTGGTTTTCTGATGACGTTCGGAATTATAACACATACGACAACACCAGTCCACAAATTTTCCTAAATATCTTAAAAACGATTCTGCTGCAAAAGAAAACATAATAACAAAATACATTTTCCATATCTCTTATTTCTGAAGTCCGGAATCAAAAAACGCTTACCCCCAGTCCAACGGCACCCGGGCCGGTATGCGTTGCAATGCTTGCAGACAGAGGGTTATAATACACATCCGCTTCCGGAAACGCTTCGGAAATCATTTCCATCCATTCATTTTTACATTCCGGGCTTAAGCCTGCTCCTGCTGTTCCAATATGTAACTGTTCCTCAGGTACATCGGAAAATCGGTCCCGGATATCAGCTTTGATGGCCTCCAGCATTCTCTGCTCGCATTTCTTCATATTGCCGCGGACTTTTGCAAAGGAATCCAATTTCTCCCCCTGAATTGTCAGCACCGGTTTTATGCTTAATACACTGCCAACCATTGCTGCAGCCGGTGTAATTCTCCCACCCTTTTTCAAATATTCCAGGGTATTTACTGACACATATATACTGGACCGGAGAGCCTCTGCTTCCAAAAATAACTTGATCTCCTCTGCACTCTTTTCTTCCATTGCCATCGCTTTTGCTGTCAGCACCGACTGCCTTAGCGTAACTGAAATCCTATGATTATCTACAACGACAACTCTTCCCTCATATTCCTCTGCCATTGCCATTGCAGCGTGACAGGAGTTACTAAGTCCACTGGACATCGGAATATAAACAACCTGATCATATTCATTCAGGAGCTCATCCCATGTATCCAGCAGATCCCCCAAAGCCGGCTGTGAGGTAGTTACTCTCTTCCCGGATGTAAGGGCATCCAGAAACTCTTCTTCTGTAAGATTTGTTCCCTCATAATATGTCTCATCCTCTATAATTACCGGCATGGGCATCACAAATATGCCCAGTTTTTCCGCTTCCTCTGCATAAATACCGCTATTTGTATCTGTTAATATTGCAGTTTTCATATTCTTCTTCCTATCTCCCTCATACAAAAGTAATCAAAAATAGTGATAAGGCAAATGAGAACAGGCATACCACGATTCCGCCTATTAATTCCTTTGCCGTATGTCGCTTAAGATAAACAGAAGACCAGATAATCAGCGCAGCGACCAATAAACAAGGGATGAAAACTTTCCACCCAAAAAAGTAGATCATCAGCACCAGCGGTCCTGTAAAGCTGCATGCATGCCCACTTGCCCGATAATGAAATGCTTTATTACATATTGTTAAAATAAGAACAGAAAAGAAATATGTTGAGCAAATGAGCAGCAGTGCGCTTTCTACATCTGAAAGAAGAGCCCATAAAAACGCAGCACTATAACCAATAAGATTGGTAACAAACGCCAGCTTTCTCTGCCCTTCTCTTCCCTGCTTCCTGAATCCCGGCACGATTCCATTCAGGACGTATGCCAGGATCGGAACAAAGCCAAGAAGCACTATGGACACAACTATTTCCAAAGTATTTCTGAATATACCCTCTTTGTTAATGGCTAAAATAATAATAAGTACAGAAACCATAACCGGTGGAACAGATAATGTTCTTATTATCTTCGCAATGCGTTCCTTGCTCTCCATGCACTATACCTCCTGCACAACTGTATTGATGTTACAAATTGTAACATCAATCTGTGCCTTTTTCAATTAGAAAGCTTCCTTTATCACTTATTTTTATAATTTTCATATGACTTAGGACTTACCTTAGTCTCTGACCACAATTTATCAGCACAAGGTTTCCAGTTTCTTGCATACTCCTCACACTTTGTGCATAAATGCTCTGCTGTTTCCGGAGATTGTAAATCCGTGGATTTGGCACCTGTTTCCCTTACAATTCTTTGCAGGATCTCCGGATTCTCAAGCATTGGACAGGGTCTCAAATGATTCTCATTAAATGGCTGGTTGTCACGGTATGCCATAAATAAAGGTTGTTTTAATATTTCAAGTAAGCTGTGTGTTCTTATATTTGCCCCTGAATAGTGGATAAATACACAGGGCTCTGCATCTCCGTTTGCATTGATGTGAAAATAATTTCTTCCACCGGCAATACATCCACCGACAAACTCTCCATCATTTTGGAAATCCATCGTAAACAAGCCTTCACCATTTTCCAGCCGGCGGATTTCCCGGATTCTATCCTTAATATAGCTTCTCTGTTCAGGCGTAGGAAGCAGTTCTACCGATGCCTCATTTCCAACAGGCATATAATGGAAATACATCGCATACCGACAGCCTTTATCTACCATCAGCTTCACAAAATCTTTGCTCGTTACTGACTCGCAGTTCCTGGAAGTATAGCAGATGGATGTGCCAAAAATCAGACCGTTTTCTTTCAGCAGATCCATTGCATGCATAACCTTTGCATATACACCGGTTCCTCTGCGCAGATCATTTACCTCCGGTGATCCCTCCAGACTGATTGCGAGCATCAGGTTTCCTACTCTCTTCATTTCCCTGCAAAAAGCTTCGTCTACCAGTGTACCATTGGTAAATGCAAGGAACTGGCATTCATGATGCTCCTCACACAACTTAATAATATCGTTTTTTCTCACAAGAGGTTCTCCGCCGGTAAACATATAAAAATAAACGCCTAATTCTTTTCCCTGTTTTACAACACCTGATAATTCATCATAAGAGAGATTCAGTTTGTTGCCATATTCAGCAGCCCAGCAGCCGGTACAATGAAGATTACATGCACTGGTAGGATCCATCAATATCAGCCAGGGGATATTGCAATTATGCACAGTTCTCATCTTACGAATTGTTTTGGTGCCATAAAGCATAGCCTCAAAACCAAAATTGAGAATAGTCGTTTTTATTACATTAGGATCAAGTTCATCCAGTAAATGATTTAAATAATGGTTTAAAGCACAGTCCTCATTACAGACCATTTCCCTTATTTTGTCATAGTCAACGTCAAGCTTCTCTCCTGACATGTACTTCTCCATAAGATCTATAAGCTTTACCATTTCTTTTTCTCTGTCTTTACCAATATTCTTAAGAAGTACATCAATAATAAAAGAAAGCCCCCGACAATCCCTGCTGCCAATGCTGTAATCAGGATCCATTTCCATCGCTCGATTCCAAATTTCCTGGCTTCAAAAGATGTCTGTATCTTCAATGCAGCATCTACCAGCATAAACATCCCCATGCAGAAAGACAGAAATCCTACAATATGATCCGTCCGGAAAATCATCAGTGCTCCCAGCATCACCGATACAATTCCCAGTCCAAAGTCAAATTGAAACGCTAATTGGAACAGATCCTTAGTAAAATAACTGGATATTTTTGCAAGACCATATATCAGGAAAAAAACTCCACTGACCTTACACAGCACATCCAGTCCTAGTCCCGGCCATATCAAAAGTAATATACCACCAACAATACAGAATATTGATATTGCCACATACACATTTCTTGCTCGTTTTAAACTTCTCACTGTCTTTTCCTCCTTCCATCCATCGATCATAATCCAAATATCGCTTTCTTCAAACAGACAAAAAAAAGACAGTGTCCTGTTTTTGGGCACTGTCAAAAATGTGTCTGATCTTTACTTTTCTCTTCTTCTATTTGTGAAATTAATGCTTTAATCGTTGCCTGATAAGAAATGGACATTTTATAAATGAGCTTCTCTTGTTGTTCCTGCATTCCCCTTTGCATCCAACGGAGAATATTTCCGATCATGGAATTACTGTAAAAGTCAACAATAAACTGAATATCTGCTGTCGAAAGCCTCGTTCCTTCCACTTCTTTCTGCACATACTTTCTCACAAAATCCTCTGTAATATCATATAAATATTTCAGGATCAAATCTCTGTTTTTAGAATTATAGAGATGATATACAGCTTTTTTATATGCGAGAACAAGATGATATTTATTTAAATACTCCTCATAAAAAGAATCATTTTCTTGTTTTTCTTTTAAAGTTTTCTGTGTCTCTGTCCGAAGTAATTCCTCAAGTACCTGATAGATATCACTGTAATAATAGTAAAAGGTATTTCTGTTGATTTCACATATTTCACAAATATCCTTTACGGTGATTTTATCAATGGACTTTTCCTAAAGCAAGTTAAGCATGCAGTGCATAATTGCCTGTTGTGTAAATCTGGACATCCTACCTCCACTCTGATTAGACTAATTAATCAATCCTCTTCTGTCCCCAAAAGAATATAGACACAGTTCCGGGTCCTGTATGGCTGCCGATCGTAGTTCCGATATTGTTAATTTCCACTTTACCATTCAGTTTTGGGAATCTCTCTTCGATCTGTCTGGCAACCTCTTTCGCATCTTCCATACAGGCAGACTGACATAAATAACATTTTCCGGAATAATTCACACCATCATCAGCAAGCTCCTCCATTTTATCAACAGCTGCCTTGAACACCTTTTTCTTCGTTCTGATTTTATAGCGCGGAGTCAGTCTTCCCTGATCATCCATATTCAAAAGCGGACAGATACTAAGCACCTGACCAATGGCTCCGGCTGTTTTTGAGATTCTTCCGCCTTTGATATAAAAAGATAGATCTGTTGAGAAAAACCAGTGATGCATTCGTAATTTATTCTCCTCTATCCAATGATATAATTCATCAATCGTCATTCCCTGATCCCGTAATCCCGCCATGGTATCCATGATCAATCCATATCCGGAGGATGCGCCCAGAGAATCCACGATATATATTTTCCGATCCGGAAATTCTTCCTCTAACATTCCTTTCGCAATATTAGCAGAATTGATCACTCCGCTGATTCCCGATGACAGGCACACATGAAGAATATCCAATCCCTGCTCCAAAAAAGATCTGAAATATTCTGCAAACTCATCTGCATTAATTTGTGATGTTTTTGTTTCTGCACCGGCTGCCATTCTTGCATAAAAATCATCAAACGATATACTCTGCCCCAAATCATCCAGATAAGGTACTCCATCTAATTCATAATGAAAACAAATATATTTTACATTAATTGCTTCAAAATGTTCTTTGGAAAGATCTGCAGTCGAACAACAACTCAGTACATAATTATTCATTTCTATTTTCTCCCGACCAGCTATTGCACATATTTACATTACACAAAGAATTTGCTGTTACATATTGTAACAGCAAATTCTTCAGATTGCAATTGCAATTTTACTATTCATAGACGCCTGTCGTAAACTACTTAAAATACTGCATCAACGCTTCCAGATCAGTGGATACCTTTTTAATTGTTCCTGTATCGTCCGAAATTTTGTTAACTGATTCTGCGATATCAGAGACGTTTGCCGTTACTTCCTCGTTGCTGGCTGCATTCTCTTCACTGATCGCACTCAGTTCTGTTATACTATTTATAATAGTCTGTTTCAATTCCTCCAGATTCTTCGTTTTTTCCGCAATAATTCCCGCTGTCGTAACATTAGCCTCAATAATCTGGCTCAGAGTATCAAAACCATTCTTGGCACCTCCGATGTCTGCCTGCTCTTTTTCTGCCAATGCACGCATCCGTTCAGCCAACTCTACAGATTTATTGGACTTTTCGAGAATATCATCCGCAATTTTCTTGATCGTATCCGCACTCTGGCTGCTCTGTTCAGCGAGCTGTTTGATCTCTGTAGCGACCACAGCAAAGCCTTTGCCTGCCTGTCCTGCCCTCGCTGCTTCAATGGAAGCATTCAATGACAACAGATTCGTCTGTGAGGTAATATCGGAAATCAGTTCCACTGCTTTACTAATGGATGCAATGGCCTCATTGGTTGCCTTTACCTGTACGATCATCTCAGTAATAATGTCTGAAGAGGTATGCGAGCTTTCCAGCACCAGATTCATGGATTCTGAAGCATTGCGATTGGCACGATCCATTTTATTGGAATTTTCATTCAATGTTACTGTCTCCGAATGGATCGCATTAACATTGTCCCCCATCTCCAGCATCCTAGTATTAACAGTCTGTACATTCTCTGCCAGTGATGCAGCGGTTGCAGCCAGTTCGTCCACAGCCTGTCTGATCTGGTTGGTTCCCTTACTGCTTGCAGATGCCAATGTATTTAATAATTCCATGCTGCTATCCAATTGTGCAGCATGTCCATCCACCTCGGTGACAATACTGTTCAATTTATTCCTCAGGCTGACAGATGCCTGGATCAGAGTGGTCACTTCACGGATTACAGATTTCACTTCAAGATTGCCTGACAGATTTCCATTGGCAATTTGGTCAATATATTCTGCGGTCGTCAGTAATGGTTTTCGTATTTTGAATGACAGATAAACCATGACAGCAATAAAAAGAACATTCAGACATACTGAGCGCAGAACCAGACTTCTTAACATGTCGGATATTGCATCCTGAACTATGCTCTCCCGTTCTCCGGCAAAAGCCATTCCCAGAATCTCTCCGTCATCGGAACATACCGGCATATAATAGACATAATATTCTTCTCCCTGAATCTCTACTCCATCCGTCTCATAATCGTTACCGGCTCTGACCGTCTCCCATATCTCTGGATCTGCCTTGGTTCCTTCTGCCCTGTTCCCGTCCTGGTCCACAATGGAAGTAATAAATCTCTCATCCTCCATGAAAAGCGTCTGTTCAATATGTTCATCCTGCAAAGAATCTATAAACTGATAGCTGATATCATCCTTTTCCAGAATATCCTCACGGATATCCCATGTGAAATACTGCTCCACTGATGTAGCACATGCTTTCAGCCGCAGATAGGTACTGTCGACCAGCTCATCTTTCATTTTGCCCGATGCATATACCGTCAGGGCAACCATCGTTGCAAGCATCGGAATGCAGCCGATCATTAAAATCAACTGCAAATACCCCATTTTTTTCTTCATTTCAGCACCCTCCTCATTTTCTGATAGAAACTTTTTTCCTGCTGTCACCCATCCCCGTACGGACATGATGAAACATCCGCAAGTTGATATAATTTGGAAGATATCATAGCATATTTTATCAGAATTCACAACACTTCGACATTATATCTTTAATCTCATATATCCCGACGCAATGCGGGAGTTTATGCGTGTTTTTTGTTTACAGTTCTGCCATGGTCATTTCCTGGTAACGCTGCTTAAAACGTTGTCCATTCCGAAGCTGAAAGATGACCCTGAGGTTTTCCGCTATGAGGTATGCAGTTGTTGAGATAACAAAACAATGATAAACTAAACATAGCAGTTTTTGTGAAAAACAAAGATTTTTATGTATCTGGGCTGGCTGTTGCGCCAGCAACTTGGTACAATATCTATAGTATTTTTACACCTTAGATTGCGCCGCCACTTTACAGGTTGCAGAAAGGCAGGGTTTACTTATGAAAAAAGTAAATTCCCGGCGATACCTTCTCCTGATCCTTGTTCCGCTTATATTATTCGCCGGCATTATTGGCTATTATTTTTCAGGGCCGTCCGCTACCGGCGGTCGTCCCATTGCTGTTGCTGCTACTCCCACACCGGTTCCTTCTCCCACGCTGCTTCCCACTCCCACACCGCTTCCTACCCCCACGCCTTTTTTGGAGCACGATATTACTCTTATGGCTGTAGGGGATAATCTGATGCACATGGGGATCGTGGCCAGTGGCAGACAGGAGAATGATACCTATGATTATTCCATGCTGTTCGATGGGATCCGCCCTTTTCTGGATACCGCAGATGTGAAGATCATCAATCAGGAAACTATTCTTGGAGGAAATTTCCGTGGTTTTTCCGGTTTTCCCTATTTTAATTCTCCTACTGAGGTCGGGGATGCAATCGCAGATGCAGGCTTCAATGTCGTATTGCATGCCTCCAATCATACCGCAGACCAAAAACTGGACGGCTTATTGTATTGTGCACAATTCTGGGAAGAGCAGCATCCTGATATTCTTGTGACCGGTATCCACGAAGATATTTCTCAGGCAGACGATATTCCTTTGCTTACAGTAGAGGATGTGACCTTTGCGATCCTGAACTATACATACGGTGCCAATACAGAGACACTGCCTTTAAATCTTCTGGGACATCTGAATCTTCTGTGTGCCGTAAATGAACAGACCGGGCAGATGGATTTCACCACCCTGAATCCACAGGTTCCGGAAGATATTGCCCGTGCAAAGGAACTGGCCGATGTTGTCATCGTCTGTCCCCATTGGGGAACGGAGTATTCCTCTGAGGTTTCAGGTTATCAGAAAAAATGGGCACTGGCCATGACGGAGGCCGGCGCCGATGTCATTATCGGAACGCATCCCCATGTGGTGGAGCCCATCGAATGGATCACCTCAGAAAACGGCAACGAAGCTCTGTGTTATTACTCTCTGGGCAATTATGTGTCCACCCAGAAAAACGCTCTCAGCATGCTGGAGGCCATGGCCTGGATCACGTTTCACGTCACGGAGAGCGGAGTCTCCATCGACCGGGATGTTACCGGCGTGATCCCTCTGGTCTGCCAGTATACCTCCGGACCGGTACGCTTTGACAACATCTACCTGTTGGAGGATTATACAGAAGAGCTGGCCTCCTCCCATGGAATCCGTAACTACGGTGGGATCCTTCTTCGCCTGGAAGACCTGCAAAAATGGAGCGACGAGATCCTGGGTGATTTCGTGCTCACCAAAGATCAGGCGCTCCATAATCTGTCCCCGGGCTGACCGCTATGTCCCTGCGGCGATATTGGTACGGCTCACCCGTTCGAATGTTCTGACGAAATCCGATACCTCGATATAGAACTGTCCGTAGGTCTCGTCCGAGGAGACATTGATCAGGTCGCCGGTTCTGGTCTTCTCGCCGTTCTCCTGATACTGGAGAGAGAAGGTACTGTAGGGGTTTCTTAAGAGAATGCACTTCTTCCCGTCAATCTCTTTCGCTCCCATGACCGTATAGGCGTGCCCGCCGTTCAAGCCGTCCTCCTTGCCCGCAGTGCCCTTCGATCCGGCATGATAGACATAACCACGCTCCTTGCCGGTGCGGATCTCTTCGAACAAAGCGTCTTCATTCTCCGTTTCCACCGGCTCCTTGGAGATCCCAAGGAGCCGCTCCAGAAACGATCCGACCTCGCCGTACCAGAGTGACTGGTAGCCCTTGACCCCATTTCTTCCCACAAATGCACACGCCTTCTCTATCATCTGCATCCAGAGTGCACCGGAAGACAATGCATCCGCACCGGCAATCCGGGGAATCTCCTTGCTGACACGCACATAGATCGGTGCCAATTCCGTCTCTTCGAAGTCATCCACCACTTCAAAGCCATTCAGCAGATCTTTCCCCAACTGGTCTTCCTGTAACTCTCCCTCCGTCAATTCCTCCACAGACGTTTCTTCCTCCACAGACGTTTCTTCCTCAGGCTGTTTCTTTGCCTTCTCGACCACCCTTCTCTCATAGAGCCGGACCACCACACTGTCCCCCTCATCCACGATACAGCTTTTCAGGATCTCCGGTGAAAACTCCACCAGTCCGGCAACGGATGCCATCATGTAACAGTTGGAAACCAGACGCTGCTTCAGGTCATTGACCGTGGGCTCATGGGCAAACAACGGTGTATCCTTCTGGTCACTCCAATACGTCAGCTTGCGGATCAGGGCATTGCGCGTAGCCCCACTTTGGCCCGTACCGGTCTCTTCCGGCCGCTTATTCCGAAAATCAAGGATCTCCGCCCCCTCCGGGACCACCAGTGTGCCGTTTGTCATTGTGTCAAAATAGGACTTGACCCCCAAAAGTGCCTCGCGGATCTGTTCATTATTCTCCTGTTGCAAAGCCTTCTCAACCGCTTTCCGCGCCGCCTGCAGATTCTCTCTTTCCCGGGTATAACCGACCCGGTACCTGGTTCCCTGTACATACTGCCCGATCAACGCCACCGTATCCGGCGATCCGCCCGCCTCCTGCAGACTGCGGTTCAATGCCGCCAGACGGTCTCTTGACTGGTAATTTAGCTTATCCGAATCCGTGGAGATAGCTTCTTCTCTTGTCCGGCGGATAGTCTCTGTCTGCTGCCCGGCCTGCGGCATTCCCAGTTCCATGCGCAGTTTCCGCAGTTCCAGCCTCCTGACATCCTCCTGTAGTTCCCGGATCGTCTGCTTCAGCTCCGCCGTGTCCCCGCCGTCTGCCAGTTCGGCCTTTTTGGCCGCCAGGAGATAATAGGCCTGATAGCGTTGCTCTCTCAGCTGCAGATCCTCCAGCCATGCGGGATCGCTGTTCGGGTCTGCCTCGGCATCTTCCCGCAGCAGATGGATCTGGGTGCACACCTGCTTCATTTCCTCCGCCGTCAGCTGTTCCTCGGGTGCCGCCGGAAGCTCTGCCGTCTCCGGCTCATACTCACTGACCAGTCCGTACCAGTTATCTATCTCCTGCTGCGTCAGCTGTGATGCCTTTTGTTTATCGGCC